>Ga0160439_1000884_pt1 | contig 10732 bp, 5 predicted proteins | sample HID1975M_E0MG_FD_108201 | JGI IMG/M metagenome (GOLD analysis project Ga0160439, IMG submission 108201) | Enriched soil microbial communities from UW Madison campus, WI, USA - HID1975M_E0 MG | ecosystem: Environmental > Terrestrial > Soil > Unclassified | place: USA: Madison, Wisconsin... | reverse complement strand
CGGCCACCCCGAAGCCGACGGTGACGCCGACCCCGACGGCCACCCCGAAGCCCACGCCCACTCCGACTGCTGCCCCGCCGGTCGCCAAGGAGAACTGGGTGCCCCCGGCGGTCAAGCCCGCCACTGCCCGACCCGGACCGACGAACACCGGCGTCCCCGCGGGCAAGAAGCTCACGGTCTGGGACGGGGACCTCGTCATCGACACCCCCGGCGCCCACATCGACGGCCTCGAGATCCGCGGGCTGGTCAGCGTCCACGCGCCGAACGTGCGCATCACGAACAGCAAGATCGTCGGCGGTGCCACCATGCCCGCGTGGGACCGTGCGCTGATCCAGGTCAGCAGCGTCGAGGACAGCGTCACCGTCGAGGACACCGAGATGTACGCCGCGACGCCCTCCTACCGGATCCGCGGCGTGATCGGCAAGAACTTCACGCTGACGCGGGTGAACATGCACGACGTCATCGACCAGATGGTCATCACCGGTGACAACGTGACGGTGCAGGACTCGTGGCTGCACTCGAACCTGTACTACCTCAAGGACCCGAACTACAACAACACGCCCTCGCACGACGACAACGCGCAGATCTCGATCGGCAAGAACATCAAGTTCCTGCGCAACACGATGCAGGGCACGCACAACGCGTCGATCATGATCACGCAGGACCGCGGACACGTCAGCGACATCGTCGTGCAGGGCAACTTCATCGACAACGGCGCCTGCTCGATCAACATCGCCGAGAAGGCCTACGGCCCGATCGAGCGCATGACGATCAAGGACAACGTGTTCGGTGGCAACACCTGGGTCAAGAAGTGCGGCATCCTCTCGCCGCCGACCACGACGTCGATCCTGAGCACGGGCAACAACACGTGGCTGGACGGATCGGCCGTCGCGATCAGTCGCGGCGCCTGACCCGCTAGTCGGCCGAGGCGGTCTCGGGCTGGGAAGCTCCCGGCCCCGAGGCCGCCTCCGCTGCGTCCCGCCGGCGGCGCAGGTCGCGCCGCACGTACCAGACGTTGGGGATCACCTGGCAGACCAGCACCGCGACCGTCGAGCCGATCACCGGCCCGGCGGCTCCCAGCGGCTCGACGAGCCACCAGCTGAGCCCGAGGTTCAGCGGGACGAGCACCAGGATCGGCGGCACCTGGAAACGCAGGCCTCGTGCGTCGGTCATGTACATCCCGAGGGGGTACTTGGCCCCCTGCACCGCGACGAACGCGACGAACGAGATCACGAGGGCGGGCCCCAGCACGATCTCGCCGCCCGAGACGAACTCCGTCAGCCAGGGCAGGACCGCGCACAGCAGCCCGGCGACGGCTACCGACGCACCCGCGAAGACCCAGGCCATCGAGAACGGTGAGCGGACGGTCGCCGTCGACCGGTCGCGGGCGAAGATCGGCCACAGCGCGACGCCGGCCGCCGCGATCGTCTGCAGGACGATCCCGAAGAACTGCGACGCGAGGTTGTACTGCGCGAGCTCGGAGGTGGTGGCGAGATGGCTGAGCAGCAGCCGATCGGTCTGCATCGCGATCGGCAGCGCGACCATCTGCACGAGCATCGGCCCGGCGACGTGCATGACCCGGACGCCGGGCACCGCCTGGACTCGGGGGACGTCGCGGAACGCGGCGACGATGCCGGACGAGAGCGCCTTGTTGGCGATGAGGAAGCACAGCACCGAGACCAGGGCGGCCGCGACGTAGGAGTACACGGGCAGCGCCGAGCCGTCGCTCGCGTCGACGGCGACCGTGATGGTCACGGCCACGAGGATGAACGGGGCCACCAGAGCCTGCGTGGCGATCTGGGCGGGGTTGCGGCCCAGCCCGACGAGGGTGCGTTGACCCACGGTCAACGGCAGCGCGAGGCCGAAGATCACCAGGCAGACCATCGCGATCGTGCCTGCCCCGGGAAGGACACCCTCGCCGAGGATGTGGGGCCAGGCGCCGGTGACGCCGAGGACCACGCTGGTCGCCGCGATCAGCCCGCCGGACACGAGGAGGATGCGCAGGGCGCTCGTCAGCGTGCGCCGGACGAGGGCGTCCTTGGCGGGGTTCGCCGACTCCGCGATCGCGTTGACCACGGCCGCCCCGATGCCGAGGTCGGCGAAGGGCAGGAGGTTGGGCAGCGCGCTGATCAGCCCGTACTGCGCGTAGGCGGGCTCGCCGAAGTTCGTGATGATCATCCGGCTCGTGATGATGCCCAGCAGTCCCGAGAGCCCGAGGACGACGACCTTGACGCCCGCGGTGCCGCCGACAGCAGCCCAGGGGCCACGCGTGCCGGCGCTCATCGACGCAGCTCCACGATCTCGGTCTGGGGGCCGTGCCAGGTGCTGACCTCGGCGAACCCGGCGTCGCTCAGCGTCGCGTCGTCGGCCTCGGACTCGGCGGGCCGGTCCTCACGACGCGCGACCCAGAGCGTCCCGTGCTCGGGCACGCCGTCCAGGCTGGCCGCAAGGTCGCGGGAGGTGCCGAACAGGTTCGCCCCCGCCGCGGGGCTCTGGACGAGGGCGATGTCCGTGAGGCCGACGACGGCGTCCGGGTACCCGATCCCGATCGTGCGCAGCGAGCGGTAGACGAGGCCGTCGACCGCGGGATCGCGCGGACCGTAGTAGATCGCGTCGCCCGGACGAGCCCGCGCACGCAGCTGGTCCGCGGCGAGCGCGAGGTCGGAGGAGCTCTTCGACAGCACCCCGCGCTGCGAGACGTAGACCGGCACGGCCAGCAGCACGAGCGCGACTCCCGTGGCGACCGCAGCCGTGCGACCGAGCGTGCGCAGCCCGTAGCCGATCAGGAGTGCGAGTGCTGGTGCGCAGAACGCCAGGTAGCGCGGGTTGTACAGGGACGGCCGGACGACCGCGGCGGCCACGACGAGCACGGTGGGGACGATCAGCCAGGGCAGCGACCACGCCAGCAGGCGTGCGCGCGACCGAAGGCCGCGGACGATCCCGACCGTGACGACCCCCCAGGCCGCGAGCGCGAGCGCGACGGCAGCGATCTTCCATGCGTCTGCCCAGCCGTCGAGCCCGAGACCTGACCCCGTGGTCGGGGTCGGCGTCTCCCCGAGGAACCACTGGTTGACGACGATGGTCCGGGCGAGCCGGGTCGGTGTGAGTTCGGCCGATCCGAGCTGGCCGCCCTGCCCGGCCGCGACGAGCACGACGCCCCCTGCTGCGAGGGCCGCGGCGGCCGTCGTGATCACCCAGGCCCGCTCGCGTGACCGGGCGGCGATGACGACCGTGAGCCCGTGCGCGGCCCAGAGCATCGCGACGTAGATGTTGGTGGCGACGGCGAGTGCCCCGAGCCCTCCGTACAGCACCCACCACCGGCGTCGGCGGCCCTCGGTGGCAGCGTGCAGCGCGACGGTCGCCCAGACGGCGAGCGCCAGCGTCGCGGCCCACGACCGCGCCTCGACGGCCGACCACGTCACGCGGGGGAGGAGCGCGAACGCGACGCCCGCGACGATGCCCGTCCGTGCGTCCGCGAGCCGACTCCCCAGGACCACCACGCCGGCGGCCGCTGCCGCGACCGCGAGGGCGCTGGAGCTCCGGATGCTCGCCGGGCTCGCGCCGAACAGCGTGATCCAGACGTGCATGGCGCCGTAGTAGAGGCCGTGGACGGCGTCGATGTTGCCGAGCAGACGCGCGAGGTCGGACGGATCGCACTCCGCCGCCGAGATCGTCGCGACCTCGTCGGACCACAGCGACACGCGCCAGGCCCCGAGGTAGCCGACGACTCCTGCGAGCAGGGCGACCGCGAGGGCAGCGCGAGTCGGGACCGGGTGGTGCCGGGCTCGCTCCTGCTCGCGGGGGACGTCGTCATCGAGAGCGGACGCGAGGGCGACGTCGTCGCTCTCAGATGTCGCCACCGGCGTCCGTCCGGTGCCCACCGCCCTCACCAGCCGCGGCGTGCGCGGGTGCGCGGTCCCGTGCGTCGTCCGGCGACGCGTCGTCGTCCGGGGCGTCCGTGGTGTCGACGGCCGCCGAGGAGTCCCGCGGGGCGGGGACCTCGTACGCGGGGACGCGGCCCTGTTCCGGCTCCGGTGTCGTGAGGATCTCGTCGACCTCGGCCCCGACGGGGTCGACCCGAGACGCGGGGGCGATCGAGGCGCTCGTCGCCGGGACGGGACGCCGCTTCCTCCCCGGGCGCCATCCGAGGACCTTGTCGCGCATGCGGGGCTCGCCGTAGCCGTAGAGGCGGTCGTGCCCGCGCTGACGGACACCGTTGGCCACCAGGCCGACGATGTTGACCCCGATCGCGTCGAGCGTGTGGAGCGTGTCGACGAGCTGGGCGCGGCGGACCTTGCGGCAGCCGGCGATCACGATCGTGCCGTCGGTGCGCTTCGCGAGCACGGCCGAGTCGGTGAGCGACAGGACGGGAGGCGTGTCGAGGATGACGAAGTCGTACGACGAGCGGGCCGCAGCGAGGAACTGGTCCATGGCCTCGGAGTCGATGAGCTGGCTCGGGTTGGGCGGGATCGCGCCGGCGGGGATCACGTCGAGACCCTCCACACCCCAGGGGTGCGCCACGTCGGCCAGGGTGGCCTCGCCCACGAGCACGGTGGACAGGCCGACCGCGCCTTCCAGCCCGCAGAGGCGCGCCACGGACGGGCGGCGGAGGTCGGCGTCGACGAGCAGGACCCGCTTGCGCTTCTCGGCCATCGTGACCGCGAGGCTGACGGCCGTCGTCGACTTGCCCTCGCCGGGCATCGACGAGGTGACCACCACGGCGTGGATGGGGATGGAGGCGTTGACGAACTGGAGGTTCGTCCGCAGGCGTCGGTAAGCCTCGGCCAGCCCGCCGTGCCTGTTCGCGAGGATGGCTCGGGGGCCGAGCTTCCGCAGCCGCTTGTCGTAGGCGATCTGCCCCAGCACGGGACGTTCGGGCTGGCCGGGGAAGTCCTTGGCGCTGCGCAGCCGGGTGTCGAGCCGGGACAGGAGCAGGGCCAGGGCCAGGCCCGCCGCCATCCCGAGGACCGCGGGCTTGGCCACACCGAGCTTGGTGTTGGGGGAGAAGGCGAACTTCGCGGGCGCCGCGTAGGCGACGACCGTCATGTTGACGGAGGGGCCGCCGTCCGTCGTGGTCGGCGTGACGTCGCGCACCGTCTTGGAGAGCTGGGCGGCCACCGCGTTCGCGATGTCGGCCGCCTGCTGCGGATCGGTGCTGGACGCCGAGATCTCGATGATCACGACGTCGAGGAGGGCGTCGGCCTTCACGACGCCCGCGAGCGACTTCGCCGACATGTCGAGGCCCAGCTCCTTGACCACGGGGTCGAGCACCACGGGCATCGTGGCGAGCTGGGCGAACGACGCGACCAGGTTCTGCGTATACGTCGAGCCCTGGACGAGCTCGGCCACGGTGTCGCCGCGGGTCAGCGACACGAAGACCTTGCTCGTGGAGCGGTACATCGGCGTCATCTGCGAGACCTGGTAGTAGCCCCAGCCGCCGCCGACCAGCGCGAGGATCACGATGACGAACCACCGTTTGCGCAGGGCGGCCACGAAGTCCTTCAGCTCCATAGCTCGCTCCTGAGGTCGGTGTGGGTGCGGGGTTGCGGGGGCCCCTGACTGGCTGCGCGTCGGTGCGGCGCCGCCACAAGGATCCCATTTGACGGCGTCTTGTGGAACTTGGGCACGATTTCTCCCTATTTCACGGGCTATTTCACCCGGTTGCAGCAGGCGGCCGCTCGTCCTTCCTGGGCGCTCCCCTGACGAGCTGGGCGAGGCCGGCCACCGTGCCCCGCATCGCCGCACCGAGCGTCGGGCGGGGGTGCAGCAGCTGGCGGCGCCCGCCACGCAGCAGCACGTCGCGGGCGTAGGGCAGCGCGCCGCACGCCCAGCGCCATCGCGCCCTCGCGGGCAGGTTCCTGGCGGCGAAGAGCAGCCGGTTGCGGCAGTTGTAGTAGTAGTACTGCGGGGACTTCGCCCGCGAGGAGCTCGCGTGCTGCGTGCCCCCGACCGCGTGTCGGCACGTGACGGTGTCGAGGACCGCGAGGCGCCCGCCGCTCGCGACCCAGCGCACGGAGAGGTCGATGTCCTCCCAGTACAGGAAGTAGTCGTCCGCGAACCCGCCGTGGCGGAGCCACGCGTCGGCTCTCGTCGCGAGGCAGGCACCGGACAGCCAGGGCGTCGCGTAGGCGTCCCGGTCGCCCGAGGTGCGACCCGTCCGGAGATCGAGGGAGGCGCCGGCGAACCACGGGGAGCCGTCGGGCCGGACGACGGTGGGCGACGCGAGGAGCCCGGGCTCCGACCGGACGCTCGTCGCGAGGGCCTCGGCCGCGGCGTGCTCGAGCTGCGCATCGGGGTTGACGAGCAGCACGACCTCGGATCCGCCCGCGACCGCGCGCTCGATGCCGAGGTTGGCGCCCGCGCCGAAGCCCAGGTTGCTCTCGGGCTCGAGGAGCTCCCAGCCGTGCCGCTGCGCCAGTGCCCGCGCGCTCGCCCGATGGTCCGGCGTCGACAGGTTGTCGACCACGACCGCATGCCAGCGCGAGCTCGCCACGAGCATCGGGTTGTCGAGCAGGACCGTGGGGTCGCCGTAGCTCACGACGACGACCGCGTCCCGCGACCCCGTCCCTGGCATTGGTCGCCCCTTCTCGTGGGCCGGTCCGCGGCCGCGTTTTCATCCGGCACAGGCCCGTGCCCCCGATGCAGCGCAACCGTATGCTGACGCAGCGCCACCGGGACCCTGGTGCCGGGTGAGAAATGGGGTGAGCGCATGAGTGGATCGGCAGAGCGCGGGTTGGCGCGTCGCTGGCTCGTGGTCGGCGTCGCGGCGCTCGTGGTGATCGTCGCGGTCGTCGTGTACCTCGCGACCCGGGGAACCTCGGACGAAGCCGGGCCCCTGCCGAGCGCTTCGTCGACGACGTCACCTGCGTCCCCGTCTCCGTCCGCGACCGAGCCGGCCTCGGAACCGGCGGTCACGCCCAGTGAGGACCCGGCGGCGCCGTCGCCGTCGGACGCCTCGACGCCGGCCCCGACGGGGGATCCGTCCGCGGCGCCGACAGCGCGTCCGACCGAGCCCGCAGTGCCGCTCGACACCACGGCAGAGCCTCGGCGCGGGGTCACGGCCGAGCTCGCCACGATCGAGTCGGTGACGGGAGTCGCGGAGCTGCCCGGCGACGTCGGCGGGCCGTCCCTGCGCGTGACGGTCAAGATCAGCAACGACACCGACGAGGACGTCGACCTGTCGGGCGCCGTCGTCGTGCTCTACACGGGCAAGGACCGTGCACCGGCCATCGAGCTGTCGAAGCCCGGGGCGAAGGCCCTGCCCTCCTCGGTCGCTCCGGGGTCCAGCGTCACGGGCGTGTACGTCTTCAACGTCCCGGTCGCGAAGCGCGACCTGGTTGCGGTCGAGGTCGATCTCGCGAGCAAGGTTCCGGTCGTCGTGTTCCAGGGAGACGCTCGGCCAGTCGGGTGAACGCCCGGGGTTTTCGCCCGTTCGTGGGCTGAGTTCACCCGACCCGCGCGCTCCCGTATGTCCGTTATGCACCTAAAGTCTGTGCTTGCACCAGCGGCTTCCGCCGCGTCGTCCATGACGCGCACCCCCGTCGCCGCGGCACAGAGAGCAGGAGCACGACATGATGCGCACCCTTCGCAGCGGGCGGGCATGGGCTTTCGTGGCAGGCACGGGGCTGGTCGTCGCGGCAGGCCTGGTGGCGACACCGGCAGCCGCTGACACCGCACCCGCGGACCCGGCCGTGACCAAGACGGTCAGTGCCGACGGGCTGCCCACCGCCCAGATCAACGGGGTCGTGTGGGACCAGGAGGTCGTCGGCAACACGGTCTTCGTGGCCGGTGACTTCACCAAGGCACGGCCCGCCGGCTCCGACCCGGGTGTGAACGAGGTGACCCGTACCTATCTCATGTCCTACAACGTCACGACGGGTGTGATGACGTCGTGGGCGCCGGTGCTGAACGCGCAGGTGAAGGAGCTCGCGCTCTCGCCCGACAAGACGAGGCTCTACGCCGCGGGTCAGTTCACCAGCGTGAACAGCCAGACGCGCAACCGCCTGGCGGCGTTCGACACCGCGACCGGCGACCTCATCTCGACCTTCAAGCCGGTCGTCAACGCGACGGTCAACACCGTGACGGCCTCGGCGACCGCCGTCGCCTTCGGCGGGACGTTCACCAACGTCAACGGTTCGACGCGCAGCAACATCGCCGCAGTCGACCTCGCGGGCGCGACCCTGCCGTTCGCCCCGACCCCGGGGGGCGGTTCGATCCAGGCCTCGACCTTCGCGCCGGACGGACAGTCCGTGGTCTTCGGTGGCGCGTTCACCACGATGAACGGATCGAGCAACCCCGGCTACGGGCTCGCGCGGCTCAGCCTGGCCACCGGCGCGCTGACGGCGCTGCCCGTGAACACCCAGATCCGCAACGGAGGCGCGGAGTCGGCGATCCTCAGCCTCGAGTCGGACGGCGACAACTTCTACGGCACCGGCTACCACTTCGGTGGCGGTGGCAACGTGGAGGGCACGTTCGCATCCGACTGGTCGACGGGGAGCCTGGCCTGGGTCGAGGACTGCCACGGTGACACCTACTCCTCGTACCCCGTGGGTGACGTCATCTACTCCGCGAGCCACAAGCACTACTGCGGCAACTCGGCAGGCTTCCCGCAGACCGACCCGTGGTCCTTCTACCGGGCCACGGCGCTGACGAAGCAGGCCAAGGGCACGAACACCTCCGACATCTACGGCTACCCCGACCACGCCGGTCAGCCGCGCCCCGACATCCTGTACTGGTACCCGGACATCAACACGGGCTCCTTCACGGGCAAGAACCAGGGGCCGTGGTCGGTCTCCGGCAACGGGCAGTACGTCGTGTACGGCGGCGAGTTCACCCGAGTGAACAACGTCAAGCAGCAGGGCCTCGTCCGCTTCGCCGCGACGGCGGTCGCGCCCAACACGCAGGCTCCGGTCCTCAAGAGCACCACCTGGCCGCTCGTCGCGAAGTCGTTCTCGGCGGGGACGGTGCGTCTCTCGTGGAACACCAACTGGGACCGCGACAACCAGACGCTCACCTACAAGCTCTACCGGCAGAGCACGGCCAGCGCGCCGATCTACACGAACACGATCACCACGCCGTTCTGGAAGCCGCAGTCGATGACCTTCACGGACACCGGGCTGCCGCTCGGGTCGACCACGCGATATCGCGTCGCCGCGGTGGACCCGTTCGGCAACACCTCGCTGTCCGACTGGGTCACGATCACGGTGAACTCGACCGACACGCTCTCCGACTACGCGGAGCAGGTGCTCGACGACGGCGCCCTCGACTACTGGCGCCTCGGCGAGTCCGCCGGCCCGACGGTCTTCGACTGGGCCGGGACGAAGGACGCCACGGCCGGCTCGGGCGTGACCTTCGGTCGGCCCGACCCGATCGGCGACGACGCCAACACCGCGGCGCGGTTCGACGGGACCGGCAACGGCTTCGCGGCGACCTCGACCGCGATCGACGGACCCCAGACGTTCGGCATCGAGGCGTGGTTCAAGACGACCACGACCTCGGGCGGCAAGATCGTCGGCTTCGGCAACTCGAACACCGGCACGAGCAGCAGCTACGACCGCCACGTCTACATGAGCCCCAACGGCCGCGTGAACTTCGGTGTGTACCCGGGCTCGTCGCAGATCGTGACGTCGAGCAAGGCGTACAACGACGGCCAGTGGCACCAGGTCGTGGCGTCGCTCAGCAGCGAGGGCATGAAGCTGTTCATCGACGGCAAGCGCGTCTCTCAGCGCGCCAACGTGACGTCGGCGCAGCCGTACTCCGGGTACTGGCGCATCGGTGGTGACTCGCCCTGGGACGGCAATGCGTTCTTCAACGGCGACATCGACGAGGTGGCGATCTACGGGACGCCGCTGAACGCGACCCAGGTCAACTCGCACTGGGTGGCTGCCGGATACCCGTCGGCGCTGCCGACAGCACCCGCTGACGCCTACGGCGCCGCGGTGTTCAACCTCGCGCCGGACCTCTACTGGCGCCTGGGCGAGTCGTCGGGCTCGGTCGCGGCTGACGCCGGCCCGCTGGGCACGGCCGGCACGTATCAGCCCGGCGTCACGAAGGGGGCGAGCGGCGCCCTGAGCGGCGTCTCGAACTCGGCGGCGACGTTCAACGGCTCGGGCGGCCAGGTGGTGAGCACGGTCTCGACGAACAACCCGACCTCGTACTCCGAGGAGCTGTGGTTCAAGACGACGTCGACGAACGGCGGCAAGCTGATCGGTTTCGGCGACTCGACGAGCGGGCTGTCGAGCAACTACGACCGCCACGTCTACATGGAGAACAGCGGTCAGCTGACCTTCGGCGTCTGGACCGGCCAGACCAACACGATCACGACGCCCAGCAGCTACAACGACGGAGCGTGGCACCACCTCGTGGCGACCCAGTCCTCCGACGGCATGAAGCTGTACGTGGACGGCGCGCTGCGAGGGACGAACCCGCAGCCGTCCGCCCAGGCCTACACCGGGTACTGGCGGGTCGGCGGGGACGTGACCTGGGGACCGCAGCCCTGGTTCGCCGGGTCGCTCGACGAGGTCGCCGTGTACTCCGCCGCCCTCACGCCCGCCCAGGTCCAGCAGCACTACCAGCTCGGCAGCGGAGTCCTGCCCAACGCGGCGCCGACGGCGGCGTTCACGACGACGACCACCGACCTGAAGGTCGACGTGGACGGTTCGGGCTCGTCGGACACCGACGGCACGATCGCCGGTTACGCCTGGACGTTCGAGGGTGGCGGCACGGCCACGGG
>Ga0160439_1000881_pt1 | contig 10752 bp, 10 predicted proteins | sample HID1975M_E0MG_FD_108201 | JGI IMG/M metagenome (GOLD analysis project Ga0160439, IMG submission 108201) | Enriched soil microbial communities from UW Madison campus, WI, USA - HID1975M_E0 MG | ecosystem: Environmental > Terrestrial > Soil > Unclassified | place: USA: Madison, Wisconsin... | reverse complement strand
ATCGTACTGTTTAACGTCGTGCATCTCGGCCTGCGTTTTGGCCTGGCACATTACGCCTACCGCATGGGTGTGGCCGCCATCCCATTGATCAAAGCCAACACTCGCAAAGTCGGCCATGCCGCATCTATTGTGGGGATGACGGTGATTGGCGCACTGGTAGCCACTTACGTTCGCCTCTCTACCACACTTGAAATCACCGCCGGCGATGCGGTGGTTAAACTGCAAACTGATGTTATCGACAAATTGATGCCGGCATTTTTGCCACTGGTTTATACCCTGTGCATGTATGCACTGGTGCGCCGCGGCTGGAGTCCACTGCGCCTTATCGGTATCACGGTCATTCTGGGTGTTGTCGGGAAGTTTGCCCACTTCCTGTAAATGAGTCCCTGTAAGCGAGATAAAACAATATGTTAAGTATTATTCTCAGCGGTCACGGTGGCTTTGCCACCGGGCTGGAAAAAGCGATGAAGCAGATCCTCGGTGAACAGGAACAATTTATCGCCATTGATTTCCCTGAAACCTCTTCAACAGCACTTCTGACGACGCAGTTTGAAGAAGCGATCGGCGCATTAGATGAAAGCGAAGGCCTGGTATTTTTAACCGATTTACTCGGCGGCACACCGTTCCGCGTGGCTTCAACCATGGCGCTAGAGAAGCCAGGACGTGAAGTCATTACCGGCATCAACCTGCAACTGCTGCTGGAAATGGTGCTGGAGCGCGATGGCCTGAGCAGTAAAGAGTTTCGTCTTCAGGCACTGGAATGCGGCCATCGTGGGTTAACCAGCCTGGTCGATGAAATGGGGCGTTACCGTGAAACGCAGGCGGTTGAGGAAGGAATATGACCACGCTGCTGCGCGCCAGGCGTGTTCTGACCGAACAAGGCTGGCTGGACGATCATCAGTTACGCATTGAAAACGAAACGATTGTCGCCATAGAGCCGATTCCTGCGGGCACTCTGACGCGTGAGGCTGAACTGCTTTGCCCGGCTTACATCGACATTCATGTTCACGGCGGCGACGGGGTTGATGTGATGGATGACGACCCCGGCGTCCTCGAGCGGCTGGCAATACACAAAGCGCGTGAAGGTGTGGGTGGCTGGCTGCCCACCACCGTTACCGCTCCGCTTGCGGATATCAAGCGGGCATTGCAGCAAATTGCACAGCGCTATTATCGCGGCGGACCGGGAGCCAGTGTGCTGGGCAGCTATCTTGAAGGGCCGTATTTTACACCGCAGAACAAAGGCGCTCATCCGCCAGAATTGTTCCGCGAGTTAGATATTGCCGAGCTGGACAGGTTGATAGAGGTATCGCAAAACACCTTGCGCGTAGTTGCTCTGGCACCGGAAAAACCCACAGCGCTGGAAACCATCAAGCATCTGAAAAGTCGTGATGTGCGCGTGATGCTTGGCCACAGTGCCGCCAGTTATGAAGAAACCATAATGGCGTTTGATGCCGGAGCTGACGGGCTGGTGCATTGCTTTAACGGCATGACGGGCCTGCACCATCGTAATCCAGGCATGGTGGGAGCGGGTTTAAGCGATAAACGTGCGTGGCTGGAACTCATTGCCGATGGGCACCATGTTCACCCTGCTGTAATGAACATTTGTTGCCACTGCGCGAAATCGCAAATTGTGCTTATCACCGATGCCATGAGTGCCGCCGGAATGCCAGATGGCGACTATTCGATTTGTGGGCATCCAGTGACCATGCAAAATGGCATTGTGAGAACGGGAAGCGGCGGGCTTGCCGGAAGCACGCTCTCGCTTGATGCGGCGGTGCGCAATCTGGTCAACAGCGCTGGCGTTACCGCTGAAGATGCCATTCACATGGCTTCGCTGCATCCTGCAAAAATGCTCGGCCTGGATAACTCTCTTGGCTCCCTGGCGGTGGGAAAACGCGCCAACCTGAATGCGCTTAACCCGCAGCTTTTACTGCAAAACATCTGGATTAACGGCCAGGCTGTCCTCCTGTAGTTCTTTCATTGTGCTCCGTTTTGGTCTGCTAACCACCCCGTGGCAGACCTTTCTTTTCCTTTCGATTATATTCACACATATTATTTAGCTTTTATAAATAATCATTTAAATCAATTAATTAATCAAAAACACCGTCTTCATGGATCACATTTTTCGTTTTATTGTTTTTCTTACATTGACCTTTCGTTTTCTTTTCTATAGATTTTATTTAAGCATGAAGTTGAGTAAATGAAACAAAACGAAAGATTGTCCTGTACTGCTTTGTGCTACTTCCGATGATCTTGCACTGCTAAGGACTGAGTTATGAGCGAAACCCAATCTGCCTGTCTTTCCGGCACATCAACCTGGACTGAAAAAGAGATCCGCCAACAACCGGCAAGCTGGATCCAGTCACTAAAAAATATTGGCCATCAACGTAGCAACATCGACGCGTTCCTGGCGCCTTTGCTACAAAACACCTCATTAAAAATCATCCTGACGGGTGCAGGAACCTCCGCATTTATTGGCGACATTATTACGCCATGGCTTTCGCGCCACACCGGGAAAAATTTTGTTGCCGTGCCGACCACGGACCTCGTGACCAACCCGGTGGACTATTTAACCGAGCAAGAGCCGACGCTACTGGTTTCGTTTGCACGCTCAGGCAACAGCCCGGAAAGTGTGGCGGCGGTCGATTTAGTCAACCAGGTCGTGAAGGACTGCTACCACCTGATAATTACCTGTAACGAAGCCGGTAGCCTGTATCAAAACGCCGCGACCAGTGGCAATTCGCTGGCATTGTTAATGCCGCCAGAAACCCACGATCGCGGTTTCGCGATGACCAGCAGTATTACCACCATGATGGCGAGCTGCCTTGCGGTGTTTGCGCCCGACGTCATCAATAGCGCTACTTTCCAGAATGTCGCCGAACGCTGCGAACAAATTATTACCTCGCAATGTGACCTCAGCGAAAGCGTGTTTGGCGACCTTCCTTTCAAACGTGTCGTCTACCTCGGCAGTGGCGGTTTACAGGGTGTTGCGCGTGAATCCGCGCTGAAAGTTCTGGAGCTAACAGCAGGAAAATTAGCCGCGTTTTATGACTCCCCTACGGGTTTCCGCCACGGTCCAAAATCGCTGGTCAATAACGAAACGTTAGTCGTGGTCTTTGTCTCAAGCCACCCTTACACACGCCAGAACGACCTGGATTTGCTGGCTGAACTGCGTCGTGATCAACAGGCGCTACGCGTTGTGGCTATCTGCGCTTCACCTTGCCCTGAAGTGGAAACAGGGCCACACATCTGGCTGCCCCCTTCCCGCGATTTTATCGACGTCGAGCAGGCTTTCTGCTTCTTGATGTATGCGCAGATTTTCGCACTGACCGAATCAATCAAAGCAGGCATTACCCCTGACACGCCATCTGCCAGCGGCACGGTTAACCGTGTTGTGAAAGGTGTGATTATTCATCCCTGGAAAGGCTGAGAGGATTACAACATGAGTATTATTTCCACTAAATATCTTCTGCAAGATGCGCAGGCTCGAGGCTACGCCGTACCTGCGTTTAATATTCACAACGCCGAAACTATCCAGGCGATTCTGGAAGTCTGCAAAGAGATGCAGTCTCCGGTCATTCTTGCAGGCACGCCCGGCACCTTTAAACATATCGCGTTTGAAGAGATCTACGCGCTGTGCGAAGCCTACTCCGAAAGCTATGACATGCCACTGGCGCTGCATTTGGATCACCATGAATCGCTGGCCGATATTAGCCGCAAGGTGAATGCTGGCGTGCGCAGCGCGATGATTGACGGCAGTCACTTCCCGCTGGCAGAAAACGTGCGCCTGGTGAAATCAGTGGTCGATTTTTGCCACCGTAATGATTGCAGTGTCGAAGCCGAATTAGGCCGCCTCGGCGGGGTGGAAGACGATATGGATGTAGATGAAGAAAGCGCTTTCCTCACCGATCCGCAAGAAGCACGCCGCTTTGTCGAGCTCACCGGGATCGACAGCCTGGCGGTAGCCATCGGCACCGCTCATGGGCTTTACACTAAACGGCCAAAAATTGACTTCCAGCGCCTGGGCGAAATTCGCGAAGTGGTGGATATTCCGCTGGTTCTGCACGGTGCGAGCGATGTGCCAGATGAATATGTCAGACGCGCCATTGAGCTTGGCGTGTGCAAAGTGAACGTGGCAACCGAATTAAAAATCGCCTTTGCTGCGGCAGTGAAAAAGTGGTTCAGCGATAACCCGGAAGGCAACGATCCACGCTACTACATGCGCGTTGGAATGGACGCAATGAAAGATGTGGTACGCAGTAAAGTCACCGTTTGTGGTTCTGCCAATAAATTAATTCTCGAAACAGAAACAACGCTTTAAATCCTTTCCCTTCAGGGTATTGCCTGCGAATGCGGGTAATACCCTACGTTTGAAAATACCCTGACAGGAAACTCAGATGAATAGAATGATTAAAAGCTCGTTATTACTTTTACTGGTCAGCAATGGCGCATTGGCTTCCGAATATCTGCTCAATAACAACAATATCTCCATCTCATTTGACGATACCAATTCTGCGGTCTTAATTAAGGACAAACTTTCCCAGAGCAAACTCGCGCCTAAAGAGTTGTTCTTTTTAACGCTCCCGAACGAAGATGTTATCCACGCTGCCGATTTTAAAATCAAAAACGTTAGCCAAAAAGATGACGCTATTCATATTGATTACGACCACAAAGATTTTTCAGTTACTGTCGTGTTGAATGTTCTGAAAGGAAAATACGCCAGCATCGATTACACGATTAAAGCAAAAGGCAAAGCGCAGGATGTCGCGAAAATCACCTTCTTCCCGACCAAAGGGCAATCGCAAGCACCTTATGTTGATGGCGCGATTAATAGCTCACCGATTATTGCCGACAGCTTCTTTATTCTGCCGGAAAAACCTATCGTTAATACCTACGCGTACGAAACCACAACCAATCTGAATGTCGGTCTGAAAACCCCGATTAAAACTGATGCGCCAGTGACCTACACCACCTATTTCGGCACCTTCGAGGCGACAAATCAACTACGCCGCAGCTTTAATGAATTCATTAACGCGATGCGCCCGCGCCCGTATCAGCCGTATTTGCACTACAACAGCTGGATGGATATCGGCTTCTTTACGACGTATACCGAACAAGATGTCCTTAACCGGATGGATGCCTACGCCAATGAATTAATAAAAAAACGTGGCGTAAAACTGGACGGATTTTTACTCGATGACGGCTGGGATGACCGCACAGGAAAATGGCTATTTGGCCCGGCGTTCAGCAATGGATTTGGCGTTGTAAAAGAAAAGGCTGACAGCTTAAATACCTCTGTCGGTTTATGGTTATCGCCATGGGGAGGTTATAACAAACCGCGTGATATCCGCGTTTCTCACGCCAAAGAAAATGGATTTGAAACCGTAGACGGTAAATTTGCCCTTTCCGGACCCAATTACTTCCGCAACTTTAACGAACAGATTATTAAGCTCATTAAGAACGAACATATTACCTCGTTCAAATTAGATGGCATGGGTAATGCCAATAACTGGATTCAGGGTAGCCAGTTCGCTTCGGATTTTGATGCCTCAATTGAGCTGATTAAAAACATGCGGGTAGCGAATAAAGACCTGTTTATTAACCTGACCACCGGTACAGACGCCAGCCCTTCGTGGCTATTTTATGCCGACTCTATCTGGCGCCAGGGCGATGATATCAACGTATATGGCAAAGGATCGCCGGTTCAACAATGGATGACCTACCGCGATGCTGAAACTTACCGTTCTATTGTGCGTAAAGGCCCGCTGTTCCCAATCAACTCGCTGATGTATCACGGTATTGTGAGTGCTGAAAATGCCTACTTCGGGCTTGAAAAAGTACAAACTGACAGTGATTTTGCCGACCAGGTCTGGAGCTACTTTGCTACCGGAACTCAGCTACAAGAGCTGTATATCACGCCATCCATGCTCAACAGCGCAAAATGGGACACCCTGGCCGACGCTGCGAAATGGTCGCGAGCAAATAGTGCAGTGTTAGTTGATACCCACTGGATTGGTGGCGACCCGACAGCGCTGGAAGCATATGGCTGGGCATCGTGGAGCAAAGATAAAGCTATCCTTGGTTTACGTAATCCGTCTGATAAAGAACAAAGCTACTATCTCGATTTGACGAAGAGCTTTGAAATTCCTGATGGCGAAGCGACACAATTCGCACTCAAACCCGTCTATGGCGCAAATAGCACTCTGCCTGGAGACTACAGCAAACCGGTTATTGTGACGCTGAAACCGCTGGAAACACTGGTGATAGAAGCCATGCCAATGGCCGGGAAGAAATAGCGTTTAGTCACTGTGCTCAAAACAAAAAACCCGTGAAAGCGGGTTTTCATACATTTTGTGAAACAGCCTCAGACTCCCAGTAGCGTTTAACGGCCAGGATGGACTCTCTCTGCTCAGCGCTTTTGCGTGGAATCAAATCCAGTTTTGCTGCAACGAGATGACGAAGCTCGCCTCTCTCATCCAACGAAGGTTCTTCATAAACAATAGCCGCAGCTGTTTTATCCTTTCGCAATACAATCCATGCTGGCACGCCGAGAATATCGGTAGTCCCAGACACATCAAATGCGCGTTCCAGAGCGGAAGGGCTATAGCTGATAGGGTATCCCTGATACAACACCGGCATAATTTGCTCATCCTGAACAGACTAAAGTATGAGCAAACTACCATCGCTTATTAAAACCATACTAATAATAGTGATACCTGTAATCACAGAGTGCGAGGCTACTCGAAAACCTCTACTTCTCGCTGTTTTCTAACGCATATTTGTACAGCGCATTTTTCTTAACGCCGTGGATTTCAGCCGCCAGCGCAGCCGCTTTCTTCAGTGGCAATTCAGTTTGCAGCAGTGCCAGAGTGCGCAACGCATCGGCCGGAAGCGCGTCATCGGCGGGTGCTTTAAAGCCTTCAACAATCAGCACCATCTCACCTTTACGGCGGTTTTCGTCTTCTTTCACCCACGCCGCCAATTCGCCAATCGGCGCACCATGGATTGATTCCCAGGTTTTCGTCAGCTCGCGCGCCAGCACTACATAACGCGATTCCCCCAGCACAGCGCATATATCGTCTAAACTATCGAGCAGGCGATGCGTAGACTCGTAGAAGATAAGCGTGCGTGGTTCTTGCTCAATCGCTTTAAGCGCGTCGCGGCGGCCTTTGGATTTTGCAGGCAAAAAGCCTTCGTAGCAGAAACGGTCTGAAGGCAAACCGGCCGCACTTAATGCAGCAATCGCGGCGCATGGGCCCGGCAACGGCACCACGCGGATACCCGCTTCACGGCAAGTACGCACTAAATGGTAGCCAGGATCGTTAATTAACGGCGTTCCTGCATCAGAAACTAACGCGATGCTCTGCCCTTCTTGCAGCTTAGCCAGCAAAGTTTCGGATTTTTGCTGCTCGTTATGATCGTGCAATGCGAACATCCGCGCATTAATCGCAAAATGTTGCAGCAGCAAACCGGTATGGCGAGTATCTTCGGCAGCAATCAGGTCAACGCTTTGCAACACGGATAACGCCCGCTGTGTGATATCGCCGAGGTTACCGATGGGTGTCGGAACGATGTAGAGCGTGCTGGCAGAAATAGCCGCCGTTTCGAGTTGTTTCATTGTTTCATCCGTATTGCCGATTTAATATTGAACACTGAGATAAAAATTACACTGGATACAGAATGGTACCGTCTAAAATTATTCGTTCTAAAGCCGGGCGCTGTCTGCCGGTTGTACTGGCCGCGCTAATATTCGCTGGCTGTACCACGACAAAAGCACCAGATCAGGCAACCGCGCATATGCAGGGCGAAGCCACAGCGGATTCCGCCTATTATCTGCAACAGATGCAGCAAAGCGGTGATGATAGCAAGACCACCTGGCAATTACTCGCCATTCATGCGCTGGTGAAAGAAGGCAAAACTCAGCAAGCCGTTGATCTCTACAATCAGCTGCCAAAAGAGATGAATGACGAACAGCGCCGTGAACAACAGTTGCTGGTGCCTGAAATCAAAGTCGCGCAGAAAGATTACGCCGCCGCGAATGCCGCGCTGGCAAAAATCAATCTGGCCGAGTTGAACAAAAACCAGCAGGCCCGCTATTACCAGTCCTTTATCGACGCCAGCCAGAATCGCCCGTCGCTGGAGCTGCTGCGTGCTTATATTGCCCAGGAGCCTATGTTGACCGGCCCTGCGCATCAGAAAAATATCGACGGTACCTGGCAGGCATTATCTCAGATGACGCCAGAACAGATGAATGCGCTGGTCATTAATGCCGACGAAAACACGCTGCAAGGCTGGCTGGATCTGCAACGAGTATGGAACGATAACCGCAACGATCCGGAAATGTTGAAAGCCGGGATCAAAGACTGGCAAACGCGTTACCCGCAAAATCCGGGTGCTAAAACGCTGCCAACTCAGCTAAGCAATATGCAGAATTACAAAGCGGCATCGACCGAGAAAATCGCCCTTCTGCTGCCGTTGAGCGGCCAGGCGGCAGTATTTGGTCGCACCATCCAGCAAGGTTTTGAAGCCGCCAAAAATATGGGTTCTGCCCCGGTTGCACAAACGACTGCACCTGCGCAAATGCCAGATGCTAACGCACAGCCTGTTGATACCACCCAGGCAGCATTACCGCAGCCAACCGATCCTAATATGGTGGCAGCGCCTTCGGCAGCATCGGTTGATGATTTAACGCAGCAGCCAGCAGAAACAACGGCTGCTCCGGTTCAGGCTCCACAAACGGCAACACAAACGGCGCCAGCGCCAGCCGCTCCGGCGAATCCTTCAGCGGAAGTGAAAGTCTACGATACCACCTCGCAACCGCTCGCTCAGTTGCTGGCTCAGGCACAGCAAGATGGCGCAACGCTGGTCGTCGGCCCGCTGCTTAAAAACAACGTAGATGAACTGGCCACCAGCACCTCGCCACTGAATATCCTGGCACTCAACCAGCCGGAATCCGTTCAGAACCGCGCCAATATCTGCTATTTCGCGCTGTCGCCAGAAGATGAAGCCCGTGATGCCGCAGATCATATCTGGCAGCAAGGCCACCGTGCGCCGCTGATACTGGTGCCGCGTAACGCCTTGGGCGACCGAGTGACCAAAGCCTTTGCCGAAGAATGGGTGAAGCTTGGCGGCGGTACAGTCCTACAGCAGAAGTTCGGTTCAACGGCTGAACTCAAGCAAGGCATTAACAGCGGTTCAGGCATCGCGTTAAGCGGCACGCCAGTCACGCCAGCCAGCGCTCAACCCGCAGGCGTGACCATTGGCGGGCTGACAATTCCACCACCGCCAACGGATGCGCAAATTACAGGTGCCACTTCCGGCGGCGTAGATGCAGCCTACATTGTGGCGACATCTGACGAAGTCGCACTGATCAAACCGATGATTGCCATGCGTACCGGCAGCCGCAGCCCGGCGCAACTGTATGCCAGCTCACGCAGTTCTCAGGGTGTGAACGGCCCGGATTTCCGCCTGGAAATGGAAGGTTTGCAATTTAGTGAGATCCCAATGCTCGCGGGCAACAATCCGTCACTGATGCAGCAAGCACTCAGCAACGTGCATAACGATTACTCGTTAGCGCGACTGTACGCGATGGGCGTTGATGCCTGGTCACTGGCAAACCACTTCTCTCAAATGCGCCAGGTACCGGGTTATCAGGTGAATGGCAATACCGGCACGCTGTCTGCAAATCAGGACTGCGTCATTAACAGGAAGTTAAATTGGCTGCAATTCCGTCAGGGGCAAATCGTTCCGGCATCCTGACCCGTCAACAAACTGGCGCGCACTACGAGTTAGCCGCGCGCCGTTTTCTTGAACGCAAAGGACTGCGTTTTATCGCCGCCAACGTGCATTCCCGCGGCGGCGAAATCGACCTTATCATGCGACATGGCAACGTTATCGTGTTTGTTGAAGTGCGATACCGCCGCTCAAATCACTTTGGTGATGCCGCCGCCAGCGTCACACACCGCAAGCAACAAAAATTGTTACATGCCGCTTCGTATTGGCTAGCCCGCACATCAGGAAGTTTTGATACTGTGGATTGCCGTTTCGATGTGTTAGCCTTCACCGGCAATGAAATAGAGTGGTTAACCAACGCGTTCACCGCAGATGTTTAAAGAAACCAGGTAAATAAACGTGCTCGAAAGAATCAAAGTCTGCTTCACGGAAAGTATTCAAACCCAGATTGCCGCAGCGGAAGCTCTGCCAGATGCTATCTCCCGTGCAGCCATGACTCTGGTTCAGTCACTGCTCAACGGCAATAAAATCTTGTGCTGTGGTAACGGCACATCTGCGGCGAATGCCCAGCATTTTGCCGCCAGCATGATCAACCGCTTTGAAACTGAGCGCCCGAGTTTACCTGCCATTGCACTTAATGCTGATAATGTGGTCTTAACCGCGATCGCAAACGATCGTTTACACGAAGAAGTGTATGCCAAACAAGTACGTGCGCTAGGTCATGCCGGTGATGTTTTGCTCGCCATTTCGACCCGCGGCAACAGTCGTGATATTGTCAAAGCGGTAGAAGCCGCCGTGACACGTGACATGACTATCGTTGCGCTCACAGGCTACGATGGCGGGGAACTGGCAGGACTGTTAGGTCCGCAGGATGTGGAAATTCGCATCCCTTCTCACCGCAGCGCACGCATTCAGGAAATGCATATGCTGACGGTAAACTGCTTATGCGATCTGATTGATAATACGTTATTCCCTCACCAGGACGATTAAGGAGTACAGATGAAGGCATATAAGCCACTT
>Ga0160439_1000879_pt1 | contig 10768 bp, 9 predicted proteins | sample HID1975M_E0MG_FD_108201 | JGI IMG/M metagenome (GOLD analysis project Ga0160439, IMG submission 108201) | Enriched soil microbial communities from UW Madison campus, WI, USA - HID1975M_E0 MG | ecosystem: Environmental > Terrestrial > Soil > Unclassified | place: USA: Madison, Wisconsin... | reverse complement strand
GTAGACGTCCTTGAACGGCTTGAGCTTGTGGATCTCCGGGAAGTCGTAGAACGCGATGCCGTCCTGCTCGAACCCGTAGTGCCGCTGCATCATCCGCTTGATGATCTGGCCGCCCGACAGGTCGCCGAGGTAGCGCGTGTAGGCGTGCGCGGCGTAGAGCGAGAGGTCGTCGCCGCAGGCCTCGAGGCGCTGCGCGTACGCGAGCGTCGCGGGCAGGAACGCGACCTGCTCGCGCCAGTCGTCGCCCAGCAGGTAGGCGAGGTCGGCCTCGATGGCCGGGACGCGGGTCAGCTCGTCGAACACGAGACCGCGGTCCGCGCCGGCAGCGACCAGACGGGCGCCGGCGGCCTCGAGCGCGGTGTAGACCGCGAGCTGCTGGACGGCGAGCGCGGCGTATGCGTCGCGGTCGAGGTGGCCGCCGAGGAGCTGCTCGACGAAACCGCTGCTCTCGGCGCTCTCGTGCTCGGCGCGCGTGCCCTCGCGCAGCGCGAGGGAGAGCGGGACGGCGGTGGCCTCGTCGGCCGGACGGACGGCAGTGGTGGTCACGAACGCTCCTGGGACTTGTGATGACGATCTGTCAGGAAGCGTACGTCATGAAGGTAAGGCTTGCCTACATCGTCGCCGGATGGATCGTACGAGTGCATCCAGATCGGGGTTCCGTGGAGAAGAGGGGGTGTCAGGCGCCATCCCGGCGCTGCTCCCGGAAGGACGCACCATGCGCTCTCGACTTCTCGCCGGCACCGCCGCCGCGGCTCTCGCCCTCGCCGCCGTGGCCGTCACCGCCGGACCCGCCTCAGCGGCGGACGACGCCAAGCTCTCCGTCCTGCACGGCGTTCCCGGACTCACGGTCGACGTCTGGGTCAACGGCAAGCTCACCCTGGACGACTTCAAGCCCGGCAAGCTCGCGGGCCCGCTCGACCTGCCCGCCGGCACGTACACGGTGGCCATCACCGCGGCCGACGCGAAGGACGACAGCGACCCGGCGATCGGCCCGGTCGACCTGAAGCTTGCCGCCGGCAAGAACTACACGGCCGTCGCGCACCTCGACGCGTCCGGCGACCCGACCGCGACGCTGTTCACCAACGACACCTCCACCACCAAGCCGGGCGAGGGCCGGATCACGGTCCGCCACGTCGCGGCGGCTCCGGCCGTCGACGTGCTGGCCGGCTCCGACGCGGTCATCAGCAACCTCGAGAACCCCGACGAGAAGGTGCTGAACCTGCCCGCCGGAACCGTCTCGGCGAGCGTCGTCGCGGCCGGCACGACGGAGCCCGCGCTGCTCGGCCCGGCCGACGTGAAGGTCGCCGAGGGCACGAACACGATCCTGTACGCGTGGGGCGACGCGACCGCCGACCCCTCCACGCTGGCCCTGGCCACGCAGGTGATCGACGGGCTGCACGGCGACCCGAGCGGCGTGCAGGCCGGTGAGCTCGGCCTCGTCGCCGACTCGGGTTCCACGCCCGTCTGGCCGTATGCGCTGGGTGCCCTCGCGGCGCTGGGCGTGGCCGGCATCGCGATCGTGGGCCGTCGCCGCGCAGACGCGCAGCGCTGACCATGGCACGACGACACCACCGGACGGGCGGGGCGCTCCTCGGCGCCCTGCTCGTCGGGCTCCTGACCGCGTGCTCCCCCAGCACCGCGCAGGAACCCGCAACGGTGGTGTCGTCGGCGCCGCCCGGGCCGACGCCCGTGCCGACCGTGCCGACCGCTGCGGCCGTGCCCGACGTCCCGGTCCAGGACGCGACCGCACCGGCGGCTGACCCCACAGCACCGCCGGTGCGGCTCGCGGTCCCGAGCGTCGACATCGACATGACCGTGATTCCCGTGGGCGTGGCCGACGACGGCTCGATGGAGCTGCCGCCGGACGCGACCGAGGTCGGCTGGTACCGCTTCGGGCCGGCGCCGGGCGCTGCCGAGGGGAACGCTCTGCTCGCGGCCCACGTCGACTCGCGGCTGAGCGGCATCGGGCCGTTCGCGCAGCTGCGGGACGTCTCCGTCGGGGCGCGCGTCGTGGTGACCGCCGACGACGGCACCCAGCACCGGTACCGTGTGACGACGGTGGAGAAGATCCCCAAGGATCGCGCTCCCCTCGACGCCTGGTTCGGGCGCAGCGGGGACCCCCGGCTCGTCCTGGTGACGTGCGGGGGAGCGTGGAACGCGAAGATCGGGCACTATGCGGACAACGTCGTCGTCACTGCCGATCCGATCGGTGGGTGACCCGTGCACGCGGTGGCCGTCCTGGTCCCGCAGGACGAGACCTGGACGATCGAGGAGGGGTGCGTGAGCGGGAAGGACCCTGACCGGTCGGGCGCTCCCCTGCGCGCGGTCCCTGACCCGCCCGTCCCCCACCCGCACCGCCTCGACCCCGACGGCGAGGGGGTCGAGGAGCTCGGCGCCGCGTTCGCCGCGGGCGACGAGGCCGCGATCCGCGAGGCCTACCGCCGCTGGTCCGCGCTCGTGCACACGATCGCCCTGCGCTCGCTCGGCACCACGGCCGACGCCGAGGAGGTCACGCAGCAGGTGTTCGTCGACGCCTGGCGCGGGCGGCACCGTTTCGACCCGACCCGCTCCCGGCTGCCCGCGTGGCTCATCGGCATCACGCGGCACGCGGTCGCCGACGCGCACGAGCGACGGGCCCGCGACCGCCGGCTCGTCGCGGCGGCCGAGCCCCGCGCGGAGCAGGTGGCCGCGGCCGACGACAGGGTGGTCGACCGCGTCGTCGTCGCCGACGAGCTGGCCCGCCTCGGCGACCCGCAGCGCACGATCCTGCGCCTCGCCTTCTACGAAGACCTCACGCACGACCAGATCGCCACCCGGTTGGACCTGCCGCTCGGCACCGTGAAGAGCCACGTGCGGCGTAGTCTCGCTCGGCTGCGCAACCGATGGGAGGTGGATGGTGCCGTTCGATGAGTTCCACGTGGACGACGACGTGCTCGCCCTCCTCGCCCTCGGTGAGGAGGCCGGCACCACGGCCGATCGCGCCCACGTGCAGGAGTGCGAGCTGTGCGCCGACGAGATCGCCGCGCTGGCAGACGTCGTCGGGCTGGCCCGCACCGCGGACACCGAGCTGGTCACGCCCGGCCCTCAGGTCTGGGAGCGGATCGCCGCGGAGCTGGACCTGGCGCCGGCGGCCGACATCCCGGCCACGCCGCCCGTCGTCGTGCCCCTCGCCGCGCGTCGGCGTTCGCGCGCGTGGGGCTGGATCGCAGGAGCGGCGGCCGCCGGGATCATCGTCGGCGGCGCGGGCGTGGGCTGGGCCCTGACCCGTGACGACCGCACGACCTCGGTCGTCGCGACCGCGACGCTCGAGCCGCTGCCCGGCTGGTCCGCGCAGGGGACCGCCAAGGTCGAGACGTCGCGCGACGGCACGCGGGTGCTGGTCGTCGACGTCGACGAGAAGTCCGACGACGACGGCTTCCGCGAGGTCTGGCTGCTGACCCCGGACGTCAAGGGCCTCGTGAGCATCGGGACGCTCGACGGCTCGTCGGGCCGCTTCGACCTTCCGGCCGGTCTGGACCTGTCGCAGTACTCGGTCGTAGACGTCTCGCAGGAGCCGTTCGACGGGAACCCCGCCCACTCGGGGGACTCGATCGTGCGGGGCGCCCTTCAGGTGTAGGCGCCCCGCACGCGATCAGGTCAGACCTGCGGAGGGGCCGGCGGCACCTCACGGTGCTCGACGACCTCGCGATGCGTGGTGTTGCTGCGCTGCGCGTTGAGCGCGATCGCCAGGATCAGCGCCAGGACGCCAGCGCCCATGCAGATGTAGCCGATCACCTCGAGGTTCACGCCGTCGATCGCGTCCTTCACTCCGAACGACAAGATCGCGCCGATGACGATGAGGGCGATGCCACCACCGATGCCCATGAGGACTCCTTCGGGACGGGCCGGCGCTGGGGGGTGCGCCGGCTCAGACCCCCGAGCCTGGCGCGACCCCGCCCGTCTCGCACCCGGAGAGCCCGCTCGTCGCCCGATCAGCCCAGGACGTCGGGGTACTGCGGGTCCTCGCCGAGCACGTGCTGCGCGAGGAACGCGCCGACCACCTGGTACCAGACGATCGCGTGCTGCGGGCTGAGCACCCAGTGGTTCTCGTCGGGGAAGTACAGGAACCGGTGGTCCGAGCGGCCGTCCTCGCCGGCGGGGCTGCCGGATGCCGAGAGCAGCTCGTACCAGAGCCGCAGGCCCTCGCCGATCGGCACGCGGTAGTCCTTGTCGCCGTGCACGACGAGCATCGGCGTGACGATCTTGTCGACGAACCGGTGCGGCGAGCTCTCGAGCGCCATCTCCTCGGTCATCTCGCGTGCCCAGTAGAACGCGGCGTCGGTCGTCGGACCGAACTGGTCGAGGGCCCACAGGCTCGCGTGCGTGACGATCGCGCGGAACCGGTCCGTGTGGCCGGCGACCCAGTTGGCCATGTAGCCGCCGAACGATCCGCCCATCGCGGCCGTGCGGGTCTCGTCGATGTCGTCGCGGGCCTCGACCGCGTCGGTGATCGCGAGCAGGTCGGTGTACGGCGCCTTGCCCCACGCGCCCCAGCCCACCTGGATCATGTCCTGGCCGTAGCCGGTCGACAGCGCGGGGTCGGGCAGCAGCACGGCATACCCCTGCGCGACGAGGAGCCACGGGTTCCAGCGCCACGACCAGGAGTTCCACGAGCCGAGCGGCCCGCCGTGGATCCACAGCAGCAGCGGCGCCCGGTCCGCCGCGCTCGCGCCGTCGGGCAGCGCGAGCCACGCGCGCACGCGGCGGCCGTCCTCCGCGGTCGTCTCGACCTCGGTGAGCGTGCCGGGCAGCGCGGGGGTCTCGACCGGGCTGCGCAGCGCCGTCGTCTCGCCGCTGGCCAGGTCGATGCGGACCGGGTGGGCGGGCGCCTCGTACGACGCGCGGATCGCGTAGGCCGTCGTGCCGTCGCTCGTGACCTGGACGTCGGTGAAGGTCGCGGCGTCGCTGGTCACGCGGGTGACCTCGTCGCCGCTCAGGTCCACGCGGAACACGGGGCCGCGGCCGTCCTCGTCGGCCAGCACCAGCAGCCCGCTGCTGTCCGGGAGCCACACCGGCGAGTGCGGCCAGCGGTCCCAGCCGTCCGCGACGACGCGCGCGTCGCCGCCCGCGAGCGGCACGAGGCCGAGCCGGACCACGGGCGCCTCGAACGGGGTCGAGATCGTCTCGCGGGAGTAGGCGACCCATCGGCCGTCGGGGCTGACCGCCGGGCTGCCGAGGTCGGCGCCCTCGTCGTCCACCAGCACCCGGCGCGCGCCCGTCGCGACGTCGATCGCGACGAGCTGCGTGCGCTGGTCGCCCCTGGCGCCCGGGACGGTCCAGCCCGTGACGACCGTCGTGCCGTCCGGGCTGATCGCGTACCCCTGCTCGACCAGCGCGGCGCGGGCGTCCTTCGTCGCGTCGGTGAGCTCGAGCCGAGGGTCGGTGGCGGCGGCCAGCGGGGCCGTCACCGACTGCGGCACGTCGGCGGTGAACAGGTGCGGCTGGGCTGGGCCGAGGTCGTGGTCCCAGTACCGGACGGGGTAGCCGTCGTGCAGGATCGCGGCGACCTTCTTGTCCTTGCGGGCCTTGCGGAGCTTCTCGTCGTGCTCGGCGTCGACCGCCGAGGGCAGCACGTCCGACCCGACGACGATCGTCCCGGCATCCGCCGCGACCTTGACGCCTCCGAGCCCGGCCGCCCGGTCCGCGACGACGCGCGCCTCGGCGCCGTCCGCGGGCAGCAGCCACAGGGCGGGACCGGCCTCGTCGTCCGGCTCCTGGGCGTCCGGGTCGGGGCGCGAGCTGGTGAACAGCAGGTCGCCCGCAGGCGTGAACGCCGCGCTGGCCTCGCCCTTGGCGGACCTGGTCAGGCGCCTCGCGGGCTTCTCCCCGGCGGGGTCCACCTCCCAGAGCGCGGTCACGTACTTCGTCGACTTCGCGTCGAGCGTGGCGACAGCGGTCACGAGCCGCGTGCCGTCGGGCGACAGCTTCAGCCCGGAGACCCGGGGGATGGCGACGTAGGCATCGAGGTCATGGAACGGCGAGGCGGCATCAGTCACCCGTACGTCCTATCACGCCCCCGAGCCCCCGTCCGCCGCGCGCCCCATCGTCGAACGGTGACCTACGCACGCTTCCGGCGGCGGAACCGTGCGTAGGTCACCGTTCGACGATGCCGGGCCCGGCCGGCGGCTGCCGACCGGGGGGTTGGGCCTCGTTCCGCGCCGGGAAGCGTGCGGCACCCACCGCTCGCGTGGCGGAGCGGTGGCGAGCGAGGTGGCTACGGACTGTCGACGTCAGGAGCAGAGGGAAGTCGGCGCGGACGAACCGGAGCAGATCGACGTCACCGGTCGTCACGAGGCGATTCTGGCGCTCGCGGTCGCCGTAGAGCGCCTGCGGCGCATCGTGGGTCTCCCGGCCATCGATCTCGGCGAGAAGCCATCGGCCACCGCGCAGGCGCCAGCCGAGATCGCCCCGGGCGACGAAGCGGCCCGCTGAGTCGTGGATCTCCACCTGCAGCTCGTCGGGAGGGACACCCGCATCGACGCACGCCAGGCGCGCGTCGGTCTCGAGAGGCGACTCCGAGCGTCCATCGACGAGACCCCACCATGCGTCGACGCCCGCGGCCCCGCGTCGGCCACTCAACCGCGATCGCACCCGCTCCAGCCTCGTCACGTCGATCAGCCGACGGTTCAGCGCGCTGTCGAGCACGGCGACAGCCTGGTTGCGCCGCAGCTCCGGCAGCGCTTGGACGAGGGCGTCGTCCAGCGTCGCGATGACGCGTCCGCCAGACCGCGTCGTCGCGAACCCGTCGAAGCGGCGGACGCTGATCCCGTCACGAGACTCCAGATGCCGTGCCGCGGGAAGCGCGACCTGTGGCTTGACCCGGATCGGGAGACCGGCGACGCCGTGGATGACGAGGGCACATGCCCCGACCGCGATGGCGTCAGGCCCGTAGGCCAGCATCCCGAGCCATGCCGCCCGCAGCCGACGGTCGTCGGGGTGCCGTCGGCGCTCGGGGACACCCACCACGTCGAAGACCCCACGCGTCGGTCGGCTCCACCGTCCCGATGCGACGAGGCGTGCCCGCGTCCCGCGCGACAACCCATGCGCATCGCACTGCGCGCCGGACACCAGCCCAGCCTGGACCGTGGCCACGGCGAGGAGCCCGGCCGGGACGGCGATCACTCGAGGCATGCCCCGATCCCACCTCACGTTGGCGATCGCCCGCCGAGCGTCATCCCCAGGCCGGACACCAACGAGCCGTCGACCGGTGGGTTGGGCACCCTTCAGCTCCCCGAAGCGTGCGGAACCCACCGTTCGACGGGTTCGAGGCTTGAGGGCGAGGGGCGGGAGGGGATGGGTGGGGACCGGCCGGGGGGGGGTTACGGGTTGTTGTTGAGGCGGGTGAGCATGGCGTTGTAGTCGTCCAGCTCCGAGTCGCCGTCGCGGTCGACGCGGCGGTCGCGGCGGCGCGCGGCGCGCTCGTCGTCGCGGGACCAGGCGACCGCGACGCCGATCGCCATCACCAGCGTCGGGATCTCGCCGATGCCCCAGGTGATCGCGCCGCCGGCCTGCTGGTCGGCGATCGCGGACTCGCCCCACGGGCGGCCCATGAGGCCGAACCAGTCGGCCACGAGCAGCGAGTCGCCGCCCACCAGGGTCACGCCGAAGAACGCGTGGAACGCCATCGTCGCGAACAGCAGCAGCAGCCGCTGGGGGTAGGGCGGGCGCTTCGGACCGGGGTCGATGCCGATCATCGCGTTGACGAACAGGTACCCCGCCAGCGAGAAGTGCACGACCATCGCGAGGTGGCCGACCGAGCTGCGCAGCGCCCACTCGAAGATGCCCGAGTAGTAGAAGACCAGCATCGAGCCGATGAAGTTCAGCGCTGCGACCAGCGGGTTCGCGAGGAAGCGGCCGACGTGGCTGTTGACCATCACGAGGATCCACTCGCGCGGCCCGCGGGAGTCGTCGCCGCGCAGGGTCGCGGAGCGGTTGGGCAGCGCGCGCAACGCGAGCGTGACGGGCGCGGACACCGCGAGGAACAACGGGATGACCATCGCGAGCAGCATGTGCTGGAGCATGTGCGCGCTGAACAGCACGTGCCCGTACAGCGACGGCCCGCCGGACGTCACCCAGAAGAACAGCACCATGCCGAACGTCCACGACGCCGTCCGCGCCCACGACCACGAGTCGCCCCGGCGGCGCAGCCGCAGCACCCAGCGCCAGTACACGACGACCCCCGCGACGGCCGCCGACGCGAGCACGAGGTCCCAGCGCCACTCGGTGAACCAGCGCTCGAGGGTCGGCTCGGGCGGCAGCGCGTGGCCGGTGAGGCGGTAGGCGGGCGTCGGGTCCGCGGGCGGCACCTCGGCGACGGGCGGAGCGGTCGACGAGAGCGCGACGGCGACCCCGGACACGGCCCCCATGACGGTGAGCTCGACGAGCACGAGCCGCCAGAACAGCGCGGTCCCCGCACGCCCGGCCGAGCCACCGGCCAACCGGGGGATGACCGCCCGGCGGTGCGCGAGCCCGAGCAGCCCCAGCACCCCGAACAGCCCGATCTTGGCGAGCAGCAGCACCCCGTACTCGGTGCCGAAGTCGGACCAGGAGCTGAGCCGGATGACCCCGTTCACCGTCCCGGAGACCGCCACCGCGACGAAGCACCAGGCCGCGATCGACGAGTACCGCGCGACGGACGCGGACAGGTCGGTGCCGATCCGCCGCACGAGCAGGGCGAGGGCCGCGAGCGCGCCGATCCAGATCGCCGCACCCACCAGGTGCAGCAGCATCGAGGACGTCGCCAGGTCGTGGCTCGCTGCGCCGGCCGCGTGGCCGAGCTGCGCCTGCTCCCACAGCGCGACGAGCGCGAGCGCGGCCGTCCACGCGGCACCCGTCGGCGTCGCGACCACGAGGGCGAGCGCGGTGACGACGGCCGCGACGGTCGTGATGAGCAGGAGCGTGCGCCCCAGCTCGATCTGCGTGACGAACAGCCCGAGCTCCTGCCCGAACGACGCGGAGTCGAGCGGCCGCCCCGCCACCGACGCGTACTTGAGCACGAGGTTCACCACGCACGCGAGGGTCCAGACCCCGGCGGCCCAGCCCGCGACCAGCAGGCTGCGTGGGTACGCCCGACCCTCCGCACGCTCACCCCGGCCGCGGTCCGACGAGCCTGTCCGCGGGAGCACGCACACCGCGAGCACGAGGGCCCCGAGCGCGACCGACCCGGCGAGGTCGGTGAGCGTCGTGGTGATCGGGAGCCCCCAACGCACGGCCGCACCGGGGTCACGCAGCAGCTCGGGCAGCGCCGCCCCGGAGAACGCGACCGCGACGACCACCGCGACGATCGCGGCGAGCACCAGGACGACGACGCGCCAGGGCGACGCGGGCCGTGCGGGCAGGGCGGCACCCGCCCCGCCGGCCCCGTCGACGACGGGACGGGCGGGACGGGCGTCGCCGCGGCGCGTGTCGGTCACGGTCGGTCGCTGCCCTCCGGAGCCGGGGTGGTGCGCCGCCGACGAGCGCGCATCCAGCCCAGCAGCCCGAACGCGATCCCGATCAGCAGACCTGCGCCCACGACGAGCAGCGCGGGCGACCGACTGTCGGAGTCGGACGACGACGACGGCGCCGCAACCGGCACCGCCGAGGCCGACGGCGTGGGCGTCGCCTGCTCCGAGACCCCCGCGGACGTCGTCGGCGTCTCCGAGGGCACCGGCAGCGCACCGGTCGACGCCGTGAACCCGAACGTCCCCGAGACCGCGTGCCCGTCCTGCGACGTCACGCGCCAGGTCACGCTGTACTCCCCGGCCGGGAGGTCCCCGACGAGCGCCTGGCTCACGGTGCTGTCGACCAGCTGGGCGTCACCGGTGCTGACGACGCTGCCGTCGGGACCCGTGACCTCGATCACCGTGCCGAGCGCGACGGCCGGCTCGTCGAAGGTGAGCGTCACGCGCTCGGGCGCCACGTCGACCGTGCTGCCGTCCGCGGGATCGACGCTCACGAGCTCGTCGTGCGCCTGCGCGGCGGGGGCCGCGACGACCCCCAGGGCGAGCAGCAGCCCGACGACGAGCCCGGCGGCTGGTGCAGTTCGACGACGCATGTGTCCCAGGATCCCCCACGTCACGGCTGAACCTGGCGTCGGCGGCCCGTGACGAGGGCCACGACCAGCGCGACCGCGCCGAGGACGAGCCCGCCGATCCCGAACCAGAGGCCCGCGTCCGAGGACGAGTCCCCCGCGGCAGGGGCGGTCGCGTGGTGCGCGTCGCCCTCCGCGGCCGTGACCGTCAGCTCGGGCGCCGGGCTCTCCGGCTCCTCGCCCCCGGTGGTCGGCTCGTCCCAGTCGACGACCGTGCCGTCGGAGTACGTCTGGTGCGCGGGGAGCACGAGCTCGGTGCCGGCCGCGGGCAGCGGCCCGACCTGCAGCTCGAACTCCTGGAACTGACCGGCCCCGATCGCCGCGTCGGGCGACGCCGTGTACACGACGTGCAGCGGCGCCTCGGTGATCGTGGCGCCTTCGACGTCGACGGGCTCGGGCAGCTTCCCGGTCTGCACCTCGGCCGTCCAGCCGGGCACGGGACGGGTGCCGACGTGGGACAGCGGGGTGTCGGTGGGCAGGTCGATGACCACCTTCGTGGTGGTCGCCGCGTCCTTCTCGTTCGGGACGCGGAACGTCAGGACGGTCCACGCGCCGGCGGCGGTGGTCTCCGGGATGACCCGGACGTGGGCGGAGGCGGCGGTGGCCGGCAGGACGACGAGGCCGATGCCGACGAGGGCGGCGGCGGCGGTCTGCAGC
>Ga0160439_1000875_pt1 | contig 10803 bp, 4 predicted proteins | sample HID1975M_E0MG_FD_108201 | JGI IMG/M metagenome (GOLD analysis project Ga0160439, IMG submission 108201) | Enriched soil microbial communities from UW Madison campus, WI, USA - HID1975M_E0 MG | ecosystem: Environmental > Terrestrial > Soil > Unclassified | place: USA: Madison, Wisconsin... | reverse complement strand
AGTGCCGAAACCATCAACCCAGCTCACCCTGGTTCACGTTTTTCTGGCGGCAATCTGGAAACACTGCGTGACAAACCGGGCAGCAAACTGCTGGATGCGTTGGTGGCTTTCCGCGATACATACTATTCCGCAAACCTAATGAAAGCGGTTATCTACAGTAATAAGCCATTGCCTGAACTGGCAAAAATTGCGGTAGAAACCTACGGCCGGGTGCCCAATAAAAACATTGAACGTCCGGTGATTGATGTACCAGTAGTGACCGATGCGCAAAAAGGCATTGTGATTCACTACGTGCCAGCATTACCGCGCAAGGTCGTGCGTGTTGAATTCCGCATCGACAACAATAGCGATAAATTCCGCAGTAAAACGGATGAGTTAATTGGCTATTTGATTGGTAATCGCAGCAATAATACTCTTTCAGATTGGCTGCAAAAACAGGGTCTTGCTGACAGCATTCGCGCTGATTCCGATCCGTTAGTCAACGGTAATAGCGGCGTATTTGCTATTTCGGTGTCGTTAACAGACAAAGGCCTTGCACAGCGTGATGAAGTGGTTGCGGCAATCTTCAGTTACTTGAATAAGCTGCGCGAAAATGGCGTTGATAAAAGCTATTTCGATGAGCTTGCCCATGTTCTGGATCTCGATTTCCGTTACCCATCAATTACACGCGATATGGATTATGTCGAATGGCTGGCAGACACCATGTTACGTGTACCGGTCGAACATACGCTGGATGCGGTTAATATCGCCGATCAATACGATCCCGCGGCGATTAAATCTCGGCTAGATATGATGACCCCGCAGAACGCGCGAGTCTGGTATATCAGCCCGAAAGAACCGCACAACAAGACGGCATATTTTGTTGAGGCCCCTTATCAGGTCGACAAAATTACACCACAAGTCTTTGATGTCTGGAAGCAAAAAGCGGCGGCCATCAAGCTGGAATTGCCACAATTAAACCCGTACATTCCTGACAATTTTACGTTGGTTAAACCTGATAAAACTTACGCGCATCCTGAACTGTTGGTAAAAGAACCAGGGTTACGCGTGTTGTATATGCCAAGCCATTACTTCGCGAGCGAGCCTAAAGCTGACGTGACCATGGTGCTGCGTAATCCGCAAGCGATGGATAGCGCTAAAAACCAGGTGCTGTTTGCTCTCAATGATTATCTGGCTGGAATTGCGTTGGATGAATTAAGCAATCAGGCCTCAATCGGCGGAATTGGTTTCTCGACCAATGCTAATAGCGGGTTGATGGTTAACGCCAACGGTTACACACAACGTTTGCCACAGCTTTTTGAAGCGTTATTAAAAGGCTACTTCTCTTACACGCCAACGCAAGAGCAGTTGGATCAAGCGAAGTCCTGGTATGCCCAAATGATGGATTCGGCAGATAAAGGTAAAGCTTACGATCAGGCGATTATGCCGGTGCAAATGATCTCACAGGTGCCGTACTTCCAGCGTGAAACTCGTCGTGCTCTGTTGCCGGCGTTAACGTTGAAAGACGTGCTCGATTACCGCGATGGTTTAAAAACCAATGCTAAACCTGAGTTTTTAGTCCTCGGTAATATCACCCCACAGCAGGCTACAGACCTGGCGCATGGGGTGCAAAGCCTGCTCGGGACTAAAGGCAATGAATGGTGCCGCAACAAAGACGTGCTGGTGGATAAACAACATTTATCCATGTTTGAAAAAACCGGCAGCAGCACCGATTCCGCATTAGCAGCTGTATATGTGCCCAAAGGTTTCGATGAAACCGTGAGTACCGCTTACAGCTCAATGCTGGGGCAAATTATTCAACCGTGGTTCTACAACCAGTTGCGGACTCAGGAACAGTTAGGGTACGCGGTGTTCGCATTCCCGATGTCTGTGGGACGCCAGTGGGGCATTGGTTTCTTGTTGCAAAGTAATGACAAGCAACCGGCCTATTTGTATGAACGATTCAAAGCGTTTTACCCAACAGCCGAGAAAAAGCTGCGTAGCATGAGCGTGGAAGATTTCGCGCAAATGCAGCTGGGAATGATCAGTGAAATTATGCAGGCTCCGCAGACCTTGTCCCAGGAAGCTTCGCAGCTGAGCAAAGATTTTGATCGTGGAAACATGGACTTTGATTCGCGTGATAAAGTAGTCGCCGAAATTAAAAAGCTGACTCCACAAAAACTGGCTGATTTCTTCCATCAGGCTGTTATCGAACTACAGGGAATGGCGGTACTGTCGCAAGTTTCTGGTAGCCACAATGGTAAAGCAGACTATGCCGCTCCGGATGGTTGGAAAACCTGGAAGGAGGTCAGCGCTCTGCAACAATCACTGCCGCTCGTAGATTCAAAGTGATAGCAGCTAAAACACCTGCAACTTGAAAGACAAAGGGTAAAAAATGACCGGAACCACGCAGCCTCTTGATCCTCTTAGCTTGCCTCTTAAGGGGGAGCGGCTGATAGAAGCCTCTGCGGGGACCGGAAAGACCTTTACCATTGCGGCACTGTATTTACGCCTGTTGTTAGGCCTGGGAGGTAAAAATGCTCATCCCAGGCCGCTTTCTGTCGAAGAGTTGCTGGTCGTAACCTTTACGCAGGCGGCGACGGAAGAGCTTCGTGGCCGCATTCGAGCCAATATCCATGAGCTACGCATCGCCTGCGTACGCAATCGTACCGACAATCCTCTGTTCCAGAGCCTGATGGCTGAAATTCCTGACCTGCATCAGGCGGCGCAGGTTCTGCGCCTGGCCGAACAGCAAATGGATGAAGCGGCGATATTCACCATTCACGGCTTCTGCCAAAGAATGCTGAGTCTGAATGCCTTTGAATCAGGCATGTTGTTTGAACAACAACTCATCGAAGATGAATCGCTGCTACGTCGCCATGCTTGTGCTGATTTCTGGCGCCGCCATTGTTATCCGTTGCCTAAACCTGTCGCCCAGGTGATGGCAGAAGAGTGGGCTGGCCCGGAAGAACTGCTCAGAGATATCAATAGCTGGCTGCAAGGTGAACAACCCATTCTGAAACAGCCTCCAGCCGATGATGAAACGCTGCTTGCTCGTCATCAAAAAATCATTAATGCCATTGAAGATGTAAAAGCACAATGGCGAGACTGTGCGGATGACATCGCGCAGATCCTGAGTGTGGCGAAGATTGACCGCCGCAGCTATAGCAGTAAAAACTTACCGAACTGGCTGAATATTGTTGGTGTGTGGGCGCAGACAGAAACCACGACCTATAAATTACCCGATCAGCTAGAGCGTTTTTCTCAGTCGATGCTTGATGAGAAAACCAAAGAAGGCCAACCGCCGCAGCATCCTGTTTTCAGGGCGATTAACGATCTGCTGGGCGAACCGCTGACGCTGCGTGATTTAGTCATTGCCCGCGCGATGGCTGAAATCCGCTACACCGTGCAGCAGGAAAAACGCCGCCGTGGCGAACTCGGGTTTGACGATATGTTAACCCGCCTTGATGAAGCGTTGCATAAACCCGGTGGAGATGCGCTGGCAGCGGCGATCCGTAGCCGTTTCCCTGCGGCAATGATTGATGAGTTTCAGGATACCGACCCGCAGCAATATCGTATTTTTAGACGCTTGTATATTAATCAGCCTGATACTGCATTGTTGCTTATCGGTGACCCAAAACAGGCGATTTACGCTTTCCGTGGTGCGGATATTTTTACCTACATGAAAGCCCGGCATGAGGTAAGCGCCCACTACACGCTGGACACCAACTGGCGTTCATCACCGGGGATGATAAACAGCGTAAATACCCTGTTCCAGCAGTTGGATAACCCCTTCTTATTCGCGCAAATTCCATTCTTAGCGGTGAAAGCCGCCCAGAAGAACAATGGCTTACGTTTTACCCTCAAAGGGAAAAACCAGGCGGCGATGTCGTTTTGGGCGCAATCAGGCGATGGCTGCGGTGTGAGTGATTACCAACAAACTATGGCCATGCAGTGCGCACAACAAATTCGGGAATGGTTGAGTGCTGGGCAGCGTGGCGAAGCATTGCTGTGGAAAGGGGAAGAGTCACGCCCGGTACAGTCGTCTGACATCACCATTCTGGTTCGTAGTCGCGGCGAAGCATCGATTGTGCGTGAAGCATTGAGCGCCCTGAATATCCCTTCGGTTTATCTTTCAAACCGCGACTCAGTATTCGCAACGCCAGAATCTCGAGAGATTCTGTGGATTTTGCAGGCGGTACTGGCCCCAGAAATAGAAACGGCGCTGCGCAGCGCCGTCGCCACTAGCATGTTGGGGCTGGATGCCCGAATGATAGAAGCGCTGAACAATGACGAAAATGCCTGGGACTGCCTGGTTGAAGAGTTTTCCGAGTATCGGCAAATTTGGTTACGCCGAGGCGTGATGCCGATGTTACGCGCGCTTATCGCACGACGTCAGGTTGCAGAAAACTTGCTGGTAACCCCGGGTGGCGAGCGGCGTCTGACCGATATTTTGCATATCAGCGAGCTGTTGCAAGAAGAAGCCGCGCAAACTGACAGTGAACATGCGCTGGTGCGCTGGCTGGCTCAGCAGGTTACGGAACCTGACAGTAACGCCTATAGCCAACAACTGCGTCTCGAAAGCGACCGACACTTGGTTCAGGTGGTCACTATCCATAAATCAAAAGGGCTGGAATACCCGCTGGTTTGGTTGCCATTCATCGCCAATTATCGGGCGCAAAACAGCGGCCTGTACCATGACCGTTCCACGTTTTCACCTTTGCTGGATTTAAGTGATGACGCGGAAAGCCTGAGTCTGGCAGAAGAAGAGCGCTTGGCGGAAGACTTACGGCTGTTGTACGTCGCGTTGACGCGCTCAATCTGGCATTGCAGTCTCGGCGTCGCACCGTTGTTTAAAGGTAATCGCGCTAAAAAAGGGAACAGCGATTTGCACCTCGGGGCGTTGGGTTATCTTTTACAAAAAGGTGAAGCGAAAGATGCTGCGGGATTACAAGTTTGCTTGCAGGAACTGGCGAGCGAGTCGATTAGCATCGAAGAGCCTAAGTCAGATGATTACACTCCGTGGCAGCCAGTGAGTGAAGCGCTGCCCGAACTTAGCGCACGCATCATGACAAGGCAGGTGGTTGATAACTGGCGAGTCACCAGTTATTCAGGTTTACAGCAGCATGGTAGCAGCCAGGCTCTGGATTTATTGCCGCGCCTGGATGTCGATGCCGCAGGTGCTGCGCCGACTCAAAGTGAGCCATTACTTACTCCGCACACCTTTCCACGTGGGGCAGGGCCGGGCACATTTTTGCATAGCTTGTTCGAAGGCATTGATTTTACTCAGCCAATAGATGAAGCGTGGATTGCAAAACAGTTAAGCGAGCAAGGTTTTGGTGAGCAGTGGCAGCCGATTGTCGCCGAGTGGTTGCACACTATTTTGCAGGCACCGTTGAATGACGCGGGCGTGTCGCTTAGCCAGTTAACTCCGCAAGACAGGCAGGTCGAAATGGAGTTCTATTTGCCGATAAAGAGTGATTTGCAGGCAGCACATTTAGATGCCCTCGTGCGGGAATATGACCCGTTATCAAAAGGTTGTCCGCCGTTAAACTTCAAGCAAGTGCGTGGCATGCTGAAAGGGTTTATTGACCTGGTGTTCCGCTGGAAGGGGCGCTACTACCTGCTGGATTACAAATCGAACTGGCTGGGCGAAGACAGCAGCGCTTACACCGGGGAAGCGATGGCGGCGGCGATGCAATCTCATCGGTATGATCTGCAATATCAACTGTATACGCTGGCTTTGCACCGTTATTTACGGCACAGAATTCCTGATTATGACTACCAGACTCACTTCGGCGGCGTTATCTACCTCTTCTTACGTGGCATCGAAAGTAACGGCTCCTCACAAGGAATATTTTCAACGTGCCCGGATGAGCAACTGATTGCGAAGATGGATGCACTATTCGCGGCGCAAAAGGACGAGGTGACGCCATGAAAATGTCTGAGCTTTTACAGCAGGCGGTGGAGCAAAAGTTATTGCGTGCGCTGGATGCACAGTTTGCCATGATGATTGCCAGTGATGATCAGCCCGCGGTGATGCTCGCGGCGGCATTGGTCAGCCACGATGCGGGTGAAGGGCATGTCTGCATTCCGCTTTCACGTTTAGTCCCGGAGTTCTTTTTTTCCGGGCGTCAGCCAGATTTAGCAGAACAACTTTTTGCGCTTGCCGACCTGAAAAGCGGCTGGCGCGAGATATTGTTGGCTTCCAATGCGGTGAGTGAATACGAAGGGGCGACCCCGCTAAAGCTGATTAGCGAGCGTTTATATCTCAACCGAATGTGGCAAAACGAGCAGTCCATTGCGCAGTTTTTTGTGCAGGAAAATCGGCCCATTACGCTTAATGAATCGCAGGTCATTAACGTACTCAATCAGCTTTTTGAGCCGCTGCCCGAGACTGACTGGCAAAAAGTGGCCGCAGCCGTGGCATTAACCCGTCGTATATCGGTGATTTCAGGTGGGCCGGGTACCGGTAAAACCACCACGGTGGCGAAATTACTCGCCGCGTTAGTCCAGCTTTCGGATGCCCCGTCTTTGCGGATTCAACTCGCCGCGCCGACGGGGAAAGCCGCAGCCCGCTTGACGGAATCATTGGGTTCGGCGTTGCGCCGCTTGCCGTTAGATGAAGCGCAAAAAGCCTCATTACCCAACGATGCCTGCACATTGCACCGTTTGTTAGGTGCGCAACCGAACAGCCAACGCTTGCGCTACCACGCCGGAAATCCTTTGCACCTTGATGTGCTGGTGGTGGATGAAGCCTCGATGGTGGATTTGCCGATGATGGCAAAACTGATCAATGCGATGCCTCCTCATGCGCGAGTGATTTTCTTAGGCGACCGCGACCAGTTGGCGTCGGTTGAAGCAGGGGCCGTGCTCGGGGATATTTGCCACTATGTTACGCATGGATATTCATCTGAGCGTGCAGCAGAGCTGAGTCTACTCACCGGTTATACGCTTCCTGCTGGAGAAGGTAACGGCGCGAGCGCGTTGCGTGATGGTTTGTGTTTACTGCAAAAAAGCTACCGCTTTGACAGTAAATCCGGCATCGGGCAACTGGCCTTTGCGGTCAATGCCAGCGATGTTAAACGCGTGAAAACCATATTTAGCGAAGGTTTTAGCGATATTACTAAACAACCACTGCGTGAAACGGCGGACTACGCCATGATGATTGACGATGCGGTGGAAGGGTATCGACCATACCTGGACTTGATTCGCAATCAGGCAGAGCCCGCTTCTATTCTTGAAGCTTTTGGGCGTTATCAAATGCTCTGTGCTTTGCGTGAAGGCCCGTTTGGCGTCAGCGGTTTGAATAGCCGCATCGAGCTGGCACTGATTCAAAAACGGTTAATTGAGCGGCCAAATCAGGCGACATCGCGCTGGTATAACGGCAGGCCGATTATGGTTTCTCGTAATGACAGTTCGTTGGGGCTGTTTAACGGGGATATCGGTATCGCGCTGGATAGAGGCGAGGGGTTAAGGGTCTGGTTCCCGATGCCGGATGGCACCATTAAATCCGTACAGCCAAGTCGTTTACCGGGCCACGATACGGCATACGCCATGACGGTGCATAAATCGCAGGGTTCTGAATTTGAACATGCCGCGCTGGTGCTGCCAAACCAGTACACCGCTGTGGTGACGCGTGAACTGGTGTATACGGCGATTACCCGCGCTCGAAATAAGCTGTCGCTGTATGCCGATGATCGGGTGTTAGAAAAGGCAATTGTGACCAGGACTGAACGGCGTAGCGGGTTGATGGAGAGTTTTAGCTAGCCCAGAAGGGCTAGCTTTTTAATTATGCTAAATCTGCCATCAACACTTTTGAACGGCGCTGATAGTTGTACATCTCTTTTTTGCTTTCCGGCAGCAGTTCGACATCCACCGGCATAAACCCGCGTTCCTGGAACCAGTGAATACTGCGGGTTGTCAGCACGAACAACTTGCTTAACCCCATTTGCCGCGCTTGCGTGGCAATGCGTTGCAGCAATACTTCACCGCGTGATGAACTGCGGTAATCCGGATGAACCGCAACACACGCCATTTCACCAATCCCTTCCTCCTGGAATGGATAAAGCGCCGCGCAAGCGATAGTCAGGTTATCGCGTTGGATGATGGTGAACTTGTCGATCTCCATTTCCAGTTGTTCACGCGAGCGGCGCACCAGAATCCCTTGCTGCTCCAGCGGGCGAATCAGCTCCAGAATGCCGCCGATATCGTTAATAGTGGCGCGGCGAATTTGCTCCGCACTTTCCATCACGATTTGTGTCCCGATACCGTCGCGTGAGAAGAGTTCTTGCAACAGCGCCCCGTCTTCCTGATAGCTAATTAAGTGGCTGCGGCGCACGCCGCTGCGGCAGGCTTTCACCGCGCCACGCAGAAAACGCACGGTGCCAGAGTGGTAATCACCCGCTTCTTCCAGCTCTTCAATACGTTTTTGCGCATCGTTGGGGAACAGTTCTGAAACGATATTGCCGTTGTCATCGATAACGCCCTGAGAAGAACAGAAGCCGATCATTTTCTCTGCTTTCAGTTTGACCGCCAACTGCGTGGCAATCTCTTCAGACGTGAGGTTGAAGCTTTCGCCAGTGACAGAAACCGCCACCGGGCCCATCAATACAATTGCACCGTTATCAAGCTGACGATGAATGGCTTCTTCGTCGATGCGACGCACGCGCCCGCTGTGGCAATAATCCACGCCATCATCCACGCCAAGAGGCTGAGCAATAATAAAATTACCGCTAACGACATTGATGTGTGCACCTTGCAACGGCGTGTTGCCGAGGCTCATGGACAAACGCGCAGTGATATCCAACTGCAACAAACCGGCGGCCTGTTTGACCAGTTCCAGCGTTTTGGCATCGGTGACGCGCGTGTGTTTATGATAGATAGGCTCATGATTATGCGAAGCCAGATTAGTATCAATCTGTGGACGCGCGCCGTAGACCACCACCAGACGAATTCCCAGGCTGTGCAACAGCCCAATATCGTTAACGATACTGGAAAAGTTCTCGTGTTCAATGGCTTCGCCGCCCAGCATAATGACAAACGTTTTTCCCCGATGGGCATTTATATAGGGGACAGTATGGCGGAATCCCTGTACCAGTTCGGTTCTACGTTCCTTCACCACGGCAAGTCCTCGATGCATGATTATTCGTAATTTCTGTATTTTTATTCTTTTATTGCCTCTGGCGCAAGCAGCAATTTCCTCAAAGCAGAAATTTCTGCATCCGCGCAGCCAGGTGCTTGATTGCGAATGTTTACCCTTTAAAGGGTGACAGCCCGAGCGTGTTTCGCTAAAGTTTTCGGCTCAAAAAATAAAATTGGTTATTTGTTTCACGGAAACACACCGCTCAGGAGAGCTATGTCAGATTCCCGTTCGTTAATTAGTCGTCGCCGCTTATTGCAGGGCGCAGGCGCTATGTGGCTACTGAGTGTCAGCCAGGTTGGCTTTGCTGCCTCAAGCCTGGTGGTTGCGGTGCGTGTGTGGCCCGCATCGTCATACACTCGTGTAACGCTGGAATCGAACAAGCAGCTTAAGTATAAGCAGTTTGCATTGAGCAACCCCGATCGCGTGGTTGTCGACATAGAAGGTGTGAATTTAAATTCAGTTTTGAAAGGAATTGGTGGCCAGATTCGCGGCGACGATCCTTTCATCAAGTCAGCACGTGTTGGGCAGTTTGATCCACAAACGGTGCGTATGGTTTTTGAACTCAAGCAGAATGTCACCCCGCATCTTTTTGCGCTGGCACCGGTTGCTGAATTTAAAGAACGCCTGGTCATGGATTTGTATCCGGCCAATATGAACAGCGAGCAGGATCCTCTGTTGGCGCTGCTCGAAGATTACAATAACGGCAAGCTGGATAAAGATACCCCTCCGTCTCCGGAGCAAGGGCCGCAGCCCGGCAAGGCAGGGCGTGACAGGCCAATTGTTATCATGCTCGATCCCGGCCATGGCGGGGAAGATCCCGGAGCCATTGGGCCGAACAAAACGCGTGAAAAAGACATCGTGCTCAAAATTGCACGCCGCCTGAAAGCTTTGATTGATAAAGAAGCGAATATGAAAGCCTACATGACGCGCAACGAGGATGTGTTTATCCCGTTAAAAGTCAGGGTGGCAAAAGCGCAGAAGCAGCGTGCGGATCTTTTTGTTTCCATTCATGCGGATGCGTTTACGTCTGGAGCCGCTCGCGGATCGTCAGTATTTGCACTCTCAACCAAAGGTGCCACCAGTACGGCAGCAAAATTCCTCGCCCAAACGCAGAACGCCGCCGACTTAATTGGTGGGGTGAGTAAGAGTGGCGACAGATATCTCGACCATACGATGTTCGATATGGTGCAATCGCTGACGATTAACGACAGTCTTAAATTCGGTAAAGAAGTGCTGGCCAGATTAGGCAAAGTGAACAAGCTGCATAAAAACAGCGTCGATCAGGCTGGATTCGCCGTGCTGAAAGCCCCGGATATTCCATCCATTCTGGTCGAAACCGCGTTTCTGAGTAATGTTGAGGAAGAGCGCAAGCTGCGTACTGCGACATTCCAGCAGGAAGTGGCGGAATCAATTCTTGCAGGGATTAAGGCGTATTTTGCGGATAGCTCGCGATTAGCGCGGCGCGGCTAATACTTTGTCGGATGACGCTTGCGTTTATCCGACCAACAACGGCATTTCGTCGGGTGGATAAGCGTCATCCACCAAATAACCCAAATTTCAGATACAAAAAAAGCACTCCTGAGAGTGCTTTAAATGTTGGTTGCGGGGGCCAGATTTGAACTGACGACCTTCGGGTTATGAGCCCGACGAGCTACCAGGCTGCTCCACCCCGCGTCCGT
>Ga0160439_1000873_pt1 | contig 10817 bp, 9 predicted proteins | sample HID1975M_E0MG_FD_108201 | JGI IMG/M metagenome (GOLD analysis project Ga0160439, IMG submission 108201) | Enriched soil microbial communities from UW Madison campus, WI, USA - HID1975M_E0 MG | ecosystem: Environmental > Terrestrial > Soil > Unclassified | place: USA: Madison, Wisconsin... | reverse complement strand
GCACGCACCTCACCCCTGCCGCCCATCGCGCTGGCCGACCCGGTCTGGACCATCGAGCACATCGCCCTGGCATTTCGTATCGGCACCCGCTCCAGCCGCTCGCTCGTCGCATCGCCTGGGTTGCCCAGCCCGTTCCGGCTCAACGCCTCGTGCACCGCGCGGTCGTACTGGCGACGCGAGGACGTCCTAGCCCACCTGGCCGGGGCCGATGAGCCGACGGCGCGTCCGAGCACCGAGGCAGAGCCCGCGACGGCCCGACGTCCCGCCCGATCGCAACCGTCTCGCGCGCAGCGGTCACGGCCTCTGACCTCCACAGCGACCAGGCCGCCCTGGCGGCAATCGCCGCCCTGCCGCGCGGACGAGGCCGATCGTGACCGCGCGTCACCAGGGCCGGGGCTTCAGCGACCACGTCGCTCGTCGCGGGGAGCCTGCGCCAGAGCCCTGTGGCCACCTTCGTCGGTGGAACCTGCTCGACGTCACGATCGACGGGTAGACATCTCGTCCCGGAGGCTAGCGAGCCACTCGCGTCGACTTGGCGGACGTGAGCTTCTTGGCGAAGTAGCCGATCTTGGAGACCGTGACGGTGACGCTGATCCGCTTGCCCGCGTGGGCGGCCTTGAGTCTGAGCCTGGTCGAGGTGGCGCCGGCGACCTTCTTGCCGTCCGCGTACCACTGGTAGCGGTACGTCGCCTTCAGCGCGGGTTTCGCCATCTGGGCGGTGACCGTGTGCCCCACCCGGGCAGTGCCCTTGAGGGTGGGGACGTGCAGCCCGGTCAGGACGCCCTTCTTGACGACCGCTGCGGCCTGTTGCGTGGCGGTGCGGTAGCCAGTTCCGCCGGCAGTGACCTTCACCCACAGCCCTCGTGCGACAGCGGACGAGGGCACCCGGTAGGTCTTGCCCGTGGCGTGCTTGATCTTGGTGTCCCCGACGTACCACTGATACTTCGCCTTGACGCCCGGCCAGGACGCGATAGACGCGGTCGCCTTCTTGCCCACTCGCGCGCCGGTGATCTTCACGGAGTCGACGTTCAGCGCCAGCGGCTTCTTGCAGGCAGACAGGTCCGTGACCGCACGGGAACGGTAGGTGCGCGTGCCGCCGGGTACGGATGCGGTCACCTCGAGAGTCAACGAGGCGACTGGAACGGTGCGTTTGCTGGACTCGAGGTAGACAAATCCGCATGCGGTTGCCGAACCGCCACCTGCACTGAATCCGTAGGCACCCGACCCGCGCTCGACGCGTTGCTTGCCGAGGTCGCTCAGCACGTCACCGGACTGGGTCACGATGCGCGCGTGGATCCAGGGTGATTTGACGGACGGCGCGAAGTTGTAGTCGAGCGTGTAGGACCAGCTGTACGCCCACGGGTAGGGCGCTTTCGCCTTCGACCAGGTCATCGCCTCGATGCTTGCCGCGACCGGGTCGCTCTCCTTTTCCTTGAGCGTGAATCGGTAGGTCGTCGCCGTGGTGGTGCTCGTGACGCGCAGCGTGCGTGCCGAGACGGGGGTGTTGCCGCACAGGTCCCACAGGTAGTCCGAGCCCGGCACGCACATCACCCAGCTGCCAACCGGCAGGTTCGTGCGACCGACACCCGTGGCGTCGACGTCGAACTGTTCACCGCAGCCCTGCGAGCCCTTCTGGAGGCACACGATCAGACCGGCCGCCTTGGGCGTGCCGAAGTCCACGATGACGTTGTAGTCCGGCACGGCCGCGACGGCGCTCGGCGCACTCACCCCGCTCACGAGCAGAGCAGCACATGCCAATGCACTGAGCGCCACCCGACGAGCTCTGGTCTGGCCGAGAGCACGGAACCTGCTCGCCATGCGACTCAAACCAGTTCTCCATGGGTTTCGCGGTTTCGGCGTGCATCGGCGCCGACGAGCCTTCGCAGTGTGGAGCGACGAGGCGCGCCGACCGTAGCAGCCCTGCCCCGCGCCCGGGCAACACTCATCGAGAGTTCACCCAGCGTCGCCGCATGTTCCGCGGTCGAGGAGCCTGAGTTCATCCGAGGTAGGCGATCGCGTCGAGCATCACCAGGCAGGTGGGATCGAAGAAGTCGGACGTGGCGGTCATCCGTGCAGGCGGGTGCTCCCCGAAGAACTCCGCGAAGACATCCCAGGCCTCGCGCAGCTCGGGCGTGACCTGCCGGACCCAGAACGTCACCTGCACCACGCGATCGAACCCTGTGCCCGCGGCCTCCAGCGTTGCGCCTAGGGCACGCAGCGCTTCACGTGTCTGGTGGGTGTAGGTGGGGACGTCGAACCCGCCGGCGTGGTGGGCGAGATACAGGGTGTCGCCTGCGCGGACAGCAGCCGCGCACGTGGGGTCGCCGACGTGTGACTCGAACCAGGTGATCATTGCCGCTCCTGCTCCTAGGTGTTGCTCAGGCTGGCGCTGATCGTGGCCGCCCACTGGTCGATGTCGGCCTCCGAGCGCCGGTCGCCGTCGGTTGCCTTCGCTGCCGCGACCGCGAGTCGCTCGTGCCACGACAGCACCGCGCGGTCGAGCTTGCCGCCAAACATGTGGTGCTCGACCGCCCAAGCCGTCCGCGCCCACTTGAGGTTCTCGGCATCGTCCCCGTCGATGATCGGGCCGCTGGAGAACAGCCACACCGGGCGACCGCCATGCTCAAGGCGTAGTCGATCAGCGAGGCGCTCAGCGGGCTTGAGCCATCGTCCGAGGTAGACGGCACTGCCCAACACGATCGCCCCGTACTGGCTGAGGTCGAACCTGTCCGCAGCGTCACGATGATCGACCACGACAGATCCGGCTGGGCCTGCCAGGTCCGCGGCGATCACATCCCTGAGGCGGCTCCCGATCTCCCGGGTGGCCCCATGTCTGCTCGCCGTGCATACCAAGATCCGCACAGTGCCCCTCCGGCGCTGGTCACGACCCGGCCGAGCTCAGGCCGGTGCAGAGAGTGTCCAGCTCGCAGGGTGTCGTCAACGAGGACGTTCGACCCTGCAACTCACCGACGCCTAGGAGTTCCATCCCGCAACCAATGCCTGGCTGCGTCGTCGGCCGGCAGGCCCTATCGGCCCAGATGGCGGGCGCCAGATGGACGGAAGCGCGCCCTGGGAGATTCCCCCAGGGCGGCGCCTCAGGCTGTGCACACGAGGTCGGCTAACGCGGCGGGTCGAGCTCTGCCGCAAGTTGTCCGAGTGTCGTGGTGAAGGGATCGGGGAGCGCATTCGCAGCCTCGATGAGACCCTCGAGATGTTCCTGAGACCAACCACGCTGGTCGGCGTACCGGGATAGCGTCAGCGCGGTGTGCCAAACCATCGGGAGGGCCTCCTTCATCGCGATCGGCGCATTGGGGTGCGACATCACAGCTTGGTGAAGTTCGGGATGCTTCTGGAGGATCCCGGCGATGATTTCCTCGGGAACCTCGATGTTTGTCAGGAGTGATTCGACGACCTGCACATGAGTATCCTCAGAAGCTCTTCGCATCCCTTCGATGGGTAGGTGCAGCTCCCAAGCGGCTTCGACGCGCTGCGTGACATCGCCCGAGGTAATGGCTTCCATCAGTTCGTCGCGGCTTGGCTGGGCGCCTGCGCCCCCTGCCACGTTCACCACGAGCACTTGCTCGAGCAGGTGCCGAGACCGGTCTGGACCGACATCTTGTGGCTCGACCTGTAGGGCCCCTCAGCGCCCTGTGCCGTGCCGGTTGACGTGATCGTGAACTTCAGGCGGAACCTGCTGTACTTCAGTGGGGTTGTCTCAGCGAACGTCCAGATGACCGAACTGCCCGGCGCGTAGTAGTCCAAGATCGACTCCCCGTTTGGTTGAGTCGGATTCAGAAAGGCAGCATAGATCTCCTGAGTGGCGTCGATCGCCGTGCCCAGCCGCGTCATGACCAGTGTCGTCTTCGACCTGTCAAGCCCCGGGCTGACAGTGAAGCGGAACGTCACCTTTCCATGAATCGCACCGGTCGAGTCGATTATCGCGACCCACTGCGAGATGAGCCATGCGGCACCGCCAGAGGTGACCTCATTGATCACTGTCCCGTCGCTCGGCTGGCTCTTGGGCAATTCCATCACTTGTGCGGAGCCGCCGCCGAGCCCGAAGCGGCGTGCACGTGCGGTCCTGTCGACGGCGGACGCCGCGTCCAGAGTCGCGAGCTGGCTGGGAACCGGCTTTCCGGTGCGGACCGCCGATGCGAGTCGCGACGCAGCGCTCTTGCGGTCGGCGACGGGGAGTGAGCCCATGCCGGGGAATGGTGCTGTGCCTTGCGCAGCAGCTCTGTCGAGCGTCCGTGCGACAGCGGTTGTGCCGTTCATCTCTACCGCCGACTCGATGACATCGTCGAGCGTGCTTGTTGAGTCGACGTAAAAGACGACCGGACCGTCGGCTCCTGGACTCGAAGCGTCGGCGATCGCTGGGCCCGCCGCCCCGACCGACGTCATGATCGCTGACGTTGCTATGAGGGCAACCGCCAACCTGAACCCTGATGACTGCATCGCGTGCCTCCCTGCGCAGTGCGGGGGGATCGTCGCCCCCGACGAATCGGATTCTTCCGACGAACACGCGAGACGAACCCGGGACAGAAGTCCCGAAGAGCAGGCGAGGTCGCAGACCGAGGAGCAGCCTTGGCGAGGCGCAGCCCGGACCGACACCCGAGCGCGATCAGGTGCGTCGGGACGAAATCTCATCAGCTGAAGCGGCCGCTCATCGGAGTTGCGCAGCACCCTGCTGCGCAACTCGCCCCCCGTCACCGCCTTCGCACCGCCGGTTGAGCACGCGTCAGGCGAGCACGCGGCATACCAACGCTCGCTGGTGAGCGACCGCGGGCGAGGCGCGACCGCCCGTCGCCACCGGGTCAGAGGGAGTCACGGGCTTCCGCTGACAGCCCCCGGCTGCTCCCGGGGGTCGGTGACCCGCAGTGCCGGCACCCCCGTCGCCCTCGTGGCGGCGGGGGTGCCGTTGTTCGTGCCTCCGACGAAGGGCACTCCCCCGGCTCCCGCTCTGCGGAGCGCCGGCCACCATGGGTCGTACAGGCCGGTGCTCGGCGTCCGCCCAGAGGCGGATGCGCGACGAACCGCGCTGGTGAGACCGTGGCCCGGCGCCGGATCTCACCGAGGGCGCCGCCCCGCACGAGAGGTTCTCCCGCAGTGTTCCACCAGGTTCCCGTCCTCCCGGTCCTCGTCCCCCTGGCAGCGGTCGCCTTCGCGGCGCTGCTGTGGGTCCTGTTGCGACGGGGCCTGTTCTCGCTGCCGCGCGCCGCGCTCGCACTCGCGTTCTGCGTGTACCTGGTGGGCATCGCCGCGAACACGATCTTCCCGATCTTCCTGGACAAGCCCCGCACGAGCGCTCCGTGGAGCGCCTTCCTGACGCTGGTACCACTGGCCGGGTACGAGGTGGCCGACGCGGTCACGAACATCCTGGTCTTCGTCCCGCTGGGCATGCTGGTGCCGCTGCTGGCAGCCCGACCGACGTGGTGGCGCACCGTGATGGTGGCGGCGTTCGTCAGCCTGGGGATCGAGGTCGTCCAGTACGTGACGGCGCACCTGCTCGGCGGCGGCCACATCGCGGACGTGAACGACCTGATCTTCAACGTCGTCGGCGGCGCGGTGGGATACGGCGTGCTCGTCCTGGTCACTCGCGTACCGGCGGGCGCCACGCTCGTCGATCGGTTCCGCTGGCACGGCGCGGCCGCTCGCGACACCGAGTCCGCAGCGGTCCCCGTGGAGCTGGTCGGACTGTAACGCCGGACAAGGCGCCTGCGCGGTGGTCTACTGGTCGCCAGCACGCACGTGCGGCCGCCGACGATCGGAGTGACGCGATGGGGTTCTCGGACTACTTCTGGCTGCTGATGTGGTCGTTCCTGTTCTTCGCCTACATCCTGCTGCTGGTCAACATCCTGGTCGACCTGTTCCGCGACTCCGAGACCAGCGGGTGGGGCAAGGCCGCGTGGATCGTCGTGCTGCTCGTGCTCCCCTACCTCGGTGTGCTCGTCTACGTGATCGCGCGCGGCGCGGCGATGGCCGAGCGGCGGAACGGCGGCCGCAGGGCAGTGAGCGAGGAGCGTTACGTCCCCACACCTCCCGCGATCCCGTCCCCGGCCGGGCAGATCGCGTCGGCGAAGGCGATGCTCGACGCCGGCGCCATCAACCAGTCCGAGTTCGAGACGCTCAAGGCGCGCGCACTGGCCTGACGCGAGCGACGGACCCCACGGACGACGAACGGCGCCCCCTCCCGGGAGGCGCCGTTCGTGTCGAGACGGTCAGATCGCGCGGACCTCGGGATCCTCGCTCTCGGCCACCACAGCGGGCGAGGCGCTGAGCAGCTCGACGATGCCGATGAGCACCACCACGCCGATCGTCGTCCAGATGACCAGCCCGGCAGTCGGGGTGTCGGCCGCGACGATGACGAGGAAGCCGATCGCGATGAGCACCCAGCGGATCAGCACGCGCTGCGAGCCGAGCCAGATGCCGAAGCCGCCCGTGTCGACGCCCTTGCCCCGGCCCCAGGACTTGACCGTCTCGAAGCCCGCCCCCGCCGAACGACGGGTCGCCAGGGCCGCGGCGGAGCCACCGGCGATGAAGGCGAAGAACGCCACGACGAGCCCGACGACGGCGACCATCCGGAGGGCGACCTTCATGAAGTGCACGACGGTCTCGAAGATGACCGTCACCGCGCCCCCGGACGCCGTCGCCGGCAGCGAGCCGAGGATGGCCTCCTTGCCGACGGCCAGACCGATCGCGAGCAGCGCCATGCCGGCGACGAGGGACAGCGCCGCGACCACGGTCGCCCGCATCCGGCGCGTCGAGACCAGGACACCCGCCGCGAGGAAGAGCAGCGCGATCCACGGCAGCCAGTCCCCGAGCGTGTCGAGGATGTTGTAGGCGGTCCGCAGCTGCGCGAGGCTGTCCGCCTGCGCCACGGGAACGGTCGGGTTCACGTCCGGGATGGCCGACGCGATCCCGAGCCCGGCGTCGACGAGCTGGGTCTTGACGATGTCGATGATCGGACCGAGCTGCAGGCTCAGGTACCCGTCGTCGTCGAGCTGGATGACGGTGTTCGGGTCGCCGTTCAGGACCGCGACGATCTGCGTCTGCGCCGTCCGGTTGACCTGCGTCCAGAGCGAGGTGAACGCGTCCGACTCGACGAACCGCGTCACCACCTTGGTGACCAGGGTCTGCACGCCGCTCGTGAGCGGCGCGTCGAGCAGCGGGATGCGCTCGGTGAGCCGGTCGGGCGCGCCCTGCTGGACGAGGAAGTCCTGCAGCTCCGTGGTCACGGCCGAGACGTCGACGTTGCTCATGACGGCCGTGACCGTGCGGCTGATGATCGCGCTCTGCACCTGCGGGTCGTCGGCGAGCGGTGCGACCGTGGCGAGGTAGCGGTCGGTGTCCGTCAAGGTCCGCTGCGCCCAGTGGGCGACGAGGCCCAGCGGCGCGAGCAGGGCGCCGATGGCGATCAGCGCGACAGCGGTCCAGCTGCGCAGCCTGCGGTGCGGGACGGTCGCCACGGGCTTCGCGGCGGCGGCAGCGCCGAGCTTGCTGCGCAGGGCTGCGTTCTCGGCCTCGAGGCGCGCGAGCCTCGCCGCCAGGTCGTCGTCGGCCCCCGCTGACGCAGCCGCGACCGCGACTGCCTCGACCGGGACCGTCGCCGTCGAGACCGGCTCGATCGGCACGTCGAGGACGATCGTGTCCGCCTCGCTCGGGTGCGCATCGGCAAGGTCGTCGACCGTGTCCTCGACGATCACCTCGTCGACCGCTCCGACCGCGGACTGCTCCGCCGTGGCGGCATCCTCCGCGGCGGCAGGAACCTCGACCGGCTCCGCTGCGTCCGGCTCGACCTTGGGCTTGCGTTCCCTGGGCGGTGCCACGACTGCCTCCTGCGTCCCGTGACCTGCGTGAACACCTTGATACTCGCAGGCGAGGGCGCCGAGCGACACCATTTGCCCGAGATGTGTTCGGCGTGCTCCTCATGGGCGCCCGCGCGCGGCCGATAAGTTGCCCGTCAGACGACCCACGCTGACCGAAGGACCGACATGGCCGAGCCGCAGTTCGACCCGTTCGAGGCCGCGGACGAGCGCCGACCCCCGCCGTGGCTGTGGCGCGCACTCCTCATGGCTCTGGTGACGGTCGTCGTCGGCATCTGGATCTGGCGCTCGCTCGGCCTGCTGACCAACGTCATCACGATCATCGTCATCGCGTGGTTCATCGCGCTGGCGATGGAGCCATCGATCAAGTGGCTCGTGCGGCACGGCATCCGGCGCACGCGTGCCACGGGCATCGTGATGTCCAGCGCGCTCCTGGGCGGGGCGGCGATCCTGATCCTGTTCGGCGGTCTCTTCATCGACCAGCTCGTGCAGCTGATCGCCTCACTCCCGGAGTACTACACGGACCTCGCGACCTGGCTGGACTCGTCGTTCGACGTCCAGATCCCGGAGGCCGACGAGGCCATCGCGCAGATCGGGGCGAACTGGCGCGATCTCGCGCCCGGCATCGTCGGCGCAGGAGCGTCCGTCGTCAACGGGCTGTTCACGGCGAGCGCGGTGCTGCTCGTCGTCTACTACATGGGCAGCCAGGGCCCGAAGTTCCGCGCGGCGGTCCTGGGCGTGTTCGCGCCGAACCGCCAGGTCGAGGTGCTGCGGCTGTGGGAGGTCTCGCAGGCGAAGGTCGCCGACTTCATCACCTCGCGGCTCGTCCTCGCCGGGCTGTCGACCGCGTTCACGTTCGTCTTCCTGACGATCGTGCGCGTCCCGTACGCGCTCCCGCTCGCCGCCTTCACGGGCATCGTCTCGCAGTTCATCCCGACGATCGGCACCTACATCGGCGGCGCCCTGCCGGTGGCCGTGGCGCTGACGATCTCGCCCGCCAAGGGCCTGCTCGTGCTGCTGTTCATCATCGCCTACCAGCAGGTGGAGAACCTGATCTTCTCCCCCAAGGTCTCCGCGCAGTCGCTCGAGCTCAACCCCGCGGTCTCGTTCCTGGGCGTCATCGGGTTCGGTGCGCTGTTCGGTGCGCTCGGAGCGTTCCTGGCGCTGCCCGTGCTCGCCACGATCCAGGCGATCTCGCACACGTACATCCGCAGGCACGACCTGGTGGACTCGCCCCTGCTGCAGGAGGACGTCGCCGCGCTCAAGCGCAACCGCGGCTGGAAGGACCTGACCGACGACGAGGCCGACGAGCCTCAGCCGTAGAAGACGCGCTCGACCACCGCGCGGGCTCGGCGGGCCGTGCGCAGGTAGTCCTGCTCGAGCTCGCCTCCGGACCCCGCGGGGTACCCGACGACGCGGGCGAGCCCGGCGAGCGCCTGGCGGTCGTGCGGCAGGACGTCCACCTGGGCGCCGTCGGCGCGGCCGGTCCAGAGCACGTTGGCGTCCCTCAGCCGCGAGGCGAACTTCCAGGCGTCGACGAGCGCGCGGCGGTCGCCGGCCGCGAGCAGCCCGGCCTCCTGCGCGGCGGCGAGCGCCTCGGTCGTCGAGGTCGTCCGCAGGGCCGGCACGCGTGCCGCGTGCTGCAGCTGCAGGAGCTGGGCGGTCCACTCGACGTCGGAGATCCCGCCGCGGCCGAGCTTGAGGTGCCGCGTCGGGTCGACCCCGCGGGGCAGCCGCTCCGCCTCGACGCGGGCCTTGATCCGTCGCACCTCGCGCTCGACGGACGCGTCGAGACCACCGGGTGGGTAGCGCAGCGGCGCCACGAGGTCGACGAACCGGCGGCCCAGCTCCTCGTCGCCCGCGACCGGTCGAGCCCGCAGCAGCGCCTGGCTCTCCCAGGGCGCCGACCACCGGTCGTAGTACTCGGCGTAGGCGTCGAACGAGCGCACGAGGGGGCCGTTGCGGCCCTCGGGGCGCAGGTCGGCGTCGACGGCCAGCGTCGGCTCGGGCCCGACGGCCCCGAGGAGCTGGCGGATCCGCGTCGCGACAGAGAGCGCGAACTCCTGCGCCTGCACGGGATCGACGCCCGGGCGCGGGTCGTGCACGAAGAGCACGTCGGCGTCCGAGGAGTAGCTCATCTCTCCGCCGCCGAGCCGGCCCATCGCGACGACGAGCAGCTTGGTCGGGGTCTTGTCGAGACCACGCTCGGCCCTGGCCTCCCAGGCCGCGACACGCAGCGCTCCGACCAGCACGGTGTCCGCCGCCCGCGTCAGGCTCGCCGCGGCGCGCGTCCCCGTGACCACCCCGAGCACGTCCGCGGCCGCCGTGCGCGCGAGCTCGCGACGGCGCAGCCCGCGCAGCAGGCCGATCGCGACGACGGGGTCGTGCGCCCGTGTGAGGATCGCGTCCGCCTCCGCCCACATGCGCTCGTACGTACGCGGCTCGAGCTCCTCGTCCTCGGCCAGCCAGCCGACCGACTCGGGTGAGCGCATGAGCGCGTCGGCCACGTAGCGGCTGGTCGACAGGACGCGGGCGAGGCGCTGGGCGGCCGCCGCGGAGTCGCGCAGGAGCTTCAGGTACCAGTGCGTGGTGCCGAGCGACTCCGACAGCCGCCGGAAGGCGAGCAGCCCGCCGTCGGGGTCGGGGCCGTCCGCGAACCAGCCGAGCATCACGGGCAGGAGCTGGCGCTGGATGGCCGCGCGGCGCGAGATGCCGCCGGTCAGGGCGGCGATGTGCCGCAGCGCGCCGGTCGGGTCGAGGTAGCCGATCGCCGCGAGGCGGGCGCGCGCCGCCTCGGGCGCGAGGCTCGCCTCCTCGGTCGACAGCTGAGCCGTGGCCGGGAGCAGCGGGCGGTAGAAGAGCTCCTCGTGCAGGCTGCGGACCTCGCGCTTGACCGACCGCCAGCGCTCCACGAGCCCGTCCGCGCCCTCGGCGCGCATGCCCACCGATCGCGCGAGACGGCGCAGGTCGGTCTCCGCGGTCGGCATGAGGTGG
>Ga0160439_1000872_pt1 | contig 10849 bp, 7 predicted proteins | sample HID1975M_E0MG_FD_108201 | JGI IMG/M metagenome (GOLD analysis project Ga0160439, IMG submission 108201) | Enriched soil microbial communities from UW Madison campus, WI, USA - HID1975M_E0 MG | ecosystem: Environmental > Terrestrial > Soil > Unclassified | place: USA: Madison, Wisconsin... | reverse complement strand
GCGTCGCGCACGGTGGCCGCGCTGCTGACGCCGTCGATGACCTGACCGTCCACCGCGAGGTGGATCGTCTTCTCGGTGGAGACGCGCAGCGCAGCGCGGCCCAGCGGCTCGGAGCGGCTCGCGGAGAGACGGACGTCGCCGTCGCGCAGGCCGAGGCCCTCGACCGCCTCGCCCACCGTCAGCGCGGTGGTCCAGACGGTCTGCGGCTCGCCGTCAACCACGAGCTCGAGGTCGCGCCCGTGCCGGACGACGATCTGCTCGCCCTTCGTGACGCTCTCGTGCAGGCCGGGTGCGACGAGGTCCCCGTCGCCGACCTCGATCTGCGCGCCCGCGAGGACCGCGCCGACCGTCCGCCCGAAGCCCTCGACCTGGACCTGGCGGCCGTCCACGTCGACGGTGACCTGCTTGTGCATGACGGCGAAGGCGCTGGTCGCACCGGCGACCACGGCCAGCACGGCGGCCTGCGCGACGATCCGGCCCAGGCGTCCACGGGGCGCGCCGCGACGCGGTGCCGCGCCCTGCTCGCCGTTCGTCACGCCGGTCCTCTCGTCGGTCTCGCGGGTCGTCCCGCGACTGGCATCGTCAGACCGTAACCGATCCGTGATGAGGCCCGGAACCTCAGATCGGACACGCTGTGGACGACTCACCCGTCCGCGCCGGGCTGCGCGGCGTGTCGCTCGGCGTGTCGGCTCACCAGGGGCCGTAGACCGCCTCGGAGTTCGCCGCGATCTGCGTGCAGACCTCCGCGAGGTCCCGGCCGGTCACCTCGGCGACCGTGCGGACCGTGCCGGGCAGCAGGTAGGGGGCGTTGGGGCGGCCGCGGAACGGGTGCACCGTGAGATACGGGGCGTCGGTCTCCACGAGGACGAGCTCGGGCGGGAGCTCCCGGAGGGCCGCGCGCAGGTCGTCGTTGGCGCCGAAGCTCACCGGGCCGGCGAAGCTGGCGAACCAGCCGTTCTCCCTGGCCACCTGCGCGAGGGCGGGGCCGCCGCTGAAGCAGTGGAAGACCGTCCGCTCCGGGGCGCCGTCGTTGAGCAGGATGTCGACGACGTCGTCGTGCGCGTCGCGGTCGTGGATCTGGAGCGCGAGGCCCAGCTCCTTGGCGAGCGCGATGTGCGCGCGGAACGCGTCGCGCTGCACGGCACGCCCCTTCGGCCCCGCGCGGAAGTAGTCCAGGCCGGTCTCGCCGATCGCGCGGATGCGTGGGTTCGCCCGGGCGACCGTCATGACGGCGTCGATGGCGTCGTCGAGGTGCGTCGCGTGCCGCGGCTGCGGGTCGGGTTCGAGCCCGTCGGGCGCCACCTCGTGCACGCCAGCGTGCAGCACGGCCTCGTTGGGATGGATCGCCACGGCGCCGAGCAGCTGCGCGTGATCACGGACCACGCGATCGGTCCAGCGCACGGCGTCCAGGTCGCAGCCGACCTGCACCATCCGCGTCACGCCCACGGCAGCGGCCCGCTCGAGCTGCTGCTCGACCGTCGTCGTCCCCGCCGGCGCGCCCGGCACCCAGCCGTCGGCCACCCACTCCACCACCGAGTCGAGGTGGGTGTGGTTGTCGACGACCGGGGCCGGGAGCGGCTCGGGCGGGGCCGGCCAGCCGCGCTCGCGCGTTCGGGCCACGGGTCAGGCCTTCGTCGCGCGCTCGATCTCCTGCTCGACGATGTCGTCGTCGAGCTTGGTGAACACCGGCGTCGGCTTGCCGACGGGCGTCCCCGCGACCACCGGCACGGACGCGAACCGCGGCGTGGCCGAGTAGTCGCCCGTGATGATCGGGTAGCTGCGCGACTCGTCGTCCAGGTCGGTGACCTCGTCGATCCGCGGCTGCGGCGCGAAGGTGCCCGTGCGGCCGAAGGTCTCGTGCACCTTCTGGGCTGCGAACGGCAGGAACGGCGCGAGCAGCGTGTTGGCGTCCGAGACGGCCTGCGCGGCGGTGTTGAGCACCGTTCCGAGCCGCTCGCGGTCGCCGGTCAGCTTCCACGGCTCGGTCTCGGAGATGTACCGGTTGGCCTCCTGGACCACCCGCATCGCCTCGCCGATCGCCGCACGGTTGCGGTGCCCGCCGAGCAGGTCGCCGACCGATCCGAACGCGCTACCCGTCGTCGCGAGCAGCGCGCTGTCGACGGGCTGCAGCTCGCCGGCCGCGGGGATCTCGCCGAAGTTCTTGGCGATCATGCTCGCGGTGCGGTTGACCAGGTTGCCCCAGCCCGCGACCAGCTCGTCGTTGGTGCGCCTCTTGAACTCGGCCCACGTGAAGTCGACGTCCTGCGTCTCCGGCCCGGCCACCGACAGGTAGTAGCGCAACGCGTCGGGCTGGTAGCGCGCGAGCATGTCGCGCACGTAGATGACGACGCCGCGCGACGAGCTGAACTGCTGACCCGCGACGTTGAGGTACTCGCTCGAGACGACCTCGGTCGGCAGCTGCAGCGTCCCGTAGGGGCCGGGCGCGCCGCCCTTGTCCCCCCGACCGTCGTAGCCCATGAGCTCGGCGGGCCAGATCTGGGAGTGGAAGGTGATGTTGTCCTTGCCCATGAAGTAGTAGCTCAGGGCCTCGGGGTCGTTCCAGAACGGGCGCCACGCGTCGTCGTCCCCGCTGCGCCGCGCCCACTCGATGCTCGCCGAGAGGTACCCGATCACCGCGTCGAACCAGACGTACAGGCGCTTGTTCGGGTTCTCCTCCCACCCGGGCAGCGGCACCGGGATGCCCCAGTCGATGTCCCGAGTCATGGCCCGCGGGCGCATGTCGTCGATGAGGTTGAGCGAGAACTTGAGCACGTTCGGGCGCCAGCCCTGCCGGCCCTTGAGCCAGGCCTCGAGAGCGCTCGCGAAGGCGGGCAGGTCGAGGAAGAAGTGCGTCGCCTCGACGAACTTGGGCTTCTCTCCGTTGATCCGGCTGTGCGGGTTGATGAGGTCGATCGCGTCGAGCTGGTTGCCGCAGTTGTCGCACTGGTCGCCGCGAGCGCCGTCGTACCCGCAGATGGGGCAGGTGCCCTCGATGTAGCGGTCGGGCAGCGTGCGGCCCGTGCTCGGGCTGATCGCGCCCATCGTCGACTGCTCGACCATGTACCCGTTCTTGTGCACCGTGCGGAACATCTCCTGCACCACGGCGTAGTGGTTGCGCGTGGTGGTGCGCGTGAACAGGTCGTAGCTCAGGCCGAGCTGCGCGAGGTCCTCGACGATGACGCGGTTGTACCGGTCCGCCAGCTCCTGCGGGCTCACACCCTCCTGCTCCGCCTGCACCAGGATCGGCGTCCCGTGCTCGTCCGTGCCGGACACCATGAGCACGTCGTGACCCGCCATGCGCATGTACCGGGAGAAGACGTCCGAGGGGACGCCGAAGCCGGCGACGTGACCGATGTGGCGGGGGCCGTTCGCGTAGGGCCACGCGACGGCGGACAGGATGCGAGACATGCGCCGATCCTAGGTGCCCGGCGGGGTCAGCCGCCCCGCTCGCCCTGCTTCCGCGAGCCGAGCCCCTCCAGACCCGATCGGCCCGACCTCGTCGGTCGCGCGGAGGTGTTCGTTCACATCCCGCCCCACTTGTAACGGGCGACCACTGATGAGGCCCTGCGAAGCCCCGTGCGTCGACTCGCGTCACAAGTGGGGCGGATTGGAACGAGCACCGGCGCGGGCACAGGCCCGCAGGACGGCGGCGACCACCCGATCCATGTCGTGCATGACGTCCCAGGCGGTGAATCGCAGCACGAGATATCCCTGGGCGACGAGCTCCCTGTCGCGCCGGCGATCCTCCCGGAACTGCTGCCTCGTGCGGTGGAACTCGAACCCGTCCAACTCGACGACGATCCGCCCTTCCACGACGAGATCGACTGAGCCGACGCTCGCGACCAGCGCACCCGGCTCGACGGCCAGTCCAGCCGCGCGGAGCGCAAGGCGGGCGAGCGTCTCGAGCGGCGACATGCTCCGCCCGTCCGCCTGCGACAGGATGAGCCGAGCCGAGTGGCTGGCGGTCGCCGGAAGCGCGGCCCTGATCCTGGCCACGGTGGTACGGCCCTTGTTCAGCGCGCTGTCGATCGACACCAGGGCCTCGAGCGGCGTCGCGCACAGCAGCATCCGGGCGAGAGCATTGTGGATCGACGCGACGGCGACCCCCTCGGCGTGGCCCGTCGGCACCCAGGTCTCCCGATGAAGGATGGCCACGCTCCCGGCTCGCGCTCCCGAAGGTCGCCGTCCGCGACCTCCTGGGACCGAGAGATGCGGCACGGCCGGGCGGTTCAGGACAGCGACGTCATACCGCCCGACGGCAGAGACGCAGCCGATCGCCGCTCCGAAGACGGCTGCCGCGATCACGTCAGGCGGCGCGCCGGCGACGGCGTACACGCCGCGCGTGGGTCGCGTGACGGAACCGCGCGCGAGCGCCGACCTCAGGGCACTCGGCGCACCAGCGATGCGGCCGAGGTCCTGACGGCGTCCCGCCCCACCGAGCTCGAAGAGCCTGCGCCTCGTGATGTCCACCGGGCCATCTCGGCACGCGCGCTCGTCGTGCCGATCCCGGAGGGGGCCGGTCGGTGGACGGCGCTCCTCATCATCGGGGCTGTGGACGGCTCGGCGACGAGCGCTATCCCGCCCGACTTGGGACTGGAGTCGGCGACTGAGGCTCGGATCTACCCCCAGGAGTCCGCTCCTGTCACAAGTGGGGCGGGATCGGTCGTGATACCGGTGACACGGCCGCCCGGCGGCGCCGGCTAGCGGGCGGTGGGGCGGCGGGGGAGGTGGGGCCGGGGGGTCAGTTGGTCGTGATGCGGACGATGCGGTCGTCGCCGGCGCGGGGGGTGCCCCGACCGTCGGTGTTGTTGGTCAGCACCCACAGCGAGTCGTCGGGCGCCACGGCCACCGCGCGCAGCCGACCCAGGTCGGTGAGCAGCGCCTGCGGCGTGCCGACCCCGTCCGCGGTGAGCGGGATCCGCCAGAGCCGCTCGCCGCGCAGCGCAGCCATGTAGACGGCATCGGAGGTCACCGCCAGGCCGCTCGGCGACGCGTCCGCGGTGGACCACTGCGCGACGGGGTCGACGAACCCGTCCTCGCCCGCCTCGCCCTCGACCGTCGGCCACCCGTAGTCGGAGCCGGGCTCGATGACGTTGAGCTCGTCCCACGTGTTCTGGCCGAACTCCGCGGCGAACATCCGGCCGTCGGGCGCCCACCCCAGCCCCTGCGGGTTGCGATGACCGAGGCTCCACACCGGCGACCCCTCGGTGGGGTTGCCGGGCGCGGGGTCGCCATCGACCGTGATCCGCAGGATCTTGCCGTTCAGCGAGGACGGGTCCTGCGCGTTCGCGGTGTCGGTCGCGTCACCGGTGGTCACGTAGAGGAAGCCGTCCGGGCCGACGGCGAGGCGGCCGCCGTCGTGGTTGGTGGCCTTGGCGATGCCGGTGAGGATCGGCCGGACCTCACCCAGCGAGTCGCCGGTGAGCGTCGCGCGCAGCACGCGGTTGTCGTCGGACGCGGTGGCGTAGAGCGCGAGGTCGACGGCGTCGCCCGACGAGCCGAGCACCACGACGCCGAGCAGCCCGCCCTCGCCGCCGGGGTCCACGATGTCGTCGAGCTGGTCGGCGCCCCGGCCGGTCACCTCCCGCACGGCGCCCGACGACGAGACGAGCACCAGCCGCTTCTTGTCGCGCAGGGTCACCACCGCCTCGCCCGACGGCAGGAACGCGATCCCCCACGGCGCGGGCAGGCCGGTCGCGACGTCGTCCTGCGAGGTGACGGAGACGGTCGCGGGCGACGAAGGGGACGGTGTGGTCGACGACGGGGCAGACGACGAAGCCACCGACGAGGGCGCCGTCGACGGCTCGGGCGTCCCACCGTCCGAGCAGCCGGCGAGCAGCGCGACGACCGCCACCAGGACGATCTGCGCGCGTGTCATGCTCCACCCCAACATGCGGCGCCGACCCGTGCAACGCCCACACAAGCAACGCCCTCCCGTGCCACGCCCACCCGTGCAACCCTGGGCCGATGACCGACCACCGTGCCCTCGTCGTCGTCGACGTCCAGCCGACCTTCTGCGAGGGCGGCGCGCTCGCCGTCCCGGGCGGCAACGACGTCGCCCGCGCGATCGCCGAGTACGCGGCCGCGCATCGCGACCAGTACGCGCTGGTCGTCACCACGCAGGACTGGCACGTCGACCCCGGCGCGCACTTCAGCGAGACGCCCGACTTCGTCGACACGTGGCCGCCGCACGGCGTCGCGGGCACCCGGGAGGCCGAGCTGCACCCCGCGCTCGCGGAGCTCGGGCCGGACGCGAGCGTCAAGAAGGGCGCCTACGCCGCGGCGTACTCGGGCTTCGAGGGCGTCGACGCCGAGGGTCGGCCTCTCGCGCAGATCCTCGAGGCCGCGGGCATCACCGCGGTCGACGTCGTCGGGATCGCCGAGTCGCACTGCGTGCGCGCCACCGCGCTCGACGCGCACGAGCTCGGCCTGGCCACGCGCGTCTTCACCGACCTCACCGTGCCCGTCACGCCGGAGCTCGGGGCGGCCGCGCGCGACGAGCTGCGGGCTGCGGGCGTGGAGCTGGCTCAGGCCGAGACGGGTCCCGACGCGAGCCGCTCGAGCTCGGCGTAGGCGCCGTCGGCGGCCATGAGCTCGGCGTGCGAGCCGATCTCGACGAGCCGCCCGCGCCGCATGACCGCGATCCGGTCGGCGCCGCGGATGGTCGAGAGGCGGTGCGCGACGACGAACGTCGTCCGCCCCCGCATGAGCCGTCCGAGCGCCTCCTGGACCAGCCGCTCCGAGGCGTTGTCCAGCGCGGACGTCGCCTCGTCGAGCACCAGCACCCGCGGGTCGCGGACCAGCGCTCGGGCGATCGCCAGCCGCTGACGCTGCCCGCCGGACAGCCGCGCGCCGCGCTCGCCGATCACCGCGTCGAGCCCGCCCATCTGCTCGACGAAGTCCATCGCGTTGGCGTCCCGCAGCGCCGAGAGCACGTCGTCGTCCGACAGGTCCGAGCTCCCGTAGGTGACGTTGTCGCGGATCGAGCCCTCGAACAGCAGCGACTCCTGCGGCACGACGGCGAGGAACCGGCGATACGTGCGCAGGTCGAGCTCGGCCATGTCCCGCCCGTCGAGGGTCAGCCGCCCGCCGGTCGGGGACAGGAAGCCGATCACCATGTTGAGCACGGTCGACTTGCCCGAGCCGGACGGCCCGACGAGCGCCACGGTCTCGCCCGGCCGCACGTGCAGGTCGAGACCGTCGATCGCGACCTCGTCGGGCGCGTCGTCGTACGCGAACCGCACGCCCTCGAACCGGACCTCGCCGCGCACGGCGTCCACGGCGGCCTTGCCGTGGTTGCGCTCGATGTCGCGCTCGCTGAGCACCTCGCTCATCGACTTCACGGACTCCAGGCCCTTGGAGATGATCGGCATCAGGCTCATGAGCGCGGTGACGGACGCGGTCAGCGCGACGAAGTACGACGAGAGCATCGTGACGTCGCCGGCGCTCATGCCGAACATCCCGCTCCACGCGACCCACGCGGCGCCGATCAGGCAGCCGACCGACAGCAGTTGCATGAGGATCCAGGACAGCGAGCCGAACCAGCCGTTGGTCCTGTCGAGCCGGATGCCGGCGTTGCGGACGCCGACGAGCGTCGCGCCCATGCGGTCGAGCTCGTTGCGCTCGAGGGCGTGCGCGCGCGTGATCGGGATGAGGTGGGTCATCTCCGAGACGCGGGCCGACATGTTCTCCACCTCGGCACGGAACGCGGCGTTGCGCACGGACATCCGCCGGCGCATCGAGACGACCAGCGCCGCGGCGGCCGGCACCGCGAGCGCGTACACGGGCAGGAACTCGGGCACCTTGATCGCGGTGATGACGATCGCACCCATGAGCGTCGTGATCGCGGCCATGCCGGAGTCGAACGCCTGCCGCGAGCTCTCGACCACGTTCTCGACGTCGCGCACGATCTTGGCCTGCAGCACGCCCGCGCTCACGCGCCGGTGGTAGCCGATCGACAGCTCCTGCAGCCGCCGCGACAGCGCCATCCGCAGGTTCGTCTCGACCGTGCGGACCGAGACGGACAGCATCCGCACGTAGACCTGGTGCAACGGGAGGTTCTGCGCGATGAGCAGCGCCATGAGCGCCGCGTTGACCCACAGCTCGTGCAGCGGCCGGTGCTCGACGACCACGTCGATGACGTTGGCCGTGAGCAGCGGGATGATCCAGATCGGGCTGTGCTTGAGCGTGAACGAGACGGTCGCGACCGCGAGCCGGCCGCCCTGGCCGCGGAACATGCGCGCGAGCGTGCGGACGGGGTGGGCGCCGTCGTAGATGTCGTCGGCGGGGGGCGGGTTCACGCCGTCATCGTAACGATTCGACGCCGCACGATCCCAGGGGTTTCAGCGACCCCGTGCGGCGAGGGCGGCGGCGTACAGGTCGCGCTTGGCGACGCCCGCGGTCGTCGCGACGTCGGCGACGGCCTCCTTGAGCCTCTCCCCGGAGTCGGCGCGCGCGAGCACCTCGGCGACGAGGTCCGCGGTCGAGGCCACCTGGGTCCGGTCGTTGCCGCCGACGACCACGACGATCTCCCCGCGGACCTCGGCGTCCCTGGCCCACTGCGCGAGGTTGCCGACCGAGTCGCGCAGGACCTCCTCGTACGTCTTGGTCAGCTCGCGGCACACGGCCGCGGGCCGCCCGGCCCCGAACGCCTCGGCCATCGCCTCGAGCAGGTCGCCGACGCGGTGCGGGGCCTCGAAGAACACCATCGTGCGGCGCTCGTCGGCCAGGTCCGCGAGGGCCCGCGCCCGCTCGCCGGGCTTGCGCGGCGGGAAGCCCTCGAAGCAGAACCGGTCGGTCGCCAGCCCGGACAGCGCGAGCGCGGTCAGGACCGCGCTCGGGCCGGGCGCGGAGGTCACGGTCACGCCCGCGCGGACGGCGGCGCCGACGAGGCGGAAGCCCGGGTCGGACACGGACGGCATGCCCGCGTCCGTCACGACGACGACCGTCCCGCCGCCGGCGACCACCTCGAGCAGCTCGTCGGCGCGCGCCGCCTCGTTGTGCTCGTAGAAGCTGACCACCCGGCCCCCGACGGTCACGCCGAGCCGGGCCGCGAGCGCGCGCAGCCGGCGCGTGTCCTCGGCCGCGACGACGTCGGCCTCCGCGAGCAGCCGGCGCAGGTGCGCCGAGGCGTCCTCCGCGTTGCCGATGGGCGTCGCCGCGAGCACGAGCCGTCCCTGGTTCTCCACCCCCCCACCCTCCCATCCCACCCCCGTCTCCCCGTCGCCAGTCCGGGCGAGGGCGGGTCGCGTGCGGCCAGCCCTCGCGCCGCGTGAGCCGTCCTCGGCGCGTCCGGGACGAGCAGGCGGCGCTGAGCGGGTGCGAAGTTCGGCCCGATTCCGGGGTTGCGCCCCTACGATGTCGGGCGTGCCGCCTGCCACCGACGACGACGTCCCCGCCGCGCCCGACGCCGAAGGCGGCCCGCCCGCCCGCCGCGACGACGACGCGCCGAGCAGCGACCTCCCCGCGGCATCTCCCGCCGGTGAACCGCTGGGCCAGGACCGCCCCCCGACGAACCCGGCCGACGCGGCGCCGAGCAGCGACCTGCCCGCGGACTCCCCTGCCGACGACGCGCCCGCCCACGCACCCCACGGCGGGCGGACCGAGCGCGGCTGGCCGTCGGTCAGCACCGGCGCCCCGGCGCTGACGAAGGACCCGGCCGACGAGCACGAGGGCACCGACACCCTGCTCGCCACGCGCGATGACGCGTCCGAGGACGAGGCCGAGGACGACGGCCCGCCCGAGTCCACCCGCGACCGCCTCCTGCGCCGCCTCCTCGGCGACGCGACCATCGCGCTCGACGCGACCCGCCGCGCGCGCGTGCTGGGCTGGGTCCTGCCGCTCGCGGTGATGCTGTTCGGCGGCATCCTGCGGTTCCTGCACCTGGGCACCCCGCACCAGCTCGTGTTCGACGAGACGTACTACGTCAAGGACGCCTGGTCGCTGCTGCAGAACGGCTACGAGGCCAACTGGGACGAGAACGCCAACCCCGAGTTCGAGTCGGGCGACGGCAGCGGCCTGCGCACCGACGCCGAGTACGTGGTGCACCCGCTGGTCGGCAAGTGGCTCATCGCGCTCGGCATGCACCTCGGCGGCGGCATGGACAGCTCGACGGCCTGGCGGCTCTCGGCAGCCGTGTTCGGCACGGTCGCGGTGCTCATGGTCGCGCGCATCGGCCGGCGGCTGTTCGCCTCGACCACGTGGGGCACGGTCGCGGCCCTGCTGTTCGCGCTCGACGGCCAGGCGATCGTCATGTCGCGCATCGCGCTGCTCGACGGCTTCCTCATGTTCTTCGTGCTCGCCGCGTTCGGCTTCCTGCTCCTGGACCGGGAGCAGGCGCGCAGGCGCCTGGCCGAGCGGACCGCGGCCCTGCTCGACGCCGGCCACGAGCTGGGCTACGGGCCTGGCCTCGGCATGCGCTGGTGGCGGCTCGCGGCCGCGGTGATGCTCGGGCTCGCGTGCGGGACCAAGTGGTCGGGCATCTACTTCCTGGCCGTGTTCGGCCTCCTCACGCTCGCGTGGGACATGACGGCCCGACGAGCCGTCGGGGTGCAGCCGTGGGCGTGGGCCGGAGTCGTCAAGGACGGCATCGTCGCGGGCGTCGTGCTCGTGGGCGGCACCGTCCTCGTCTACCTCGCCACGTGGGCCACCTGGTTCACGCACCCCCAGGCCTGGGGGCGGCAGTGGGCGGCGGAGAACCCGGGCCAGGGGGTGCAGTGGCTGCCCGAGTCGCTGCGCTCGCTGTGGAAGTACCACCAGGACATGTGGTCCTTCCCCACCGGCCTGTCGACCCCGCACGACTACGCCGCGCACCCGCTGGGCTGGATCGTGCAGTGGCGCCCGACGTCCT
>Ga0160439_1000868_pt1 | contig 10885 bp, 10 predicted proteins | sample HID1975M_E0MG_FD_108201 | JGI IMG/M metagenome (GOLD analysis project Ga0160439, IMG submission 108201) | Enriched soil microbial communities from UW Madison campus, WI, USA - HID1975M_E0 MG | ecosystem: Environmental > Terrestrial > Soil > Unclassified | place: USA: Madison, Wisconsin... | reverse complement strand
GTCCGGCGTGCTGACCGAGGCCGTCGCCGCCGGCAAGCCGGTCGTCTCCACCGCCTTCCCGCATGCCGTCGAGCTCCTGTCCGGGGGCGCCGGGATCCTCGTCGCGCGGCGCGACCCGTCCGCCATCGCGAACGCGCTCGAGCGCGTCCTGGGCGTCGACGGGGTCGCCGAGCGGATGGCGGCGGCGTCCCGCGACCTTGCGGGGACCCTCCTGTGGCCCACGGTCGCCGAGCGCTACGTGGCCCTGGCGGCCGGGCTGTGCGCGGCAGACCGTGGGTTCGCCGGGCAGCACGGCGCCCGCCTGCGCCCGGCCGTCTGATGGACGACCGGCTCCGGTTCGACCACCTCGTGAGGCTCGCCACGCCGTCCGGGCTCTTCGAGCACGCGCTCGGCGTCACACCGCGGGTCGAGCACGGCATGTGCGTCGACGACGTGGCCCGCGCGCTGATCGTCGCCGTCCGGACGCCCGAGCCCGACGCGGCGTTGGTCGCGCTGACGGGCGTGTTCGTCGCCTTCCTGCGCGACGCGCGTGCCTCGCGCGGGTTGCTGCACAACCGGCGCACCGCCGAGGGCGCCTGGGTCGACGTGCCCTCGTCCGACGACCACTGGGGCCGGGCGTTGTGGGCCTGGGGGACCGCCGCGCGTCGGTCGTCGTCCGCGTCGGTCGTCGTCGAGGCCCGGATCGCGGCGAGAGACGCCATGGCGGCCCGCTCGCCGCACGTGCGAGCGATGGCGTACGCAGCCCTGGGCGCGGCTCACGTGCTCGCGGTGGCGCCCGACGACACGCACGCGTTCGCGCTGCTCGTCGACGCGCGCACCGCCCTGCGGGCCGACGGCCCGCTGCCAGGTGCCGCGTGGCCGTACGGGCGGCTCACCTACGCCAACGCGGTGCTGCCCGAGGCGATGGTCGCGATCGGGGATGCCCTCGGCGACGACGACCTGCTGCGCGACGGCCTCACGCTGCTCACCTGGCTCGTGCAGGAGCAGACCGTGGGCGAGCACCTGTCCGTCGTGCCCGCGGGTGGTCGCGCGCACGGTGACGCGCGGCCCGGCTTCGACCAGCAGCCCATCGAGGTCGCCTGCCTCGCCGAGGCCGCGAGCACGGCGTGGGCCGCGACCGGTGACGACCACTGGCTCCGGGTGCTGGGCATGTGCGTGGCCTGGTTCGAGGGCGACAACGACTCCCGGCTGCCGATGCGTGACGCCGCGACCGGCGGCGCCTTCGACGGGCTGCACCGCGGCGCCGTGAACGCCAACCAGGGCGCCGAGTCGACCCTCGCGTGGCTCGCGACGCAGCAGCTCGGCCTTGCGGGCGTCCGGGTCGCGTCCCGATGACTGCCGATCCCGACTGGGTCCGCCGGACCGACGTCCTGCTCCGGCCCGACCCGACCCGGGTCGTCAGTGCGCTGTTCCTGCCTGGCCAGGAGACCGTGACCGCGGGGGAGTCCCGCTCCGGCAAGGTTCTCGAGCGGGTGATGGCACTCTCGGACGACGAGGTGACCGCCGAGCTCGACGCGCTGGCGCTGGCCTTCGACGGCCGGCACCGCGACCTGCGGTCCGTGTGGGCCGCGCACTTCCGGCTCGTCCAGCACCGGCTGGGCGACCCGTCCGGAGTCGACGCCGACCGCCGCGCGCTCGTCGGCGCGACCTTCACGCACGAGGTCACGCTCGAGGGTGCGGCGCTGTTCAACCCGTCGATCGTGGCCCACCCGGACCAGTCGGGCGTCGTCGCCGGCTCGCTGCGCTTCGTCCTGACCCTGCGGGCCGTCGGCGAGGGCCACGTCTCGAGCGTCGAGCTGCGCACCGGCACGATCGATGCGGCCGGCTCCGTCGCTCTCGACCCGGCACCGGACGTGGCCGTGCGGGCCGAGGTCCGCCCGGCGACCTACTCCCGCGCCGGGTTCGAGCACCAGCTCGCCGACCTGGGTGGCGACCTGACCAACGCGGAGTTCGTGCTCGCGAGGCTGGGCCCGACGTTCGACCGCGACGAGCTCGACCGCGCGCTCGGTGAGCTCCGGGAGCAGCGGGTCACCCGCGGAGCCGCCGTGCGGACGGTCGAGATGTTCGAGTGGATGGCCGCGTGCACGTACGCCGTCGAGTTCCCCGCGGACTCGGCGACCGGCGAGCGGGTGCTCATGCCCCACGGCCCGGCCGAGAGCCACGGCATCGAGGACGTGCGCATGGTGCGGCTCGAGACCGGCGAGTACGTGGGCACGTACTCCGCCTACGACGGCGCCACGGTCTCCGTGCAGATGCTGCGGACCTGGGACCTCGTCGGCTTCACGGCGACGCGGCTGAGCGGTCCGGGTGCGCGCGACAAGGGTCTGGCCCTGTTCCCGCGGCCCGTCGGCGGTCGCCGCCTCGCCCTGTCGCGCGCCGATCGCGAGAGCAACGGCGTGTGCTCGTCGGCCGACCTGCTGCACTGGGACGAGCCGGTCTCGATCCAGCGGCCCGTGCAGGGGTGGGAGGTCGTCCAGCTCGGGAACTGCGGGTCGCCGATCGAGACCGAGGACGGTTGGCTGGTGCTCACGCACGGCGTGGGCCCGATGCGGGTCTACAGCATCGGCGCCCTGCTGCTCGACCTCGACGAGCCGACCGTCGTCGTCGGTCGCCTCGAGCGTCCGCTCCTGACCCCCGCACCCGACGAGCGCTCGGGCTACGTGCCCAACGTCGTCTACTCGTGCGGCGCGCTGCTGCACGGGCGCACGCTCGTCCTCCCGTACGGCACGAGCGACACGGCGACCCGCATCGCCCTGGTCGACCTCGACGCGCTCCTCGCGGAGCTCCGCGCACGACCGACGATGGGCCTGTGATGGACCACGGACCGACGGTCGAGTTCTCGACCACCCAGGTGCAGGACAAGCCGTGGGGGCACGAGGAGATCTTCGCCGCCGGTGAGCACGGCTACGTCGGCAAGCTCATCGCCGTCTCCTCCGGCCAGGCCCTGAGCCTGCAGTTCCACGCCGAGAAGGACGAGACGCTCAGCATCATCTCCGGCGAGGCGCGGTTCGAGCACGGGCGCAGCGCCGACCGGCTGACGTCGCGGGTCATGCGCGCCGGCGACACGGCGCACGTCCCGGCTCTCCAGCTGCACCGGATCACGGCGCTGAGCGACCTGGTGCTCGCCGAGGCGTCGACCGCCGCGCCGGGCTGGCGCGACGACGTGACCCGGCTCGAGGACCGGTACGGCCGCGGCGGGACGACGAGCCCGTGATCACCCCCTCGGCCACCGGGCGATCGTGGGGATCCGGCGTAGGCTTGGGGGAGTTCCGGGACGAAAAGGCCCTCAGCTCGACCGCCTGCTACCCGGCACCCTGAGAGTGGGCACCATGCCCGTCCGCCGACCCCGACCGCACGAGAACGTCGCAGCATCCTCCGCACGTCTCCTGCCACCCGATCGGCGATGACCACCATGACGCTCACCACTCCTGCCCCCGTGGTCCCAGAGCCCCGGACCGACGGCCTGCACCTGACGGCCGTCCTCGTCGCCGGACTGCCCGTCGAGCTCGGCACGAGCGCCGCCCCCGCGCGCTACACCGTGCCCGTCGTGTTCTCCCGCCAGGTCTCCGCCCAGGAGCGGACCCGGATCGAGGACCCGGCGACGGCGGCCGCCCTGCGCTCGCACACCGCCGGGGACATCGAGCTGGTGGTCTCCGACCGTCGGCTGCTCGTCCTCAACACCTCGCTCGCCGAGCTGCGTGACGGGTTGGGCTCGGCGCTCGCGGCGATGCTGCGCGAGATGGAGACCGAGATCGACGACGCCCGTGACCGCCGTGACGCCGAGCTGGACGCGGCGAGGCAGGTCGAGCGTGAGAGGTCTGACACACTGACCCGCGAGGCCGCCGAGGTGCGCTTCGAATGAAGCCCGACGCCCGAGCACGCCCCTGTCGCAGAGCGGACCTCTCATGACCCCCACCACCGCCCCGCCCGCCCCCGAGATGTCGGTGCGTGAGCGCCACGTCAGCGAGTTCACGGCCCTGAGCCAGGCCGTCAACGCGACCGGCCTCATGGAACGCCGCTACGGCCACTACTGGACGCGGTTCGCGGTCCTCACCGGCCTGCTCGGTGCGCTGGTCGCGGCGATCGTGCTCCTCGGGCACTCGTGGTGGCAGATGGTCGTCGCGGCGCTGCTGGCCGTGGTGCTGGGCCAGGTGATGTTCCTGGGCCACGACGCCGCGCACCGGCAGATCTTCCGGTCGGGTCGTTGGAACGACTGGGCGAGCCTGGTCATCGCGAACCTGTACGCGGGCATGAGCTACGGCTGGTGGCAGCACAAGCACAGCCGGCACCACGCCAAGCCGAACCAGGTGGGCGCGGACCCCGACATCAACAACGACGTGATCATCTTCCACAACGAGGAGCCCGCGCCGCCGCGCAGGAGCCGGCTGGCCCAGTGGTTCACCGCCCACCAGGGCTGGCTGTTCTTCCCGCTCCTTCTGCTCGAGGGCCTTAACCTGCACGTCTCGGGCGTCAAGACGATCTTCGGCCGCGGTGCGGTCAAGCGTCGCCCGATCGAGATCGCCTTCGTGACGCTGCGCCTCGGCGGGTACCTGGCGCTGGTGTTCTGGTTCCTGCCGCCGCTCATGGCGCTCGCGTTCCTCGCGGTCCAGCTCGGCATCTTCGGCGTCTACATGGGCGCGGTCTTCGCCCCGAACCACAAGGGCATGCCGATCGTCGCGCGCGACGCCAAGCTCGACTTCCTGCGCCGTCAGGTGCTCATGAGCCGCAACATCAGCGGCGGTCGCGTGATGTCGTTCCTCACCGGCGGGCTGAGCCTGCAGACCGAGCACCACCTGTTCCCGAGCATGCCCTCGCCGAACCTGCGCAAGATCCAGCCGATGGTCAAGCAGTTCTGCGCCGAGCACCGCGTGCACTACACCGAGACGACGCTGTTCCAGTCGTACGGCATCGTCATCCGCTACCTCAACCGCGTCGGCCTGGCCGCGCGCGACCCGTTCGACTGCCCGCTGGCCTCGCAGCTGCGCTGAGCCGGACGGAGCGGCGTCTAGCGCAGCGCGTCGGCTGGGAGCGGGGCCTCGGGGGCCGCGCGCTCGTCGTCGGCGGCCCTGCCGGTGGTCGCCGTCCCGCTGTGGTGCCGCCCGACGGGCAGCACGAGCGGGGTCGAGGACACCGGGTCGGTGATGACGCGCGACGTCATGCCGAACACGTCCTCGACCATCAGCTCGGTCACGACCTCGGCCGGCGTGCCCTGCGCGTAGAGGTGCCCGGCCCGGATCGCGACGAGGTGGTCGGCGTACCGCGCCGCGAGGTTGAGGTCGTGCAGCACCATGACGACCGTGGTGCCGCGGCGCCGGTTGAGGTCGGTGAGCAGGTCGAGCACCTCGACCTGGTGCGCCACGTCGAGGAACGTCGTCGGCTCGTCGAGCAGCAGCACGTCGGTCTGCTGCGCGAGCGCCATGGCGATCCACACGCGCTGCCGCTGGCCGCCGGACAGCTCGTCGACCGGGCGGTCCGCGAGGTCGAGCGTGTCGGTCGTGCGCAGGGCCTCCTCGACGGCCGCGTCGTCCTCCGCGGTCCAGCGCCGGAACCAGCCCTGGTGCGGGTAGCGGCCGCGCCCGACGAGGTCCGCCACCGCGATGCCCTCGGGGCTGATCGGCGTCTGCGGCAGCAGCCCGAGGATGGTGGCGACCTCGCGCGAGGGCAGGTCGTCGATCGGCGTGCCGTCGAGCAGCACGCGGCCGGCCGACGGGCGCAGCAGGCGGGCCATCGCGCGCAGCAGGGTCGACTTGCCGCACGCGTTGGCGCCGACGATCGTCGTGATCCGTCCCTGCGGGATCTCCAGGGTCATGTCCTGGACCACGACGCGGTCGTCGTAGCCCAGCGTCGCGGCCTCGACGGCCAGCGTGTGCTTCACAGGGATCCTCCCGTGCGGTTGGACCTGGCCAGGAGCCAGAGCAGGTAGGGGGCGCCGAGCACGCCGGTGACGACGCCCACGGGGAACCGTAGGCCGAGCAGGTGCTGCCCGGCGAAGTCGCCGACGAGGACGAGCAGCGCGCCGACGAGCGCGGCGGGCCACAGCAGGGCGCCCGCGCCGCGCACGAGGCGGTGGGCGATGGGCCCGGCGAGGAACGCGACGAACGCGATCGGGCCCGCCGCGGCGGTCCCGACCGACACGAGCGCGACCGCGACGACGAGCAGCGCCAGGCGGCTGCGGTCGGCGGGCACGCCCAGCGCGGTCGACGCGTCGTCGCCCAGCTGCAGCGCACCGAGCCGCCGGGACAGGATCGTGGCGAGCGGGACCAGCACGAGGAGCGCGAGGGCGAGCGGCCGCACGACGGGCCAGAACGCCGAGTTCAGGCTGCCCGTGAGCCACCGCATCGCCTCGTTGACGTCGTAGATCCCGGCGCGGGAGATCGCGTAGGAGATCACCGAGTCGAGCATCGCGCCGATCGCGATGCCGATGAGGATGAGCCGCGTGCCGTGCACCCCGCGGCGCCACGACAGCGCGTAGATGAGACCCGCCACGCCGATGCCGGACGCGACGGCGACCACCGAGAGCGTCGCGCCGCTGAGGCCGAAGACGGTGATCGCGACGACCGCGGCGGCGCTCGACCCCGCGCTGATGCCGATGACGTCCGGGCTGGCCAGGACGTTGCGGAGCATCGTCTGGAACATCACGCCGCCCATGCCGAAGGCGACGCCGACGAGGACCCCGGTCAGCGCGCGCGGGAGCCGCAGGTCGCCGACGGTGAACGATGCGCCGGGCACGTCCTGGCCCAGGACCACGCGCAGCACGTCGAGCGGGGAGTAGGTGCGCTCGCCCACGCAGAGCGTCAGGAGCAGGACGGCGAGGAGCACGACGACGAGGACGACGACGACGCGGCGCCAGCGACGCGACCGGGCGCGGCGGCCCGCCGCGACCGTGGCGCCTGCGGGGCGCTCGAGGACGGTCGCGGTCACAGCTCGCGCACCTTCTGCCGGCGGATGATCGCGATGAACACGGGGGCTCCCAGCAGGGCGGTCATGATGCCGACCTCGAGGTCCTGAGGCCGGGTGACGATCCGGCCGACGACGTCCGCGCCGACGAGCAGCGCGGCGCCGAACGCGGCCGAGTAGGGCAGCAGCCAGCGATGGCTGGGACCGGTGAACGTGCGGGCCAGGTGCGGCATGACGAGGCCGACGAAGGCGATCGGGCCGGCGATCGCGGTGGCCGAGCCGGCCAGCAGGACCGCGGAGGTCGCTCCGAGCACGCGGACGAGGCCGGTGCGCTGCCCCAGCCCGACGGCGAGGTCGTCGCCGAGCGCGAGGGCGTCGAGGCCCCGGGCGCACGCCACCGCGAGCAGGGCGCCCACGACGAGGAACGGCACGACCTCGCCGATCTGCGCGAAGTCGGCGCGGCCGAGTGAGCCGACCTGCCAGAACCGGAAGGTGTCGAGCACGTCGGTGCGGGTCAGCAGGACCATCGAGACCATCGAGCCGAGCGCGGCGGTGGTCGCGGCGCCCGCGAGCGCGAGCTTGAGGGGGGTCGCGCCCTCGCGCCCCATCGAGCCGATCGTGTAGACGAGCAGCGCGGCGAGCGCGGCGCCGGCGAACGCGAGCCAGATGTACTGGTCGAGGCTCGACAGCCCGAGCCACGCGATGCCGACGACGACGAGCAGCGAGGCGCCCGCGTTGACGCCGAGGATCCCGGGGTCCGCGAGGGGGTTGCGGGTCAGCCCCTGCATGACCGCGCCGGCGAGCCCGAGCGCCGCGCCGACCAGCAGGCCGAGCACGGTGCGGGGGATGCGTGCGTGCACGGCAGCCTGCGCGATGTTCTCGGGATCGGGGTGCAGCACGCCGGCCACGACGTCGGGCCAGGACACGACGCGCGAGCCGAACGCGAGGGACGCGACGACCATGACGAGCAGGACGACCGCGCAGACGACGAGGCCCAGCAGCCGCCGCCTGCGCAACGACACCGACCGTCCCCGTGCGGGGACGGCCGGTGCCGGTGCGGGAGCGTGCAGGGTCACTTGACCTTCTTGGCCGCTGCCTCGAAGAGGTCGAGGTACTGGTCCAGGCCCCACGGGATCGACAGGATCGTCGGGCCGGAGGTCGACGCCGCGAACGGGGTGGCGTCGGGCACGATGACGACCGCGCCGTTCTTGACCGCCGGGATCTTGCCCAGCAGCGGGTCCTTCTGGAGCCACGCCAGGGTCGTGTCGTCGCCGTAGGTGACGAGGATGTCCGCGTCCGCCAGCTTGTCGGCGTTCTCGGAGCTGATGGTCCCGCCGAAGCCGCTGAGCTCGGTGAAGGAGGCGACGGAGGGAGCCACCGTCATGCCGAAGTCCTCGACGTACTGCACGCGGGCGTCGACACCGGTGTAGATCCAGAGCTTGCTCTTGTCGGACGCGTCCGCCGCCGTGTAGACGAAGGTCTTGCCGGCGATGTCGGGGCGGGTGGCCAGGGCGGCCTCGATCTGCTTCTCGATCTCGCCGATCTTGGCCTGCGCCTCGGCCTTCTTGCCGATGGCCTCGCCGTCGACGAGCGCCATGTCGCGCCAGTTGGTGCCCCACGCGACCGTCGGGAACGAGACCGTCGGAGCGATCTGGGACAGCGTCGTCCAGTCCTCCTTGGTCAGGCCGGACTGCGCTGCCAGGACGACGTCGGGCGTCGTGTCGTTGACACCCTCGAAGTCCACGCCGTCGGTCTCGTCGAAGAGCTTCGGGAGCTTGTCGCCGGTCGCGCCGAGCGCCGTGAGCGCGTCGAAGGCCCACGGCAGCACGCCGTCGCCGTCGTCGTCGCCGTAGTTCGCCTTGGCGAAGCCGACCGGGACCACGCCGAGCGCGATCGGGACGTCCTGGTTCCCCCAGGCGATGCTCGCGATCCGCTCGGGCTGCTTGTCGATGGTCGTCTCGCCGAACGTGTTCTTCAGCGTGATCGGGAAGGCGGCGGCCGACGCGGACGGGGTGCCCGACGAGGTGGCGGCGGGCGTGCCGGCGTCGTCGCCCGACGAGCAGGCCGTGAGGGCGAGGGCGGCGACGGCGGCGAGCGCGGCGAACCGGGCGGGACGCGAGAGTGCGGAGCGCATGGTGGTCCTCAGAGTCGAAGAGAGGAGGTGATTAGGCGAGCCTCACCTTACGTCGTCGGCCCGGATGGCCCAACACCAGATGCGTCACAGCCCCGAATCAACATCGGAGGATGTTTGAATCGGCCCGTATCTCTTGACATGTGTCCGTTTCGGGTCCACTCTCGTCTCAGAAGGGCCGGAACGGACCGGCCGTCACACGAACTGAGACATCGGAGTCGTCGTGTACGCACCGGAGCGTCACCAGCAGATCCTCGCCACGGCTCGCGCCGAGGGACGGGTCGACGTCGCCGCGCTCGCTCTCGAGCTCGACGTCACGCCCGAGACCATCCGCCGCGACCTGACCGCGCTCGAGCGTCACGGTCTCGTGCGCCGGGTGCACGGCGGGGCGATCCCGGTCGAGCGGCTGGGCTTCGAGCCTGGCATCGCCGACCGCGAGGGCGTCCTGTCGGGGGAGAAGGAGCGCATCGCCAAGGCGGCGCTCGACGAGCTGCCCGACGGCGGCGCGGTGATCCTCGACGCCGGCACGACCACCGTGCGCCTCGCCGAGCTGCTGCCGAACGACCGCGACCTCATCGTCGTCACCCACGCGCTCCCGGTCGCGACCGTGCTCGCGTCGCGGCCCAACATCACGCTGCACCTCGTCGGCGGCACGGTCCGCGGCCGGACGCTCGCCTCGGTCGGCTCGTGGGCGCTCGCCGCGCTCACCGAGATCCGCGCCGACGTCGCGTTCGTCGGCACCAACGGGATCAGCGTCGAGAACGGGCTGAGCACGCCGGACCTCGCCGAGGCCGCCGTGAAGAAGGCCCTGATCGCGGCGGCCCGGCGCACCGTCGTCGTCGCCGACCACACCAAGCTGGGGCGGACCGACTTCGCGCACGTCGCCGACCTGGAGGCCGTCGACACCCTGATCACCGACTCGGGTGCCGCGGTCGAGCTGGTCGACGAGTTCGAGACGGCCGGCGTCCGGGTGGTGCGCGCATGATCGTCACGCTCACGCCCAACCCGAGCCTGGACCGGGCGCTCGACGTCGAGCGGCTCGTGCCCGGCGAGGTGCTGCGCGCCGACGCCGTGCACGTGCACCCGGGCGGCAAGGGCATCAACGTCACGCGGGCCCTCGCGCGCCACGGCGTCGCGTCGCGCGCCGTGCTGCCCGCCGGGGGAGCGGACGGCGCCCGGCTCGTCGAGCTGCTGGCCGCGCAGGGGGTCCCGGCGCTCGCGGTCCCCGTGGCCGGCGACACGCGCACCAACATCACGATCGCCGAGCGGTCCGGGTCCACCACCAAGGTGAACGCACCGGGCCCCGCTCTCGCGCCCGACGAGGTCGCCGCGCTGCTCGACGCGCTCGCGGCCGTGCTCGACGAGGGCGCCCGCGGGCTGGTCGCCGCGGGCAGCCTCCCGGCCGGCGCGGGCGACGACCTCTTCGTCCGGGTCGCGGCTCTTGCGGCGCAGCGCTCGGTCCCGTTCGCGCTCGACACCTCGGGAGACCCGTTGGTGTGCGCCGCCCGGGCCGGTGGGCTCGACCTGCTCAAGCCCAACGACGAGGAGCTCGCCGCGCTCGTCGGGCGCGAGCTCGTGACCGTCGGCGACGTCGTCGACGCGGCGCGCGAGGTCATCGCCGCCGGCACCGCGCACGTGCTCGTGTCGCTCGGCGCTCACGGCGCCCTGCTCGTGACCGAGCGCTCCAGCTGGTGGGCGGGCGGCACGCCGCTCGTCCCGCTGTCCACGGTCGGCGCGGGGGACATGACCCTCGCCGGCTTCCTGTCTGCGGACGGCTCCGCCGCCGACCGCCTCCGCACGGCCGTCGCGTGGGGGCGCGCGGCCGTGCGCATGCCCGGTACCGCCGTACCGGATCCC
>Ga0160439_1000865_pt1 | contig 10913 bp, 9 predicted proteins | sample HID1975M_E0MG_FD_108201 | JGI IMG/M metagenome (GOLD analysis project Ga0160439, IMG submission 108201) | Enriched soil microbial communities from UW Madison campus, WI, USA - HID1975M_E0 MG | ecosystem: Environmental > Terrestrial > Soil > Unclassified | place: USA: Madison, Wisconsin... | reverse complement strand
CGCCCAGGCATCGCGACCCACGGTGACCATGTCATCTCCGGTAATGCGGTGGCTGTCGATCGCGCGGTCAACCACGTAACCGGTCATCAGCTTGGTGAGACTGGCAGGGTTGCGCTGCTGGTGTTCGTTACCCGCGGTGAGGACCTGCCCGGTGGTGTAATCCATCAGCACCCAGGATGCGGCCTGGATCGCAGGAGGTTGTACCGGTGCGGAAATATAATCTGCGGCAACTGCGCAAGAAACGCTCGAAGCGAGCAAAGAAACAGCAATAAAAAAACGGCCTTTCAACAGCATATCCTCAACTTTTCGTTTTCCCGTTCTTTTTACGGCAGATACGCTTTGCTGACAGCGTTAAATTGCAAGATAGTATGACATTTCCTGCGAGCGATGCTGAGGGATCGCCGCGCCACGCTTCTGATGACCGGGCAAATCGTTTACCATTAGCGGCTAACGCGCTCACGGGTAACAGACAGACTATGCAAGAAACGCAACCGCAAGCCGGATTCCTGTTTCACGACTACGAAACCTTCGGCACCCACCCGCAGCTGGACCGCCCTGCTCAGTTCGCGGCTATTCGCACCGACGCTGATTTCAATATTATCGGCGAACCGGAAGTCTTCTACTGCAAGCCTGCTGATGATTATCTCCCGCAGCCTCAGGCGGTAATGATTACCGGTATCACACCGCAGGAAGCGCTGGCCAAAGGCGAAAATGAAGCGGCGTTTGCACGACGAATTCATGACCTGTTTACCGTACCGAAAACCTGCGTGGTCGGCTACAACAACGTACGTTTCGATGATGAAGTGACGCGTAACATTTTCTACCGTAATTTCTTCGACCCGTATGCCTGGAGCTGGCAAAACCATAACTCTCGCTGGGATCTGCTCGACGTGATGCGAGCCTGCTACGCCCTACGTCCGGAAGGCATCAACTGGCCAGAAAATGAAGACGGTTTACCCAGCTTCCGTCTGGAGCACCTGACCAAAGCTAACGGCATCGAACACAGCAACGCCCACGATGCGATGGCCGATGTGTACGCCACCATCGCGATGGCAAAACTGGTGAAGGACCGTCAACCGCGTCTGTTCGATTATCTGTATACCTTCCGCGGAAAGAACAAACTGGCGACGCTGATTGACGTGCCGCAGATGAAACCGCTGGTACATATCTCTGGTATGTTTGGGGCGTGGCGCGGAAACACCAGCTGGGTGGCGCCGCTGGCCTGGCATCCAGACAACCGTAACGCAGTGATCATGGTCGACCTCGCGGGTGATATGTCGCCGCTGCTCGAACTGAATGCCGATGAACTGCGTGAGCGTTTATACACACCGAAAGCCGATCTCGGCGAGCTGGCGGCGGTTCCGGTCAAACTGGTGCACCTGAATAAATGCCCTATTCTCGCGCAGGGCAATACTTTGCGCCCGGAAGATGCCGATCGTCTGGGCATCAATCGCCAGCAGTGTCTGGATAACCTGAAAGTGCTGCGCGATAACCCGCAGATACGTGACAAAGTGCTGGCGATTTTTGCCGAGGCGGAACCTTTTGTACCGTCAGAAAACGTCGATACCCAGCTCTATAATGGTTTCTTCAGCGATGCAGACCGCGCGGCAATGAAAATCCTGCTGGAGACCGAGCCGCGCAATCTGCCCGCGTTAGACCTCACGTTTGCCGATAAGCGCATCGAGAAACTGCTGTTCAACTATCGAGCGCGTAATTTCCCCGGCACGCTGGACGAAGCCGAGCAGCAGCGCTGGTTGCAGCACCGTCGTAACGTCTTTACCCCGGAATTCTTGCAGGCTTATGCCGATGAACTGCAGCAGCTTTACGTGCAGTATGAAGGGAATGACGAGAAGCTCGCCCTGCTCAAAGCGCTGTATCAGTACGCACAAGAGATTGTTTAAGTCTGGATGACAGGCATAAAAAAACCGGAGACTGTGTCTCCGGTTTTTTTTGACTCTCGCGTGTCGATTACGCGATGTCTTCGTACTGCGGCACCGGGTTACGGAAGCTGCGGGTCACACAGGCCAGATAAATCAGGCCACCTGCGCCCCAAATCAGACCGAGAACCATTGAGCTTTCTTCCAGGTTAATCCACAGCGCACCGACTGTCAGCGCACCACATACCGGCATAAACAGGTAGTGGAAGTGATCTTTCAGCGTTTTGTTGCGCTTTTCGCGGATCCAGAACTGCGAGATAACGGACAGGTTAACGAAGGTGAAGGCCACCAGCGCACCGAAGTTAATCAACGCCGTTGCGGTTACCAGGTCGAATTTAATCGCCAGCAGTGCAATTGCGCCCACCAGCAGCACGTTCCATGCCGGGGTACGCCATTTCGGATGCACGTAACCGAAGAAGCTTTTCGGGAACACCCCATCGCGGCCCATCACATACATCAGACGAGAAACGCCTGCGTGTGCGGCCATGCCGGATGCCAGTACGGTCACGCTTGAGAAGATAAGCACGCACCACTGGAAGGTTGTACCCGCCACGTACAGCATGATTTCTGGCTGTGACGCATCCGGATCCTTGAAGCGAGAGATGTCAGGGAAATACAGTTGCAGGAAGTAAGATGCAACGATAAAGACCCCACCGCCAATCAGCGCCGTCAGGACAATGGCTTTCGGGATAACGCGCTCGGCATCTTTGGTTTCTTCAGACAGAGAAGAGATACCGTCAAAGCCCAGGAACGAGAAGCACAGAATCGTCGCACCGGTGATCATCGGCGTGATATGCGCGCCTTCAGACCAGAATGGACGGCTGCTGGTCAGCGTACCTGCACCCGTACCGTTGTGAACGCCCCAGATGATCATGCCGACAATAACGGCAACGATACCCATCTGCAGCACCACAATCAGGGTGTTGAAGTTAGCCACGGTTTTAATGCTGCGCAGGTTAGAAATGGTCATAAAGGCCACTAACCCGACAACAAATATCCACGATGGAACCGAAGGTACCAGCGCTTCAAAGTAGATTTTTGCCAACAGGATGTTGATCATCGGCATAAACAGATAATCAAGCAGCGAAGACCAACCCACCATAAATCCAACCGTCGGACTAATGGATTTCTGGGCGTAGGTATAGGCTGATCCTGCAGACGGATAGCGGCGAACCAGCTTACCGTAACTAAACGCAGTAAACAGGATGGCTATCAGAGCGAATGCATAGGCTGTCGGGACGTGACCATCGGTCAGTCCAGATACGATACCGAAAGTATCGAACAGCGTCATAGGCTGCATATAGGCAAGACCCATCATAACAACCGGAATCAACGTAAGAGACTTACGTAGTTCCACGCGAGAGGTGTTTGGAGTAACGTTATGCGACATGGCTATTCCCCTTTACGGTGAAAACCGTCGCGTAAGCAAAAAATTGCCCCATTTGTGTGGATCCTCAGCGACAACAACTGTCGATTTTTAAGTAAGTATCTATCCGGTACGAAGCCCGGCCTCTTGTTTGAATGAGTGTTTCGAAAACAAAAAAATAACCGACGCCTTTTAAAATTGCGTCGGTTACTCCTTTTTTTCTGGCGCGTATTTTGCCCCCATCTCCTGACAAAAACAAGAGAATGAGAAGTCCAGCAATAAATTCTTGCGCTTAACTGTCTGATTATTCATCACTGCCGCGCTGGTACACGGCCGCGATAGCACTATTTGCTAAAACAGCCTCTCGCCACCAGGCGCTGGCCAGCCCCGCCGTCTGTTCGTTCCAGCCAATCCACACCGCATCAAACGCAACGTGAGCCGCTACCTGTTTTTCCACCAGCGCACCGGTGTCGATAAAACGCTGCGCCAGATAACGGGGTAAATAACCACAGCCGATGCCGGTAATTTGTAGCTCCAGCTTGGTTTTGAAATCAAAAACGGTGATCGCTTTCTGATCATCCAGCAACTGCTGGAAGGCCGGACAGTCCGGGGTTGTGCCATCGCCCACCACGATGGCACGATGCTGTCGGATGGTTTTGCGGCTCAGCGGTTCGGCTTCACCGGCTAACGGATGATGCGGGGCGACGACAAAAATCTGCTCCAGCTCGCCGAGCGGGGCAAAGCCGAAATCGCTGAGCGGGGGCGGGTCGTGCAGGGCACCGATCACAATATCTGCCCGTCCCTGTACCAGAGCATCCCAGGAACCGCCGAGTACGCCATTGATAAATTTAAGCCGTGTGACGCTGTGCCGTTCGTAGAACTGTTCAATTAACGGGGCAAGTAAGGAAAAGGGAAAGGTGTCGTCGACGCCAATCACCAGATCGTTCTCCCAGCCTTCGTGCAGTTTGATGGCCTGCTTCTCCAGCTCGCGCACCGTGTGCAGCACTTCCCGCCCTTTCTCCAGCAGCATCTGTCCGGTACGGGTAAATTTCGCCCGGTGCCCGCTGCGGTCAAGCAGTTGAATATTGAGATCGCTTTCCAGCTTATGAACGGTGTAACTCAGCGCCGACGGGGTCTTAAAGAGCTTTGCCGATGCTGCAGCAAAGCTCCCTTCTTTATCGAGCGCATCAAGAATGATGAGAACTTCCAGCAATGGTTTCATCTTCGCCCCCAGAGGGTACGCGATGTCACCGCAGGCCGTTTACTCCAGCGGCATCACCAGCGGATCGGGATACTGATACTCAAAACCCAGTTCAGAACAGATGCGGTTACCATCAATTATTCGTCCCTTCTCAGCGCTATCGCTGAACACAGGCGGCTCGAGCCCAAGCTCACGCGCCATCTGCGGATAAAAAGTCGATCGTGAAGGATGGCCCGGCGCACAGAGATTATAGATGTGACCGCCCTTCGGTGCCTGCAACAATAGCGTTATCGCGGAAACGACGTCTTCCAGATGCACGAGGTTAACGCCCTGCTGCCCGTCCGGGGCCGATTTCCCGGCAAAGAAGCGCCCCGGATGACGCCCTGGGCCAACCAGACCGGCGAGGCGCACAATATCGACCGACGTACCTGGCAGATTATGCAGCCAGTCTTCAAGCTCTTTCAGCACCCGACCGCTCGACGTTATCGGTTCACGCGGCGCGGTTTCTTTAAGGGTCCCTTCCCCTTTACCATACACCGAGGTCGAACTGGTGAAGACGATGCGAGGGATGTGGTACGCCAGGGCGGTATCGACTATTTCCTGAACCGCCTGCAAGTAGAACTCTTCCCCCGGCCCGCTGCGTCGGGCTGGAAGCGTTATCACCAATGCGTCAACGTTCATCAGCGCGTCGAGATCGTCCGTATCACAGACCAACTGCGGATCAAGGCGCAATATATAGCTGTCAATTCCGCACATTTTTGCAGCTTCAATTCCATCTTCGGTAGTTTTGCTACCGGACACCTGCCAGCCTCGCGCCGTTAACGACAGGGCCAGCGGCATACCCAGCCAACCTAAACCGACGATTGCGACCTTTTTCATCTGTGCTCTCCTGACTCATTCGCGTTCCTTTAATAAGGCTACGCCAGCCCTGGCCAACTGACAATTTATCTGATGAATATGAAATGAATTAAAGTTGTAAAAAAGCCCTTGCTTTCCGGCGTTGAACTGGTTTAGGTTAAAAGGCATCAAATGCATAAGCATTCAACGAGAAAATTATGAACTGCGTTCAATTTAAAAACCACCATCATCACCATCACCCTGACTAGTCTTTCAGGCGATGTGTGCTGGAAGACAGTTAGATCTTCCAGTGGTGCAGAACGCAAGAGAGAGCCCCCGGAAGATTCACACTTCCGGGGGCTTTTTTTTGGGCGCGAGTTTCAGTGATTCAGACAGGACTACGAGGATAAGAGAATGTTAGACAACAACCGTTTACGCATAGCTATGCAGAAATCTGGGCGCTTGAGCGATGATTCACGCGAATTACTGGCCCGCTGCGGCATAAAAATTAATCTGCACACCCAGCGCCTGATTGCGCTGGCAGAAAATATGCCGATCGACATTCTGCGCGTGCGTGACGACGATATCCCGGGCCTGGTGATGGATGGCGTGGTCGACCTCGGCATCATCGGTGAAAACGTGCTGGAAGAAGAGTTACTCAGCCGCCGCGCCCAGGGCGATGACCCGCGCTATTTCACACTGCGTCGTCTGGACTTCGGCGGCTGCCGCTTATCCCTGGCCACCTCCGCAGATGAATCCTGGGACGGCCCGGCAGCTCTCGACGGCAAACGCATCGCCACCTCGTATCCACACCTGCTCAAGCGCTACCTCGACCAGAAAGGCATTTCGTTCAAATCCTGCCTGCTGAACGGCTCCGTTGAAGTCGCCCCGCGTGCCGGTCTGGCCGATGCGATTTGCGATCTGGTCTCGACCGGCGCAACGCTTGAAGCCAACGGCCTGCGTGAAGTGGAAGTGATTTATCGCTCCAAAGCTTGTCTTATTCAGCGCGACGGTGAAATGCCGGAAGCCAAACAGCAACTGATCGACAAACTCCTGACCCGTATTCAGGGCGTGATTCAGGCACGTGAATCGAAATACATCATGATGCACGCCCCAACCGAGCGTCTGGAAGAAGTGATTGCCCTGCTGCCAGGTGCTGAACGCCCAACGATTCTGCCTCTGGCAGGCGACCAGCAGCGTGTTGCGATGCACATGGTCAGCAGCGAAACCCTGTTCTGGGAAACGATGGAAAAACTGAAAGCGCTTGGGGCCAGCTCCATTCTGGTACTGCCTATTGAGAAGATGATGGAGTAACCGACCATGAGCTTTAATACTGTCATCGACTGGAACAGCATCAGCCCCGAGCAACAGCGCGATTTGCTGATGCGCCCGGCGATTTCCGCCTCGGAAAGCATCAGCCGCACCGTGACGGAGATCCTCGACAACGTCAAGGCAAGAGGCGATACCGCGCTGCGTGAGTACAGCGCAAAGTTCGACAAAACCGAGGTCACAGGGCTGAAGGTCAGCGCCGAGGAGATTGAGGCCGCAGGTTCTCGCCTGAGCGATGAGCTGAAGCAGGCAATGGCCGTCGCGGTGAAAAACGTCGAGACCTTCCACGTGGCGCAAAAACTGCAACCGGTCGATGTAGAAACGCTGCCGGGCGTACGCTGCCAGCAGGTCACGCGCCCGATTGCCTCCGTCGGGCTGTATATTCCCGGCGGCTCTGCGCCGCTGTTTTCTACCGTATTAATGCTCGCGACACCGGCGCGCATCGCCGGTTGTCAAAAAGTGGTGCTGTGCTCGCCGCCGCCGATTGCCGATGAAATTCTGTATGCGGCGAAACTGTGCGGCGTGCAGGATATCTTTAACGTCGGCGGTGCGCAGGCCATTGCTGCGCTGGCGCTGGGCACCGAATCCGTGCCGAAAGTCGACAAAATTTTTGGCCCTGGCAACGCGTTCGTGACCGAAGCCAAGCGCCAGGTCAGCCAGCGTCTGGACGGGGCGGCGATTGATATGCCTGCCGGTCCTTCCGAAGTACTGGTGATCGCCGACAGCGGTGCGACACCTGATTTCGTGGCGTCTGATTTGTTATCCCAGGCAGAGCACGGCCCTGACTCTGAGGTCATTTTGCTCACCCCGGATGCCGACATGGCCGGTCGCGTCGCCAAAGCCGTTGAGCGTCAACTTGCCGAACTCCCCCGGGCAGAAACCGCGCGTCAGGCACTGGCTGCCAGCCGTCTGATTGTTGCCCGCGATTTAGCGCAGTGCGTGGAAATCTCTAACCAGTACGGGCCGGAACACCTGATCATTCAAACCCGCGATGCGCGCGCTTTGGTCGATAGCATCACCAGCGCGGGCTCGGTGTTTTTAGGCGACTGGTCCCCAGAATCTGCAGGCGACTACGCGTCAGGCACCAACCACGTGCTGCCGACCTACGGCTACACCGCCACCTGTTCCAGCCTCGGTCTGGCGGATTTTCAGAAACGCATGACCGTGCAGGAGCTGTCGCAGGACGGTTTTGCCGCCCTGGCCTCAACCATTGAAACCCTGGCCGCCGCCGAGCGCCTGACCGCCCACAAAAACGCCGTTACCTTACGTGTGGCCGCACTCAAGGAGATGAAATGAGCATTGAAGAGTTAGCCCGTAAAAATGTTCGCGACCTCACGCCGTACCAGTCTGCCCGTCGACTCGGCGGTAAAGGTGATGTCTGGCTGAATGCCAACGAATTTCCGACGGCGGTCACGTTCGACCTTTCCCAGCAAACGCTCAACCGCTATCCGGAGTGTCAGCCGAAAGCGGTCATCGACAACTATGCGCAGTACGCGGGTGTGAAGCCGGAACAGGTTCTGGTTAGCCGTGGGGCGGATGAAGGCATCGAACTGCTGATCCGCGCGTTTTGCGAGCCGGGTAAAGATGCCATTCTGTTCTGCCCGCCGACCTATGGCATGTACAGCGTCAGCGCCGAAACCTTTGGCGTGGAGTATCGCACGGTGCCCGCCCTGGAAAACTGGCAGCTGGATTTGCAGGCCATCGCCGACAAACTCGATGGCGTTAAAGTGGTGTACGTGTGCAGCCCGAATAACCCAACCGGGCAGATTATCAATCCGCAGGACCTGCGCGTCCTGCTGGAAATGACCCGCGACAAAGCGCTGGTCGTGGCCGATGAAGCCTATATAGAGTTTTGCCCGCAGGCGACGCTGAGCACCTGGCTTGCCGACTATCCGCACTTAGTGGTGCTGCGCACGCTCTCTAAAGCGTTCGCCCTGGCCGGACTGCGCTGCGGTTTTACGCTGGCCAATGAAGACGTCATTGCCCTATTGATGAAAGTGATTGCCCCCTACCCACTGTCGACCCCGGTTGCGGATATCGCCGCCCAGGCGTTAAGCCCGCAGGGAATCAATGCGATGCGCGAGCGCGTGGCGCAAATCCTCGCCGAACGTCAGTACCTGGTGACCCAGCTGCGGGAAATACCTTGCGTGGAACAGGTCTTCGATTCTGAAACCAACTACATCCTGGCACGCATTACGGCCTCAAGTGCGGTCTTCAAATCGTTGTGGGATCAGGGCATTATCTTACGTGACCAAAATAAACAACCTTCTTTAAGCGGCTGCCTGCGTATCACTATCGGCACCCGCGACGAGAGCCAGCGCGTCATTGACGCCCTTCGTGCGGAGAAAGTATGACCCAGAAGTTCCTCTTTATCGATCGTGACGGCACCCTGATCAGCGAGCCGCCGAGTGATTTCCAGGTCGACAGGTTCGACAAACTGGCGTTTGAAGCAGAGGTCATCCCTTCGCTGCTGAAGCTGCAAAAAGCAGGCTATAAGCTGGTGATGATCACCAATCAGGACGGACTGGGCACCGACAGCTTCCCGCAGGCAGATTTTGATGGCCCGCATAACCTGATGATGCAGGTGTTCCGCTCCCAGGGCGTGCAGTTTGACGATGTGCTGATTTGCCCACACTTCGAAACCGACAACTGCGAATGCCGCAAGCCGAAAACCCAAATGGTGGCTGCGTGGCTCAATGACGGTGTGATGGACGTGGCGAACAGCTATGTGATTGGCGACCGAGCTACTGACGTAACACTGGCGCAAAACATGGGTATCGTTGGCCTGCGTTACAGCCGCGATGACCTGAACTGGCTGAAAATCACCGAGCAACTCACCCAGCGTGACCGCTATGCGCACGTCGAGCGCAACACCCGCGAAACGCAGATTGACGTTAAAGTCTGGCTCGACCGCGAAGGCGGCAGCAAAATTAATACCGGGGTCGGTTTCTTCGACCACATGCTGGATCAGATTGCCACCCACGGCGGCTTCCGCATGGAGATCACCGTTAAAGGCGACCTCTACATCGACGATCACCACACCGTGGAAGACACCGGTCTGGCACTCGGCGAGGCGCTGAAGCTGGCGCTGGGCGATAAACGTGGCATCAACCGTTTTGGCTTCGTGTTGCCGATGGATGAATGTCTGGCCCGCTGTGCGCTGGATATCTCGGGCCGTCCACATCTGGAATACCGCGCCGAGTTTACCTATCAGCGCGTGGGCGACCTGAGCACCGAGATGATCGAGCACTTCTTCCGCTCGCTCTCGTACACCATGGGCGTCACGCTGCACCTGAAAACCAAAGGTAAGAACGACCACCACCGCGTGGAAAGCCTGTTCAAAGCCTTTGGCCGCACGCTGCGTCAGGCCATTCGGGTGGAAGGCGACACCCTTCCCTCCTCGAAAGGAGTGTTGTGATGAATGTCGTTATCCTTGATACCGGCTGCGCCAACCTGAATTCGGTGAAATCGGCCATCAGCCGCCACGGTTACGAGCCGGTAGTCAGCCGCGACCCGGATATCGTGCTGCGTGCCGACAAACTGTTCTTGCCAGGCGTCGGCACCGCTCAGGCCGCGATGGACCAGATTCGCGAGCGCGAGCTGGTTGATCTCATTAAAGCCTGTACACAGCCGGTGCTGGGTATTTGCCTCGGGATGCAAATCCTGGGTCGCCGCAGCGAAGAGTCAAACGGTATCGACCTGCTGGGCATTATCGATCAGGACGTGCCGAAGATGACCGATTTCGGCCTGCCGCTGCCGCACATGGGCTGGAATCGCGTTTACCCGAAAGCGGGCGATCGCTTGTTTCGCGGCATTGAAGAGGGGTCGTACTTCTATTTCGTCCACAGCTATGCGATGCCGGTCAATCAATGGACCGTCGCCCAGTGTAATTACGGCGAACCGTTTACCGCGGCGGTACAGAAAGACAATTTCTTCGGCGTGCAGTTTCACCCTGAGCGCTCTGGCGCCGCAGGCGCCCAGTTGCTGAAAAACTTCCTGGAGATGTAATGATCATTCCAGCTTTAGATTTAATTGAGGGCACCGTGGTTCGCCTCCATCAGGGTGATTACGGCCAGCAGCGGGATTACGGTAATGACCCGTTGCCGCGTTTGCAGGACTATGAGGCGCAGGGCGCGCAGGTACTGCATTTGGTCGATCTGACGGGCGCGAAAGACCCGGCTCAACGCCAGATCCCCCTGATTAAACACCTCGTGACGGGGGTGAATGTTCCGGTGCAGGTTGG
>Ga0160439_1000864_pt1 | contig 10916 bp, 11 predicted proteins | sample HID1975M_E0MG_FD_108201 | JGI IMG/M metagenome (GOLD analysis project Ga0160439, IMG submission 108201) | Enriched soil microbial communities from UW Madison campus, WI, USA - HID1975M_E0 MG | ecosystem: Environmental > Terrestrial > Soil > Unclassified | place: USA: Madison, Wisconsin... | reverse complement strand
CTTTACACCCACCAGCCAGCCGTTTTTTAGCTGCATTCGCGGTCTCCTTAGAGTGGTACTTGAGGTCGCATCAATGTAGCATGTTTCGACATTAACTAAGCCATTTCGGAGTTTTATCATGCCACCTCGCCGTTACAACCCTGACCGCCGACGTGACGAGCTTCTCGAACGTATTAACCTTGATATTCCAGAAGCCGTTTCCCAGGCTCTGCGCGAAGATCTCGGTGGTGATGTTGACCCCAATAACGATATAACCGCGCAATTGCTGGATGCTGAACATCGTTCTCATGCCGTGGTAATCACCCGTGAAGATGGCGTTTTCTGTGGTAAGCGCTGGGTCGAAGAGGTCTTTACTCAGTTAGGAGGCGACGTAAAAGTGGTCTGGCACGTGGAAGATGGCCAGACAGTAACTGCCGATCAGCCACTTTTTGAATTGACCGGTCCGTCACGCGTGCTGTTAACCGGCGAGCGTACTGCGTTGAATTTTGTGCAAACACTCTCGGGCGTTGCCAGCGAAGTACGCACTTATGTCGACTTGCTGGCAGGAACCCAAACGCAATTGCTTGATACCCGAAAAACCCTGCCAGGGCTGCGAACTGCACTGAAATACGCCGTATTGTGCGGTGGCGGAAGCAACCACCGTCTCGGGCTATCGGATGCATTCCTGATTAAAGAAAACCACATCATCTCTTCCGGCTCTATCCGTCAGGCAGTAGAAAAGGCTTTCTGGTTCCATCCGGATGTTCCTGTGGAAGTCGAGGTTGAATCGCTGGAGGAGCTGGAACAAGCGCTGCACGCCGGAGCGGACATTATCATGCTCGATAACTTCACCGTTCAGGATATGCGCCAGGCTGTTGCAATCACTCAAGGTAAAGCGCAGCTGGAAGTTTCCGGTAACGTCACCAAAGAAACTATCCGTAAATTTGCCGAAACTGGCGTCGATTTTATCTCGGTTGGCGCACTGACCAAGCATATCCGCGCACTCGATCTCTCCATGCGTTTCCGCTAATTCCTGACAGGCAGAGGACGTAAAAAAAACTCTGCCTTTTTCTTCTTCTTTCGTCACTGCTCGCATTTTCTTTGTGACTTCCTGCAAACCTATTAAAACCCCTGGAACCCTGCTTCCTGATACCTGAAATCACCCTCGCCTGAGTGATTTAAACGGAGCAAAGTGCCGCCATCTCAATCAGGAGCGGCACATGAACAAACAACAAGGATTCACACTTATTGAGCTGATGGTCGTCATCGGCATTATTGCGATTCTTAGCGCCATTGGTATTCCTGCGTATCAGGGTTACTTACGCAAAGCTGCGCTCACCGACATGTTGCAAACCTTTGTCCCTTATCGCACTGCGGTAGAGCTTTGTGCGATTGAACGAGGGGGAATTAGTGAATGCGATGCGGGCAGCAATGGTATTCCCTCGCCGAAAACCACGCGCTACGTGAGCGGTATGAGCATTGAACAAGGCGTTATCACACTTACAGGACAAGAAAGTCTGAACGGGCTCACCGTTTCGCTAACTCCTCGCTGGAGTGATGCGGAAGGTGTGGAAGGTTGGTCACGAACTTGTGCAGCAACCAACGGTGGTTCTCTCCAACAAGCATGCGAAGAAGTGTTCCGCTTTGATAACAATCAGGCGGTAAATTAAACCATGATCAATCAGCAGATCCTCGCACTCTGTAACCAGTATCAGGCGTTATTGCTTGCAGAAGATCCAGCGCTACATATCGTTATTGCCCCTAACCCACCGGCTCAGTTCTTTGAAGCTTTACGTTTCATCTGCGATAAACCGGTCAACGTCGAATACTGGCCGACTGAGCAACTCGAAAAAGCCCGGCATTCACGACTGCCAACCAGCCCGGATGAACCGCAAGAAAACACAGCGCCAGTTGTACAACTGCTCGAGGAAACGCTGCTAAAAGCGATACAACTGAGAGCATCAGATATTCACTTTGAGCCCATGGAGCAAGGGTATCAGATTCGTTTTCGCGTCGATGGTGTGTTGCAATTGCAGCCCCTGCTGCCCACGCATCTGGCGGCACCACTAACCGCACGGCTAAAAGTTCTAGGTAATCTTGATATCGCGGAGCGTCGACTTCCGCAGGACGGGCAAATGGCGATAGAAATTGAGCAACATAAATGTTCATTTCGCATCGCAACCTTGCCGGTCTATCACGGCGAAAAAGTCGTCTTACGTTTAATGTCACAGACAGAACTAACTTTTGAGTTAACGCAGTTGGGCATGTCGTCTGACGACTGCGCCCGATTTCAGCGTGCGCTTGCCAATCCACAAGGAATGATTCTGGTCACTGGCCCCACAGGAAGTGGAAAAACCATCACGCTTTACAGCGCCTTGAAAATCCTCAACCAGATATCGAGCAATGTGTGTAGCGTTGAAGACCCGATAGAAATCCCGATGCATGGGCTTAATCAAACGCAAATTAACAGTAAAGCGGGGCTGAGTTTTCAGAGCGTGTTACGCGCATTACTGCGCCAGGACCCGGATATCATCATGGTGGGTGAAATCCGGGATGGAGATACCGCAGAGATAGCTATCAAAGCCGCGCAAACCGGGCATCTGGTGCTTTCAACGTTGCATACCAATTCCACGGCTGAAACAGTCGTGCGACTTGAACAAATGGGCGTCGAGCGCTGGATGCTGGCTTCTGCGTTAAACATCGTGGTGGCACAACGATTAGTACGTAAACTCTGTCCCCACTGCAAGCAGCAACTCCCTGATGACATCATTCTTCCCTCAACACTTTGGGGAAATGCTCTGCCCCATTGGCGGGCGGTTGGCTGCAAAAGGTGTTATTGCGGTTTCTACGGTCGAAGCGCTTTGTTTGAAATACTCCTTGTCGACCCTTCTCTACAATCAGCGATCGCTCGGGGCATTTCTGCAACCGAGATCGAGACCCTGGCACGCAAACTCGGTATGAAAACCCTTTTCGAACGTGGCTGCGAGGCTGTAGAACAAGGACTTACGACAATAGAGGAGCTGTACCGGGTACTTGGTGTTCCCCATGGCTAAGTTTGTTCTCTGGCGCTGGAAAGCCGTCGATCAGCATGGCCAGATGCAACAAGGCGCTTTGCTGGCTGATGATGTTGCCTCAGTTAGTGAGCAATTGCTTAATGCCAATCTTCAACTTTTGCAACTGCGAAAAACATCCAGTGTTCGCAGCGGTTGCTGGCATATTCAGCAAAAAATCCAGGTTTTTCGCCAACTCGCTACGCTGCTTCAGGCGGGAATATCATTATCTGACGGGCTGTTACTCATAGCCCAGCAGCATCCATTCGATGAATGGCGAGCGCTGCTGAAAGACCTGGAACAACGCGTATCTAACGGTATTCCCTTTTCCTCTGCATTACAGCAATGGCCGGGAGTTTTTCCCGCGCTATTTATCGCTCTGATTCATATTGGTGAGTTAACAGGGAAGCTGGATGAATGCTGTAAACGGCTGGCTGACCAGCAAGAAAAGCTCTACCGACTGCGCAAAAAAGTGATGAAAGCACTGCGATACCCGCTGTTTATTATGGTAGTCGCGCTGGTAGTGACTGTCGGAATGATGGGTTTTGTACTGCCTGAGTTTGCCAATATCTACCGCTCTTTCAATGCTCCATTACCGGCAATTACGCTAGCTGTAATGGCTGTTTCGCATTGGGTAACGACACAAGGAGTATGGTGGTTCCTGGCAGGTAGTGTACTCGTATCAAGTGGTTATTTTTTGCGAAAGAAAAAACCACACTGGCAAGAATATGAACAGAAACTATTGCTGCGTATTCCTCTTGTTGCCCCCCTTTGGCGAGGGCAAATTCTAAGTCAAATCTACACCACATTATCATTGGCTCAACAGGCTGGTATCCCGCTATTACAAGGCCTCGAAGCGGTTGAAAACACCTTAACGCAATTGATGTGGAAAAAGATTATCTCGCAGATAAGCGTCAAAGTGACTGAGGGTATTCCGCTTTGGCATGCGCTCTCACAGAGTGGATGCTTTACATCTTTGTGCTGCCAGCTTGTGCGTATCGGGGAGGAATCAGGAGCTTTAGATTTGATGCTGGAAAAACTCGCAACCTGGCATCATAACCATACCGAAGAACTGGCAGATAACCTTGCCGCTGCTCTTGAGCCAATAATGATGTTAGTTGTGGGAGTGATCATTGGAACGCTGGTCATCGCGATGTATTTGCCGATTTTCCAGTTAGGAGATGCGATGAGTGCAGGATGACGGCGTGGACGAAGCCACGCCGACTATCGTCAATAGCTTAGAGGCTATTGAAAACGCGGTTTTCCTGCTCATTCACACGAATGAAGGTGGTGCGTTTGGTCAGCTCTTTCAAACGAGAAGCACCAACATAAGTACAGGCAGAACGCAGGCCGCCCAAAATGTCGCGAGCTGTGTTTTCTACAGGGCCACGCAATGGCAGCTTAACGGTTTTGCCTTCAGCAGCACGGTATTTTGCAACACCACCCACGTGGCGAGTCATTGCAGACTCGGAGCTCATGCCGTAGAACAGCATGAATTTCTCACCGTTTTCTTCAACGATTGTGCCGCCGCTTTCGTCATGACCTGCCAGCATACCGCCCAGCATCACGAAATCTGCGCCGCCACCGAAGGCTTTAGCCACATCGCCTGGCATAGTACAACCGCCGTCGCTAACAATCTGGCCACCAAGGCCATGCGCTGCATCAGCACATTCAATAACAGCGGAAAGCTGCGGGTAGCCAACACCAGTTTTGACACGAGTGGTACAAACGGAACCCGGACCGATACCGACTTTGACGATGTCCGCGCCGGAAAGAACCAGCTCTTCGCACATTTCCCCCGTCACAACGTTACCTGCACAGATAACTTTATTTGGCCACGCATCACGCGCTTTGGAAACAAACTGAGTGAAGTGCTCAGAATAACCATTTGCCACATCGATGCAGATAAATTGCAGCGCTGGGTTAAGGTTCAGAATTTGTTTGGTTTTCTCGAAATCAGCGTCTGATGTACCGGTTGAAACCATGACAAATTTCAGGATGCTTTCTGGCGTGGATTTCACGAAGTCGCTCCACTCTTCAAAAGAGTAGTGCTTATGAACGGCGGTGAGGATATCAAACGAAGCCAGTGCCCTGGCCATGCCGAATGTACCAACGGTGTCCATGTTAGCAGCAATGATCGGAACACCTGACCATGCAATACCGGAGTGTTTGAAAGTGAACTGGCGCTCAAGCTCTACATCAGAGCGGCTTTTCAGAGTGGAACGTTTTGGACGAATAAGAACGTCTTTAAAACCTAACTTCAAATCTTCTTCAATACGCATGTTGCAGATTCCTGGGTCGAATGGCGAAGGACGCGTGAACGCAATTGGTGATTTAGACACCAATTCCAGTGACGCTATCATACGCACTATTAATACCGCTGCAAGACTGCGAAAACAGTCTTTTTTACGCTACAATCGTTAAAATTTACCTAAGAAATGTGTAATCGCTTTAGGGTCTGGTTTTTATGGTTTATACGGTGGCATTAACGGGTGGGATTGGCAGCGGAAAAAGCACTGTCGCTGATAACTTTTCCCGATTAGGTATTACCGTTGTCGACGCGGATATCATTGCGCGCCAGGTCGTTGAGCCAGGACAGTCTGCCCTTAACATTATTTCTGAACATTTCGGTCCAGAGATCCTCTTTCAGGATGGCACTCTGAATCGCCGGGTTCTTCGCGAAAGAATCTTTTCTTCTCCAGCGGAAAAGCAGTGGCTTAATGCTTTACTGCACCCGCTTATTCATCAGCGAACCCAAACTGAAATCAACCAGGCACTATCTCCTTATGTACTATGGGTTGTTCCGTTATTAGTCGAAAATAATCTGCAACAAAAAGCCGATCGCGTTTTGGTCGTTGATGTGTCGCCAGAAGTGCAAATCGCACGTACTATTGCGCGCGATAAAGTCAGTCGTGAACATGCACAACAAATTATCGCTGCACAAGCGACACGCGAGGCACGTTTGAACGCTGCCGATGATGTAATTAATAATGATGGTGCCCCCGAAAAGGTGGCCGCACATGTTGACCGTCTGCACCGCCAGTACCTGGAATTGGCGTCGCAGGCCGCACAGCAGGAAAATGAATAATGAGCACCCAGATTCTTTTTGAGCACCCATTGAATGAAAAAATGCGTACCTGGCTGCGTATCGAGTTCTTAATTCAACAACTCGAAAGTTCATTACCGGTAGAGAACACTTCCAAAGCGCTACACTTCTTCCGCAACGTCGGCGATCTGCTGGATGTCTTTGAGCGCGGTGAAATTCGTACCGATATTCTTAAAGAGCTTGAGCGCCAGCAGCGCAAATTACTGAGTTGGGCGGAAGTTCCGGGTGTAGATATGCAGCGAATCGACTCACTGCGTAGCCAACTTAAAGAACATGGCAGCCTGTTAATGGCGGCGCCACGTTTAGGACAGGCTTTGCGCGAAGATCGTCTGATTGCCCTGGTTCGTCAGCGTCTTAGCATTCCTGGCGGATGCTGTAGCTTTGATTTACCGACATTGCATATCTGGCTGTATTCCCCGCAAGCACAGCGTGATGCACAGATTAATCAGTGGTTGGCGAGTCTGCAGCCGTTAAAACAATCTTTGAATCTGGTGTTGGATATTATTCGTAATTCTGCTCCATTCCGTAAGCAAACTAGCTTGAATGGTTTTTATCAGGATAACGGCGATGACGCCGATTTGTTGCGGTTAAAGCTGGATTTGTCTTGTCAGTTGTACCCGCAGGTATCTGGTCATAAAAGCCGTTTTGCGATCCGTTTCTTACCACTTGATAGCGAAAATGGGGTCATCCCCGAACGTCTTGATTTCGAACTTGCATGCTGCTGAGGAGCTAACGTGTCTGAATCCATTAGTGTAAATTGCCCTGGCTGCGGTAAAACAGTTATCTGGAATGAAACTAGCCCGTACCGACCATTTTGTAGCAAACGCTGCCAGCTGATTGATTTAGGTGAATGGGCCGCCGAGGAAAAACGAATTCCGAGCAGCGGCGATTTGTCAGACAGCGACGGCTGGAGTGAAGAAGACCTGCGTTAACGTTGCTGTCGTTCGTCAATGACTAGTTTGGTAATAACCGGTTCATTGGCTGGTGGAAAATCTGCAGCCACCAGCGCATTTTGCGCAATCCATTGACCCGGTTGTCCTTCTTTACCCCACGGCTCGCCTTCCCAACTTTCCACCAGGAAAAACCACAACGTGATATGCCTGTCCGGGAACTGATAGGCTAGTTTCTCAAACAGCGTAAATTCAGTCGCTGTAATACCTGTTTCTTCCTGAAGTTCACGGACTAACGCCTGCTCTGGCGTTTCACCCGCTTCGATTTTCCCACCGGGAAATTCAAGCTTGTTCGCCATATGAGCATCAGCGGCTCGCTGGGTAATAAAAATTTCGCTCTTAGGGTTACGGATAATGCCCACGGCGATTTCTAATTGTTTCATTTTTGTGCAGGTACTCCATATAAAAAAGGCGCAGCAAGCTGCGCCTTCATCGACAATTAAGTGCTTAGCTTAAACGGCCATGACACTGTTTGTATTTTTTACCGGAACCACATGGGCATGGGTCGTTACGGCCCACTTTGCGTTCACCCGTTTCTGAAGCCAACTCTTGTGCGGCGATCGTCTCGTCATCCTGGTGACTCAGTTGCTGCATCTGAGCTAAACGCTCGGCTTCTTCGCGACGCTGTTGCTCCATCGCTTCCACTTCTTCAGGCATACGAACCTGAACTTTGCTCAGCGTACTGATCACTTCATATTTCAGAGCTTCGAGCATAGATGCAAACATGGCGAAAGATTCACGCTTGTATTCTTGCTTAGGATCTTTTTGCGCGTAGCCACGTAAGTGAATACCCTGACGCAGATAATCCATGGCCGCCAAATGCTCTTTCCAAAGCGAATCAAGAGTTTGCAGCATGACGCCTTTTTCGAAGTGACGCATCATTTCAATGCCAACCACTTCTTCTTTACGCTTATACACTTCGATAGCGTTTTCCAAAATACGCTCGCGCAGTGTTTCTTCGTGCAGCTCAGGCTCTTTATCCAGCCACTCTTTAATTGGCAGTTCAAGATCGAAATCGTTTTTCAGACGCTCTTCCAGACCTTCAACATCCCACATTTCTTCCAGGGATTGTGGTGGAATATGCGCATCAATAGTCACTTTGAACACATCTTCGCGAATGCTGTTGATGGTTTCGCTTACGTCGCTCACATCCAGTAATTCGTTACGCTGGGTGTAAATGGCACGACGCTGATCGTTCGCCACATCATCATATTCAAGAAGTTGTTTACGGATATCAAAGTTACGGCTTTCAACTTTACGCTGTGCGTTAGCAATCGCTTTAGTAACCCATGGGTGTTCAATCGCTTCACCCGGTTTCATACCCAGTTTACGCATCATGCCGGAGACACGATCCGATGCGAAAATACGCATCAGTGAATCTTCCATCGACAGATAGAAACGAGATGAACCCGCATCACCCTGACGACCAGAACGGCCACGCAATTGGTTATCGATACGACGAGATTCGTGACGTTCAGTACCGATGATATGCAGACCGCCAGATGCCAGAACTGCGTCATGACGAATCTGCCAGTCAGCTTTAATTTGTGCAATTTGCTCTGGAGTTGGGTTCTCAAGTTCAGCCACTTCTGACTGCCAGCTGCCACCCAACACGATATCCGTACCACGACCCGCCATGTTAGTTGCAATTGTCACGGCTGCCGGGTAGCCGGCCTGAGCAACAATGCCTGCTTCGTTGGCGTGGAATTTGGCGTTCAGAACGTTGTGCTTGATACCCGCTTTGGTCAGTTCAGCAGAAACGACTTCCGATTTCTCGATAGAAATCGTACCCACCAGCACTGGCTGACCATTGGTGGTACGTTCTTTAATATCTTCGATAATCGCCGCAATTTTATCCATTTCAGTCATGTAGACCAAATCTGGCATGTCTTTACGAATCATTGGGCGGTTAGTTGGCACAACGATGGTATCGAGTTTATAGATAGAGCTGAATTCGAAGGCTTCGGTATCCGCAGTACCCGTCATACCTGCCAGTTTTTCATACAGGCGGAAGTAGTTCTGGAAGGTAATAGAGGCCAGAGTCTGGTTTTCGTTCTGGATATCCACACCTTCTTTGGCTTCAACAGCCTGGTGCAGGCCATCAGACCAACGGCGACCTTGCATGGTACGGCCTGTGTGCTCATCAACGATGATGACTTCGCCATCTTTTACGATGTAGTCAACGTCACGGGTGAACAATACGTGTGCGCGCAGCGCGGCAGTCACGTGGTGCATCAGCATAATGTTAGTTGGGGAGTACAATGACTCGCCTTCTTCCATGATACCTTCGCGTACCAGTAACTCTTCAACCAGTACCAGACCGCGTTCAGTAATGTTTACCTGACGAGATTTTTCGTCAACGGAGAAGTGACCTTCACCCTGGAAGGTATCTGAATCTTCTTTTTCCTGACGGATCAGGCTTGGGATGATTTCGTTTACTTTGCGGTACATCTCAGAGCTATCTTCAGCCGGGCCGGAGATGATCAGTGGAGTACGCGCTTCATCGATAAGGATTGAGTCAACCTCATCCACCAACGCATAGTGCAGTTTGCGCTGTACGCGTTCTTCAGGGCTGAACGCCATGTTGTCACGCAGGTAGTCAAAACCGTATTCGTTGTTAGTACCGTAAGTAATGTCTGCCGCATACGCTTCGCGTTTTGCCGGTGCAGGCATGCCAGGCAAGTTGATGCCGACACTCAGGCCAAGGTACTCAAACAACGGACGGTTGTTTTCCGCATCACGCTGGGCCAGATAGTCGTTCACGGTAACAACGTGAACACCACGACCGCTTAATGCGTTCAGGTATGCAGGTAGAGTTGCAGTCAGGGTTTTACCTTCACCTGTACGCATTTCCGCGATACAACGATCATTAAGTACCATACCGCCAAGAAGCTGTACGTCGAAGTGACGCATACCGAACACACGCTTACTTGCTTCCCGAACCACAGCAAAAGCTTCTGGGATCAGGTTTTCCAGCACTTCGCCTTTTTCAAGGCGCGCACGGAATTCACCGGTTTTTGCTTTTAATTCGTCATCGGAAAGCTTTTCAATTTCCGGTTCCATGCTGTTGATAAGAGTTACAACTTTACGCATACGACGTAGTGTACGGTCGTTACGGCTACCGAAAACTTTAGTTAATAATTTGATTAGCATAATAAATTCTCAAACGCCTACCGTCAGGGTAGAGCTAAAATAACGTTATAATTAAAGGGAATGGTTTTAGCTGAGGCGTAGTGGACCGGCGCGAATACCGTGAACCTGGCTAATCCAGATGGCAGGACTAAAAGTCTCGACAGCTGGCGGTTGCCAAAGCGCAATGTGGCGCACAATTACGGGCGGTTTGCTTTCCTGGGTGAGTAACGCGGTGAGCGTATCCAGTAAAGCGAGTTTATGTGCCTGAAGTGGCAAGCTCTCTTCCGCGACCGGTAGCGTTTGAGGCACCATAGCAAAAGAAAGGTGGCGTATTACTGTACGAATCGCATGTTGATGCCAGTAATCGACACTAAATGATGGTCGTCGGGTACTTTCCTGCAATAATGCCAGACTATTAAAGCTGACTTTGTTCAGGTAGTCGTGACTGCTGGTAGAGGTTTCTGCCGGGGCTGTAGGTTCGGTATTTTGGCTGAGCGCAGGCATGCCAAAACTCGCCGCGACCATCCCCAATAAGAGATGCGGCCAGAAGTAACGTCTGCCAAACTGTCGCCAACGATTTAGAATACCAATCACTTTTTCCGCCGGAGCATTATGTATGCGTGATAGTCGCCCACAATCTTTAGATCATTTGTTCGATGATGCTGGTGCCGAAAGCGTGCTGCAAAACGTGCAACAACG
>Ga0160439_1000862_pt1 | contig 10925 bp, 8 predicted proteins | sample HID1975M_E0MG_FD_108201 | JGI IMG/M metagenome (GOLD analysis project Ga0160439, IMG submission 108201) | Enriched soil microbial communities from UW Madison campus, WI, USA - HID1975M_E0 MG | ecosystem: Environmental > Terrestrial > Soil > Unclassified | place: USA: Madison, Wisconsin... | reverse complement strand
GCCCTGGACGCGAAGACCAAGCTCGTGCTGCTCGCGGTCGTCCTGGTCCTCGCCTGGCTGACGAAGCGATGGGTCGAGGACCCGGTCCGGACGACGCACCGGTTCGGTCTTCGACGCCCGTCGGTGACGTTCGGCGCGATGCTCGTCGCGATGGTGGCGGTCGTCGCGCTGTGCGCGGCGATGACGCACCGCGCCGACGTCGAGGCCTCGAAGGCGCTCGCGGAGGAGCAGCAGATCTCGCAGAGCCGCGCGGAGTGCTTCGGCGCGGCATCCATGGACCCGAGCCGCCCCCAGTGCCCGACCGCCGCTCTCGCGGGTGTCGTCGTGCCCGACCCCTCGCGCGTGAGCGGTGACAGCGGGTCGCACAAGGAGTGCTGGGTGGTCTCGGAGGACAGCGACCTCACCTCGTGCACGTTCGGTGATGCGACGGGCTCGCCCGACGTGCCGCACATCGCGCTGGTGGGCGACTCGCACGCCCGGGCATGGCTCCCGGCCTTCGTCGAGCTCGCCGACCAGCACAAGATCGTCGTGGACACCTACCTCAAGGCCTCCTGCGCGTGGTCGACGACCGTGGCGGTAGCCGGCGAGGAGGCGGGCCGCAAGGGGTGCGCGATCTGGCGCACCGCGCTCGAGAAGAAGCTGCTGTCCGACGCGGGCCGGTACGACGCCATCGTCACCGCGGGCTTCTCGGCCGCCAAGCTCATCTACCCTGCCGACGCCGGCGATCGCGCCGTCTACCGCGCCGACGGCCTGCTGGCCGCGTGGACGCCGCTCCTCGACGCCGGGGACCCCGTGATCGCCCTCCGGGACAACCCGATCCCGGGCACGGACCCCAACGAGTGCCTGCGCACCGACGGCAAGGGCGACTCGAGCAGGTGCGACCTGCCACGTGAGCGCGCGCTCGAGTTCCCCGACCCGCAGGTCGACGCCGTCGAGCGCACCGGTGGCCGGGCCCATCTCGTCGACCTCACGGACATGTACTGCACGGCGACGACGTGCCCGGTGGTGATCGGCGGCGCGAACGTCTACCGCGACCGCCACCACATGACGGCGACGTACAGCGCGACGCTGGCGCCCTACCTGTGGCGGCAGCTCTCCGCGATCCTCGAGGACGTCGGCCAGAAGTAGCGCCTAGCGGGGCTCGGCGGGCCCGACCGGACGGACGAGGAACCGTTCGGTCCACGTCGGCTCGACGGCCCACCAGGTCAGCGTCCGCGTCGGACGGCTGGCGAGCACCACGCTCAGCAGGATCGAGAGCAGCACGACGACGACCACGCCGAGCGCCCCGACCGCACCCAGCGAGTCGCCCTCGCGGAACGGCACCAGGACGAGCGGGTGGAGCAGGTAGACGTAGAGCGACCAGCGGCCCACCGACGTCCACCAGTGGGCACCGGCGGGTACGAGCACGAGCACGGCCACGGTGAGCACGGCCCCCGTGCCCAGCAGGAGCAGCCGCAGCGCCGAGGCCAGCACGTTGTCGTCCTGGGTCGCCGTGGCCGCGAACCCGAGCTGGTGGATCGAGCGCGAGTACGAGGTCCGGGTCAGGGCGAGGACGACGGGTGCGAGCACGAGTGCGCCGACAGCGAGGACGCGCGCGAGCGCGGTGGCCGGCGGGCGCCAGCCGTGCTCACGCAGGAGGAGCCCGCCGACGAAGAACGGCAGGTACCCGAGCGTGTCGTCGAGCGCGAGCGCATGACCGACACCGCCTCCGAGCCCGGCCACGACGGCGAGGGCGACCGACCCCACGACGGCGACCGCCGGCCGCAGCGCGAGCCAGAGCGGCGCCGACAGGCGCCAGAGCACCATCGCGACCAGGAACCAGAGCGTCCAGCGCGGCACGAGCAGGCGCGTCAGGTCCGGCCGCTCGCCGTCGATCATCGCTCGCTCGATCGCCTGGGCGAGCTGGAAGATCAGGTAGGGGACGACGAGGCCGACCACGAGCAGCCCGGCCCGGCGCCGGGTCAGGCTCGAGGAGAGGTACCCGCCGACCAGGACGAACGCCGGCATGTGGAAGAGGTAGATCCAGCGGTACAGGACGTCGGCGCCGACCTGGTCGCTCGCGGCCGCGGGCTGGATCGCGTGCCCCACCACGACGAGGGTGACCAGGATCGCCTTCGCGTTGTCCCAGTACGGGTCCCGCTCGCGGACGACGGTCACCTCGTGGCTGCTCACGGCCGGAATCTAGGCCGTGCGGCCCGAGCGCGCCAGCCTTCGGGTGTCGCGCGTGGGGTTGCCGTCCGCCGTCGACTCGTTCAGGGTGTTCCGATGGTGACGAAGCAGCGGTGGAGCGTGATGTCGGTCGTCGCGATCCTGGTGGCCTCGGGACTGACGGTGCTCGCGCCGCCCGCCTCGGCTGCCGGCGGGACGGTGGTCACGATGACCGTGAGCAGCCAGCAGATCCGCAGTGGTGAGATGGTCTGGTTCACCGGCAAGGTCACCGTGGGCGGCAAGAAGGCCGCGGGGCGGAGCCTGGCCCTGCAGCGGCGCAGCGGGTCGACGTGGGCCACGGTCGCGACGTCGACGACGTCGTCCACGGGCAGCTTCTCCATCCGGCAGCGCCCGGCCGCCGAGCACACCTACCGCGTGCTCGCCAAGGCGGCCGGGGTGGCCAGCGCCCGGCGGACGATCGACCTCACGACCGGCAAGCGCGGCCTGTGGCAGCGCGCGGACATCCTCGGTTCTCGGTTGGGAGCGGCGAAGGGCGTGACGGCGTCAGCCACGGTGAAGGGCACGAAGTCCGTGCGCTACCGCTCGTTCACGAAGGGCATGCTCGTCCAGGTGACGAAGGCGTCCGGGGCGCAGCGGAGCTGGCTCGTCTACGGCGACATCCTCGCCGCGTACCGGAAGCGGGGCGGACCGAAGGGTTCCCTGGGTGTTCCGCTGGCGGACCCGAAGTGCGGGCTGCTCGAGAGCGGCTGCGTGCAGCGGTTCACCGGCGGCGCGATCTACGACAACAAGAACAAGGCCGCCGTGGTCGCGCGCGGGACCGGGCGCAAGGTCGAGCTGATCGCTGCGGCGAAGTCGCAGGTCGGCTACCAGCAGACCTCCTACAACAACTCCAAGTACAACAAGTGGGCCGGGCGCACCGGCGCCTGGTGCTCGGTGTTCCAGTCGTGGGTCGCCGTGGCGTCCGGGAACTCGTGGGTGATCCCGCAGCACGCCCGCTGGGCGAACTTCCTCGCCGACGTGCGCAAGAACGAGAAGCTCGGCAGCACGCCGCGCGTCGGTGCGCTGGTCTTCTACGACACGATCCTCGACGGGAAGACCGCCGCGACGCACGTCGGCCTCGTGGTCGAGGTGCGCGCGAAGACCATCGTGACCATCGAGGGCAACACGAGCACGCCCGGCGCGAGCGACGGCCGCGGCGTCTACCAGAAGGAACGGCCCCGTTCGATGCCGCTGTACTACGCCTACCCGAGGTACTGATGCGACGCCTGGTCACCGCGGCGGGGTGCGTGCTCGCGCTCGCAGTCGCCGGCCTCGTCGGCGCTACTCCTGCCGTGGCGGCCTCCGTGGTCATCACCTCGAAGGTGAGCGCACCCACGTTCCGCCTGGGTGAGGGTCTCTTCTTCACAGGGCACGTGAAGAAGGGCGGCAAGGCCGTGCCGCGCACGACCGTGCAGCTCGTGCGGGTCTCCGGCTCGGGCGCGAAGCTGCTGGTGACGTCCGGGCGGACGAGCGCGACGGGTGGCTTCTCGATCCCTGCGACGCCGGACGCGTCCGCGCGCTACTACGTCCGGACGTCCGGATCGACCGCCGTCCGGGGCAAGGACCTGCCCGTCAAGCGCACGAGCGCTGCCCAGAGCCTCGAGAACCGCGCGCAGCTCCTGGGGGCGCGGTTGGGTGACGCGACGTCGGCGGTCAAGCGCCTCTCGTCGGGCAAGGTGGCCAAGGTCGGTGACACGACCGTGTCCTCGGTCCGCTACCGGGCCTACGCCAAGGGGACGCTCGTCGAGGTCGTGCGCGCCGGGACGAAGCGCACCTGGCTCGTCCCGGGCAAGATCCGCACGCGGTACACGGCCACCGGCGGCGCCACCGGGACGTTCGGCGTGCCGCGCAAGGACGCGAAGTGCGTCGTTCTCGAGTCCGGGTGCGTGCAGCAGTTCAGCAAGGTCACGGCCTACCAGAACGCCACGAAGTCCACGGCCTCCTACCAGGCGGGTTCGTCGCGTCGCGCGGAGTACCTCGCCGCCGCGAGGTCGCAGGTCGGATACAAGGAGCCGTCGTGGCGTGGCTCGAAGTACAACACGTGGATCGGCGCGAACGAGGCGTGGTGCGGCACGTTCCAGGCCTGGGTCGCGGCCGCATCGGGCAACGCCTCGGCCGTGCCGGCGCGAGCGACGTTCCCCGTGTTCGTCGCGGCCGTGAAGAAGAGGCTGACGACGTTCAGCCCTCGGTCGAAGACCCACAAGCCGCACGCCGGGACGCTCGTGTTCTTCGACTTCCGCAACGCGTCGCCGAAGAAGGCGTCCCACGTCGGCGTCCTGATCGGCCGGTCCGGCGGGACGGTCACCGTGATCGAGGGCAACGCGTCGTCCGGGTCGCACTTCACCGACAAGCGCGGCGTCTACATCCACGAGCGCCCGGCCTCGAAGATCCTGTTCTACGCGGAGCCCGACTGGTGAGTGCGGTGCGTCCTGGCGGGGTCGGACCGCTCCGACGGGCCGGTCGCGCGGCGGCTAACCTGGGGCGCTCCCGTCCCTGTCGCCCTCGAGGAGCCGATGCGTGATCGTCAAGGTGACATCTGACCTGGCCAAGCTGCGCAGGGTCATCCGTCGACGCGGCGACTACCGCCGGATGGCGCGCGCCGCCGCGAGGCGTCCTCAGGTGCCCGACGACCACGCGCGGGTGGTCCTGTACTTCGCGGACAGCGCGGTCAACCTCTACCAGGTTCGCCAGTGGCTCGAGCCGCTGCGCCGCCTGGACGAGCAGCACCCCGTCGTCGTCGTCACGCGTGCGCCCGACACGACGCTGGCCCTGTTCGACGAGAGCCCGTTCCCCGTGGTGCCGATCTCCACGATCGCCGGGCTCGAGCGCTGGCTCGGCCGGCAGCAGGTGGCCGCGTTCTTCTACGTCAACCAGAACCGCCGGAACTTCGCCGTGATGCGCTTCGCCGCCCAGGCGCACGTCTTCCTCTCCCACGGGGAGTCGGACAAGGCCTACATGGCCTCGAACCAGCTCAAGGCCTACGACCGGGTCTTCGTCGCCGGGCCCGCGGCCGTCCGGCGGATCGGCGCCCACGTCATCGACCTGCCGCCGGAACGCCTGGTGCCCGTCGGTCGTCCGCAGGTCGACGTCGAGCACGCCGGACCGGTGCTGCCCGACGACGGGCGGACGGTCGTGCTCTACGCGCCGACGTGGGAGGGCGACCGGCCGTCGATGGCGTACTCGTCGGTGGTCAGCCACGGTGCCGCGATGCTCACGGCGCTCGTGCAGGACGAGCGGTTCCGCGTCGTGTATCGACCGCATCCCCGCACCGGTGCCGTCGACCCCGCCTACGCGCGCGCCGACCGTGCGCTCGGCGCGCTGCTCGAGGACGCAAACCGCCGCGACCCGTCGGCCGGGCACCTGGTGGACCGCGACACGGACTTCGGGTGGCACGTGCGGGCCGCCGACCTGTGCGTCACCGACGTGTCCGCGGTCGCGTTCGACTGGCTCGCGTGCGGCCGTCCGCTGGTGCTCACGCAGCCGGCGTCGCTCGAGGCGGTGATCGCGCCCGGGTCGCTGGCCGACCGTCTCGACACGCTCGGCGCCGTGGACGCGCCGCACGTCGTCACGCAGATCGAGAAGGAGCTGGTGGGCGAGAGTGCCGACCGGGGCCAGATCGTCGCGGACTACTTCGGCGACACGACCCCGGGAGCCGCGATGGCGCGGTTCCTGGCGGCCGCCGACACGGTCGTGCGTGACCGCTCGCACGCCCTGCTGGCCCGGGCGCAGGGTGCGGACCACTACGATCACAGGGCACCGAACGCCGGGTGGACGGGTGACGACCGGGGAGTGACTTCGCAATGACGACGCAGGTGGCGATCCTGGCTGCGGGCATGGGGACGAGGCTCGGCCGACCGTTCCCGAAGCCGCTGACCCCGCTGCGCGACGGCCGCACGATCATGGACCAGCAGGTCGCCAAGATCCGGTCCGCGTTCGTCGACGTCCAGCTCTACACCGTCGTCGGCTTCAAGCTCGACATGATCCTCGAGGCCCACCCGCGCTCGTTGTTCGTCTACAACGAGGAGTTCGACCGCACCAACACGTCCAAGAGCCTGCTGCGCGTGCTGCGCGCGTCGGGCGACGGGGGCGTGCTGTGGCTCAACGGCGACGTGGTGTTCGACCCCGCGATCCTGGATCGCCTCAAGCCCTACCTCGCGCAGGAGCGGTCGCTCGTCGCGGTCAACACCGCCGCGGTGGGCGAGGAGGAGGTCAAGTACACGGTCGACGCCGAGGGCTTCATCGACGAGCTCTCCAAGCAGGTCGTCGGCGCGCTCGGCGAGGCCGTGGGGATCAACTACGTCGGCGCGCAGGACAAGGCCGCGCTGATCGCGCGGCTCGACGAGGTCGACGACCAGGACTACTTCGAGCGCGGCATCGAGCTCGCCATCCAGCAGGACGGCACCAGGTTCGTGCCCGTCGACATCTCCGACCTGTGGGCGGTCGAGGTGGACTTCGCCGAGGACCTCGAACGCGCCAACGAGTACGTCTGATCGCATGACTCTCGACATCGTGCGGGTGCGCCGACGGGTGCGCGGCTGGGGCGGGCACGCCCTGCGACGCCTGGGCCTGCTCCCCGCCGGGACGCCGGACGGCTTGGGTGACGACGCGGCCCTCCTGCACCGCACGTTCGAGCAGCGTGTCGTCGTCTACTTCGCGGGGACGAGCCAGAACCTCTACCAGCTGCGGCAGTGGTACTCCGCGCTGCTGGCACTCGACACCGTGCACGGCGTGCTGGTCGTCTGCGCCGACTCCCGCGTGGCGCGCACCGTCGCTGCCGAGCAGCCGCTGCCGGTGGTGACCGTCGGACGCGCGGCGACCCTCGAGGCGATGGCCGAGCGGTCGGGCACCGCGGTGTTCTGCTACGTCGGCCACGACAACGGCAACTTCGGCGCGCTGCGGACCTCGAGCGTGCTGCACGTCTTCCTCTCCCACGGTGAGAGCGACAAGCGGGTCGCGGCCTCGAACGTCATCAAGGCGTACGACTACGCGTTCGTCGCCGGGCAGGGCGCGGTGGACAGGTTCGCCGACGAGCTCCTGCGGTTCGACGCGCCCGCGCACGTCGTGCCGGTCGGGCGCCCGCAGCTCGACGCCCTGGTCACCGGGCCGCGCGCCCGGGACCGCGAGGAGCCCATCGTCGTGCTGTACGCACCCACGTGGGAGGGCAGCGGCGCGGCGAGCGCCTACTCCTCGGTGCTCAGCCACGGGCTGCACCTGGTCGCGGCACTGGTCGCCGACGGCCGGTTCCGGGTTGTCTACCGGCCGCACCCGCGCACCGGTGTCAGCGACGCCCGGTACGCGAGTGCGGACGCCGCCATCCGCAGCGCGGTCGTCGCCGCGGGCGACGGCAACCGGGTGGACGCGGACGGCGGCGACGCCTACCGGACGTTCGCGAGCGCCGACGTCCTGGTGACCGACGTCTCGGCGATCGCGTTCGACTGGCTGGCCACCGGGCGGCCGCTCGTCGTGACCGTCCCGCCGGGCACCGCCCAGGTCGCGTCGACGCGGCTGCTCGCCACGGTGCCGCGCCTGGGCGCGCAGGACGTGGCGAAGGTCGCCGAGCTCGTCGCGCGCGAGGTCGACCTGGACCCGACCGCCGACGAGCGCGCCGCGCTGGTCGACTACTACTTCGGCACCATCGGTGGTGCCACCGCGCGGTTCGTCGCCGAGTGCGACCGCGTCGTGCGCGAGCGCGACGACCTGCGCACCGAACGAGGACGGGCATGACTCACGACACCACGAACTCCCGGCCGACCGTCGCGGACATCCGCCGCGTCGGGCAGCCGGACGCCATCCGCAAGCGCCGCAACGCCGAGCACTGGACGGCCGACGTCTACGGCCGGCGCATCTCGCCGTACCTGACGCTGGTCGCCCTGCGGCTCGGCATGTCCGCGAACGCCGTCACCTGGGTGATGCTCGCGATCGGGTGGGTCGCGGCGCTCGCCGTGGCCGTCCCCGGCTGGCCCTTCGCGGTCCTCGCCGTGGTGCTGTGCCACCTGCAGATGGTGGTCGACTCCTCCGACGGCGAGGTCGCCCGGTGGCGGCAGACGACCGGCCCGGTGGGGATCTTCATCGACAAGCTCGCGCACTACACGACCGAGGCGCTTCTGGCCCTGGCCCTCGGCGTGCGCGCAGCGGGCGGGTTCGGCGAGATCGGCGACAACCTCGTGTGGACCACGTGGGGTGGGCTGTTCGCCACGCTGCTGCTGCTCAACAAGGTCGTCAACGACCTCGTCGTGTCGTCGCGCGCGCAGGGCGGGCTGCCTCCCGCGAAGGACGCCGCCGAGGTCGCGGCACCGCGGGTCGGGGGAGTGGCGCGCCTGCGCCGCGCGGCGCGGTTCGTGCCGTTCCACCGCCTGTTCCACGCGGTCGAGCTCGCGACGGTCATCGCGCTCGCGGCGATCGTCGACGCGTTCGTCGGCGGGATCGACGTGACGCGCTGGACCTTGATCGGCTTGATCGTCGCGGTCGTGGTGACGGGCCTCGGCCACGTCCTGGCGATCCTCACCTCGTCGCGGCTGCGCGCATGAGCCGGCCGCTGCCGTCGGTCGGCGTCGTCGTGCTGTCCATGGGCAACCGCCCCGTGGACCTGACGATCGCGGTCGACTCCGCGCTCGCGCAGGAGGGCGTCGTGCTCGACGTCCTCGTGGTGGGCAACGGCTGGGAGCCCACCGGGCTGCCGGCCGGTGCGCGCGCGCTCGCGCTGCCGGAGAACCTCGGCATCCCCGAGGGGCGCAACGTCGGCGCCGCCCACGTCACGGGCGAGCTGATCTTCTTCCTCGACGACGACGCCGTGATCCCCTCGACCACCGCGCTGCGGACGATGGCCGAGCGGTTCGCCCGCCGCCCGAGCCTGGGGATGGCCCAGGCGCTGCTGACCGCCACGGACGGCTCGGAGTCGCCCGGGCGCTGGGTGCGCCGGCTGCGCAAGGGGGACCCCCGCCGGTCGAGCCCGATCTTCTCGGTGACCGAGGGCGTGACCGCCGTGCGGCGCGACGCGTTCGACGGCGCCGGCGGCTGGGCCGGCAACTTCTTCTACGCGCACGAGGGCATCGAGCTGGCGTGGCGCGTGTGGGACCAGGGCCTCGAGGTCTGGCACATGGGCGACGTGGAGATGCACCACCCCGCCACCGACCCGTCGCGGCACGCGGTCAGCCAGCGGCTGAACGGCCGCAACCGCGTCTGGCTCGCGCGGCGCAACCTGCCCGTCGTGCTGCGCCCGCTCTACCTGGGGACGTGGACGGCGGTGCAGGTGCTGCGCGACCGGTCGGACCGGGCGGCGTTGCGCGTCTGGTTCGCCGGCTTCCGCGAGGGGTTCGCCGAGGACCCTGGCGACGTCCGCGTGATGTCCTGGCGCACGGTCGCCCGGATGACCGCGCACGGACGCCCGCCCGTCGTCTGACGCCGGATCCCCTTCATCCCGACGGCTCGCGTGCCGATCCTCCGGTAGACCCGGCCGCACGGACGGGACTGGAAGCCGAGCGCGGGAGCGTGTCACAGTGGGCCTCATGCGCCACCGGAGTCGTCAGTCGTTCACTCGTGTCACGCGGACCCTCGCGTCCGTGCTGGCCGCCACCCTGGTGATGGCGGGCCTCACGGTCGCCGTGCCGGCCGTGGCGCAGGCGGCGACGACCGCGTACACGCTCACCGCCCCGACCTCGGTCCGGCTCGGGTCGTCCGCGACCATGAAGGCCACCTGGTTCACCAAGGGCACGGGCGCGACGGGCACGGTCAAGCTGCAGCGCAAGTCCGGCTCCACGTGGAAGACCGTGGCGAAGGTCAAGGTCGTCAAGGGCAAGGGCTCGGTGGCCATCAAGCCGACCGCGACCGCGACCTACCGTCTGGCGACCTCGGCGCACCGGTCCACCTCGAAGAAGGTGACGGTCGTCAAGGACTGGCTGTCCCTCGGCCCGACGTCGGCATCCATCAAGGTCGGCTCGGCCGTGACGCTGTCGCTGAAGTACGTGCACGACGGCAAGGCCGCCGCAGGCCCCGTCAGCCTGCAGCGTCGGTCCGGCTCGAGCTGGGTCTCGGTCTCGAGGATCACCGTGCCGGCGGCGGGCGCGAAGATCGTGGTCAAGCCCACGACGACGACGTCGTACCGGCTCGCCAAGTCCGGCGTGGCCCCCAGTGCGACGCGCATCGTGACGGTCGACCGTGACTGGGCGTCGCTGGCGTTCTCCTCGCGCTCCCTGGCGACGTCCGAGGCCACCACCACCGCGAGCATCGTCTGGTACTCCGCCGGCAAGAAGGCGAACGGCACGATCGTGCTGCAGCAGCGGATCGGGACCGGCGCGTGGACGACCGCCAAGAGCGTCACGGTGACCTCCGGCGTCGCGACCGTCTCCGTCAAGCCCCTGGTCACGCGCACCTACCGACTCCTGGCGGGGAAGGTGTCGAGCGCGTCGGTCAAGGTCAGCGTGGCGACCGTGATCCCGACGTCGTTCACGATCAACGGCTCGGGCTTCGGGCACGGCATCGGGATGTCGCAGTACGGCGCGTACGCGATGGCCCAGGCCGGCAAGTCCGCGACGTCGATCCTCAAGACCTACTACACCGGGGTCAGCGTGGAGCAGTCCCCGATGCCGAGCGCGCCCCTGTCCGTCCAGGTCTTCGGGCCGGACGCGAGCAACTCGGTCTACGACGACCGCAAGACCTCGGTCGCGGTCAGCGTCAACGACGGTGGCTGGATGCTGCAGAACAAGTCCGGGAGCACGCTT
>Ga0160439_1000861_pt1 | contig 10933 bp, 9 predicted proteins | sample HID1975M_E0MG_FD_108201 | JGI IMG/M metagenome (GOLD analysis project Ga0160439, IMG submission 108201) | Enriched soil microbial communities from UW Madison campus, WI, USA - HID1975M_E0 MG | ecosystem: Environmental > Terrestrial > Soil > Unclassified | place: USA: Madison, Wisconsin... | reverse complement strand
GGCTCCTGCGTGCGGCCGTCGTAGTTGTCCTGGAAGTCGACGGTCTCCTCGTCGATGTCCCGGACCATCTCCATGGCCAGCGGCGCCATCTTGCACTCGGTGTACCGGGGCGCGGCGGCGGGGTCGTCGCCCGGGGAGCCGAAGTTGCCCTGGCCGGACACCAGCGGGTAGCGCATCGACCAGTCCTGCACGAGGCGCACCAGCGCGTCGTAGATGGCCGTGTCACCGTGCGGGTGGAACTTGCCCATGACGTCGCCGACGACGCGGCTGCACTTGGAGAACTGCCGGTCGGGCCGGTAGCCACCGTCGTACATGGCGTAGAGCACGCGCTTGTGCACGGGCTTGAGGCCGTCGCGCACGTCGGGCAGGGCGCGTCCGACGATGACGGACATCGCGTAGTCCAGGTAGGACCGCTGCATCTCGAGCTGCAGGTCCACCTGGTCGATGCGGCCGTGCTCGATGCCGTCGGGGCCAGTCGTCTCAGTCACTAGGTTCCTTTAGTTCGCTACGGAGTCAGGTCGTCGCCGCCTCAGATGTCGAGGAAGCGCACGTCCTTCGCGTTCCGCTGGATGAACGAGCGGCGGGACTCGACGTCCTCGCCCATGAGCACCGAGAAGATCTCGTCGGCCGCGGCGGCCTCGTCGAGCGTGATCTGCAGCAGGGTGCGATGCTCGGGCGACATCGTGGTCTCCCACAGCTCCTGATAGTCCATCTCGCCCAGACCCTTGTAGCGCTGGATGCCGTTCTCCTTGGGCAGGCGCTTGCCGGCGGCCACCCCGTCCTTGAGATAGGCGTCGCGCTCCCGGTCGGAGTAGACGTAGTCGTCGTGCGCGTTGCTCCACTTGATGCGGTACAGCGGGGGCTGCGCGAGGTACACGTGGCCGTGCGTGATGAGGTCCGGCATGTACCGGAACAGCAGCGTGAGCAGCAGCGTCGTGATGTGCTGGCCGTCGACGTCCGCGTCGGCCATCAGGACGATCTTGTGGTACCGGAGCTTCGAGATGTCGAAGTCCTCGCCGATGCCGGTGCCGAACGCCGTGATCAGCGCCTGGACCTCCTGGTTGCCCAAGGCCTTGTCGAGACGCGCGCGCTCGACGTTGAGGATCTTGCCTCGGATCGGCAGGATCGCCTGCGTCCTCGGGTTGCGGCCGCGCACGGCCGAGCCGCCGGCCGAGTCACCCTCGACGATGAACACCTCGCACTCGGCGGGGTTGTTCGACTGGCAGTCCTTGAGCTTGCCCGGCATGCCGCCCGACTCGAGCAGACCCTTGCGCCGCGTGGCCTCGCGCGCCTTGCGGGCGGCCATGCGCGCCGCGGCGGCCTGGATGGACTTGCGGATGACGTCGCGCGCCTCGTTCGGGTGCGAGTCCAGCCAGTCGCCGAGCTGGTCGTTGACCACCTTCTGCACGAACGTCTTGGCGATCGTGTTGCCGAGCTTGGTCTTGGTCTGGCCCTCGAACTGCGGCTCGCCGAGCTTGACCGAGATGACCGCGGTCAGGCCCTCGCGGATGTCGTCGCCCGTGAGGTTCTCGTCCTTCTCCTTGAGGATGCCCTTGTCGCGCGCGTAGCGGTTGATCAGGGACGTCATGGCCGCACGGAAGCCCTCTTCGTGCGTGCCGCCCTCGGTCGTGGAGATCGTGTTGGCGTAGGTGTGCACCGACTCCGAGTACGCATTGGTCCACTGCAGGGCGATCTCGACCGAGATCCGCTGCGTGGTGTCCTCCGACTCGAACGCGATGACGTCGGGGTGAACCAGCTCGACCTTCTTGGCCGAGTTGAGGTGCTTGACGTAGTCGAGCAGGCCGTCGTCGTACTTGTAGGTGACGACGCGGGCGGTCGGCTTCTCGTCATCGCCCGCGACCTCGTCCTCGGTGCCCACGTGCTCGGGACGCTCGTCGGTGAGCGTGATCTGCAGGCCCTTGTTGAGGAACGCCATCTGCTGGAAGCGGGCGCGGAGGGTCTCGAAGTCGTACTCGACGGTCTCGAAGATCGCGTCGTCGGCCCAGAACGTCTGCTGGGTTCCGGTCTCCTCGGTCTCCTCGCGCTGCTGGAGGCCACCGACGGGCTTGCCGCCGTCCTCGAAGTCCATCTCCCAGACCGAGCCGTCGCGCTTGACGATGGTCTCGACACGCTTCGAGAGGGCGTTGACGACCGAGATGCCGACGCCGTGCAGGCCGCCCGAGACCGCGTAGCCCGCGCCGCCGAACTTGCCGCCCGCGTGCAGGATCGTCATGACGACCTCGACGGTCGGCTTGCCCTCGGTGGGGTGGATCGCCACGGGGATGCCGCGGCCGTTGTCGACGACGCGCACGCCGCCGTCGTCGAGGAGCGTGACCTCGATGTGGTCGCAGTAGCCGGCGAGGGCCTCGTCGACGGAGTTGTCGACGACCTCGTAGACGAGGTGGTGCAGGCCGCGCTCGCCGGTCGAGCCGATGTACATGCCCGGACGCTTGCGAACCGCCTCGAGACCCTCGAGAACGGTGATGGCGCTGGCGTCGTAACCGCCGTTGATGTCAGGCTTCGGGCTGCTCTGCTCTGCCACGGGCGGTGGTACTCCTCAAAGAGATCGCACGCCGTTCGAGCGCGCCGCCGAACCGGTGGGATGGCGGATCACTCCATGACGCTGGACTTCCGGGCACCAGGGCGCCAGGAATGACCTTGTCAGTCTACCTGGCGGAACGTGCTAGACCCCCCTCTTGGGGGCACTTGTGGACGGTCCGTTCACATCATCCGAACGTGTCCCGCTCACCACGGCCCTTGACCCGCTTGGGGCCCCTGCCGAAGCCCGGTCCGCCAGGCCCGAGGACGACGATCTCGGCGACCGCGCCCTCGCCCAGCTCCTCGGCGAAGTTGCGCAGCATGGCCGGCACGCTCCAGGTCAGGTTCGTGGCCCAGGCGGTCGACGAGGCACGCATCGTGAGGATGCCGCGCTCGAAGGACACGTACGTCGCGTGCTCGGCCACCTGCTCGCCCAGGATCTGCCCCCAGCGCGCCTGCATGGTCCCGCCGGTGACCCCGGCGGCCCAACCGAACTGGCCGACGACGGCGCCGAGCGTGGTCGACAGCGTCAGGGGGTCACGCCCGCCCGCGGCCGAGCCGCTCATCTGCGTCTCGAGCGGGCGGCGTGCGCGCACCGGGTCGCCCGGCCGGATCCCGCGCTTGGCAGCGGCGGCCCTGGCGCGGCTCAGTGCCGCGGCAGCGACCTGTCGCTCGGGGACCAGCTCGACGATGGTGCGCAGCGGGGCGCCCTCGGCGGGGCGCTCGGGCGGCAGCCCTTCAAAGGACACGGGCCACCTCGCCGCCCATCACGTCCACCCGCGCTCCGCTCAGGGGCTCGGGGACGTCGCCCGCGACCGCTGCGGTGATGAGCACCTGTCGCGCAGGGGCGACGAGCTCGGCCAACCGCTCGCGGCGACGGACGTCGAGCTCGGCGAACACGTCGTCGAGGATGAGGACGGGCTCTCCGTCCGGCCCCCAGTCCGCGGCGTCGCCGCCGTCGGACAGCACGGTGTAGCTCGCGAGGCGCAGGGCCAGCGCGAACGACCACGACTCCCCGTGGCTGGCATAGCCCTTGGCGGGCAGGCCGCCCAGGGTCAGCACGAGGTCGTCGCGGTGGGGCCCGACGAGGCACACGCCGCGGTCGAGCTCCTTGCCGCGCAGCCGGCCCATGGCCTCGAGCAGCTGCGCCTCGACGAGGTCCACTGAGTCACCCGTCGACCCCTCGATCTCGAGGGCGGCGTCCAGCGACGCCTTGTAGGTCACGACGGCGGCGCCCTGACCCGAGCTGACCTGCTCGTACGCGCGCGCGACATGCGGGGCGAGGGTCTCGACGAGCCGTCGACGTTCGACGACGAGCCGGGCACCCACCTGCGCGAGCTTGGCGTCCCACACGTCCAGCGTCCGCAGGTCGGATCCGCCGCCGCGCCGGGCGGCGCCCGCGGACTTCAGCAGCGCCGACCGCTGCCGCAGCACCCGGTCGTAGTCCTGGATGACCGACGCGATGCGGGGCGTGAGCTGCACGAGCAGGTCGTCGAGGAACCGGCGCCGACCGTCGGGATCGCCCTTGACGAGCGCGAGGTCCTCCGGCGCGAAGAGCACGGTGCGCAGGATCCCCAGCACGTCGCGCGCACGGACGGGGTTCCCGCCGTTGACCCGCGCACGGTTCGCCTTGCCGGGCGTCACCTCGATCTCGACCAGCGTCGCGCGCGGGTTGCCCGCGTCGAGCTCGCGGATCACCCGCGCCCGGACCACCGCACGGCTCGTGCCGGCGCGCACCATCGCCGCGTCGCTCGGCACCCGGTGGCTGCCGAGCGTCGCGGCGTACCCGATCGCCTCGACCAGGTTGGTCTTGCCCTGGCCGTTGGGGCCGACCAGCGCAGTGATCCCTGGATCGAGCGCGAGGTCGACCTGCGCGTACGAGCGGAAGTCGGTGAGGTTGAGGTGGGCGACGTACATCGAGCGGTCAGGCGGACGGCGGCACGGCGGCCCCCGCCGCGGGCGTCGTGCTCGAGACGGGACCCGTGGTTCCGGCGGGCTTCACCGCGTGGCCACCGAACTGCTGGCGCAGGGCCGCGACGGCCTTCATCGCGGGGGACTCGCCCTGGCGGCTCGCGAAACGTGCGAACAGCGCCGCCGAGATGACCGGGGCCGGCACCGCGAGGTCGATCGCCTCGTCCACGGTCCAGCGGCCCTCGCCCGAGTCCTCGACCCAGTCGTCGATCGCACCGAGACCCGGGTCCTGCTCGAGCGCGGCGACGAGCAGCTCGAGGAGCCAGGACCGCACGACGGTGCCGTTGGTCCACGCCCGCATCGTGCCGTGCACGTCCGTGACCAGGTCCTTGGCGGCAAGGAGCTCGTAGCCCTCGGCGTAGGCCTGCATGAGTCCGTACTCGATGCCGTTGTGCACCATCTTGGCGAAGTGACCGGCGCCGACGGCGCCGGCGTGCACGAAGCCGTTCTCGCGCGGGCCCTCGGGACGCAGGGCGTCGAACACGGGAAGAACCTTCTCGACGAGGTCCGCCTCGCCACCGACCATGAGGCCGTAGCCGTTCTTCAGTCCCCACACACCGCCCGAGACTCCGGCGTCGAGGAAGCCGATGCCCTTCGCGGACAGCAGGTCCGCGTGCGGCTGGTCGTCCTGGTAGTACGAGTTGCCGCCGTCGATGACGACGTCCCCCGGGGACAGCAGGTCGGCGAGCTCGTGTATCACTCCGTCCGTGATGTCACCCGACGGGACCATGACCCACACGACCCGCTCGCCCTCGGGGAGCTTGCTCACCAGGTCGGCGAGGCTCGCGGAGTCGCTCACGTCCTGGTTCCGGTCGTACCCGGTGACCTCGATGCCGGCCGCACGGATGCGCTCGCGCATGTTGGCGCCCATCTTGCCCAGCCCGACCAGACCGATGTGCATCCCGTTGCCTCTTCCGTTCCGTGTGCGCCGGTGTGGCGCATCTGCAGGACTCACTGTGCTCCTGAGCGGGCGCGTGTGCACCCGCGTCGCGGGACGATCAGCTCGCGAAGCGGATCGGCACCAGCAGGTACCGGTAGTTCTTCTCGTCGTCGCCCTCGAGCGACCCCTGGCCCGTGAACTCCACGGGCTTGTTCGGGTGCGTGAACGACAGGCGCACGAACGGGGTGTCGAGCGCGCCGAGCCCGTCCAGGAGGAACTGCGGGTTGAACGCGACCGAGATCTCGTCGCCGACGAGCGTCGACTCGAGCGCCTCCGAGGCCTGCGCGTCGTCGCCCTGGCCGGCGTCGAGCACGACCTGGCCCTCGGTGAACGACAGGCGGATGGGGGTGTTCCGCTCGGCGACGAGGGCGACACGCTTCGCCGCGTCGGCCAGCTGCTGCGTCCCGACGACGGCGTGGATGGGGGTCTCGTCCGGGAAGAGCCGGCGCACGGCCGGGTAGTCGCCGTCGACGAGCAGGCTCGTGGTGTGCCGGCCGGCTGCCTCGAAGCCGATGAGGTCGACGCCGCCACCCGTGGAGAGAGCGACGGTCACCTCGCCGGCACCACCGAGCGACTTCGCCGCGTCCGACAGCGTGCGGGCGCGCACGAGGGCGACCGTCGAGATGTCCGGGCTCGTGGGCTTCCACGTGAGCTCACGCAGCGCGAGGCGGTAGCGGTCGGTCGCGAGCAGCGTGACCTTCTCGCCCTCGATCTCGACGCGGACGCCGGTCAGCAGGGGAAGCGTGTCGTCCCGGCTCGCGGCGACCGACACCTGGGTGACGGCGTGCGTGAGCTCCTCGCCGTCGACCGTGCCGCTCACCGGAGGCATCGCCGGGAGGTTCGGGTAGTCCTCGACGGGCATCGTCAGCAGGGTGAAGCGGCTCGCACCGCACGTGACGACGACCTTGGTGCCCTCGAGCACCACGTCGACCGGCTTCGCGGGCAGCGCGCGGGAGATCTCGGCGAGCAGGCGACCGGAGACGAGCACCGTGCCGGACTCGCTGACGTCCGCGGGGATCTGCGAACGAGCCGAGACCTCGTAGTCGAAGCTCGAGAGCTGGATGGAGCCGGTCGCGTCCGCCTCGATGCGCACGCCGGCGAGCACAGGAACCGGCGGACGTGTCGGCAGGCTGCGAGCCGTCCACGTGACGGCGTCTGCAAGAACGTCACGTTCGACCCGGAACCTCATCGACTCACCTCTCGTCATGCACATGTGTCGTGCAGCTGGGCGGAGCCGCTCGTCGGCGCCGACCCGTCGGCCTTGTGACGCCGCCCTGCACTCGTCCCGAGGGACCTGGAGTGCGAATCACACGCATGTGGCCAGGCGACGTCAAGCGAACACTACGCGAGTGGTCCGACAGCCGGTACAGCCGGAGGGACGAATGTCCGCGGTCGCCCTGAGCGGTCCTTCGTCGTCCAGTCGTCGGCCTGGCGGCGGTGTGTGGATCAAGGACAGCAGAGAAGTGTCGTCGTCGTCATCGGTGGTGTGGAAACTGTGGACGAGTGCTCCCCGTGCAGGTCACGAAACGTTTCGCGTGTGGACACGATGTGTGGCTCGATCCGGACGCGCGGTGGACGAGCGTGGACAGCCGTCCGGGCGTCGTCGGCCGTCCACCGGGAAGACAGGTCGTGTCCACACCGAATCGGACGTCGTCCACCGCCATCCACAGGCCTGTGCACAGGTGTGAACATTCGTCCCATGCTTCTTTCAGGTTGGGGATGAATGTTCCCCGCGCAAGATGTGAACGTGGACATCGCGTCGCGTCGCGGAGGCACACAGGTGGGCGATTTGTCACATCTCGCGTAGATGTGCAGGTCAGCGGGCCACTCGGGAAGAAGTGCCGCCGAACGGGTGACAAGTTTCACAACATCCCCAGGCTGGAGCCCAGGGCTGTGGACAAGCCTGGGGAAAGTCAGCCTCGGCTCTGCTGCTTGATCCGGTTCGTGAGCTCGGTCACCTGGTTGTAGATCGATCGCCGCTCGGCCATCAGCTCGCGGATCTTGCGGTTCGCGTGCATGACCGTGGTGTGGTCGCGGCCGCCGAACGCCTGCCCGATCTTGGGCAGCGAGAGGTCGGTGAGCTCGCGGCACAGGTACATCGCGATCTGGCGTGCTGTCACGAGCACGCGCGAACGGCTGGACCCGCACAGGTCGTCGATCGAGAGGCCGAAGTACGCCGCCGTCTGACCGATGATCTGCGTCGCGGTGATCTCCGCGGTCTCGTCGTCGGTGATGAGGTCCTTGAGGACGATCTCGGCGAGGGACAGGTCGACCTGCTGCCGGTTGAGGTTGGCGAAAGCGGTGACCCGGATGAGCGCACCCTCGAGCTCGCGGATGTTCGTCGAGATCTTCGAGGCGATGTACTCGAGGACGTCCGGCGGAGCCTCGAGCCGCTCGCTGGCCGCCTTCTTGCGCAGGATCGCGATGCGGGTCTCGAGGTCCGGCGGTTGGACGTCGGTGATGAGGCCCCACTCGAAGCGGGACCGCATCCGGTCCTCGAAGCCGTTCAGCTGCTTGGGCGGCAGGTCGGACGTGATCACGACCTGCTTGTTCGCGTTGTGCAGCGTGTTGAACGTGTGGAAGAACTCCTCCATCGTCTGTTCCTTGCCCTGCAGGAACTGGATGTCGTCGATGAGGAGCACGTCGACCTCGCGGTAGCGGCGCTGGAAGGCGCCGGCCTTGCCCTCGGAGATCGAGTTGATGAAGTCGTTGGTGAACTCCTCGGAGTTCACGTACCGCACGCGCACGCTGGGGTAGAGGTTCTGCGCGTAGTGACCGATCGCGTGCAGCAGGTGCGTCTTTCCCAGGCCCGAGTCGCCGTAGATGAACAGCGGGTTGTAGGCCTTCGCCGGGGCCTCGGCCACCGCGACCGCAGCAGCGTGGGCGAACCGGTTGGACGAGCCGATGACGAAGGTCTCGAACAGGTACTTGGGGTTGAGCCTCGCGGGCTCCGCCTGCGGACGCCGTCCGCCGCCGGTGCTGGCTCGGTCGCTCACGGCCGGCGGCTTCGGGGCCTCGCGCGTCTCCTCGACGTCGGCCTCGGGCTGCGCGGGCTGGACCACCCGGAGCGTCGGCGGGGCGTCGTCGGCCAGGTCGGGGTCGACCGTGATCGCGAACCGGGCGTCGCGACCGAGCGCCGTGCTGAGTGCGTCGCTGACCTCGGGGCGCACGCGAGACTCGAGGTAGTCCTTGGTGAGATCGTTGCCGACCGCGAGGAGGAGGGTGCCGTCGAGCAGACCGAGCGGCTTGGCCAGCCGGACGAACGCCAGCTGTCGCGGCGTGATGTCGGGGCTGGCCTCGAGGGTCGTCACGACGTGCCCCCAGACCCGGGTCAGCTCTTCGTCCTGCGGCACGTCCTACCTCGGGTTGTCTTGATCGCGTGGAGCGACGAGTCTCGCACGCCTCAGGTTGTCCACACAGTTGTCCACACCTGTGAGCGGAGCGGAGAAGGGCTGCGTGGCCGACGAGAATGCGTGCTGGGGCTGGTCTGCGTGCACTGCTCGACACGCTTCGGCGCGCGACGATCCACAGCTGTGGGCGGCGAGCGGCGTGGCACGATGCTAGTGCGGGCCCCAGGTCCGCGGGAGGGCCCGAGCGGGTGAGGTCGGACTCGATCGGGCGTGTCGTTCCCGCCCGATGTGACTGAGGTCCCGTACTGTCCGGCGGCTCGGCATTTGACCCGCCTCTGGAGGGCGGCGTACCGTGGTGAAGCCTTCCGATGGCTCCTTCCGGCGCGCCCAGACGCCAACATGTACTCGTACGTGCTCGTGGAGTGGTCGAACTCGGCAGTCAGACCTGGTCGCGCGCACACGCGCGGCATCCCGATGGAGCAGTAGGAGATACCTCGTGAGCAAGCGCACGTTCCAGCCGAACAACCGGCGCCGCGCCAAGACGCACGGCTTCCGTCTGCGTATGCGCACCCGCGCTGGTCGCGCGATCCTCGCCGCGCGTCGCCGTAAGGGCCGCGCGGAGCTCTCGGCCTGACACCAGCGTCGGTGCTGCCTGCTGCGCACCGGATGCGCCGTCCTGCCGATTTTGAGCAGGCGGTGCGCCGCGGCGCGCGCGGTGGACGCGACACGGTGGTGGTGCACCTGACGCAACGGACCGACCCCGGGCCTGGCCCGGTGGTCGGTTTCGTCGTGTCCAAGGGCGTCGGCAACGCCGTGACGCGCAACCTGGTCAAGCGCCGGCTGCGTGCGCTGGTGCACGCCCGGCTGTCCGGGGTGCCGTCGTCGGCGTCGCTGGTCGTCCGTGCACTGCCCGCCTCGGCGACCGCCTCGTTCGGGTCGCTCGAGCAGGACCTGGACGGGGCGCTGGCCACGGCGCAGCGCCGCCTGGCGCGGAGCGTGAGCTCGTGAGCGTGCTCCGGTTCCTCCTGAGGCTGCCGGCCATGGCCCTGCTGCTCCTGCTGCGCGGGTACCAGCGGTTCATCTCCCCGATGCGGCCGCCGACCTGCCGGTTCTACCCGTCGTGCTCGCAGTACGCCGTGATCGCCGTCCGGCGTCACGGCGCTGCGTACGGCACCTGGCTCGCGGCCCGCCGCCTGCTGCGGTGCCACCCCTGGAACCTCGGGGGTATCGACGACGTTCCACCTGCGCGTGCAGGACACCACGCGCACCACTCTGCTTCTGTGGCTCAGCCCACGCACTGACACCCGACTGAGGAGCTTTGCTCATGGGCTGGTTCGATAGCCTGCTTCACCCGATCATGGTCGTCGTCGCCTGGATCATGGTCATGTGGCACAAGGTCTGGACGGGGGTCGGTCTCGACCCCGACGGCGGCCTGGCCTGGACGCTCTCCATCGTCGGCCTCGTGATCGTCATCCGGATCCTGCTGATCCCGCTCTTCTTCAAGCAGATCAAGGCGTCGCGCGGCATGCAGCTGCTCGCGCCGGAGATGAAGGCGATCCAGAAGAAGTACAAGGGGAAGACCGACCCCGCGTCCCGCGAGGCGATGAGCCGCGAGACCATGGCGCTGTACCGCAAGCACGGGACGAACCCGTTCGCGTCGTGCCTGCCGATCCTGCTGCAGTCGCCGATCTTCTTCGCGCTGTTCCGGGTGCTCAACTCGCTGCCGGCCATCGCTGAGGGTGTGTACCGCGGCGATCAGGACCACATCGGCCCGATGACGCAGGAGCTCGCCAGCTCCGCGGAGAGCGCGTCCATCTTCGGCGCTCCGCTCTCGGGCACGTTCATGCGGGCCGACGGGAACGTCCACATCCAGATCGTCAGCGCGGTGCTGATCATCGCGATGTCGGCGACCACCTTCCTCACGCAGCGCCAGCTGACCATGAAGAACATGCCGCCGTCGGCCCTGGAGGGCCCCATGGCGCAGCAGCAGAAGGTCCTGCTCTACGTCCTGCCGCTGATCTTCGCGTTCTCGGGCGTCAACTTCCCGATCGGTGTCCTCATCTACTGGACCACGACGAACCTCTGGTCGATGGGCCAGCAGTTCTACACGATCCGCCGGATGCCGGCGCCTGGC
>Ga0160439_1000858_pt1 | contig 10950 bp, 10 predicted proteins | sample HID1975M_E0MG_FD_108201 | JGI IMG/M metagenome (GOLD analysis project Ga0160439, IMG submission 108201) | Enriched soil microbial communities from UW Madison campus, WI, USA - HID1975M_E0 MG | ecosystem: Environmental > Terrestrial > Soil > Unclassified | place: USA: Madison, Wisconsin... | reverse complement strand
AGGACGGTCTCGCCGACGGCGGCCGCCTGGACCGCGCCGATCAGCACCTCCTCGCTCGTCGTCGACGTCTTGGAGAGGTAGCCCCAGCCCGAGGCGACGTCCTGCGGGAGGTCGAGCAGCAGGTCCATCGCGTCGTGCGCGGACAGCAGCAGGATGCCCAGGTTGGCCTGCCGGCGGCGGAGCGTGACGCCCAGCGCGATGCCGTTGCCGTCGGGGAGGTCGATGTCGAGGACCACGACGTCGGCGAACCCGGGCCGCACGATCCGCATGGCCTCGGTCGTCGTCCCGACCGCGGCCACGACCTGCAGGCCAGGGGCACCCGCGAGGGTGCGTTCGAGCATGGTGCGGAACAGCGGCTGGTCCTCGACCAGGGCGACGCGGACAGGGCCGGTGGCTGGCTTGCTCATCGGGTCCAGTATGGTCTGCCCCGTCTTTCCGTCGCGTGACACGCTCACGACCGTGCCGAGGTGGCCGATGGGGACCACGTAGGCCAGAGGGAGGGAACCCGTGCCGGAGACCGCTCTCGCCGTGGCGCAGCGCGCCAAGGACATCGCCGGCGACCGCCGCGCCCTCGTGCGGGCCACCGCGATCGTCGCCCTCGGCTACGCGATCGGTGCCTCGCTGCAGAGCACGTACATCTACAGCACCTTCGTGCCGGGCTGGCAGGGCATCTCCCTGTGGCGCCGGGTCCTGGCGAACGTCATCGGCGTGATCGCGCTGCTCGTCGGGCTCGTGGTGATGCGTGTGCACCGGGCCGGGCACCTCGGGACCTTCGCGGTCGGGGTCATCGCGTCGGCGGCGGTCTGCTCGGTCGTGCGCGTGCTCGCGCAGGCCGCGCTCGACGTGTACGAAGACCCGCAGCAGAGCACCTTCGAGGCGGAGCTGCTCGGCGGCTTCGTCATCGGCGTCGTCTCCGCGGCCATCGGCTGCTGGGCGATCGTCGTGCGGCGTGTCAACCGCCGGGTGACCCGGGCCGCCGAGCGCCACGCGGTCGAGGTCGAGATGGCCGTGCACGCGCTCGAGCAGGAGGAGATCCGCGTCCGCCGCGAGGTCGCCGAGGGCCTGCACGGCACGCTGCAGGGCAAGCTCGTGGTGATCGACGCGCGGATCGACGAGGTCCTGGCCGCCGGTCGGCTCGACGCGGTCGACGCGGAGACGCTCGGCTGGGTGCGCGACGAGCTGGCCGAGGCGAGCGAGGTCGACGTCCGGCAGATGAGCCGGCTGCTCTACCCCGAGCGCATCGAGCTCGGCCTCGTGCCCGCCGTCCGCGCGCTGTTCGGCCGCATCCCGGCGAGCATCGCCACACGCCTGACCGCGTCCGACGCCGTCCGGCAGCTCGACGACCCCGCGTCGAGCTGCATCAGCGTCGCCGACCGGTTGCTCGCGGTGCGCGTCGTCGAGGAGGGCGTGACCAACGCGCTCAAGTACGGGCCGGCAGCCTCGATCCAGGTCGACCTCGACCTCGTCGACGGCTGGCTGACCGTCGCCGTCGAGAACGACGGCCCCCTGTTCGACCCCGAGCTCGCAGGCATCGCGTCCGGGACGGCGCGGCTTCGCCGCCGGCTCGAGATGCAGGGCGGGACCGTGTCCCTGACCCCCGGCGAGGAGCGCGGCGCGCGCCTCGAGGCCCGGCTGAGGCTCGGCGCCGGCCCCGAATAGCTCCGGGGCGTCACTCGTCCGGGCGATGGACCCTGCGTCCGAACGTGGGGTCCGGATCGGCCGACTTGGGCGTCTGATGAGGAATTGCTCCGGGTGAAAGAAAACGGCATCCCGGGCGGCCTGGGTGCAGCCACCCACCGTGCGCGAGGGTGCCTTGCCGATAGCACATACGTTCGCGATCGGCCTCCGGGCCACACCCAACGTGAACGGGTCTTCGGCCGGGAGTCGAGGGCTCAGTCCCCCGCTACGCACCCCCAGGAGATCATCATGGCTTCCACGAAGTCGAAGAAGACCCGCAAGGCCCTCGCCGTCGGCCTGGCCGTCGTCGGCGTCGCGGGCATGTCGCTCGCTGCCGCATCGCAGCTGAGCCTGACGAACAACACGAAGTTCCAGGCCGGCTCGACGACCATCACGGCCGACTGCCAGGGCACCACGAACATCCCGGTCACCTTCGGCACGCCGACCCTCAACTCGACGACCGGCGTCTACTCGGCGCAGAGCGTGATCTTCAGCGGCGTGAAGTCGCTGGCTGCCGAGTGCGGTGGCCTCACCTACAAGGTCGCCGTGAAGACCCCGAGCGGCTGGTCCGAGGTCACCACCGGCACGCCCACGGTCCCGACGACCACGGCCGCCGGTTCGACGTCCGTCCTCACGGTCGCGATCCCCGCCGGCGTCGTCGCGAACGACATCTCGGGTGTCAGCCTGACCATCTACAGCTGATCCACCCTCGCCTGTGACGACCGAGACGACCCACGCAGCACCCGCCGGCAACCGCCGGCGGGTGCTGCGTGCTGTCGTCTCCGTCGCCTTCTACGGGGCGATCGCCCTGGCCGCGTGGTTCCTCTGGCCGACGAGCCTCGGCGGCTGCACGACGATGACCGTCGTGTCCGGCCACTCCATGGAGCCGACCTACTACACCGGTGACATCGTCCTGGCCCGCTGCGGCGAGCCGTCGGTCGGCGACATCGTCGTGTACTCGCCGCCCGGCATCGGCGGTGACGCCCGCATCATCCACCGGATCGTCGACGGGACGCCCGACGGATGGACCCTGCAGGGCGACAACAACGACTTCATCGACGCGTTCACGCCGTCGGACGACGACGTCGTCGGCATCGCGAAGATCCGCATCCCCAAGCTCGCCCTCCTCGGGTCCGCACTGACCAGCCCGTTCGTGTGGTGCGGGATGATCGCGCTGTCGCTCGCGATCCTCATGTGGCCGCGCAACGACGACGAGGACGCCGAGGCGGACCCCGCGGCGGACCCCGAGGCGACGGCGGCGGCTGACGACGCGCAGGCCCCGGCGGGCCCCGGGGCGAGCGAGCCGGCTGACGACGAGGCGCCCGTTGGGGCCGCTGCCCCGTCGGAGGTCGCCGCGCTGCCGTCCCAGCGGCAGGGCGAGCTCGATCTCGGCACGCCGCCCGCCGCGGTCGACCCGGACCCGCTCCCCGAGGGGGCGCGGTCGTGATCGGCCGCGTCCTGCGTCCCCGCGTCGTCGTCGCGGTCGCGCTCGCCCTCGTGGCGCTGCTCACGGCCTCGGTCGCGAGCGCGTCCGCGATGTCGCTCACCAGCTCGAAGCGCCAGTACCTGACGTCTGCGAGCCGGTGCTCCGGCCAGACGGTCACGGCCTCCACGCCCAGCACGTCGGGCACGTCCACGAGCGTCGTCGTGAGCAACCTCGACGCCTCCGCCTGTGCGGGCAGGGCGCTCGTCGTGACGGTCTACGAGCCCACCGCGTCGACCTGGACCGCGGCCAAGCGGTTCGAGGCGACGGCCACGGTCTCGGGCGCGACGGCCACGCTGACGTCGTCGGCGTTCACCGCGACCACCAGCGAGAAGGTCTACGTGACGATCGGGGGCTGGCCCGTCCCCGCGACCTGGAGCTACACCCCGCTCGCGGCGACCCCCGACGCTCCCGTGACCCCCGGGACCAACGTCGTCCTCCCGCCGAACACGCCCGTGTGGGCACCGTCCGGCAACGGCAAGCAGGTCTGCGTGACGATCTCCGTCACCGGGACCTCGACGACGCCGACCTCGTGGACCGCGGACCTGCACGTGAACCAGCGCCCGTTCAACGGGGAGGGCAGCGCGAGCGCGTACCAGCTGGACACGTGGAACGGGTACCAGTGGACGACGGCGAACGCCGTCGGCGGCCTGCTCAAGATCACCGGCACCGGCGCCAAGGCGACGATCACCTCGTCGCAGACCTACACGATCTCGGTCTGCAACTACGCGGCTCCGGCGCCGGCCTACGACCCGACCCTGACGTACTCGCAGAGCTCCACCGTGAGCACGGACCCGAACAACGCGTGCATCACCACGACGGTCGGCGTCACGGGGACCTACCCCTTCTACGCCGGCTGGCGCGCCGACGTCGACATGTCGGCCGCGGTCGCCCTGCGGACGGGTGCCGGGCTCAGCGCGGCGACGGTCGAGGTACGGACCGGCGGCATCCTGCTCAGCCAGCTGTCCGGCAACACCTACCGCTTCACGCCGAACGACTGGGGCACGTACGGCGTGCGGGACGCGGGTGGCGGTGACGCCGCGCGGACCGTGACGTTCGTCGCGTGCGTCAAGTAGTCGTACGTCGCCGGTCAGCTCCCGCCCGACGAGCGGTCACTCCACGGGGCTGAGCTCCGGCCGCTTCGGCACGCGCAGGTCCCCGGACGACTTCCCGCGCAGCCGCCGCGTCGCCCACGGGTAGAGGTGCTCGCGCACCCACGCTGCGTCGTCGCGCGCCTGCTGCATGCGCGGGGTGGGCGGCAGGGGCGTCAGTGGGTCGTCCCAGCCGGCGTCGTCGGGCGTCAGGCCCAGGCCGACGAGGGCGCCCTGGGCGACGCGGGCGTGGCCGTCGGTGGTGAGGTGGATGCGGTCGTCGGCCCACATGCGCCAGTCCTGCAGCGCCCGCATGCCCCACAGGTCGACGACGTACGCGCCGTGCCGGCGGGCCATCGACCAGATCAGCGCGTTGTAGATCGCGACGCGGTTGCGGGTGGCCTTGACGAGCGGGCTCCCCGCCGCGTCGACACCCGTGCCGAGCAGCACGTCCACGCCCGCCTCGCGCAGCCGGACCACGCCGGCCTCGAGGTTGCGGGCCATCCGGTCGACGTCGGCGGTCGGACGCAGGATGTCGTTGCCGCCGCCGACGAGGCTCACCAGGTCAGGCTTCATGGCCAGCGCGGCCGGCACCTGCTCGACGAGGATCGGGCGCAGCAGACGCCCCCGGATCGCGAGGTTCGCGTACTCGAGCGGCGCCTCGCCCGCAGCCGTGCGGCGCGTGGACAGGTGGGACGCCAGGAGGTCTGCCCAGCCGCGTTGGGCGGCGTCCGGACCGTCCGGGCTGTCCCAGAGGCCCTCCGTGAACGAGTCGCCGATGGCGACGTAGCGGGACCAGCGGGGGGCGTCGGGCGTCGTGCTCACCGGAGCATTCTGCACTCCTTCGCCCACGAGGGCGCTGCGGTCGTGTCAGTGGTCGGTCGTACAGTTGTTCGAAGAGGTCGCACGACGACGAGAGGGGGCGGCCGTGGCCGAGGAGCGAGCCGGTGGCTTCGTGTCGTCCAGCCGTGCCGCGGCGCCGCGCGTCGACGGCGATCCCTTCGCGCCCGGCGACGCGTACATGACGCAGCCCGTCTTCCCCGTGCGGGCGTCGGTGTCGCAGATCGTGCACCACCTCGAGCAGCTCACGCTCGACGAGCTCTCGCCCCGGGACAGGCTGGAGGTCGTCGCGGCCTGGCAGCAGGTGATCAACATGGCGACTGCCGGGCAGTCGGACGCGATCGCTCACATGGTCGACCACCCCGGCCCGCTGGGCGACTACGTCGAGGACGAGATCGCCGCGGCGCTGACCCTCACGTCCCACTCGGCCGGCGTCCTCGCCGGTCGCGCCGTCGGGGTTGCTGCGCACCCGCCGCTGCGCGACGCCCTGCGGGCCGGGACGATCGACGCGCGCAAGGTCGACGTGATCCTGAAGGAGACGTTCCCGCTCGTGGAGGGCGAGATGCGGGACGAGGTCGTGGCGCGCGCGGTCGAGGAGTCCGAGGGGTTGACCGCGCCGCAGCTCGCGCGCGTCGTCCGGCGGGAGTGCCTGGCGGCGGACCCGGCGACCGCGAAGGTGCGTCACGAGCGGGCCAAGGAGGACCGCAGCATCGAGCTCACCTGGCGGCCCGACTCGATGGCCTTCTTCGGTGCGTTCGTCCCTGCGAGTGACGCGGTCGCGGCGTACACCGCGCTCGACGCGCTGGCCGAGGCGGCGAAGGGCCCGGGCGACACCCGCACGGTCGACCAGCGTCGGGCGGATGCCTTCGCGGACATCTTCCGGCGCACCCTCGACACCGGGCAGACGGCCGCGGGCGCCCACCTGGCGACGCGGCACGGACGCAAGGTCGCGCTGAACGTGACCGTCGCCGCCTCGACGCTGATGGGCCTCGACGACCTCCCCGGCGAGCTCGAGAGCTACGGCCCGATCCCGGCGCACCTCGCGCGCGAGCTGGCGCAGGACGCGACGTGGCGCCGCATCCTCACCGATCCGAGGAACGGGGAGTTCGTCGAGCGTGGCCGGGCGACCTACCGGCCCGGGGCGGACCTCACGGGAACCGTCCTGGCGCGCGACGTCACCTGCACCGCACCGGGGTGCCGCCAGCCGGCCGCTCGGTGCGAGATCGACCACCTCGTGCCGTTCGACCACTCCCGACCGGCCGACGAGCAGACCACCGAGGACAACCTCGGGGCCGGCTGCAAGCACCATCACCAGTCGAAGACCGACAAGGTGTGGAACGCGACGAGGGACCCGGTCACCGGCATCTGCACCTGGACCAGTCCGCTCGGCATCACCTACTCGCGCGCCCCGGTCCGGGTGTTCGTCGCGCCGAAGGTGCTCGACCACGGTCCGCCGCCGCCGGCGCCGCCGGGCGACGACGACCCGCCCCCGTTCTGATCACCATTCGCCACATCCCGGTGTCACCGCAGTGCCGCGGTATCGCCGTGCCGCCGAACCTGTGTGCGCGGGCGGGCCTACTCGATGCGCGTGGTGGTCCGGCGACCAGGCGATGTCGACGTCGGCTTCGACGATGCAGGGAGCCCGATGGTCATGGCAGGGACCAGTCGATCGGGTCGGCGCCCTGTGCGACCAGGAGCTCGTTGACGCGGCTGAACGGGCGTGACCCGAAGAAGCCCCGGCTCGCGGACAAGGGGCTCGGGTGCACGCTCTCGACGTACGGCACTGCCCCGAGCGACGGCTTGAGCGACTGCGCGTCCCGCCCCCACAGCAGCGCGACGAGCGGCCCGCCGCGCTCGACGAGCGCCGCGATCGCGCGCTCGGTCACGGCCTCCCACCCCTGCTTGCGGTGCGAGGCGGGCTCGCCGGGCCGCACGGTCAGCACCCTGTTGAGCAGCATCACGCCGCGGTCGGCCCAGGGGGACAGGTCGCCGGTCGTCGGCATCGCAGCCCCGGTGTCCTCCACGAGCTCCCGGAAGATGTTCGCGAGCGAGCGGGGGATCGGACGCACGTCGGGCTGCACCGAGAACGACAGCCCCATCGGGTGCCCGGGCGTCGGGTAGGGGTCCTGCCCGACGACGAGCACGCGGACGTCCGCCATCGGGCGCGTGAACGCCCGCAGGATCGACTCGCTGGCCGGCAGGTAGGTCCGGCCGGCGGCGACCTCGTCGCGCAGGAACTGCCCGGCGGCGCGGATCTGCGGCTCGACGGGGGCGAGGGCGGCCGCCCAGTCGGGAGCGACGAGCTCGTCCAGCGCAGAAGCGTTCACGGCGACGAACGCTACCGGGACAGGACAGGTGCGGCGGGGGTACGGGCGCGGGCGGGGTATCCGGCACGCCATCGCGACCCCAGGGGTCGGGCATCGCCGGTTCCACCCGGACGGCGAATGACACGGGTGTCATTACGGCCGTACGATGTCGCTCGGCGCCCTCGCGGCGCTGGGAACGAGGCGGTGCGGCACAGCGCGCGCCGCACGGACAGCACGACCACCGCAGGACCCGAGCAGGACCCGAGCAGGACACCAGGAGGACGCATGGACGCCGCGACGATGACGCTCGAGTCGCTGCCGACCACCGGCGCACCCTCCGGCCTGGCCGAGCGGGACGAGCAGGTCCTCGCGTTCGAGCGCCAGTGGTGGAAGTACGCGGGCGCCAAGGAGCAGGCGATCCGCGAGCTGTTCGACATGTCGGCCACGCGGTACTACCAGGTGCTCAACGCCCTGATCGACGACCCGGCCGCCCTCGCGCACGACCCGATGCTCGTCAAGCGGCTCCGCCGGATGCGCTCGTCGCGCCAGCGGGCCCGCACGGCGCGTCGCCTCGGCACCCAGGGCTGAGCCTCGGCACCCAGGGCTGACCTGACGTCGGACTGACCCGGCTCGGCCCGGACCGCCGCGGCCGATCACCACGGGCCGCATCGCGTGACGGATCTCTCCCCGGCGACCACCGGTCAGGTCCGAGCAGAGCGAAACGCCTGCGTATCGTCCGATCCCGCCGCGCGCCGCGCGTCCGGTTCCGCGCGACCTGACGTGGGTTGGGCAGCGCAGACAGTAGCCTTGCGGCCGTGAGCAAGGCCGACTACCCCTACGCCGATGACGAGTTCGACGCGCCGTCGGGCCCCGACGTCCCCCGAGGCGTGCACCGAGCACCGCGTTCGGCGTGGAGCCGCTGGTGGCCGTTCCTCGTCGTGATCCTCGTCGTCCCGGCGATCGCCTACGGCCTCGTGACGTTCGCGTCGCGGGACAACTCGCCGAGCACGCCGGAGTCGAGCGCGACGAGCAAGGCGCCGGCGTCGTCGTCGCCGTCGAAGTCCCCGTCGGGCGACGCGTCGAAGGAGCCGACCGCGTCGGACGAGCCCACCAGCGACGAGCCGACCGCCGAGGTCGCCCTCGCGACCCCCGTGACCGTCTTCAACGCCGCCGGGATCAGCGGGCTCGCGGCCGGGACCGTCACCGACCTCAAGGGTGCCGGCTTCACCAACGTCACCGCCGCCAACTTCGTCGGCACCAAGCCGGACGTCTCGACGGTCTACTACGCGAGCGACGACCTCAAGCCGACGGCCGACCTCGTCGCGGAGACGATCGGCATCGACACGGTCACGCTCTCGGAGAGCGACGCCGACGACGGCGTCAGCGCCGTCCTCATCACGGCCCCCTGACGAGCTCGGCTCCCTGACCAGGCCGGCGCGGCCGGCCGTCGGGCAGGGGTGCCCGTCAGGCCAGCGCGTCGACCGCGAGCACGACGCACGCCGCGCTCCACGACAGCGGCGCGACCGAGGCGGGCGAGCCGTCCGCGAGGATCTTCTCGGGGATCGCGCCCGACGGCGTCCGGTGCGCGTCGACCACGTCGAGCCACCCGGTGGCCAGCACCGCGTCGCCCTGCTCGGCGGCGACCCAGGCGTAGAGCGTGGTCTGCGGCGTCCAGCTGATCCCGTCGTCGCGCCATCCGGCGCCCGGAGCGAGCCCACCCGCCGGTCGACGCATCGACTCGGTCGACGCGCGCCAGGTGAGCTGCGCGCTCGCGGCCGGCTGACGCCAGAACGGCGCCAGCGTGAACGCCACGGCCGCGTCGACGCTCCCGCCCCGGGCGTAGCGGGCCCACCCGGTCGGCTCGAACTCGTCGACGACGGCGGCCCGCAGCCTGTCGCCGGCGAGCGACGCGGTCCGCGCGAGGCCGTCGTCGTGCGCCAGGCCCGCGAGTCCCACCGCAGCCTGCAGGCCCGCGACCAGCGGCGCGGCGGTGCCGAGCGTGACCTCGGACTCGGCGACCTCCCAGTAGTCCGGCGATGCCGGGGGCAGGCCGTCGGTGTCGATCAGGGCATCGAGGTAGCGGGTCGAGCGCTCGACGAACGGGCGCAGGTCGCGGACCGCGCGCGCCCGGGCGTCGCCCTCGGAGATCTGGTCGACGACGAGCCCGGCGGCCCACAGCGCCCATCCGGCTCCGTCGACCTGCACGCCGCGGTCGTCGGGCGGGCCCGAGCCGTCCGGGAGGTAGCGCGCCTGGAACGAGCCGTCCGGGGACTGCACCCGCGCGAGGAAGCCGAGCACGTCGAGCGCGTCCTCGACGTGGCCCGTGCGCGCGAGCGCGACCGCGACGAACGACGCGTCACGCGGCCACACGTAGCGCCAGTACGGCGACCAGCCGGCGACGCTCGCGCCGTCGTCGAGCAGCAGGGTGCGGAGGTCGAGCAGGGCGTCGCGGGCCAGGTCCTCGTAGGGGCCGCCGAGCCCCGGCACGGTTCCCGCAGCGAGCCACGCGCGCTGCTCGGCGGCCTGCGAGCGGGCCCCCGCGGTGTCCGGGTCCGTGTCCGCCGGAGCCCCGAGGGAGCGGGCGGCGCGCTGGACGGCCGGGTCCAGCACGCGGCTGCCGGGCAGGAACGCGGGGATGACGTCGGTGGCCACCCCGGCGCGGGTCCCGTCGGGGCGCACGGCCACGCCGTCCTGGTGCAGGGGCAGCGGCGCGTCGCTCGCCGGTGGAGGAAGGGGCGCGGGGTCGCTCGCCCGGGCAGGTTCGGCGTGCGGCAGGAGGGCGAGGGCGACGACCGTCGCGGCGCCGACGACGGCGACGGTGGCCAGGCGAGCCCGGGCGCGGCGGTGCGCGGGACCGGCCGACGGGGTGTGCGCAGGCCCGGACGAGGCAGGGCTCGACGAAGTCCGCACAGGCGGGACGACGACCTCGTCGACCGCGGCGTCATCACCGGGCACGCGGGAACCCTACTGGCCGGCGCTCCGCCGCAGCGGCCGGTTCGTGCGTGGCGCATCCGCCAGGTGCGCCGGGCTGCGCGTCCCACCCGCCGCGGGACGGCCCGCCGGGGCCCTCGTCGGGCACTGCTCTGAGCGAACCCTGCTTGCACTCTCGGGTGTCGAGTGCTAACCATTGACTTAGCACTCTCGGGTTGAGAGTGACAGAACCACCCCGGCCGTCCGGTGAGGTTCGGCGCTCGCGGGACATGACCGCGCGCACCGGTCCGTCCGTCGCGGGCACCGTCGGCCCACCCACGAACACAGTGAAGGATCACAGCCCCATGGCCAAGATCATTGCCTTCAACGAGGAGGCCCGCCGCGGCATCGAGCGGGGTCTCAACGTCCTCGCCGACACCGTCAAGGTCACCCTCGGCCCGAAGGGCCGCAACGTCGTCCTGGACAAGAAGTGGGGCGCCCCCACGATCACCAACGACGGCGTCTCCATCGCCAAGGAGATCGACCTCGAGGACCCCTTCGAGAAGATCGGTGCCGAGCTCGTCAAGGAGGTCGCCAAGAAGACGGACGACGTCGCTGGCGACGGCACCACCACCGCCACCGT
>Ga0160439_1000856_pt1 | contig 10970 bp, 11 predicted proteins | sample HID1975M_E0MG_FD_108201 | JGI IMG/M metagenome (GOLD analysis project Ga0160439, IMG submission 108201) | Enriched soil microbial communities from UW Madison campus, WI, USA - HID1975M_E0 MG | ecosystem: Environmental > Terrestrial > Soil > Unclassified | place: USA: Madison, Wisconsin... | reverse complement strand
TTCCCCGACGCGGCGCACAGCTTCGACGCGTGAGGCGCGCGGGCTGGGGGCTGGCCGGCCTCGCGGCACTCGTCGGCCTCGTGCTCGCCGTCCCCCTCGGCGCGGGTCTGCTGGGCATCGCCCAGCTCGTCTCGTTCCGCGCCGGCATCGCGGTCGCGAGCGCGGCCGCGGCGCTGGGCGTCGTCGCACTGAGCCTGCTGCTCCCCCGGCCCGCGCGGACGGCGGCGATCCCGCTCGTCGTCGTGCTGGCGCTCGGCGGTGCCGCGCAGATGGGCGTGCTGGTCGCCCGATCCTCGGCGCCCGAGCCCGAGGCGTACGGCGGAGACTCGATCGTCGTGCTGTCGTTCAACACCCTGGGCCGCGCGCGGCCGGACACGCTCGCGTCGCTCGTGCGCGAGCAGGGCGCCGACGTCGTCGTCCTGCCCGAGACCTCGGCCGCGACCGCGGACGCGACGGCCGCGGTCCTCGCCGACGAGGGCATCGCGATGCAGGTCCGCACCGCCCCGAGCGTGGACGCGATCGTCGACGGAGTCGCACTCCTGGTCTCGCCCGCGGTGGGTGACTACCCCGGCGCCGAGATCCTGCCGATGCGCCACGGCGCGCTGCGCGTGACCGCCGAGGACGGTCCGACGATCGTCGCCGTCCACCCGGTCTCACCGAGCTCGGTCGGCTCGATGGCGACCTGGCGCACCGAGAGCCGGGCGGCGGCCGACGCGTGCACGACGACCCCGGGCGCGATCGTCGCGGGCGACTTCAACGCGACCCTGGACCACCCGGCGCTCAGGCACCTGGGATCCTGCGTCGACGCCGCGGACGCGGTCGGCCGGTCGACGAGCGGCACGTGGCCCGCGAGCGCGCCGACCTGGCTCGCCACGCCGATCGACCACGTGCTCGTCGACGGCCGAGCCTGGCGTGTGCTGGACTTCGACGTCCTGCCGGCCACCGGCGGCAGCGACCACCGCCCGGTCGTGGCGACCCTCGAGCGGCGCTAGCACCCCTCAGTAGCCGAGGTAGCGACCCGGCCGATGGTTGAGCGCGACGATGAGGTTGAGCAGGAACGCGCCCGCCGCCGAGAGCAGCACGGTGCCGGGATCCACGACCGTGAAGGCCGCGAGCACGACGACGGTGTCGAGGACCATCTGCACGTAGCCCGCCCGCCAGCCGGCCCGGTCCTGCAGGATCAGCGCGACGATGGTGAACCCGCCGACGCTCGACCGGTGCCGGAACAGGATGAGCAGGCCCACGCCGGCCAGCACGTTGCCCGCGAGCACGCCGTAGGCGGTCGGGAGGTCCACGGCCCCGAAGATCTGCGCGTGCAGCCCGCTCATCGTCGAGACCAGGGCGATGCACAGCGCCGTGCGCAGCGTGAAGTCCCAGCCGCGCTGGTGGATGGCCAGCAGCAGGAACGGGAGGTTGACCAGCGCGAACAGCAACCCGAAGGGCACGTCGACCACGTGCACGAGCAGGAGCGACAGGCCCGCGGTGCCGCCGGTGACCGCGTCGACCGAGCGCAGCAGGAACAGCCCGAGCGAGAGCACGAACGTGCCGGTGAAGATGCCGAGGGCGTCCTCGACGATCGAGTGCTTGGCCGCGTCGATCGTCGGCGCTGGCGCGGGGGCTGAGGTCATGGATGGTCCTCCGGGGGCGTCACGCGCCGGGCGGGGGTGGTGCCCAGCGGCGGACCATCCTCACACGTCAGTCCTCCTCGGCCTCCCACGCCTTGGCACGGGCCTTGGCCTTGTCGAGCGCGTGCGTCGCCTCGTCGCGGCTCTCGTACGGGCCCATGAGCTTGCTCCAGTCGCTCTTGCGACCCTCCTCGACCTCGTGGGTCTCGGTGTTGAACCAGAAATCGCCGGCCATCGTCGTGCTCCTCTCACATCCCGGGTCGAGCCCCGGACCTGCTCGTAGACTGCCAGGCATGTCGCCCGTGCACAGCCGCAACGCCCTCGTCCCGGGCACGATCAGCCCTCGTCGTGCCGTCCCGTCCAACATCGCGCGGCCGGAGTACGTCGGCAAGCCGGGACCGACCCCCTGGCGCGGTCCGGACGTGTTCGACGACGAGACGATCGCCGCGATCCGCATCGCCGCCCGCATCGGCGCGCAGGCGCTCGAGGAGGTCGGCAAGCACGTGGCCCCGGGCGTCACGACCGACGAGCTGGATGCGATCGGTCACGAGTTCCTCGTCGACCACGGCGCGTACCCCTCGACGCTCGGCTACCGCGGCTTCGCCAAGTCGCTGTGCACCTCGGTCAACGAGGTCATCTGCCACGGCATCCCGGACTCGACCGTGATCGAGGACGGCGACATCGTCAACATCGACATCACGGCCTTCATCGGCGGCGTGCACGGGGACAACAACGCGACGTTCCTGGCCGGGGACGTCGACGAGGAGTCGCGGCTGCTCGTCGAGCGCACGCGCGAGTCCCTCGACCGGGCCATCAAGGCGGTCAAGCCGGGCCGCGAGATCAACGTGATCGGCCGCGTGATCGAGAAGTACGCGACCCGGTTCGGCTACGGCGTGGTGCGTGACTACACGGGTCACGGGGTGGGCCCGGCGTTCCACACGGGGCTCGTCGTGCCGCACTACGACGCCGCGCCGCTGTACGAGACGGTCATCGAACCCGGCATGGTCTTCACCATCGAACCCATGCTCAACCTGGGAACACCTGATTGGATCATGTGGGACGACGACTGGACGGTCCTGACGGCCGACGGTCGTCGCAGTGCGCAGTTCGAGCACACCCTGCTGGTCACCGAAGACGGAGCGGAGATCCTGACACTGCCATGAGCCACCACAAGCACTCCAAGAAGCACGACATCGCCTTCGGCATCGACATCGGCGGCAGCGGCATCAAGGGCGCGCCGGTCGACCTCGACAAGGGCGAGTTCGCGAAGGACCGCCTGCGGATCCCCACGCCCCAGCCGGCCACGCCCGACGCGGTCGCCAAGACGGTCGCGGAGATCGTCGACTCGTTCGACCTCGACAAGCACGTGCCGATCGGCGTGACGTTCCCGGCCGTGATGCTGCACGGCGTCGCGCAGTCCGCGGCCAACGTGGACGCGTCGTGGATCGGTACCGACGCGCAGAAGCTGTTCAGCGACGCGACCGGTCGCCGAGTCGTCGCCGTGAACGACGCCGACGCCGCCGGCTTCGCCGAGGTCGCCTACGGCGCCGCCGCGGACGTCAAGGGCGTCGTGCTCATCGTGACGCTCGGCACCGGGATCGGCTCCGCGCTCGTCGTCGACGGCCACCTGGTCCCCAACACCGAGCTCGGGCACCTGGAGATCGACGGGCACGACGCCGAGTCGCGCGCCGCCGAGTCCGTGCGCGACCGTGAGGGCCTCGACTGGGAGCAGTGGGCGCAGCGCCTGCAGCGCTACTTCACGGTCGTCGAGAACCTGTTCTGGCCTGACCTCATCGTGGTCGGTGGCGGCGTGAGCAAGCACCACAAGGACTTCCTGCCGCTGCTCGATATCCGCTCGAAGATCGTCCCCGCCAAGCTCTTCAACGCGGCGGGCATCGTCGGCGCGGCGGCCCTGGCGGCCGACGAGGACTGAGCCTGCGCGTCGAGGAGCTCACTCCCCCAGCACGGGCTTGAGCTCCTCGACGTGCCACCGTCGGCGCCAGCGCACAACGAGCACGCCCAGCACGACGGCCACCGCGAGGAACCCGGCCACGACGAGCAGGTCGAGGCCGAGCCGGTCCGACGGGCCGCCGGTCATCGCGATGCGCAGCCCGTCGACCACGTACGTCATCGGCAGGACCGGGTGCAGCGCCTGGAAGAACCCGGGCAGCGTCTGCACGGGGTAGATGCCGGCACAGCTGGTCAGCTGCAGCATGAGCAGCACGAGAGCGATCGACGAGCCGACCACGCCCCACGCGGTGCGCAGGGCGTGCGCGATCGCCGTGAACGCGAGCGACCCGAGCGTCACCAGGCCGAGCAGCCCCGGCCACGAGACCGGGTCGAGCCCGAGCGTCAGCACGATGACCGCCGTGAGCACCCAGCCGCCGACGATCCCGACGACGGCCACGGGCAGGAAGCCCGCCAGCGCGACCGTCACCGATGACGCCCGTGAGGTCAGCCCGCGCGGGTTGATCGGCCGCAGGACCGTGAACGCGACGACGCCGAACACGCACAGCGCGATGCCGAAGAAGAACGGCGCGAGCCCGGCGCCGTAGGTCGGGGCGAGGTTGACGCCCTTCTCCTCGACGAGCGACGGCGACGAGATCGCGTCCGCCGTCGCCTCGGGGTCGTCGACGTGCGGGACCTTCCCCGCCGCGCTGGTCAGGGAGTCGGCGAGCTTGGTCGCGCCGTCGTCGAGCTTCTGCGTGCCATCCGCGAGCTGCGCGGCGCCGTCCTGGGCGTCGCTCAGCGCCGGGACCAGGTCGGCGAGGCCGTCGGCGACCTGGCGCGAGCCCGTGGCCAGCGCGTCGATGTCGTCGCGGGCACCGGAGATCTTCTTCTCGATGGCCGGCGCCTTCGCGCCGATCGCGTCGGCCGCGCTCTGGGCATCCTTCGCCGCGGCGGCCACGTCCTGGGTCGCGTCCGTGACGTCGTCGGCGCGCGCGGCCGCCGCCTCCGCCGCGTCGTGCGCGGTCGTGAACGTGCGGTCGTCGGCGAGCTCGGGATGGGCAGCCGCCAGGGCGTCGAGCGCCGCCACCGTGGCCGTCGTCTGGGCCCCGATGCTGCTCGCGCCCGTCGCGACGGCGTCGGTGAGGTCGCTGACTGCGGCGGTCACATCGCCCGCCGCATCGACGGCACGGGGCAGCAGCGGCAGCAGGTCGTCCGTCACCGGGTCGACGACGGCCGCGATCTGCTCGTTGCCGTCGGCCACCTTCTCGGCCCCGTCGCGGAGCTTCGTCGTGCCCGTGACCGCTGTCTTGAGGCCCGACGAGAGCTTCGTCGCGCCGTCGTGCGCAGCCGCGGCACCGTCGGCGAGGTCCGACGCCCCTCCCGCCGCGTCCTCGAGCCCGCTCCTGAGCTCCCCGAGGTCGCCGAACGCCACGCGCAGGTAGGCCGCGAGCGCGGCCTGGTTGATCCGCTCCTGCAGCTCGAGCGCCGCCCCACGCGAGGCGACCGAGACGATGAACCCGTTCGCGCCGTCGCGCGCCAGCACCACGCGCGCCGCCTGCGGTGAGCCACCCTCGACCGAGGCGAGGTTCGCCGAGAAGTCGGACGGGATCGTGATGACCATGAGGTACCGGCCGGCGGCGAGACCGTCGGCGGCCTCGGCGGCGTCGGTGGGTGTCCAGTCGACGACCGGCTCCTTCTCGAGCTCGTCGACCATCTGGTCGCCGGCGGTCACCTTCTCGCCGTCGTCGGTCGTCACCGGGACGTCGTCGTTGACGACCGCGACCTTGATCTTGTCGACCTTGCCGTACGGGTCCCAGTTCGACCACAGGTACAGGCCGCCGTACAGCGTCGGGACCAGGACGAGGAAGCCGATCGCGAGCCGCTCGAGCGGGCGACGGTAGCGGCGCAGCTCGGCGACCGTCAGGGCGAGGACGTTCATCGGACCTCCCGGACCTGGGCGGCTGCGTGGACCGCGTCGTGGATCGGCATGTCGAGCACGCGCGCTCGCTCGGCGCCGCTGGGACGGGTCGCGGCCGAGACCACGACGACGCCCGTCGCGGCGACGTCGGCCAGCGCGTCGCCCACGCGGCGGTGCTCGGCCTCGCTCAGCCCGTGGTCGACGTCGTCGACCACGAGCACCTCGTGCGGGGCGGCCAGGGCCAGCGCGACGGCGAGCAGCGTGCGGTCGACCGCGGCGAGCTCGTCGACGAGCTCGTGCGGGTCCACGGCGAGCCCGACGAGGGCCGCGGCCTCGTCGTACGCGAGGGTCCGGACGTCCTCGCGGCGGTGGACGTGGTCCCAGCGGCGTCGCTCGGCGGCCGCCTCCCGGACCCGCTGCTGGCCCTCGAGCTCGATCGGTGGGCCGACCTGGGCGACGGAGGTCCGGCGGCGGACCCGCCGCGCCTGCGCGGCGCCCACGCGGCCGGTCGGGACCGGGTGCCCGAGGACGGTCAGGCCGCCCGTGCTGTGCCGCGCCCGGCCGACGAGGGCGAGCAGCAGCATCGACCGGCCCGTGCCGCCGCTGCCGACGACCTCGATCGCGTCGCCCGGGTGTGCCGTGAGGGTGACGTGGCGGAAGACCCAGCCGGTGCGCAGGTGGAGGCCGAGGGCGTGGGCCTGGATGGCTGGCTCGGGCTCCTCAGCTGGCTCCGGCTCGTCGGCCGACTCGGCCTCGTCGACGTCGGGCCCCTGCGGCCCCGCCTGCGCGGGGTGTGGTGCGGCCACCCCGGGATCCGGCGCTCCGGGCTCGTCGGGGCGGCTGTTGTCGGCGTCGGCGTCGGGCATGGAAGACCTCCTGCGACCAGATGACCTGGACCTGCGCGGTTGCACCTAGCATGTCGGCTCCCGACGGGAGACGCGCGAGCACCGCGCGGGCACGCCCGTCCGATGCCACGATGGGCCGATGCGCCGGGTCCTCGTCGTCGCCGACGACGACGCCCCGCCGTCCGACGTCGACTCCGGAACGGTCACCCTGCGACCGTCCACCCCGAAGGAGCACTGATGGGCCTCGTCGTCTCGCACCTGTCGATCGACTGCACCGACCCGAACGCCCTGGCCGGCTGGTGGGCGGAGGTGCTCGGCTGGGAGCGCGCGTGGGACGAGGACCCGGACGACGACGAGGTGGGCATCCGCGCACCCGACCGCTCGGCCGAGTGGCTGTTCCTCAAGGTGCCCGAGGCGAAGGCGGTGAAGAACCGGCTGCACCCGGACCTGCGGCCGCCCGACGGCTCCGACCAGGCCACCGAGCTCGCCCGGCTGCTCGCGCTCGGCGCGATGCCCGTGGACATCGGGCAGGGGCCCGAGGTCCTGTGGCACGTGCTGGCCGATCCGGAGGGCAACGAGTTCTGCCTCCTGCTGCGCACTCCCGCCCAGGTCAAGGCTGACGGCGACTAACCGCGCGCAGGCCGCAGCATCGCCGCGGGCCGTGCACCCTCGACCGCGGTGATGATCGACGTCGTCGCGAACCCGTGCCGCACGTACAGGCGGCGGTTCTGCTCGCTCGACGACTCCAGGTACGCGGGCATCGCGTCGGCGTCGACGACGGCCAGGCGTGCGGCGAGCAGCGCGGTGCCGACTCCCGCCCCGCGGGCCTCGGCGGCCGCGCCGATCATCGCGAGGTACCAGTGCGGCTCCGACGGCCGGTGCGCCGCCAGCCGTGCCTGGTTGCGCGCCGCGCGGACCATCCCGCGGATCCCGAGCGCACGCAGGAACGCCGGGAGCTCGGCCGCCTCGTGCGCGAGGTGGGCCAGCGACGAGACCCGACCGGGCGGCTCCCACAGCGCCACGCCGACGAGGGCCCCGTCGTCCGCTCGTCGGGCGAGGTCGACGTGCCCGTGCCGGAGCGGGCCGCTGCTGATCAGGGGACGGAACAGCGCGGCGAGCTGCGTCTCGGTCGGACGTCCGAGGCCCGTGATCGCCAACGTCGCGGCGTCCTCTCGGAATGCCTCGGCAAGGACGGCGGCGGCTGCGGGGACGTCGGCGCGGGTCGCCGGCGTGACCACGAGCTCCATCAGCGGGGCACGGAGTGCGTCCAGCCGGCGTACGGCGTGCACCGCTGCTCGTCGCCCGACCACTCGCTCTCGACCGCCCCGTACACGAAGGCGTCGTGCCAGCAGGGCTGCCCGTCCGGGTCCGTCGAGAACGCGGCCACCTGGCGCAGATGGCCCTCGCGCCGCATCCCGAGCCGCTCGAGCAGCGCCCACGAGCGCGTGTTGCGCGGGTCGCAGCGGGCGCTGACGCGGTGCGCACCCCACGCGCGGAAGCACACGTCGAGCAGCCCGGCGGCCGCCTCCGTCGCGTAGCCCTGCCCCCAGACTCGGGGGTCGAACACGTAGCCCAACGTGTACGACCGCCACGCCTGCGGGTCGTCGAGCCGCAGGTACAGGTTCCCGACGAGGCGCTCGTCCGAGCGCAGGCACACGGCTCAGAACGCGGAGTCGCCCGCCCGCTCGAGGGCGAGCTCGTGGCACTGCGCGCGGGGCTGAGGGCCGTAGGGCTCGAACCGCACGGCCTCGGGCTGCGAGAGGTAGGCGTGCAGCGCGTCGCCGTCCCCGGCCGTGAAGCGCCGCAGAAGCAGCCGGTCCGTGCGGATCGTCTGGTGCGCGCCGACACCCTGGACCGTGATCACGGTCACCACCCTGGCCTCCGCTCCGCGGCCGCCACCTGGACCTTCGTCCCCCATCGACCGCGAGCGCGACGGCGCATCGCGCGCGACCCGCGCTCCCTGCGTGCCCCTTGACTCCGCTCACCGCGGTGCCGATGTCGTCCTGTGGCTAGTGACTGGCGGTCCCACGACAAGTCGATCCTCGATCTGCTGGACGGTGGTCAACCCGGTGGGACTAGGCCCGTACGGCGGCGACGATCGTCGCGCGCGCGGCGGCGGCGTGCTGCCGGCGCGCGCCGAGGCAGGCAGCGACGGCCCGGCCAGAGGATCGAAGTCCGCGTGCAGGCGCGGCCGTGGGCCTGGTGGACCCTGGCAGGCATCGGCGTGCTGATGGTCGCACTCCGGGTTGCGGAGTCCGTGGGAGCAGGCGGCTTCGGGACCCAGTGACGCGTCACTGCGGCGATGCGCCTTCGGCGGGCAAGCGGTCGCGCGTGACGAGCAATGCCAAGCCAACCGGGCCCCCACGACGACCGCAGCGGAGAGGATCAGTCGTGCTCGCGCTGGGTGGGCAGGTCGTCGATCGCACGGAGGTCGGCAAGGAGCTCGTCCGGCACGGCGGGTCGCCGAGCGAGGTACCGGTCGACGGCGGCAACGAGGTCAGACGGCACGGACCCCTCCGACTCGCCCACCCGCTCGTCCGGACTGCCGTTCTGGTCACCTACCACGTGGCAAGTATCGCACCGGATCCAGACGAACCGCGGTGGGGACCTGGAGGCTCCGCGCACGCGCACGACGTCACACGCCACACCCTCGCCACCACCGTGACCCCGATGGATAGGCCCAGAACGCAACCCCGCAGGTCAGCGGCCACGAGGGCGGATGAGTCAGTCGATACGCCGGGTATCGAAGAATGACGCTCTGACCTGCACATTCACTCCGTCGGGGGCTCTCCGGGGGCTACAGACTCGGCAGCCAGCTTCGCGGCCCGGGTCTTCTCGAGCATGTCCATGTACTCGCCCCAGAGGCTGCTGCCCTCGTTGTAGATGAGCTCGAGCTGCTGGACGAGCTGCTTCACTCGCTGGACGTCGAACGGTTCGGGGGTCACGAGCCGTCCGTCGCGGGCATCGCGCCAAGCCGGCACCCACCGGTCCTTCGTTGCGAAGTGGAAGTAGCTCGCGTGGAAGAGCGTGTTGCGAGTACTCATGGAACGCCGCGCTCGCCTCGCCCACTTCTGGAGTCGCGGTTCGTTGATCTGTTTGCCGAACCTTCCGAGGTCCCGGCATCGCTGGCTGACGTCGGGCGTGTAGCCGGCGTCGTACGCCTCGTTGAGGCGCCAGAACTCGTGGAGCATCCGGGCTGCATCCTCGACCTTCGCGGCGATGACCACCAACTGCCCGAGAGGCTCGATCGCCTCGGTCGGGACGTTGTAGTAGTGCGGGTCCATGGTCGGTTCGGTCATCGCTGATCCTTACCGCGGGTGACGACGCCATTGGTCGCGTCCCGCCTCCGCACCTCGGCACTCCGGGCGGTCGGACCGCCCGGAGTGCCGAGAACTACCTGTTCTCGGCGTTGTCTAGGGATCGGATGAACTCGCCGAGTGGGCGCCACTCCGGCGGCCGCTGGGCGGTTGCGGCTTCGAGGGCGAACTTCTGATCATCTGTGAGGTGCGCTCGGAGCGCGTAGGCCCCCAGCCCGGCACCCGTCTGCAAGACCACGGGAACCGACTCCATGAGTTCAAGGGGTGCGGACGGATTGGTCGCGATGACTTCTCGCAGCGCAGGGTCAGGCTCGCGCTCGTACATCCTGCGCAGGAAGTCCTCCGATATGTGGTGGCTGTTCGCCGCCGCCGCCCGCACGTGCAGGTCCGGGTCGTCCAGCACCATCTGCTCTTCCTGCGGAGACTTGGGACCGCCGTCTATGACCCACTCTGCACGGGCAACGCGGTCGAGCGACTCGTACTCGTCGGGTGTCACTTGTCCTCCGAGCGGTCGTTGGCTAGAACTTGCATGAAGGATCACCGGTTATCCCGCAGCGCCCCATCCACGACTTCTTTCCGTTGATGTGGTCAGGTCAGAGGCACAAAAGGGCGGATGAGTCAGTCGATACGCCGGGTTCTGTCTCCGCGCGCGGTTGCCCCCGCGCGGGTGACGGCCATCCATCTACGACGTACGTTGCCGCACGCCTCCAGCGGCCTACCCGGGAGCTCGGGCGAGCAGCCCTCGAACGCTCCCTGTCTGGCCTTGCTCCGGGTGGGGTTTACCTAGCCGCACCGGTCGCCCGGCACGCTGGTGGTCTCTTACACCACCGTTTCACCCTTACCTCTCCGGCGGACCGGAGAGGCGGTCTGTTCTCTGTGGCACTGTCCCGCGGGTCACCCCGGGTGGGTGTTACCCACCACCCTGCCCTACGGAGCCCGGACGTTCCTCGGCGAGCCCGAGGGCTCGACGCGGCCGCCTGACTGACTCATCCGCGTGGTCGAGCCTATCTGCTCCCATCCGCCGGGGTGACCGCTCCGAACGAGGGGTATGGACACTTCGAGCTACCTCTCGCGGCGCGAGCGTGTGATCCTCGCCCACCTCGCCCTGCCCGTCACCCTCAACCAGATCGCGATGTCGCTGTTCGTCTCGCGCAACACGGTCAAGACCCAGTGCCGGTCGATCTACCGCAAGCTGGAGGTCAACGACCGCGACTCAGCGGTCCGCGTCGGGCGCGAGCGCGGGCTGCTGGCCGACGACCCGATCGAGGACGACGAGGACCTCGAGGTGGTCCAGCAGCGCGATCACACGTCGACC
>Ga0160439_1000853_pt1 | contig 11007 bp, 13 predicted proteins | sample HID1975M_E0MG_FD_108201 | JGI IMG/M metagenome (GOLD analysis project Ga0160439, IMG submission 108201) | Enriched soil microbial communities from UW Madison campus, WI, USA - HID1975M_E0 MG | ecosystem: Environmental > Terrestrial > Soil > Unclassified | place: USA: Madison, Wisconsin... | reverse complement strand
GGTCCCTGACGGGCTCGCTCCCGTTGACCTCGCAGATGGGCCACTGCCCGTCGAGGCACTCATTCACGAGGGCATCGAGCTCCTAGGGGAGATCATCGTCTGGGTGCGAGCGGGGCATGTCACCGGGATCGAGCAGGCTTGGTACACGGACGACCCGCCATCGACTTGGCCGAAACCGGCCCGTGTTCAGATCCGTGGAGAGTCCGCTCGTCCGTCAATGCTGGGGGGGGGTCCTGAAGGTGGCTGATGCGCTATCGTCCACGCACTCTGAAGCGGTTTGGCGAGAGAGGGCCGACTTCATCATTCAGGCGAAGTTGCCGGAAGAGGGCCGCTTCGAGCAGCTCTGGGCTCGACAACTCGCGCCCGACGAGTTTGAGCTCTGTTGCATCCCCTTCTTCCTCTACGACGTTTCGCTCGGTGATGTCGTTGCTACTGACCCGCGCGCGGAGCGTCGCTACGTTCTCAACCGAGTAGTGCGCCGCTCCGGGCGCTCGGTCCTTCGTGCGTTCTTCGACAGGGCGTCCTACCGCTACCGGGACCTGGTGTCCCAGCAGATCGCTGACGTAGGAGGACTGATGGAGTGGTCTTCGCCGAGCTTGTTGGCGATAGACGGGCGGGATGACGCACTGGCTACATCGATCGAGGCTCTCCTACGTGAAGCCCACAGCGCCGGGCAGCTGATATACGAACGAGGTCGGCAATCCGCCGGCTCGAAGCCGAACGGCGCGGAGTATTGAAAGACTCCTGGAGCACGAACGGAGGGCTCAATGAAGTTGCATGATGACGACCCTGGCGCGGAACCGATGATCACGTCGAGGGAGGCGTTCCTCGCGATGACCGACTTCATCTGGCGGTTCGCTCAGCGTGCAGGCGACGACCTCACTACCCTCATCGGGGATACGGAGCTTGCGGCAGACGGTGGGCCGTTCGACGCGGCGGCATGGGACGACTGGCAAGCAAGCGTTGCGAGAATACGCGCCGGAAAGCCGCCACGAGGCGACCAATGACCGCTACTCCTGGCCTTCGAACAGTCTCGCCTGCGAACTCGGAGACGTGCTGGGTGGTGCGGGATGAGTGGTAGCACTGTCGCGATGGTCGGTGCTCTCATCGACGCTCACCGGGTGCTCGTCCCGTTGCTGGACGAACACCTAGCGGATAACGAGCGCCAGGTGCTGCCGCACCTTCTCGTATCGGATATCGTTCGGTGGTTGGTCGAGCACCGAGCGTCTCATCCCGATGTGTGTTCGTCCGTGCTGGGGTGGCTCGGGTCGGCGTACGAACGGGGTCCGGATGACGTTCGGGAACTGATTGCGGTCAGCGTTGTGGAGATGCTCCCAGACCCCGGGCAGGACGGCGAAGAGCTTCACAGACTGCTCGGCCCGCTTCTGCGAAGACTCGACCCGTGGAGCCGTCCGTAGCGAGTTCCAACTAATCCAGTGCGGAAACGACCCGAGTCATTTCGAGACCGTGCCGCCGCCCGGCACGAACCACACCTGCCAGTTCTCTCCAGAATCGAGTGCCGCTGATGACAGACCGAAACCTTGAGTTCCCCGACGGCTTTGACGAGTTTGCGCAATGGGAGGTTCAGTCGAAGGGCTTCTTCGAGCACGCCGTCGTTCGCTCCGGCGACGTCGCTGTGCCGGTGACTTTTTTCGACCCCGATCGGCTGCGGCAGGAAGTGCTTTCGGAGACCCACGCTGGTCGCGCCTTCAGCGTGAAACGACTCCTCGTTGTACCGAAGGTGACAGTGGAGCAGATGCGCACGGCGGTCGCCGAGGCGCCGGCGGAACTTCTGGAAGACGGAGGTCTAGGAATGACGAGCAGAACGTCGATAAGCCTGTCCAACGACCACTGGCTCGTCCTCTTCGACCTGATCGCGATGCTGAACGCAGCCGAGGGCCTCGTGTGGGAGGACCAGGCGGAGCAGAGGGCACTGTGGGATCTCGAGGCGACTCTCGAATCAGTCCTGCCCGACGTCGTGGCCAGGGATTACGGTGATCGTCTCACCAACGCTCGCGATCGACTTCGGGACGCCACGGCTGATCGAAACGATGCAGGTGGGAGTTGAGCGATCTGCAGGACGCGTTGGTCCGAACGGTGCGCGGGGACGCGTCCGCTCTAGGAAGCATGGCGACTGTCGATCACGACGCCTTGGTGCAGGCCGCCGTCGCGGTAGCGCCGCTGGTGGTCACCCGAGAAGCGACCATCCGAGTCCTGGAGGACTTGCGCAACGGCCGACTCCGACCAGAAGTCGCTCAGTGCTGGGCGTCTTTCATGCGCCGGGGCTACATCGAAGCTGTTCGCCGTACGCGCGTAATCCGGCCGATCCACATCGAGTATCAGCGGGACGTGGAGGACGTGATTGCCGATGCGGTCTCGAGGCTGGACGAAATCGGTGACCTTGTGGACGGTGTGTTGACGCGGGATGAGATCGACGTCCTTCTAGCACGCCTGGCGTGAGTGCCATAGGTTGACGCAGTGAAGATGCATGATGTGCTGGCGTCCCCTGGGGCCGTGCATTCCGTTCCGGTGGAACGGCTAGGTCGACACGATTCGTTGGGTGTGCTGCTCCACGAAGCGCAGCTGATTGACCTGCGCATGGATGCGCTCACGCGCAGGGCCGGGCTGATCTTCGACCTTCGGGTCGCTCTTGAGATTCGTGATGCGAACACGGGTGTGCTGGTCATTGACGACGTTGAGCGATTGTCTTGGGCGGGCGTGGGGCCGACCGAACCACTGATCGCGTGGTCGGTCGACGGCGCAGCACTCGAGCGGGGGCTCGGGTCCATCACGATTTCGCTGGGCTTGTGGCCGGCTCCCGGTGGCGAGCTCACCATCGTCGGCACGGCCGGCGTCTTCGTCGCCGGCAATGTGCCACACCTAGCCGACGTGCCGCCGGACTATACGGAGACCGACCGTCCGGGCCTGGAGGGATTGATCGCAGACTGGGAGTCTGAGTTCACGCCGTTCACCGCGTCCGTCCTCGCCTGAGCGCGGACTTCAGCAACCCGGTCGTTCCGGGCCAGCAGCAACTCCGGCAAATCGCCGCGCGCTTCGGCACTCCGCTGCAACAGAGAGCGCGAGCCTCGGAGCAGGTGTCCCGGCCGGCACGCAACGCCTGAGTCACGTGTCGAGCTACACGGTTTCCTCACGCTGTGAGATCGTTGCGTGGTGCCGCCGCTGCGCAGATTTCTCCGTCCCACGCCCGGCAGGGTCGTCGCGGGAGCCTTCGTAGCGGTCCTGACGATCGGGACCGTGCTGCTGAGCCTGCCTGTCGCCGTCCAGGGGCGCACGGCGACGTTCATCGAGGCGTTGTTCACTGCGACGAGCGCGCTGTGCGTCACCGGGCACATCGTCGTCGATACGCCGGTGTTCTGGTCGCCCTTCGGACAGGTGGTCATCATGGGCCTGATCCAGGTGGGCGGGTTCGGCGTGATGTCTCTCGCGACCCTCCTGGGACTGCTCGTCGCCCGGCGTCTCGGGCTGCGCACACGCCTCACCGCGGCCAGCGAGAGTCACACGGTCGCCGTCGGCGACGTCCGCCGCGTGCTCAGCGGCGTCGCGATCACCACCCTCGTCACCCAGACCGTCGTCGCGCTCCTTCTCTTCCTGCGTTTCTGGCTCGGGTACAGCGAGGAGGCGGGTCGTGCGCTGTGGCTCGGCATCTTCCACGCCGTCTCCAGCTTCAACAACGCAGGCTTCGCGCTCTTCAGCGACAATCTGATGTCGTTCGTCACCGACCCGTGGATCTGCCTGCCGATCTGCGCGGCGATCATCCTCGGCGGGATCGGGTTCCCCGCGATCATGGAACTGCGGCGCCGGCTCTTCATCCCGCGACGCTGGACCCTCAACACGATGACCGTGGTCGTGGTGTCCGGCGTGCTGCTCGTCGCCGGAGCAGCGGCCCTCACGCTGCTGGAATGGTCCAACCCGGGCACGCTCGGGCCGCTCGACCCCGCGAGCCGCCTCCTCGCGGGCTTCACCCTGTCGGTGATGCCGAGGACGGCCGGCTTCAACACGATCGACGTCTCGCAGATGCATGAGGAGAGCTGGTTCGTCACCGACATCCTCATGTTCATCGGAGGCGGTCCCGCAGGAACGGCCGGTGGCCTGAAGGTCACGACCTTCGCGGTCCTGTTCTTCATCATCGTCGCCGAGCTGCGCGGCGACACCGCGGTGAACATGTTCGGGAAGCGTCTGCCCCGCTCCACCCACCGTGAGGCCCTGACCGTCGCGCTGCTCGCCGTGGCGCTCGTGGTCGGCGCGACGCTGGCGATCATGCTGATGAGCCCGTTCGACTTCGATCGGGTGCTGTTCGAGGTCATCTCGGCGTTCGCCACGGTGGGGCTGTCGACCGGGATCACGGCCGACCTGCCCGCGGCCGCGCAGACCATCCTGATCGTCCTCATGTTCATCGGCCGCCTGGGCCCGGTCCTGCTCGGGTCGGCCCTGGCACTGACGACGCAGAAACGCATGTACGAACTTCCGAAGGAGCGTCCGATCATTGGATAACGCCACCCCCTTCTTCAGCCGTCGCCGCGCGAAGGACTCCTCCGCCGCGAGCGTCGCCGTCATCGGCCTCGGACGCTTCGGCGGTGCCCTGGCCACAGAGCTCGCGCGGTCGGGAACCGAGGTGCTCGGCATCGACACCGACGAAGACATCGTGCAGTCGCTCAACGGGATCCTCACGCACGTCGTGCGAGCCGACTCGACCAAACAGGTTGCGCTCGAGCAGCTCGGCGTCGTGCAGTTCGACCGGGTCGTCGTCGGCATCGGATCCGACATCCAGGCCAGCATCCTGACGACATCCCTGCTCAAGCGGATGGGCGCGCGCTCGATCTGGGCCAAGGCGATCAGCGAACAGCACGGGCTGATCCTCGAGCAGCTCGGCATCGAACACGTCATCTTCCCGGAGGCCGACATGGGCCGCCGAGTGGCCCACCTCGTGCGCGGCGCGATGCTCGACTACGTCGAGTTCGATCGCGACCTCGTCGTCGCGAAGACCGTGGCCCCGCGAGAGATCGTCGGACAGACGCTCGAGGAGGCGGCCGTGCGTCGTCGACACGGGGTCACCATCGTCAAGATCCGCACCGCCGACGGCACGTGGCATGCCGCCGGGGCGTCGTCCGTCGTCTCGGACGGGGACCTGCTGATCGTCATCGGGCCCGTCGACCGGACCGAGAGGTTCGCCGCCCTGGTGTGAGTTGCCGGCGCTCCCCGCGGCCTCCGGACGGGAAGCATCCTGTCCTCGGCATAGGGGTCGCCCCTGAGGTCGCGGTTCCCTGCGTCCTCGCGGCTTTCGCCGCCGGGTCGGCGATGATCCCGTCCCGCTGATCGCAGCGCCGCATGGGTTCCGTTAGGGCCCCGTCTCCGCGGTCGCGGCGGGTGTTTGATCGTGGATTGCGTCGAGAGACGTGCGGGCCTCACCCGAAGTCCGGACACCACGAAATGGGAGTTACTCGTGCTCGACATCGTCTACGTGCTCGGCGTCCTCGCCTTGTTCGCGCTGGTCGGTCTGATCGGCAAGGCGGTGGAGCGGCTGTGATCGTCTTCGAACTGGTCGCCGCCGCCCTGGGGCTGGCAGCGCTGGTCTACCTCGTCGTCGCCCTGGTGAAGCCGGAGAAGTTCTGATGGAGTGGCTGCTTCTCGTCGCGAGCCTCGCGACCCTGATCCTCTTCCTCGGCGTGGCGTACCGCCCCGTCGGCGACTACATGGCGTGGGTGTTCACCACGCGCAAGGACTCGAAGGTCGAGCGCGGCATCTACCGCGTCATCGGCGCCGACCCGAAGTCGGAGCAGACGTGGCAGGCCTACCTGCGGAGCGTGCTGCTGTTCTCGCTCGTGGGCGTTCTCCTCCTCTACCTCCTCCAGCGCACGCAGCAATGGCTCCCTTACGCGCTGAACCTGCCGGCGGTTCCGGAGAGCCTGTCGTTCAACACGGCCATCTCCTTCGTGACCAACACGAACTGGCAGTCCTACTCGCCCGAGCTCACCCTCGGCTACACCGTGCAGTTCGCCGGTCTCACCGTGCAGAACTTCGTCTCCGCGGCGACCGGCATCGCCGTCGCGGTCGCCCTCGTCCGCGGCTTCGCCTACCGGCGCACCGGCACCATCGGCAACTTCTGGGTGGACCTCGTCCGCGGCTCGTTCCGCATCCTGCTGCCCTTCTCCGTGATCGCCGCGATCGTGCTCCTGGCCGGCGGCGTCATCCAGAACTTCGCAGGGTTCACCGACATCGCCACGGTCTCGGGGGGCGCGCAGACGCTGCCCGGCGGCCCGGTCGCCTCGCAGGAGGCGATCAAGGAGCTCGGCACCAACGGTGGCGGCTTCTTCAACGCGAACGCCTCGCACCCCTTCGAGAACCCGGCCGGCTGGACGAGCCTCTTCCAGATCTTCCTGATCCTCGTGATCCCCTTCTCGCTCCCGCGCACGTTCGGCCGGATGGTGGGCGACAACCGCCAGGGCTACGCGATCCTCGCGGCGATGGGCACCCTGTTCCTCGTCTCGCTCGGGGCGCTCGCCGCCTTCGAGTTCGCCGGCAACGGCACGGCTCCGCAGCTCGCCGGCGCGGCGATGGAGGGGAAGGAGGCGCGGTTCGGTCTCGCCGGGTCGGTCCTGTACGCCTCGGCCACGACCCTCACCTCGACCGGCTCGGTCAACTCGATGCACGACTCCTACACCGCGCTCGGCGGCATGATGCCGATGCTGAACATGATGCTCGGCGAGATCGCGCCCGGTGGCGTCGGCGCCGGCCTCTACGGCATGCTCATCATCGCGGTCGTCGCCGTCTTCATCGCCGGACTGCTCGTGGGGCGCACCCCCGAGTACCTCGGCAAGAAGATCGGTCCCCGCGAGATCAAGCTGGCGAGCCTGTACATCCTGGTCATGCCGGTGCTGCTGCTCAGCGGTGTGGCGCTCAGCTTCGCGCTGCCCGCCGTCCGCGAGGACGTCGAGTCGACCTCGATCTGGAACCCCGGCGTCCACGGCCTCTCCGAAGTGGTCTACGCGTTCGCCTCGGCGTCCAACAACAACGGCTCCGCATTCGCCGGGCTCACGGCCAACACACCCTGGATGAACGCGGCGCTCGGCGTCGCGATGCTCCTCGGGCGGTTCGTGCCGATCGTGCTCGTGCTCGCACTGGCCGGCTCGCTGGCCGCACAGGACAAGGTGCCGGTGACAGCCGGAACCCTGCCCACCCACCGACCGCTGTTCATCGGGCTCGTCGTCGGTACGGCGATCCTCGTGACCGCCCTGGTCTTCTTCCCCGTTCTCACGCTGGGTCCCCTGGCGGAAGGGCTGCTGTAAATCATGTCCACTATCACCACCACCCCCGAGTCCTCCGCCGCCCACCACGGCAGCGGTGCGCGGACGCCGAAGAAGTCCTTCAGCTGGGCGCAGGTGCGCGCGGCGCTTCCCGGTGCGTTCCGCAAGCTCGATCCGCGCGCCCAGTGGCGCAACCCCGTCATGTTCCTCGTCTGGGTCGGCGCCGCGCTGACGACCGTCCTGGCCGTCGCCGAGCCGTTCCTCGGGGGCCCCGCGTCCTCGGGCGGCAGCTCGGTGCCGTGGTCGTTCACGGCGGGCATCGCGATCTGGCTGTGGCTGACCGTCCTGTTCGCCAACCTCGCCGAGTCGATCGCCGAGGGGCGCGGCAAGGCTCAGGCCGACTCGCTCCGCAAGACCCGCACGAGCACCACGGCCCACCGCGTGACCGGCTACGACCCCGCCTCGGACGCCGCCGCCGAGCGCGCCGCCGTGACGGAGGTGGCCTCGTCCGAGCTGCGGCTCGGTGACGTCGTCACGGTCACGGCCGGCGAGCTGATCCCCGGCGACGGCGACATCGTCTGGGGCATCGCGAGTGTCGACGAGTCGGCCATCACCGGTGAGTCGGCGCCCGTCGTCCGCGAGTCCGGCGGCGACCGCTCCGCCGTCACCGGCGGCACCCGCGTGCTCAGCGACCGGATCGTCGTGCGGATCACCTCCAAGCCCGGAGAGACCTTCGTCGACCGCATGATCGCCCTCGTCGAAGGCGCCGCGCGGCAGAAGACCCCGAACGAGATCGCGCTGAACATCCTCCTCGCGAGCCTCTCGATCGTCTTCGTCGTCGTGGCGCTCACGCTGAACCCGATCGCCTCGTATGCCGCGAGCCCCGCGAGCGTCACGGTGCTCATCGCGCTGCTCGTCTGCCTGATTCCCACCACCATCGGGGCGCTGCTGTCGGCGATCGGCATCGCCGGCATGGACCGCCTGGTCCAGCGCAACGTCCTCGCGATGTCCGGACGGGCCGTCGAGGCGGCCGGCGACGTGACGACACTGCTGCTCGACAAGACCGGCACGATCACCTACGGCAACCGGCAGGCGTCCGAGTTCGTCCCCCTCGCCGGGATCGCCCAGCTGGAGCTGACCCGCGCCGCGGCGCTGTCGTCGCTGGCCGACCCGACGCCGGAGGGGAGCTCGATCGTCGATCTCGCCGTGGCCCGCGGCGTCGACGTGCGAGGCGAGTCGCAGGGCACGATCGTGCCGTTCACCGCGCAGACCCGCATGAGCGGCCTGGACCTGCCCGACGGCTCGGCCATCCGGAAGGGCGCGGGCTCCGCGATCGTCGCCTGGCTCGAGCAGGGCGGCACGGCGCTGCCCGACGACGTGCGCGACGATCTGACGGCGCGCACCGAGACGATCTCGCAGTCCGGTGGCACCCCGCTTGTCGTGGCCACGCGCGACGCGGCGGGCACCGGCCGCGTGCTGGGCGTCGTCCACCTGAAGGACGTCGTGAAGGCGGGACTCCGCGAGCGCTTCGCGGAGCTGCGGGCGATGGGCATCCGCACGGTCATGATCACCGGCGACAACCCGCTGACGGCGGCGGCCATCGCGCGGGAGGCCGGCGTCGACGACTTCCTCGCCGAGGCGACGCCCGAGGACAAGCTCGCCTACATCCGGAAGGAGCAGGAGGGCGGCAACCTCGTCGCGATGACGGGCGACGGAACGAACGACGCCCCGGCGCTTGCGCAGGCGGATGTGGGCGTCGCGATGAACACGGGAACGTCGGCCGCGAAGGAGGCCGGCAACATGGTCGACCTCGACTCCGACCCGACCAAGCTCATCGACATCGTCCGGATCGGCAAGCAGCTGCTCATCACCCGCGGCGCGCTGACGACGTTCTCGATCGCCAACGACATCGCCAAGTACTTCGCGATCATCCCGGCCATGTTCACGGGCGTGTTCCCCGGACTGGCGGTGCTGAACGTCATGGGGCTGAGCTCGCCCGCCTCCGCGGTGCTCTCGGCCATCATCTTCAACGCGCTCGTGATCGTCGTGCTCGTGCCGCTCGCCTTGCGCGGCGTGAAGTACCGCCCCGCTCACGCCTCCGCGATCCTCGGACGGAACCTGCTCGTCTACGGTCTCGGCGGCATCATCACGCCCTTCATCGGCATCTGGCTCATCGACCTCGTCGTGCGCCTCATCCCCGGGTTCTGACCCGGGATCGTCAAGGAGATCACTCATGAACACCACCACGCGCAGCACCGGACGCAGCCTCTGGGTCGCCATCCGCGCGCTGCTCATGTTCACCGTCGTGCTCGGCGTCGGCTACACCCTGCTGATCACCGCCGTGGGGCAGCTCGCACTGCCGGCGCAGGCCAACGGATCGCTGATCCGGGACGACGACGGCGACATCGTCGGGTCGTCGCTGATCGGGCAGAACTTCACGGACGCCGACGGTGCGCCCCTGCCGCAGTACTTCCAGCCGCGGCCCTCCGCCGCCGGCGACGGCTACGACGGCGGCGCCTCGTCGGGGTCGAACTGGGGGCCCGAGAACGAGGACCTCATCGCGGCGATCACGGAGCGCAAGGCGCAGATCGCGGAGTTCAACGGAGTCTCGCCCGACGAGATCCCCGCCGACGCGGTCACCGCGTCGAGCTCGGGACTGGATCCGCACATCAGCCCCGCGTACGCCCTGCTCCAGGTCGACCGCGTCGCCGCCGCGCGAGGCCTCTCTGCCGAGCAGGTGCGTCAGGCGGTCGACGACAACACCAAGGGCCCGGATCTCGGCTACCTCGGCGAGCCCGTCGTGAACGTCGTCGAGCTCAACCTCGACCTCGACCGGATGGACGGCTGACCGCGGCCCGCACATCGATCGTTCAGGAAGCGCCCGGCGCAACCCCGTAAGATCGCTGTCGTTCCAAGGGGAGTACTCCGACACGGTCGGCTCGTCACTACGGATGCACACCGCATCCCGGGTCACCGGTCCTCGATCTCGAGGATGGAGAAGACTTTGGCGCTGATTCGCTCACGCCAAGGTTAGGACCCCGTCTGTGGACATCACGCCGCTCGTCTGGATCATCACCATCGCGGTCACGATCGCGTTCTTCGTCTACGAGTTCTTCGCACACGTGCGAAAGCCCCACGAGCCGAGCATCGGCGAGTCCGCCCGCTGGTCGGCGTTCTACATCGGACTGGCGCTGCTGTTCGGCGTGGGCATCGGCATGGTGTCGGGGTGGACGTACGGCGGCGAGTACTTCGCCGGGTACCTCACCGAGAAGGCCCTGTCGATCGACAACCTCTTCGTCTTCCTCATCGTGATGACGAGCTTCGCGGTGCCGAAGATCTACCAGCAGAAGGTGCTGATGATCGGCATCGTCATCGCGCTGATCATGCGCGGGATCTTCATCGCCCTCGGTGCCACGCTCATCGAGAACTTCTCGTGGATCTTCTACGCGTTCGGCGCCCTGCTCCTGTTCCTCGCCTACCGGCAGGCCTTCGCGCACGGCGACTCCAACCCCGCCGACGGCCGCTTCATGCGGCTCGTGCGCCGGGTGCTGCCCGTGAGCGACGAGTACGACGGCGACAGGCTGACGACCGTGCGGGGCGGACGCCGGTTCGTCACGCCGATGCTGCTCGTGATCGTCGCCATCGGATTCGTCGACCTCATCTTCGCCGTCGACTCGATCCCCGCCATCTACGGACTGACCGAGGAGGCGTACATCGTCTTCACCGCGAACGCGTTCGCCCTCAT
>Ga0160439_1000849_pt1 | contig 11022 bp, 12 predicted proteins | sample HID1975M_E0MG_FD_108201 | JGI IMG/M metagenome (GOLD analysis project Ga0160439, IMG submission 108201) | Enriched soil microbial communities from UW Madison campus, WI, USA - HID1975M_E0 MG | ecosystem: Environmental > Terrestrial > Soil > Unclassified | place: USA: Madison, Wisconsin... | reverse complement strand
GCGATGGCCGGCAGGCTGTGCGTGGTGGAAGTGGAAGAAGTGGTGCCGGTGGGCAGCATCGACCCGGACCAGGTGCACCTGCCGGGCATCTACGTGCACCGCATCGTGCACAACCCCACCCCTGAAAAACGCATCGAACAACGCACCGTGCGTGCGGAGGGCAACTGACATGGCATGGACCCGCGATGAAATGGCGCAGCGCGCCGCCCGCGAACTGACCGATGGTGCCTACGTGAACCTGGGTATCGGCCTGCCGACCCTGGTGGCCAACCATATTCCGGACGGCGTGGATGTGTGGCTGCAGTCCGAGAACGGCCTGCTCGGCATCGGCCCGTTCCCGACCGATGCGGAAGTGGATGCGGACCTGATCAATGCCGGCAAGCAGACCGTGACCGCGCGTGCCGGCGCCAGCTACTTCGGCAGCCACGACAGCTTCGCGATGATCCGCGGCGGACACGTCAACCTGGCCATCCTGGGCGCCATGCAGGTCACCGACCAGGGCGACCTGGCCAACTGGATGGTGCCGGGCAAGATGGTTAAGGGCATGGGCGGCGCCATGGACCTAGTGGCCGGCGTGCAGCGCGTGGTGGTGCTGATGGAGCACACCGCCAAGAACGGCGAGCACAAGATCCTGCCGGAGTGCACGCTGCCGCTGACCGGCGTGGGCGTGGTCGACCGGATCATCACCGACCTGGCCGTGTTCGATGTCACCGACGCGGGCCTGAAGCTCGTCGAAGCGGCACCCGGCGTGAGCGATGAAGAGCTGAAGGAAAAGACCGGCGTCAGCTTCAGCTGACCCGGCGCACGCCTGCCGGCCAACACCGGCAGGCCGACCCTGCCGCGCGCATCGCTCCGGGGCGTCATCGGCGCAATGCTAGAATTTGCGGCTTGGCTGAACCTGGAACGCTGCCGTGATCAAACCCGGGAAGGGGAACTTTTCTGTTCTGCAACGCGGGCTGGTCGGCCTTCTGATCGGCGCGCTGCTGCTGGTGGGGCTGCGTGGCATTGCCAGGGATGTGCACTTCAGTGGCGCCTTGTTGAACCAGGCATTCGTTGCGGATGCCGGTTGGATCCACTCGGTACCGCCGGAAGTGGTGGAGGCTCGCACTTTGCTTGCCCAGCATCATGACGGCGGGGTGCCGCTCGCGCTGGGGCCTGGCCTGAAGGACGATTCGCTGCTGCAGCAGCGACTGTGGGAAGGCCTGTATCCCATGCGCCTGCATGAGGCCGACAACGGCCGCATGCTGTGGAAGACGCCCGGACCGCAGCGTCCCGGCTGCACCCGGATCGCAGGGGGTGAGCGCCTTGTCCTCGTCGACTGCCACTGACGCCGGCGGCGGTGCCGCGCTGGGCATGCTGGCCGGCGTGCTGGCCTGTTATGCCTTTGCAGCCTTGGGCTGGGTCGGACTGCCGGCGCAGGCCGCGTTCATTGCCGTGCTTGGCTGCGCCGCATGGGCGCTGTCGGCCCTGCGCGATGCCCGCGCGGCATGGATGCTGGGCGTGATCGGGGTGCTGCTGGTGCTGGCCCTGGGCAGCCCGTCGGATGGGTGGGACCCGCGCTCCATCTGGTTGTTCCATGCCCGGCGCATCTTCCTCGATGGGTCGCTGTACACCCAGCTCGATGGCTACGCGCCTTTCAGCCACAACGATTACCCGGCCCTGGTGCCGGTCTGGATGGCCACCGCGGCGAAGGTGGTGGGCCATTGGAACGAGATCTTCCCCAAGGCCGCGGCGACGCTTTTGTTGCTGCCGGCGCTGTTGTTGATCGCGCGCAGCCTGCGCACCTGGTGGGTGGCCGGGCTGTTCGCCGTGGCCCTGCTGAAGGTCGGTGGCAGCTACCTGGTGGACGGTTACATGGACGCGCTGCTGGCGGTCTACGCGGTAGCCGCGCTGGCCGCCGGGATGCGTGCCGCGCGTGCGCCAGTCAGCGGAAGTGGCGGGTTCGACCTGGCTGCATACGCGGCGGTGTCGGCCATCCTCTGCCTGATCAAGAACGAAGGCGTGGTGCTGGCGGTCATCGTCGCCGTCGGCGTCGTGGCGGTGACCCTGCTGCGCGAGCGGCGCATGGCGTGGGGCATCCCTGCGGCGTTCGCGCTGTCGCTGCTCCCCCTGCTGGCGTGGAAACTGGCGGTTTCCGCCGCACACCTGAGCAACGACCTGGCCGCCAGCGACCTCAGCGGCCAGCTGCTGGCGCGACTGCCGGATCTGCCGCAAAGCATGCTGATCGTGCAGAAGCTGCTGCGTGGCATCTTCTGGGTGCCGCTGGCGTTGATGCTGGTGCTGTGGTCGCGCACCTGGCGTACGCCGGTCGCGCTGGCCGGACTGGGGGTGGCCGTGGCCTATGCGTGCGTCCTGTACGCCGTGTACCTGGGCACCCCGCACGACCTGGAGTGGCATCTGGCCACGAGCGCGCGCCGGACCGTGCTGCCGGTGCTGCTGCTGTTGATGTATGCATTGCTGGTGATGGTGGACCAGTGGAACCCGGCCGCGTCGCGCGTTGCCGCAGGAGAACGGAATGAACAAGGCAGCTGATGCGTTCGTGGTGGTCACCCCGGTGTACGAAGACCACGTGGCTTCCACCCGGTTGTTCTGCGAACTGGCACGCCTGTACGGCGACCGCGTGTACGTGGTGGCGGTGGACGACGGCTCCATCCGCGAGCCGTTGCAGCCGTCGCAGCTGTCCCGCTCGGGCGTCAGCGGCGTGGTGCTGAAACTGCGCCGCAACGTCGGTCACCAGAAAGCCATCGCGGTAGGGTTGGGTTATGTGGAAGAGAATCTTCCCGACTGCCGGCAGGTCATCGTGATGGATTCCGATGGCGAAGACCTGCCCGAGACCATCGCCACCCTGCTGGACGCGGTGCACAGCGACGAGGTGGATGTTGCGGTCGCGCGGCGCAGGAGCCGGGTCGAGACCCTGCGCTTCCGTGCGTTCTACGTGGTGTACAAGTTCATTTTCCAGCTGCTGACCGGGCGCACGATCAGCTTCGGCAACTTCATGGCGATCAAGGTCGGCGCGCTGCATCGCCTCAATGCCATGCACGAGGTCTGGACGCATGTGGCGGCCGGACTGATCGCCAGCAAGCTGCGCCTGGCCGTCTGCCCGATCGACCGCGGCCCGCGCTATGCCGGGCACAGCAAGATGAACTTCGTGGGGCTCACCCTGCACGGGTTCCGCGCGTTGATGGTGTTCGCCGAGGACGTGCTGGTCCGGGTAGGCCTGATGTGCGTACTGGTCTCTTCCGCTTCGATCGTGCTGGCGGTGGTGGCCACCCTGCTCAAGCTGGCCGGCTACGCTACCCCGGGGTGGTTCTCGATGGCGCTGGGGGTGCTGTTCCTGGTGTTCCTGCAGACCGGCACGCTGACCCTGATGACACTGATGCTCAGTGGCATCGTCCGTGGCAGCATCCAGAAGCCGGGTGCCTACCGCGACTACCTGGCCGGTGTCATCGAGGTTGCCGCCGATGTCGCGCCGCGCTGACCTCCGCCAGCTGCTGCGTTACGTCATCAATGGGCTGGTGGCGACCGGCGTGCACTTCGCGGTGCTGAGCCTGCTGGTGGAAGTGGTGCACGTGCCGTCCAAGGGCGTGGCCAACCTGCTGGCGGCAGCGGTGGCGATCGTGGCATCGTTCCTGGGCAATCGCATCTTCGTGTTCGCCGCCACCCAGGCGCGCGCCAGCAAACAGCTATGGCGGTTCGTGCTGCTGTATGCCGCCATCGCGCTGCTCAATGGCGGGTTGATGGCAATCTGGTCGGACCTGCTGAAGTTCGATTACCGCGTGGGCTTCGTGCTGATCAGCATCGTGCAGTTCATCCTCTCGTTCCTGGGCAATCGCCTGCTGGTGTTCAAGCCATGAAAACCATCCTAAAGGCCGCGCTGCTGACGCTGGTCTACATCGGGCTGCTGCTGGTCATCCACTACCTGCACGTGCGCTTCTTCACCGTGGACGTGGTGTTCTACGCGGCCATCGGCGATGCCCTGCTGGCGGCGGTGGCCACCGGCCTGTTGCTGCTGGCCTCGCCATTCCGTGCGTTCACGCCCGCCGAGCGCGTGCTGCTGGCCCTGGTCTGGCTGCTGGGTGGTTACGCGTTCGCGATCTCTGTGCCGACCGTGATAGATCGCTCGCTGTCGTTCTACATCCTGGAGAAGCTCGACCAGCGCGGTGGGGGCATCCGCCAGGACGCCTTCCAGGACGTGTTCACCAAGGAATACATGGTTGAGCATCGCCTGGTGGACGTGCGCCTGACGGAGCAGGAAAGCTCCGGCACGATCCACATCGAAAACGACTGCGTGCTGCTGACCGACAAGGGCCGGCGCGTGGCGGGCATGAGCCGTTTCTACCGCCAGCATTTCCTGCCAAAACAGCGCCTGCTGCTGGGCAAGTATTCCGACGACCTGACCGACCCGTTCCGCCACAGCCGCCAGGACGTCACCTACCAGTGCGGCCTCACGAAGCAGCGGCGGTAGAGCGGACTGTCAGTCCGCTGCCTTTCGCGCCAGGAAACAGCCGCCCAACGGGCCGCGCAACCCATATGAAGCAGCCGTCTAACAGACGGCTCTACCGGGATTCGCTCAGCAGATTGTCAAAATATGCAATCGTCCGCCGCAACCCGTCTTCCAGCTTCACCTGAGGCTCCCACCCGCCGAGCCTGCTCTTCGCCAACGTGATATCCGGCTGGCGCTGCATCGGGTCATCCTGCGGCAACGGTTTGAACACCAGCTTCGAGCCCGAGTTGGTCAAGGCAATCACGGTCTCGGCCAGTTCGCGGATGGTCATCTCAGCCGGATTGCCCAGGTTGCAGGGCCCGGTGAAATCCTTGTCGGTGGCCATCAAGCGGATGAAGCCGTCGATCAGATCGTCCACGTAGCAGAACGAACGGGTCTGCTGGCCTTCGCCGTAGATGGTGATGTTCTCCCCGCGCAGTGCCTGCACGATGAAATTTGACACCACGCGTCCATCATTGGGGTGCATGCGCGGGCCATAGGTGTTGAAGATGCGCGCCACCTTGATGTCCAGCCCATGCTGGCGGTGGTAGTCGAAGAACAGCGTTTCCGCGCAGCGTTTGCCTTCGTCGTAGCACGAACGCGGACCGATCGGGTTGACGTTGCCCCAGTACTCCTCGCGCTGCGGGTGCACGCTCGGGTCGCCGTACACCTCGCTGGTGGAGGCCTGGAAGATCCGGCAGTCCAGCCGCTTGGCCAGACCCAGCAGGTTGATCGCCCCGTGTACCGAGGTCTTGGTGGTCTGTACCGGGTCATGGCTGTAGTGCACCGGCGAAGCCGGGCAGGCCAGGTTCCAGATCTCGTCCACCTCGATGTACAGCGGGAAGGTCACATCGTGGCGCAGGAACTCGAAATGCGGGTTCGGCAGCAGGTGGGCGATATTGCGCTTGGTGCCGGTGAACAGGTTGTCCGCGCATACCACTTCGTGGCCCTGGTCGAGCAGGCGCTCGATCAGGTGCGAACCCAGGAAACCGGCGCCCCCGGTAACCAGGACGCGCTTGCTGCTGTCGTGACTTCTCATTGCTGATCCTTTGCGGGTGGCCGGCGATTGTAGGCCGCTCAGCCTGGCCGGGCGTAGGGGTAGGCTGCTGCATCCGTCCGGGCGGTGCCGCCCAGTGCGGTGGCGGTATCGCAGATGCGGAACCCGGCGGCGTTGACGGTGGCGCCGGTCAGCCGTTCCAGCGCGTGCGCAAGCGTGCCGTCGATCTGCCCCCGCTCGGTATCGAACTCGCTGGGTGAGAGGTGCGCGTCCAGCAACGGCCGCAGCGCGGCCAGCCGGACCCAATACATGCTGCCGGCGGCGAACACGGCATCGTTCTTCGCCGCGGGCAGGCCCAGGCGGGCATGCAGGTACGCCAGTGCCTCTGCGTTGCCGCCGACATAGTCGGCGGCGTTCAGCAGATGCCCCGCGGGCGCGACCAGGCCCAGTCCGGGGTCCGCCTGGAAGGCGGCCACCATGGCGCGCGCACGCTCGCCACCCAGCAGCGCGCCGAGCATGTCCTGCCGCCACTGGTTGCCGTTGTCGCGGTGGGTCGAACGCTTGGTGTGCAGCTTCAGCACCAGATCTTCGTTCTCGTTCAACAGCCGGTCGGCAACGTGCAGGAAGGGAAGGATGTCGCGGCCATGGTTGTCGTACGCCAGGATTTCGGCGGCGGTGCCCACCTGTTGCAGCATCGCCTGCACCGCCTCCACGCGGTCCGGCGCGGTGGTGACCAGCAACCGGGCTTCGATGCCGCTGGCAGCGACCTGCTGCAGCAATTCTTCCAGCACCTCCAGGTACCAGGCATGGATCACCACGCAGGGGCGGCGCGGCGCAGGCTGGCGGGTCTGCAGGGCGCGCCGGGTGGCGGCCAGCCACGCGTGACCCAGGCGCTGGTCCGGCTCCAGAACGGCGCTTTCGGCCCATTCGTTCCAGGCGTTGATGAAGACCAGGCGCTGGTCAACCGGCGTATCGGCCAACCGGCCGTGGATGGTGGCGTGCAGCCAGTCGCCATAGGCGCGCGGTGATGCATGCAGCAGCACCCGGCCGCGGCCGGGGCGGCGTGCTTCGTTGTCCCACCCCGGGTTGACGCCGGGATGCAGGCGGTAAGGCCGCGCGGGGGAAGCCAGGCTTTCTGCGGCCAGCTCGCGCCAGTCGCGCACATCACCTGCATAGTCGGGGTTGATCAGGAGCTGGTTGGCCGACAACGAGGTCGGGTTGACCACGTTCGGCGGGAACTCCACGGCGGAATCGAAGCCGATCTCGCGGGGGTCGGGCCGCTCGAAACTCTGCACGTAAGCCAAGTGGATCTCGCCAATGTCGTGGTTGCGGCACCAGTCGCGCCAACGTTGTGCGGTCGCCTTGGGATCGGGCAGCAGCTGCGGGCGATACACCAGCAGCATAGGGCTGCCATCCACTTTCAATGCGCGGCGGTCGCGCAGGTATTCGGCGACGTGGGCAATGAACGCCAGGTCGTCTTCCGGCGTGTGCTGCTGGCCGATCAGCACGTCGTGGTTGCGCCCGTCCCAACGGCGGGTCCAGTTTTCATTGGCCCAGCACAGACAGAACGGCAGCGCGATGCTGGCGTCGGCCAGCCACTGGCGCAGCGGTGACTCCATCAGGGTCTGGCCGGAGAACCAGTAGAAGTAGAAGCAGAATGCGCCGATGCCATGGTCCGTCGCGAGCCGTGCCTGGTCGCGCATCACCTGCGGGTTGCGCAGGTCATAGAACCCCAGGTCGGCCGGCAGCCGTGGCTGGACATGGCCTTCGAACTGGGGCAGGGCGCGGGTGACATTGCGCCATTCGGTGAAGCCGGTGCCCCACCACGCGTCGTTCTGTGCGAACGGATGGAACTGGGGCAGGTAGAACGCCACCAGCGTCGCCGGCAGCGGCGAGGGCAGGGTGCCCGAGAGCCCGGCCGGCACATGGCCGATGGCCGCCTCGTCCGCCCGCACCAGTGCACGCCCGCTTCGGCGAGCTGCCCGTACCTGGCCGCGCGGCGGTGGCGGGCTCCAGTCGCCCACCCGGCTCAATGCCCGGTTGCGCAGCCGGTCGCGGGTGGCCTCGGGCAGCGGCAGGCGGCGGAACACCGCGCGCATGAAGGCGAATGCCTGCTGCCGGATGCGGGAGGCGGCGCTCATGGGGTCCGGGGCGGCAGCAGGGGAAGGGTCATTCAAGGGTCGCGTGGCAGGTGACACCCGGCATTGTCTTGCAACACACCGCGCGGGGGCAAACCTGCCAACGCGGGGCGTTCACCCTGCCCATTCCCTGCATTTTTCGTACGCCTCCACGCTCTCCCAGGCCTTGCCGTCCGGCGCCGCCGTGATCCGGCCCATCAGCTCCCGGGTCTTGGGCTTGTCCAGCGCGCGGCAGGCGAAGAAAGCGAAGTTCTGCAGGTTCCAGTCGGTGGGATACCGGGCCAGCACATCGTCGATGCCCCGGCGCATCAGTGGCCAGTCCACGTAGGAGTCGGTGAACAGATCGCTCCCGTACTGGTTCTGCGACGCTACCCAGTAGATCCGCGTGTACAGGGCGGCGCGGTCCTTGCGGCGGACCTTCTTCAGCGCGTGCCGTGCAAAGGACTCGATGGCTTCGGCACTGCCACCCCATTTGGGCGAGAAGTTGTTCACGGCGCCGAAGTAAAGCGGGTAAAAGCGCGGATACCGTGCCACGGCCTCATCGAAGATCGCCATGTAGGTCGCATCATCCATGCTGTCGCGCTGCCCCAGTCGCAGCGTCAGCTCGTACCAGTAGGGATCGCGCGCGGCAACCGATTTCTGCTTGCTGATGAACGCGAAGGCTTCGGCATTCTGCCGACGGAACGCTTCCCAGCGGTCAGGCGGCACGGTTCGGACGTAGCCGCCGCCGCGGTAGCTCCAGGCGGTGTTGGCCAGCAGCTGCGCGGTAACCAGGCGCGGCGTCGGCGAATCCGGATAGGCGTTCCACCATGCCTCCGCCAGCGCGGCGCGGTCGTTCCAGATGACAGCGTCCCTATCGCGGGTGTTGAAGTAGTTCGACACGCCGTCGTAGTACTGGGTCAGCATGAAGACGCCACTGCCGGTACGTGCTTCGGTGCTGCGATATTGCTCGGCCAATGCTTCCAACGTCTCGAAGTCGCGGGCTTCCATCAGCGCGCCGACCATCGTCATTACCTCCGCCCGCTCGGCGTGTTCATCGGCGCGTACGGGCACGACCGACACCACCCCGACAAGCAGAACCACGGCTGCAATCCATCTCTGGAACATCGACATCGCCCCCCTGGCGATCAACAGCCGTCGAGTGTAGCCGAGGCCGGTCCGGCGCATGCGGCGCGATCCGGGCCATGCTAGCGTGCCGCCATGGACCTCCATCTTCCCGACGCCCAGGTGCGCTGGCACCGCCATTGGTTGGCTGCACCTGCCGCCGATGCCCTGCAGCGACAGCTGCGCGGCGAGGTGCCGTGGGAGGTGCATCGGATCCGCATGTTCGGGCGGTCGGTGGATTCGCCTCGGCTGAGCTGCTGGATGGGCGATCCCGCCGCGCGGTACCGCTATTCCGGTACGGACTTCGTGCCGCATACGTGGCATCCGGCGCTGGTGCCCTTGCGCGACGCCTTGGGCCAGTTCTGCGGCCAGCCGTTCAACAGCGTGCTGCTCAACTGTTACCGCGACAACGACGACGGCATGGGCTGGCACAGCGACAATGAACCCGAACTGGGACCCACGCCGATGATCGCCTCGCTCAGCCTCGGCGCCGCCCGCCGGTTCCTGCTGCGCCGACGCGATGACCACGCGCGCAAAGCCGAGGTCACCCTGGGTCATGGCGACCTGCTGGTGATGGGCGGGCGCACGCAGACCTTCTACCAGCACGCCCTGCCAAAAAGCGCCCGGCCCTTGGCCGAGCGCATCAACCTCACGTTCCGTTGGATCAACGCAACCGCGTCGGGATGACTGCGGCCGTCTGGCTGTCGGCCTGGCCGGTGGTGAGCGTCCACCCGACCAGTTCGGTGGTGACCGCCTGGAGGCCCTGCTCGAGCGCCCGGGCGACATCGCCGGTGGCGGTGCTGCCTACCGGCTGCTCCTGGCGGAACGTGCGGTCGGCGACCACGCGCTGGTCGATCACGTGGATCAGCTTGGCGTTGATCTCGATGAAAGCGGTCGGGGTTGGCTGGCCGCGGTAATCGGATTCGAAACGGCGTACATCCAGCGCCAGCTTGTAGTCGGCGCGAATGCCGGTCGTGGCACGCGCCACGCCGGTGATGCGGCCGGAATCCTCGAAGGCGCGCACCAGCGCGTCGTCGACCATGTCGGTGGCCGGCTGCGCCCAGCTCACGCCCTTGTAGACCTCAAGCTCGCCCGGGTTCGGCCGCACGTTGATGCGCGGGCTGTCGACCACGCGCGCGGCGGTCGGCTTGACCAGCACCAGCGCCCAGTCGACCTTCGGCCAGGACGGATCGGGCTGGATCTTCACCACGGGGGAGTAGATGGTGACCTGGCTGCGCTCGCCGCCGCCCAGCAACGACGAGCAGGCGCCCAGCGCGATCATCAGTGCCGCCGGCAACAGCAGGCGGGGCAGGGAGGCGGGCAGGAGAGGGAAGCGGCTCATTTGGGTTCGAACTCCTTCGGCGCGTCGCGGCCCAGCAGGTAGCGGGCCGGGTTGTTGTCGAGTTTGTCGCTGACCCGGCGCAGGTCGCGGATCAGCCCGCGCAGCTCGGTCAACGTCGGCCCGAGCTGGGCCAGGCCATCGTTGGCGAAGCTGTTGATGGCCGCGCGGTTCTCGCCGAGGATCGAATCGGCACTGCCGGCCGCCGAATCGAGCTTGGTCAGGGTGGTTTCCAGCTTGTCCAGGATCGGTGGCAACTGCTGCACCAGGTTGGTGTCCAGGCGCTGGATGGTGCCGTTGGTGGTCTTCAGCGTGCTGTCCAGGCTGCGCGCGGCATCGCGCGCGCTGAGCAGCAGCGCCTGGGTACCCTGGTCGCGGTCGGCCAGGCCGCCGCTGATGGTTTCCAGGTTGGCCAGGGTGGCGTTGATGCTGGCCACGTTGCGGTCGCTCAGCACCTGGTCCATGCGCTCGACGATGCGGTTGGCCACGTCGGTGATGTTCTGCAGCGCCGATGGCGTGGTCGGGATGATCGGCGCCGGGTCCTTGTTCACCGCGGTCAGCGCCTGCGCCTGCGGCGTGCCGCCGCTGAGCTGGATGATCGAAGGCCCGGTCAGGCTGGTGATGGCCAGCTTGGCGCGGGTGTCGGTCTTGACCGGCGTGTTGGAGTTGAGGCGGATCCGCGCGACCACCTGGCGCGGGTCATCCGGCACCAGGTTCAGTTCGGTGATCGAGCCGACCGCGATGCCGTTGTACTGCACCGGGCTGCCCACCGACAGGCCGGTGACGGCCTCGCGGAACACCACCCGGTACTCGGTCCAGGTGCGGTCGGAGGAGTACTTTGCCGCCCACAACCCGAAGGCCAGCAATGCCAGCCCCACGATCAGGGTGAACGCGCCGATCAGTACGTAATTGGCTTTGGTTTCCATGGCTTACTCGCTCTTCTGCTTGGCGGCGCGTGCAG
>Ga0160439_1000846_pt1 | contig 11073 bp, 10 predicted proteins | sample HID1975M_E0MG_FD_108201 | JGI IMG/M metagenome (GOLD analysis project Ga0160439, IMG submission 108201) | Enriched soil microbial communities from UW Madison campus, WI, USA - HID1975M_E0 MG | ecosystem: Environmental > Terrestrial > Soil > Unclassified | place: USA: Madison, Wisconsin... | reverse complement strand
TGCCCGCCGCGTCGATCGCGCCCGACGACGTGGACGCGCACTTCGGCTGGATCGGCCGGTTCTTCGCCCTCGACATCCCGTCCTCGAGCGCGCTCACGCGCGAGCTGCTCGGGTGGGAGCCGCGCGAGCAGGGGATCCTGGCGGACATCGAGGCGGGGTACTACACCGGAGCGTGACCCGCGCGGCCGGGCCTGCCCAGGCGGGCCCGGCTCGTCGGCCGCCGTACGCTACGGCGCGTGACGGACCTGCAGTGGCACGAGACGACGGCGGGAGCGGACTACCCGCACCGTGCCGCCCTGGCGATGATGGCCCATTTCTGGCGTAAGCCCTGGGCGCTCGTGGTCCCCGTGCTCCTCCTGCTGATGCTGCTGGTCGCGCTGGTCGACGGCGACTGGATCTCCCTGTTGGTCTTCGCACTCGCGTTCGGATCCCTCGCAGCCCTGCAGTACTGGATCTACCGCCGCCAGTGCGGGCGCGCAGTGACCCCGAGCGCGGTCGTCCGCGCCGCGCTCGGGCCGCACGAGCTGCTGCTGGAGGATCCGACGGGGTCGGCGGCCATCCCGTACGCGACCGTCCGTGCCGTTCGGGTGCGGCGCGGCTTCGTCGTGCTGACGCGCCGCCGGCTGCCGCCCGTGGGGTTCGCGGCTGCGATGCTGCCCGACGACGCGCTCGCCGAGCTGCGCGTGCGGATCGCCGGCCGCCCGCAACCCGCGCCGCTCGTCTCGACGGCTGCTGAACCGGGCGACATCGTCAAGGCGTTCGTGCCCGACAGGCGCTACCCGGGGCAGGCGGGGTGGGCCGGAGTGCGAGCCGTCTTCCTGGGTCGGCCGCGCCTCACGGTCGTCGCGGCGATCGTCGTCGTGGGAGTCGTCGGTTTCTACGTCACGGGCGGGGCCGGCGGGGTCATCGTCTGTGCCGCGTTCCTCGTTCTTCTCGTTGCCGTCATGTATCTGTCCTGTCGACGAGCGGTCCGCCGGCAGCAGCCGCCGGGGTCGACCGTGTCGTTCGTCATCGGCGCCGACGGCGTACGGGCGGACTGGGCGACAGCCCGCGTCGAGGCCCCCTACTCGACGTTCGACCGCGTGGATCGGCGGGGCGACGTGCTGCTGCTGCGCGTGCAGGCGTCGAACGGGTTCTGGATGCTGCCTGCGTCGGTGCTCTCGCACGACGAGGTCGCCCTGCTCCGCGCCCGCATCGAGTCGCACTGATCGATCGGTGGGCCCCGTGGGGATCGAACCCACAACCCGCGGATTAAAAGTCCGCTGCTCTGCCAGTTGAGCTAGAGGCCCGGTGGATGGGGAGTTTAGCCGGGGGGACGCTGCGGGCAGGTCGTGGCGCGGGGCGTCCGGAGTCGTTGCGTTGTCTGCACGCGAGCGGCGACTGGTCCGACGGCGAGGCTGTCGGCAGCGCAAGGGGTTCGCCTCGACCCGGAGCGATCCCTGCGTAAGCCGACGACTCTGCGTCCGACGATGAGCACTTGCCCGAAATCACCACGATGCTGGGCTACGTGGGCGATCCGAACAGTGAGGCGGCGGAGCAGCCGAGCGCTCCGCATCGGTGGGACGGACGAACGCCTCCGCGCGGGGCTCTGGCGGTGTTCTTCTACGTCGTGTGCCCACTGGTGTTCGTGGGCCTGGTCGCGCTTGCAATGAGCGGCGCCGAGCTGCGACCAAGACTCGTCGGTGGTCTCGTCGCTGGTGCATTCACGAACGGCTTCGTCGTCGTGATGTGGCTGACACGCTGGCTGCCAGCCCGCTTAGCGCGACGGCGGCAGCGGGACGGGTGAGTCGCGAGAACGACCTCGTGCGGCACCCTGGTCCACATGGACCTCCGCACGACCACGACCCTGGCGCTCGCAGGGATGCTCCTGGTGCTTCCGACCGCGTGCAGCACCACCCCGGAGTCGGTCTCCGGCCCGCCCGCACCGTCGCCGGTCTCCGAGCCGAGTGAGCGACCGACGTTCGAGGCGTGCGATCGCGAGGCCGCAGAGGCCGGCACGACGAACCTGCGCCCGTCCGAGCTGACCCAGGCGGACCGGGAAGCGGCGGAGGCGGTGTGGGGCGGCACGATTCCCGAGGGGCGTCTCGTCCTGGAGCACGCGACCGACCTGACGCTCCCGTTGGGTGAGCTCGGCTTCGGGAACGGGTACGACGCCGCCGTCGGGGGCCTGGGTGGGGACCAGTTGCGCCGGGTGGCAGCACCAGGGACCTCGGCGCCAATCACGTTGGCGGTGCTGGAGGGCTCGAACTCGGCGCGGAGCGTGGCGTTCGTCGAGGTGCGGGTCGGGGACGGTGTCCCGGTCCGCTGGGAGGAGGATCCCGCCCTCGGCTTCGTGACCGACGGTGGCGACGGTGGCGTGTGGGCCCCCGCCACTCCAGACGAGCAAGCGGTCGACGACGTCGCCGCGTTCGACTCCATCGAGGCGATGTATCCGAACGGCGACTCCGCCAGCGGCAACGTGTGCGTCCTGCGGTCGACCAAGGCCGGCGTGGACGGGGTCCAGTTCTCAGCGGGGTGGGGCGACGGCGGCTACCCGACCTTCGTCGGCTACGACGCGGCCGGCCAGGAGGTCAGCGTCGTGTCGCACGGGCTGATCATCCCGTGGTCGCTCAGCGGGCTTCCGGGCACCCCGCCGTCGGGCGAGGACCTCTGACGCCCGAGGCGGACGCGGCTCGGTCATCGATCGTCGCCGGTTCGACGTCGGTCCGTGACCCAGGACCGGCACACTCGAGCCGTGCCAGCGCCGATCGCCCCTCCTGTGGCAGCACTGCCGTCCGCGCCCCGGTGGGTGCGCTGGCTCCGACCCGTGGCAGTCGTCGGTATCGCGCTCGGAGCCGTCGTCGTCGCGCTGATGGCGCTCGTCCTCATGGTGGTGGGGATGTCTGACCCCGCGGTGCCGTGGGTGGGGCTCACGCCCGGCGCTGACGGCGTGCCGAACCTCGTCGTCCAGCGGGAAGGCGCCCGGGGCGTGACGGAGGTGTCGCTCGAGGCCGAGACATCCTTCGACGTCCTGTGGTCGGTCGAGCGGGTGTCCGACGAGGTGTGGGACGGCGTCGTCCCCGTCGGCGGCGTCCCGCGAGGCTTCGAGGAGCGCGTCCCTGCGCGTACGGAGTCGTTCCCGGCCGGCTCCACCATCGTCGTGACCAACGGCTGCTATGGGTCGTACGTCACGATGCCGCGAGGCGCGTTGACGCCCGGCGCAATCACCACCGACGACGGTGTGCTCGACATCGACGAGTTCTCTGCCGAGGGCAGTGCATTCAGCTCGTGCGGCCCGGATGACCTGAAGACTCCGCTCGCGATTGCGGGCGGCGGTGTGGTTCTCCTCCTCGGGGGCATCGTCCTGCTGGTGGCGACCGCGGGACGTCGCATCACCTGATGCAAGGGACGCGCTCCCGACGAGCCGCCTCGGCTCAGCCGTGGATACGCTCGAACGGTCCACCCCAGCGCCGGCCGAGGAGTAGCCATGGGACGCCTGCACATTGACCTGTTCGTCACGCTCGACGGCGTCGCGCAGGCGCCGGGTGCCCCGGAGGAGGACCAGTCGGACGGGTTCCCGTTCGGCGGGTGGCAGGCGCCGCTGATGGACGACCTCGTCGGCGAGAAGGTCACCGAAGGCATCGCCCAGATGGACGCGCTGCTGCTCGGCCGCAAGACCTACGACATCTTCGCGACGTACTGGCCGCACCAGGGCGACGAGATCGGGCGCCAGCTGAACGCGGTGCCCAAGTACGTGGCGAGCCGCGGGACGCCGGAGCTCGGCTGGGCGAACTCGACGCTGCTCGGGCGCGACCTCGTCGCCGAGGTCACGGCCGTCCGCGACCGGCACGAGAACACGCACGTCATCGGCAGAGTCGACCTCGTCCAGACCCTGCTCGCCGAGCGGTTGTTCGACGTGCTGACGCTGTGGGTCTACCCGATCGTGCTCGGGCAGGGGAAGAAGGTGTTCCCCGACGGGGCGCGGGCGTCGGGGCTCACCTTGCTCGAACCGCCCCAGGCGGGGAGCTCGGGTGCGGTCATGCTGCGGTACGCCCCGACGGGCGCCGATCCGGAGACCGGTGACATGACGGCGGCGGACGCCGCGACCTGAGGTCACGCCTCCCGGTGCCTGATGAACCGGGCGGCGAGGTCCTCGGACCCCCGGGCGAGCAACGTCACGTCGGCGCCGACGAGGACGAACGACGCTCCGGCATCGGCGTACCCCTGCGCGAGCTCCGGGTCGAACGCGTTGACGCCCACCGGCTTGCCCACGGCGCGGACATCGTCGAAGACGCGGTGGACGGCGGCGACCACGTCGGGATGGCCCTGCTGACCGAGCAGCCCCATCGAGGCGGCGAGGTCGGCTGGCCCGACGAAGACGGCGTCCACCCCGTCGGTCGCGGCGATCTCGCCCGCGGCGTCGACCCCGGAGGCCGTCTCGACCTGCACGACGAGGGACACGTGGTCGTCGGCGCCCTGGACGTACCCCTCGACGCGGTTCCACCGTCCCGAGCGGGCCAGCGCCGAGCCGACGCCGCGGATCCCGTGCGGGGGGTACCGGACCGCCGCGACCGCGGCCCGGGCCTCCTGCGCGGAGGACACCATGGGCACCACGAGGCTCTGCGCACCCAGGTCGAGGACCTGCTTGATCTTGACGGGGTCACCGCTCGGCACGCGCACGACCGGCGTCACCGGGTAGCCGCCGACGGCCTGCAGCTGCGCGAGCACCGACTCCAGGCCGTTGGGGGAGTGCTCCATGTCGATCAGCAGGCAGTCCAGGCCGGAGCCCGCGCAGATCTCCGCGACGAGCGCGCTGCCCGAGCAGACCCACATGCCGACGAGCGGGCGGTCGGCCGCGGCGAGCGCGTCGCGGAAGGTCGGGGTCAGGTGAAGCGGCATGTGATCGTCCCCAGGTCGCGGTAGTCGGCCAGCAGGGTGTCGCCCGGCTGGACCCAGATCGGGCGGGTGAAAGAGCCCGCGAGCACGAGCTCGCCGGCCGCGAGGTGGTCGCCGTGCTGGGCCAGCTTGTTCGCCAGCCACGCGACCCCCGTCGCCGGGTGGCCGAGCACGGCGCTCGCGACGCCGGACTCCTCGATGACACCGTTGCGGCGGAGCACCGCGGCGACCCAGGGCAGGTCGACGTCGTCGGGCCTCGCGGACGTGTCGCCGACGACCATCGCGCCCATGGCGGCGTTGTCGCTGATGGTGTCGACGATCGTGCGGCCCTCGAGCTCGATGCGCGAGGAGAGGATCTCGAGCGCGGGCACCACGTGCTCGGTGGCCCGCAGCACGTCGGCCAGGGTCACGCCCGGGCCCTCGAGCGGCTCGGCCAGGCGGAAGGCGAGCTCGACCTCGACGCGGACGCTGGAGAACCGGCCGTGCTCGACGACCGCGCCGCTCGCGTAGACCATGTCGTCGAAGATGGCGCCGTAGTCGGGCTCGTCGATACCGGTCGCGACCTGCATGACCTTCGACGTCAGGCCGATCTTGTGGCCCACGGGTCGGCGCCCGTTGGCCACCGCCCGGCGTCGCCACTCGCCCTGGACGGCGTAAGCGTCGTCGACCGTCATGCCGGGGTGGCGTGCCGTGAGCAGCGGCACCGTGGTCCGGCCCCGCTCCGCCGCGGCGAGCTCGTCGGCGATCGCGACGAGCGTCTCCCTGGGCATCGGGCTCACAGCTGGTGGCCCAGCTTGTACTCGCCCTGCTTCCAGCTCGGGAGGTCGTCCTCGTCCTTGCGGGTGTAGGAGAAGCCGTCCGCCCCGATCGTCACGGCCATCTCGCTGGAGTCGGTGCGGGCGACGACCGGCTGCGGGTTGCCGTCCAGGTCGAGGACGAGCGACGCCTCGGTGTACCAGGAGGGGACTACCGGGTTGCCCCACCAGTCGCGGCGCTGGTTGTCGTGCACGTCCCACGTGACCACGGGGTTGTCCGGGTCGCCCGTGTAGTAGTCCTGCGTGTAGATCTCGATGCGGTGCCCGTCGGGGTCGCGCAGGTAGAGGTAGAACGCGTTGGAGACGCCGTGCCGCCCGGGGCCGCGCTCGATCCGGTCCGACATCCGCAGCGCGCCGAGCTTGTCGCAGATCGCCAGCACGTTGTGCTTCTCGTGGGTCGCGAACGCGACGTGGTGCATCCGGGGACCGTCTCCGCCCGTCATCGCGGTGTCGTGCACCGTGGGCTTGCGGCGCATCCAGGCGGCATACGTGGTGCCGGCCTCGTCCTGGATGTCCTCGGTCACGCGGAACCCCAGGTCCTCCATGTACCGCACGGCGCGCGGTACGTCGGGCGTGACCTGGTTGAAGTGGTCCAGGCGCACGAGCGTGCCCGGCGTGTACAGGTCGTAGCGCCACGCGAGCCGCTCGACGTGCTCGACGTCGTGGAAGAACTCGTAGGGGAAGCCGAGCGGGTCCTCGATCCGCACGGAGTCCCCGATCCCCGCGACGAAGCCGTCGACGCGCCGCTCGACCCGGCAGCCGAGCTCGCGGTAGAACGCGACGGCCTTGTCGAGGTCCTCGGGCGCGCGGACCCGGTAGGACAGCGCGGCGGCCGCTGCGACCGGCCCCTGCCGCAGCACGAGGTTGTGGTGGATGAACTCCTCGTGGGTGCGCAGGTAGACCGCTTCGTCGTCCTCCTCGGTGACGACGAGCCCGAGCACGTCGACGTAGAAGTGCCGCGACGCCGCGAGGTCGGTGACGACGAGCTCCATGGACGCGGCGCGCAGGATGTCCGGCGGCGGGCTCGACGGTGTCGGGATGGGCGTGCTCACGTCAGTGTCCTTTGCCGAAGGTCGGGTGGTGTGCCGAGCCGAGCGAGATGTGGACGGCCTGCTGGTAGGTGTAGAAGTCCACGGACCGGTACCCGCCCTCGTGGCCGAGGCCGGACGCCTTGACGCCGCCGAACGGCGTGCGCAGGTCGCGGACGTTGTTGCTGTTCAGCCAGACCATCCCGGACTCGACCGCCTGGGCGAAGGTGTGCGCGCGGGTGAGGTCGTTCGTCCAGACGTACGCGGCGAGGCCGTACCGCACGCCGTTGGCGAGTGCGAGGGCCTCCTCGTCGGTGTCGAACGGCGTGATGGCCACGACCGGGCCGAAGATCTCCTCCTGGAAGATCCGGGCGTCCGCGGGGACGTCGACGAAGACGGTGGGCTCCACGTAGTTGCCGGTGGGAAAGCCGTCGGGGCGTCCGCCGCCGGCGACGAGGCGGCCCTCGGTGCGGCCGATGTCGATGTAGCCCATGACCTTCGCGAAGTGCTCGGGGTGCACGAGCGTGCCGACCTCGGTCCGCTCGTCGTGCGGCGGGCCGACGACGACGCGCTCGGCCTGCGCGGCGTAGCGCTCGACGAACTCGTCGTAGATCTCGCGCTGCACGAGGATCCGGCTCCCGGCCGTGCAGCGCTCGCCGTTGAGCGAGAACACGCCGAAGATCGTCGCGTCGATCGCAGCGTCCAGGTCGGCGTCGGCGAACACGACCGCGGGCGACTTGCCCCCGAGCTCCATCGACAGGCCTTTGAGGTGCGGTGCCGCGTTCGCGAAGATGAGCTGCCCGGTCCGGCTCTCGCCCGTGAACGAGATGAGCGGCACGCGGGGGTGCTTGACCAGCGCGTCGCCCGCCTCCTCGCCGAGCCCGTGCACGAGGTTGAACACCCCCGGCGGCACGCCCGCCTCCTCGAAGATCCCGGCCCACAGCGACGCTGACAGGGGCGTGAACTCCGCCGGCTTGAGGACCACGGTGTTGCCGGTCGCCAGGGCGGGGCCGAGCTTCCAGGACTCGAGCATGAAGGGCGTGTTCCACGGCGTGATGAGCCCCGCGACGCCGATCGGCTTGCGGTTGACGTAGTTGATCTGCCGGCCGGGCACCTTGAACGCGTCGTCCGTCTGCGCGACCACGAGGTCGGCGAAGAACCGGAAGTTCTCGGCGGCCCGCCGCGCCTGGCCGAGGGCCTGGGTGATCGGCAGGCCCGAGTCGAAGCTCTCCAGCTCGGCGAGCCGGGCGTCGCGCGACTCGACGATGTCGGCGACGCGGTGCAGCACCCGCGAGCGGTCGCGCGGCAGCATCCGGGGCCACGGTCCCTCGTCGAAGGCCCGCTGCGCCGCCGAGACGGCGCGGTCGACGTCCGCCGCCTTGCCGGCCGCCGCGTGCAGGTAGGTCTCGTTCGAGGTCGGGTCGAGGACGGGGAACGTCGCGCCGTCGGCCGAGTCGACGTGCTCGCCACCGATGTAGTGCTGGAGGCGCTCGGGAAGGTCGGCAGGCATGGGGGTCACCTCTCGGGATGCTCGTGGTCGAGGTAGGCGGCGAGGGTGGCGGAGCGGTGCCCGCGGGCCGCACGCTCGATGTCGGCCAGCGGCGCGTCGCCCTCGATGAGGTCGAGAAGGACCTCGTGCTCGCGCACCGACTCGCGTGCGCGGCCGGGCACGAAGCTGAAGGTCGAGTGGCGCAGGTGGCCGAGCCGGACCCACTCGGCCTCGACCAGCGCGAGCAGCCGCGGGTTCGGGCAGCCGGCGAAGAGGGCCGCGTGGAACTGCTGGTTCAGGGCCGTGAACAGGTGCGGGTCGAAGGCGTCGAGCGACGCGACGAGGCGCTCGTTGAGCTCGCGGGCTCGCGGCACGTCCCCGGCGGTCAGATGGCGGGCCGCGAGGGCCGTCGCCGCTCCTTCGAGGATGGCCAGGGACTCCATGCTGTGCCGGTAGTCGGAGTCGTCGATCATCGACACCCGTGCACCGATGTTCCGCTCGAACGTGACGAGCCCTTCGGCCTCGAGCCGGCGGATCGCCTCGCGCACCGGCACCACGCTCATGTCGAGCTCCTGCGCGATCGATGCGAGCACGAGGCGGTAGCCCGGAGCCAGCTCGTGGCTCGCGATCCGCTCCTTGAGCGACAGGTAGGCGCGCTGCGACTTGCTGCGCTCGGCGAGGGTCCCGCTCATCGGCTCGCTCGCCATGCGTCGAACCTCGCTCTCCACCGCGCGTCCATCGGGAACAGCCCCTGGACGGGATGACCGGCGGCCACCTGCTCGGCGACCCAGCCGTCCTCCTCCTCCTGGGTGAGGGCGGCGTCGACGACCTCGTCGGCCAGTGCGCGCGGCACGACGACGACCCCGTCGTCGTCGCCCACGACGATGTCCCCCGGCTCCACGGTCGTGCCGCCGCATGCGACCGCGACGTCGACCTCCCACGGCACGTGCCTGCGGCCGAGCACCGCGGGATGGGCGCCCGCGCAGTAGACAGGCAGGCCGACGGCCGCCACCGCGGCGTGGTCGCGGACGGCTCCGTCGGTGATCACGCCGGCGGCACCGCGCGCGTGGGCACGCAGCGCGAGCACGTCGCCGAACGTGGCGGCGTGTGCGTCGCCGCGCGCCTCGATGACCAGGACCTCGCCCGGCTCGAGGGTGTCGAACGCCTGCTTCTGGGCGTTGTAGCCGCCGCCGCGACGCGAGAACAGGTCCTCGCGTCCGGGCACGAGCCGCAGGGTCCGTGCGGTGCCGACGAGCTTGGTGCCCGGGTGCATCGGACCGACGCCGTCGATCGTCACCTCGTCGAGCCCGCGCTTGCGCAGCTGGGCGCTGAGCGACGCCACCGGTGCTCGCAGCAGCTTCTCGCGGAGCTCGGGAGACAGCCCCGTCGGGCCGAGCCCGGCGGCCGCGCGCGAGCCCCAGGCGTCGGCGCGCTGGGCGTCGTCGACGCCGGGCAGCGACCCGAGGTCCTCGTCGAACGCGTGCTCGCCCTGGGTGACGGTGGTGACGAGTCGGCCCGAGGTGGCGCCCCCTGGCGCGTCGACCTCGACCTCCACGACGTCCGACGGCGCGACGACCGAGGAGCCGGCCGGGGTCCCGGCGAGGATGACGTCGCCCGGTTCGAGCGTGAGGTGCTGCGACAGGTCGGCCACGAGCTGTTCGAGCGGGAACAGGAGCCCGGCGGTCGTGTCCTCCTGGCGCAGCTCGCCGTTGACCCACGTGCGCAGGCGCAGCGCGCCGGGGTCGACCGCGCGGGCATCGAGCAGACGCGGTCCGATCGGGGTGAACCCGTCGCCGCCCTTGGACCGCAGGTTCGACCCCTTGTCGTTCGTGCGCAGGTCGTACACCCCGAAGTCGTTCGCCGCGGTGACCCACGCGACGTGGTCCCAGGCCCGGGACGGCTCGACCCAGCGGGCGGTGGTGCCGATGACGAGCGCGATCTCGCCCTCGAAGGCGAGCAGCTCGGTGCCGTGCGGCCGCTCGACTGTGCCCCCGGACGAGGCCACCGAGCTCGACGGCTTGAGGAAGTAGGACGGGTGCGCGGGACGGCGACCCCGCTCGTCGGCGCGCGAGGCGTAGCTGAGGTGGACCGCGACCACCTTGCCCGGGCGGGCAGGGAGCGCGGAGAACCGGGTGTCGGTGCCGTCGTCGGTCATGTGCTCCCTCGTCGTGGACATGAGTGCGTTCTCCCCTCGCGTGCGGTCAGCCGCTCGCCCGGGAGATCTCCTCCCAGAATGGCGCGACGACCGTGCCGGAGACGCGCAGGTCGAGCAGCAGGAACGGGCGGTCGGCCTCCGGGCGGGCGCTCCACGCGGTCAGGACCTCGAGGTCCTCGAGCGCACGCACGGCAACGCCCTGCGCACCGAGCGCGGTGGCCACGCCCGCGAAGTCGACGTCGGGGATGAGCATCGGGCCGCGCGCCAGCCCGCGGCGTCCGTAGAGGTGCATCTCGGCGCTGTACGCCCCGTCGTTCCACACGACGGCGATCCCGCGGCCGCCCGCGACCCGCACCGCGGACTCCAGGTCGGACAGCGCCATGAGTCCGCCGCCGTCGCCGGTGGTCAGGACCACCGTCGCGTCCGGGCGGGCGAGCGCCGCCCCCACCACGCTGGGGAAGCCGAGGCCGATCGCCTGGAACGCGGTGCCGACCATGGCCATCCGGTCCGGCGCGGCCACGGGCCAGTACATGTTCGACCAGCCGAGGAAGTGCCCGCCGTCGGAGACGACGACGCGGTTCGCGGGAAGCAGGTCGCCCAACCGCGCTGCCGCCGACCGCGGGTCGAGGCGCCCGTCGTCGGAGGTGCCGTCCCCGGGCTCGTGCCGCCGCGCGGCCGTGAGGTCGACGGACTCGCGCCACCCGCTCGGCT
>Ga0160439_1000842_pt1 | contig 11124 bp, 8 predicted proteins | sample HID1975M_E0MG_FD_108201 | JGI IMG/M metagenome (GOLD analysis project Ga0160439, IMG submission 108201) | Enriched soil microbial communities from UW Madison campus, WI, USA - HID1975M_E0 MG | ecosystem: Environmental > Terrestrial > Soil > Unclassified | place: USA: Madison, Wisconsin... | reverse complement strand
CTGCCGGTTCGCGCGCAAGAACTACTTCTACCCGGACGTCCCCAAGAACTTCCAGACGTCGCAGTACGACGAGCCCATCGCGTACGACGGGTGGATCGACGTCGAGCTCGAGGACGGGACCGTGTTCCGCGTCGAGATCGAGCGTGCGCACATGGAGGAGGACGCCGGCAAGAACACCCACGTGGGTGGCGCGACCGGTCGCATCCACGGTGCGGAGTACTCGCTCGTCGACTACAACCGGGCCGGCATCCCGCTCGTGGAGATCGTCACGCGTCCCATCACGGGCGCGGGCGAGCGCGCTCCCGAGGTGGCGCGCAGGTACGTCCAGACCCTGCGCGACCTGTTCCGCGCGCTGGAGGTCTCCGAGGCCCGCATGGAGCGCGGCAACGTGCGCGCCGACGTCAACGTCTCGCTGCGCCCGACGCCCGAGTCGCCGCTCGGCACCCGCACCGAGACCAAGAACGTCAACTCGTTCCGCTCGGTCGAGCGCTCGGTCCGCTACGAGATCAGCCGCCAGGCGGCCGTCCTCGACGCGGGCGCCACGGTCACGCAGGAGACGCGGCACTGGCACGAGGACACGGGCAGCACGACGTCGGGGCGCATCAAGTCCGACGCCGAGGACTACCGGTACTTCCCCGAGCCGGACCTCGCGCCGATCGTCCCGGACCGTGCGTGGATCGAGGAGATCCGCGCCGCGCTCCCCGAGCTGCCCGCGGCTCGCCGCCGCCGGCTGCAGGGGGAGTGGGGCTACGCCGACGCCGAGATGCGTGACGTGGTCAACGCGGGTGCCGTCGAGCTCATCGAGGCGACGGTCGCCGCGGGGGCCTCGCCGGCCGCAGCCCGCAAGTGGTGGATGGGCGAGCTGGCCCGCACGGCCAAGCAGCAGGAGGTCGAGCTGGCCGACCTGCCGATCACGCCCGCGCAGATCGGCGCGCTGCAGTCGCTCGTCGACTCGGGCCGGATCAACGACAAGCTCGCGCGCCAGGTGCTCGAGGGCGTCCTGGCCGGCGAGGGCGAGCCCGAAGCGGTCGTCGTCGCGCGCGGCCTCGAGGTCGTGTCCGACGACGGCCCGCTGCTCGACGCGATCGACGCGGCCCTGGCCGCGCAGCCCGACCTCGCGGAGAAGATCCGCGGCGGCAACCAGGGGCCGATCGGCGCCATCATCGGGGCCGTCATGAAGGCCACCCGCGGCCAGGCCGACGCCGGCCGCGTGCGCGAGCTGGTGCTCGAGCGCCTCAACGGCTGACCGCCGCGGCCCGGCAGCCCCGACGGGGCTGCCGGGCCGCGCCCCCCCGGGGCGCGCGGGCTCGTCGAAGACTCCGTGCCGCGAGGCGTGACGAAGTCCTCGACGCATCCCGGGGCGGAGGCCCGTCACCGGCTGGGTGGGTTCGTTCTCCTGACGGCGGCGTGGTCCCGGACCGCGCTCGCACCCTCCCGGTAACCTCGTTGCCACACGTGCGCCGTACCGTCCGTGGGGACGAGAGGAGACGTCGATGGAGAAGCCGACGCTGCAGGGCGAGATGATCACCCTGCGCCCCATCCGGGCGGACGATTCCGACGCGATGTGGGTGTCGCTCGACGACCCCGAGGGGAACCGGCTGACGGGGACCACGCAGAAGTTCACGCGCGAGCAGATCGACGCGTGGTGCGCGAGCCGCGCCACGGCCGAGGGGCGCTACGACTTCGCGGTCACGGCCAACGGGGACGACAGCTTCCGTGGCGAGATCGTGCTCAACGAGGTCGACGAGGTGGTGCGCTCGGCGAACCTCCGGCTCGCGATGGGCCCGACGTACCGGGGGCGCGGCTACGGCACGGAGGCGATCCAGCTCGTGCTCGGGTTCGCGTTCGACGGGATCGGGCTGCACCGCGTGGAGCTCGACGTGCTGAGCATCAACGCCCGGGCCAAGTCGCTCTACGAGAACCTCGGGTTCCGCGTCGAGGGCCGCAAGCGCGACGCCTACCGCGACGGCGACGGCTTCTGCGACGCGATCATCATGGGGATCCTCGAGGACGAGTACCGCGCGGGCCAGCTCGACTGATCGCACGACGAAGGGCGCGGACCCCGCGGGGTTCGCGCCCTTCGTCCTCTACCTGGCCGTCAGCGGAGCCAGGAGTGCTTCTGCACGATCGGCAGGTTGGCCCACCAGCGGCCGAGGCCCCAGGTGTCACCGGCGAAGGTCAGCGCGGCGATGATCAGGACCAGCGCGTAGATCACGTGGTAGTCGATCAGCGGGTTCGTGGAGCCCTGCTGCAGCGGCCACTCGGCCACCCACATCATGGCCATGATCAGCGAGCCGGCGACGGCCGAGACGCGCAGGCCGATGCCGAGCATGACCGCGGCACCCACGCCGAGCATGCCGAGCATGAACAGCCAGTCGGTCAGCGGGCTGGCCATGTTGGCGAAGACGTCCTTGAACGGGCCGATCGCGCCGAACTTCATGAATCCCTGGCTCGGCGTCCCGCCGTCGATCCAGGAGAGGGTCGGGCTGCCCTCGGGCACGGCAGCGCCGGTGCTGTAGTGCAGGCCGAAGGTCTTGTCGAGGAAGGCCCACAGGAAGATGAATCCTGTGGTCAGACGGGCCAGCGCGAGGGCGATGCGGGCCTTGCTGGAGGTGACGACGGTCGACTCGGTGACCGTGGCGGTCGGGGCTTCGGCACTGCGGAGGGCGGTCATGTCCTTGCTTTCCAGGAGGGCGGTGCGGCGTCGTCGTCGGCGCCGTAGCTCCACTCTTGTGCGTGTTCGGTGAAGATCTGCGGGACGTTTGTCCCGACCTCACCGACCCCGGCCGTACGCCTGCAGTGCGGCCTCGCGCTCCACCTTGTGGTCGACGATCCGCTCGGGGTAGCCCTCCGGGGTCCCGACCCGCCAGGGCTGGTGCACGGCCTTCCCCGCGATGCCCCGCAGCTCGGGTACCCACCGCCGCACGTAGTCGCCGTCGGGGTCGAACTTCTCGCCCTGCAGCACGGGGTTGAACACCCGGAAGTACGGCGCCGCGTCCCGGCCCGTGCCGGCCACCCACTGCCAGTTGAGCTGGTTCTGCGGCACGTCGCCGTCGACGAGCCACGCCATGAAGTGCTCGGCCCCGCGCTGCCAGCGCTGGTGCAGGTCCTTGACCAGGAACGACGCGACGACCATGCGCACCCGGTTGTGCATCCACCCCGTCGCCAGCAGCTGGCGCATGCCCGCGTCCACGAGCGGGTAGCCCGTGCGGCCCTGCGTCCAGGCGACGAACGCCTCGTCGGCCGCGGCGCCGGTCGCCCACGAGTCCTCGGGCACGACCGTCCGCAGCGAGCGGGTCGTCGCCGAGGGGTGGTGCCACAGCACGTCCGCGTGGAACTCCCGCCACGCCAGCTCGGACCGGTACGTGCCTACCGATGCGCCCTGCCGCTGCGCGAGGTCGGCGAGCAGCGTCCGGGGGTGCAGCTCGCCGAACTTGAGCGGGATCGACATCGACGAGGTGCCCGCGACGTCGGGTCGGTCGCGCTCGGTGCCGTAGTCGTCGAGCGCCTCGTCGAGGAACCGGCGCCAGCGGGCTCGCGCGGCGTGCTCGCCCGCCGCCGGGAGCTCGACCTCGGGGTTAGGCCCGTCCGGGACGCCGTCGGACGGGACCTCAGCCCACGGCACGGAGCGGGGGCGTGGTGCAGGTGCCGACCAGCCGTGGTCGAGCCACGCGTTGCGGAACGGCGTGAAGACCTGGAACGGGGTGCCCGCGCCGGTGCCCAGCCGGCCGGGCGCGACGGCGTAGGGGGAGCCGGTGCGGACGAGCTCGACGTCGCCGAGGGCGTGCGCGACCGCGTCGTCGCGCCGCCGACCGTATGGCTCGGTCGCGGCCGTGACGTGCACGGTCGCTGCCGCGACCTCGCGCGCGACCGCGGGAACCACGTCGGTAGCCCGGCCCGTGCGCACGACGAGGCGGCCGTCCAGGTCCTCGTCCAGCGCACGCAACGAGGCGGCGAGGTAGGCCAGCCGGGGAGCCCCCGCGGTCCGCCACAGGGCCGGGTCGACCACGAAGAGCGGGACGACGTCCCCGTCGTCGGCGCGCGCACGGTCGACCGCAGCGCCCAGCGCCGGGTTGTCCGCGAGGCGCAGGTCGCGTCGGAACCAGTGCACGCTCGCCACCGGGCCACCGTATTTCGCGACGCCGCGCACGGCGAACGCTGGTGCCCGGTGCGCTGACCGGCCACGATGGGTCGATGACCAGGTCCGACGAACCGGACGGGCCCGACGTGGCGACCGTCGAGCCCCGAGTCCCGAGGGACCGTGCGTTCTTCGGCCATCCGCTGGGCCTGTTCACCTTGTTCGGCACGGAGCTGTGGGAGCGGTTCAGCTACTACGGGATGCGCGCCATCCTGCTGTACTACCTGACGGACTCGGTGGCCAACGGCGGCCTCGGCATCAACCAGACCTCCGGCGAGGCGCTCGTCGCCGCCTACGGCGCGTCCGTCTACCTCGTCTCGGTGCTCGGCGGGTGGCTGGCCGACCGCGTGATCGGCGCCCGCCGCTCCGTCCTGTACGGCGGGATCGTCATCGCCGCGGGCCACGTCTTCCTGTCCGTGCCGGGTGCGGGCTACACCTTCACCGGCATCGTCCTGGTTGCGCTCGGCACCGGCCTGCTCAAGCCGAACGTGTCGAGCATGGTCGGCGAGCTGTACAGCCGCGACGACCCGCGGCGTGACTCGGCGTTCTCGATCTTCTACATGGGCATCAACATCGGCTCGCTCGCCGCGCCGTTCGTCGTCGGCGCCGCCAACGAGATCTGGGGCTACCACGCGGGCTTCGCGGTGGCCGCCGTCGGCATGGCGATCGCCCTGGTGTTCTTCGTCCTGGGCCGCGGGCTGCTGGGCGGCGCTGGCGACGTCCCGCCGAACCCGCTGACCCCGGCCGACCGCACGCCGGTGATCCGGCTCTTCGTGGCAGTCGGGATCGGCGTCGCCGTCGCCACCCTGGTCGCCTACCTGATCCAGGGCGAGTTCACGGTCGACACGTTCGTCGACGCGCTGTCGTACATCGCCCTCGCTGCGCCCATCGCCACGTTCTGGGTGATGTTCCGCTCGCCCAAGGTCACGGCGCCGGAGCGCTCGCGGCTGCGCGCCTACGTGCCGCTCTTCATCGCCGCGATGCTGTTCTGGATGATCTTCGAGCAGGCCTCGAGCACGCTGTCGACCTACGCCAAGGACTTCACGGACCGCACGATCGGCGACTTCACGATCTCGCCGACGTTCTACCAGTCGCTCAACCCGGGCATGATCATCGCCCTCGCGCCGGTGTTCGCGTGGCTCTGGCTCAAGCTCGACGACCGGCCGCCGACGGCCGTGAAGTTCGCGATCGGGCTCACGTTCGTGTCGCTCTCGTTCGTCTTCCTCGGTGCTGCGGCATGGGTGGCGGGCGACGACAAGTCGCCGTGGTGGGTGCTCGTCGTGGTGTACCTGATCCAGACGATCGGCGAGCTGTGCCTGTCACCCGTGGGGCTCGCGGCCACGACGCTGCTCGCACCGAAGGCGTTCCGCGGCCAGGCCATGGCGCTGTGGTTCCTGGCGACGAGCGCGGGCAACGCGATCACCGCGCAGCTCGTGCAGGCGACGGCGGACGTGAGCAACGCGGCGTACTTCGGGGGCATCGGGATCGTCGCGCTCGTCTTCGCCGGCGGCATGTTCGCGCTCGCACCGTGGGTCACGCGGCACATCCGCGAGGGTGCGGAGCTCGCGGGCGAGGTCGACGCCCGGCACTGAGTGCGGCTGTCGGCGGTCCGTGCCACCGTGGACGCATGGCCTCCTCGAAGCTGAGCTCGTCCGCCGTGACCGACGCCGTCGACGCCCGCCACTGGCGCGTGATGCTGCAACGGCTGCGCGCCACGTTCACCGCGCCGGACTTCGCGGCGGCGGCAGCGTTCGTGGCGCGCGTGGCGACGGTCGCCGACGAGCACGACCACCACCCCGACGTGCTGCTGCGGTGGGGCCAGGTCACGGTGACGACCTCGAGCCACGACGTCGGCGGGCTCACGCAGCGCGACGTCGACCTGGCCGCCGCCGTCTCGGCGATCGCCGACGAGCTCGGCCTCGGGACCGCGGTGGACCGCTCGGAGATCCTCGAGATCGCGGTCGACGCGCTCGACATCCCGGCGGTGCGGCCCTTCTGGGCGGCCGTCTTCGGGTACGACACGGCCGACGACGGCAGCGAGGTGAGCGACCCGGCGGGCGTGGGCCCCACGGTCTGGTTCCAGCAGATGGACGAGCCCCGGCCGCAGCGCAACCGGATCCACTTCGACATCACCGTCCCGCACGACCTCGCGACCCAGCGGGTCGAGGCGGCCGTCGCGGCGGGAGGCCACCTGGTGAGCGACGAGGCCGCGCCCGCGTTCTGGGTCGTGGCGGACCCGGAGGGCAACGAGGTGTGCGTGTGCACGTGGCAGGGCCGCTCGAGCTCCTGACTCCGTGGACCACGAGGCGGACGCCTCGCGAACGTCTCCGCAGGCAGACGTAGCCTGACGCGGCAGCCGCGCGGTGCGGCCGTTCTCGCGTTGTTGAAGGAGCTGACCGGTATGAGCCGCCCCCTGCGCTCTCGGACGTCCACCCACGGCCGCAACATGTCCGGCGCCCGCGCCCTGTGGCGCGCGACCGGCATGGGCTCGGAGGACTTCGGCAAGCCGATCATCGCCATCGCGAACTCATACACCCAGTTCGTCCCCGGTCACGTACACCTCAAGGACATGGGCGACCTCGTCGCCTCGGCCATCCGTGAGGCGGGCGGCGTGTCGAAGGAGTTCAACACCATCGCGGTCGACGACGGCATCGCGATGGGCCACGCCGGGATGCTGTACTCGCTGCCCAGCCGCGACCTCATCGCCGACTCGGTCGAGTACATGGTCCAGGCGCACTGCGCCGACGCGCTCGTGTGCATCTCCAACTGCGACAAGATCACGCCCGGCATGCTCAACGCGGCGCTGCGCCTGAACATCCCGGTCATCTTCGTCTCCGGCGGGCCCATGGAGGCAGGCAAGGCGATCGTCGCCAACGGCGTCGCGTCCACGCCGCTGAACCTCATCAACGCGATCAACTACTCGGCCGACGACGACGTGAGCGACGAGGCCCTGGCCGCCGTCGAGGAGGCCGCGTGCCCCACGTGCGGCTCGTGCTCGGGCATGTTCACGGCCAACTCGATGAACTGCCTGACCGAGGCGCTCGGCCTGTCGCTGCCCGGCAACGGCTCGACGCTGGCGACGCACGCCGCCCGCCGCGAGCTGTTCCTCGAGGCCGGCCGCACGATCGTCGACCTGGCCCGGCGGTACTACGAGGACGAGGACGACACCGCCGCGCCGCGCGGGATCGCGACCAAGGCCGCGTTCGCCAACGCCATGACGCTCGACGTCGCAATGGGCGGCTCGACCAACACCGTGCTGCACATCCTCGCCGCGGCCCAGGAGGGTGAGGTCGACTTCGACCTCACCGACATCGAGGGCCTCTCGCGTCGCGTGCCGTGCCTGTCGAAGGTCGCGCCCAACCACCCGGACTTCCACATGGAAGACGTCCACCGCGCCGGCGGCATCCCCGCGCTCCTGGGCGAGCTCGACCGGGCCGGGCTGCTGGACCACGACGTCACCTCGGTCCACACGCCGACGCTGCGCGGCTGGCTCGACGACTGGGACGTGCGCGGAGGCAAGGCGACGGACAAGGCGATCGAGCTGTTCCACGCGGCACCCGGGGGAGTGCGCACCACGCAGGCGTTCTCGACGCAGAACCGCTGGGACCGCCTCGACACCGACGCCGTGAACGGCTGCATCCGCGACCTCGCCCACGCCTACACGGTCGAGGGCGGCCTCGCGGTGCTGCGCGGCAACCTCGCCGAGGACGGCGCGGTGCTCAAGACCGCGGGCATCGACCCGGACGTGTTCCACTTCGTCGGTCGCGCGCTGGTCTGCGAGTCGCAGGACGAGGCCGTCGAGAAGATCCTCACCAAGCAGGTCGAGCCCGGCCACGTCGTCGTCGTGCGCTACGAGGGCCCCGCGGGCGGCCCCGGCATGCAGGAGATGCTCTACCCGACCTCGTTCATCAAGGGCCGCGGCCTGGGCAAGGTCTGCGCGCTGATCACCGACGGCCGCTTCTCCGGCGGCTCGAGCGGCATCTCCGTGGGCCACATCTCGCCCGAGGCCGCGGCCGGCGGCACGATCGGCCTGATCGAGGACGGCGACGAGATCGAGATCGACGTCGAGACGCGCCTCATCCGGGTCAACGTGCCCGACGAGGTCCTCGCCGAGCGTCGCGCCAAGATGGAGGCCTCGGAGAACCCGTGGCAGCCGCTGAACCGCGACCGCTACGTGTCGCCCGCGCTGCAGGCCTACGCGGCGATGGCGACGTCGGCGGACCGTGGCGCGGTCCGCGACGTCTCCCTCCTGCGCCGTCGCTGACCGCGCCGGCGCCCGGTACCCCGGGCGTGCGCGAGCCCGTCAGCTGTTGGACGAGTCGTGCCGCGGCAGCCGGGCGTCGAGCCAGCTGATCAGGTCGCTGGTGCTGCGGGTCTGCATGAACACCTGCCCGGGACCGACGAACTCGGCCACGAGCCCCTCGCCGCCCAGGAACGTCGTCTTCCAGCTGCCGGCCTTGCGGATCGAGTACTGCACGGTGCTCTCGAAGGCGACGACGTGCCCGGTGTCGATGACCATCCGCTCGCCGGGCGCGAGCGTCGCGCCGCGGATGCCGCCGTACGCGGCGACGAGCAGGTCGCCCTGGCCGGAGCACCTCAGGAGGATCAGGCCCGCGCCGGAGAAGAACCCCCTCGCACCGCCCCACGACGAGTCGACCTCGACGCTGAGGTCGGAGGCGAGCCACCCGCCGGACTGCACGAGCAGCTCGTCACCGCCGGGGAGGTGCACCTGCGCGATGTCTCCGGGCAGGGCCGGCGCGATGCCCAGCGTGCCGCCTGACGTCGACGTGAAGTCGTTGACGAAGAAGCTCTCGCCACCGAACGCGCGCCGCAGACCCTTCATGAACCCGCCTCGGGTGGAGGTCTCGACCGTGACGTCGCCCCGCTGGCTCGCCATGGCCCCCGACTCCACCCGGACGGATCCGCCCGGCGGCAGGGTGATCTCCGCGAAGGCGAATGCGGGCCCGTCGTCGATCTGCACGTGCACGGGGCGGTCCTCCTGGCGTCGTCGTCGTCCGGCCACGCCATCATGCCTGGTCCGACCGCGACGCGTGGGCGGTCGCGCATCGCACCTGACCTGGGCCGGTCCTACACTCCGAGACATGACCGCTACGCCCGAAGTCACCGGTGACGTCGACATCAAGCCCCGCTCCCGCACGGTCACCGACGGGCTGGAGGCGACCGCGTCCCGCGGCATGCTCCGGGCCGTCGGGCTCGGCGACGACGACTTCGCCAAGCCGCAGATCGGCGTCGCGAGCTCGTGGAACGAGATCACGCCGTGCAACCTCTCGCTGCAGCGGCTCGCGCAGGCCGCGAAGGCGGGCGTGCACGCCGCGGGCGGCTACCCGCTCGAGTTCGGCACGATCTCGGTGTCCGACGGCATCTCGATGGGCCACGAGGGCATGCACTTCTCGCTCGTGAGCCGCGACATCATCGCGGACTCGGTCGAGACGGTCATGCAGGCCGAGCGCCTCGACGGCTCCGTGCTGCTGGCCGGCTGCGACAAGTCGCTGCCCGGCATGCTCATGGCCGCCGCGCGGCTCGACCTCGCGAGCGTCTTCCTCTACGCGGGGTCGATCGCCCCGGGCTGGGTCAAGCTCGAGGACGGCACCGAGAAGGACGTGACGATCATCGACGCGTTCGAGGCCGTGGGCGCGTGCGCGCGCGGGCTGATGAGCCGCGAGGACGTGGATCGCATCGAGCGCGCCATCTGCCCCGGCGAGGGTGCGTGCGGGGGCATGTACACCGCCAACACCATGGCCTCGGTGGCCGAGGCGATCGGCATGTCGATCCCGGGCTCCGCGGCGCCGCCGTCGGCCGACCGCCGCCGCGACGCGTTCGCGCACAAGTCCGGCGAGGCCGTCGTCGAGATGCTCCGCAAGGGCATCACCGCACGTCAGATCATGACCAAGGAGGCGTTCGAGAACGCGATCGCCGTCGTCATGGCGTTCGGCGGCTCGACGAACGCCGTCCTGCACCTGCTCGCGATCGCGCACGAGGCCGAGGTCGACCTCACGCTCGCCGACTTCTCGCGCGTCGCAGCCCGCGTGCCGCACCTGGGCGACCTCAAGCCGTTCGGCCGCTACGTCATGAACGACATCGACCGCATCGGCGGCGTCCCCGTCGTCATGAAGGCGCTGCTCGACGCGGGCCTGCTGCACGGCGACTGCCTGACGGTGACCGGCAAGACCATCGCCGAGAACCTCGCCGACGTGAACCCGCCGGACCCGGACGGCAAGATCCTGCGCGCGCTCGACAACCCGATCCACCGCACGGGCGGCATCACGATCCTGCACGGCTCGCTCGCCCCGGAGGGTGCGGTCGTGAAGTCGGCCGGGTTCGACTCCGACGTCTTCGAGGGCACCGCCCGGGTGTTCGACCGCGAGCGGGCCGCGATGGACGCGCTCGAGGACGGCACGATCGTCGCGGGCGACGTCGTCGTGATCCGTTACGAAGGCCCCAAGGGCGGCCCGGGCATGCGGGAGATGCTGGCCATCACGGGCGCGATCAAGGGCGCCGGGCTCGGCAAGGACGTCCTGCTGCTCACCGACGGCCGCTTCTCCGGCGGCACCACGGGTCTGTGCGTCGGCCACGTCGCCCCCGAGGCGGTCGACGGCGGACCGATCGCCTTCATCCAGGACGGTGACCGGATCCGGCTCGACGTCGCGAACGAGACGCTGGACGTGCTCGTCGAGCAGGACGACCTCGAGGGCCGCAGGGCCGGCTGGGCGCCGCTGCCCCCGACGTACACGCGCGGCGTGCTGGCCAAGTACGCCAAGCTCGTGCAGTCGGCCTCGAAGGGCGCCGTCCTCATCTGACGGTAGGGCAGGCCCACCGGTCGCTCGGTGGGGCTGCCGCACAGACCGGCGCGGCGGGCGTCCCTAGCGTCGTCGACATGACGACGACGGCCACGCCCGCCCCGCCCCGCCAGGTCACCCACCGCCCGCGCCGCGTGAGCTGGACGGTCGTGACCCTGACCTCGGTCG
>Ga0160439_1000839_pt1 | contig 11160 bp, 10 predicted proteins | sample HID1975M_E0MG_FD_108201 | JGI IMG/M metagenome (GOLD analysis project Ga0160439, IMG submission 108201) | Enriched soil microbial communities from UW Madison campus, WI, USA - HID1975M_E0 MG | ecosystem: Environmental > Terrestrial > Soil > Unclassified | place: USA: Madison, Wisconsin... | reverse complement strand
GATGACGACGCCCTGCCGCTGAACAGCCTGCTGGCTGCCATTTCCCGCTTTTCCCTGCAAACCAGTGCCCGTAATCAGTGGTTCGGCACCCTTACCCGTCGCGACCACCAGCAAGTACAGGAGCATGTCGACGTGCTGCTGGCCGATGGCGAAACCCGCTTGAAAGTGGCCATCACTTCGCAAAGTGGCGAACGTCTTGGTCTGGAAGAAGGCAAAGAAGTGCTGGTGCTGTTAAAAGCACCGTGGGTAGGCATTACGCGTGATGCCAGTATTGCGCAAGCCGCCGACAACCAGCTCACCGGAATTATCAGCCATATCGAGCGCGGTAGCGCGCAATGCGAAGTGCTGATGACATTGCCCGACGGACAGACCCTTTGCGCGACGATGCCCGTAGAAGAAGCCGAGGATTTGCACGAAGGTGAATCGGCCCTCGCATGGTTTAACGCCGACCGGGTTATCCTCGCCACCCTCTGCTGATGGCTTGACTTTACCTTCCAGAAGACGTATCCCTGATAAAAACCGCTGCAATAAATGGGATACACAATGTCATCATTGCAAATTTCGCAAGGCACGTTTCGTCTTAGCGATACTAAAACCCTCTCCATTGAGAATTTAACGCTGCGCTCGGGCGAGTCCTGGGCGTTTGTCGGCAGCAACGGCAGCGGTAAATCCGCGCTGGCGCGAGCGCTGTCTGGCGAACTGACGCTGCTGTCCGGTGTACGCGAAAGCGAATTCACCCGAACCACTCGCCTCTCATTCGAACAGCTGCAAAAACTGGTCAGTGACGAATGGCAACGCAACAACACCGATTTGCTCAGCCCCGGCGAAGACGATACCGGTCGCACCGCCGCGGAAATCATTCAGGAAGAAGTGAAAGATGCGGCGCGCTGCCAGGCACTCGCCAGTCGTTTCGGTATTGGCTATTTACTCGAACGCCGCTTTAAATACCTTTCCACCGGTGAAACCCGCAAAACGCTGCTGTGTCAGGCGCTGATGAGCAACCCCGATTTATTGATTCTCGACGAACCGTTTGACGGGCTGGATGTGGCCTCGCGCCAGGCGCTGTCGGAACTGCTGGCGACGCTGCATCACGATGGCATCACGCTGGTGCTGGTGTTGAACCGCTTCGATGAGATCCCGGATTTTGTGCAGTTCGCGGGCGTACTCGCTGACTGCACATTGCTGGAAACCGGCACCAAAAAAGCGCTACTGGGGCAGGCGCTGGTCGCTCAACTGGCGCACAGTGAAAAGCTGACAGGTATTATGCTGCCTGAACCCGACGCACCGTCCGCGCGTCTTTCGCTTGCGGAAGATGCGCCGCGGATTGTGCTCAATCACGGCAGCGTGTCGTATAACGACAAACCGATCATCGATGACCTGAGCTGGACGGTCAACGCGGGTGAACACTGGCAGATTGTCGGCCCGAACGGTGCAGGAAAGTCGACCCTCTTGAGCCTGGTCACTGGCGATCACCCTCAGGGCTACAGCAATGATTTAACGCTGTTTGGCCGTCGACGCGGCAGCGGGGAAACCATCTGGGACATCAAAAAGCATATTGGTTATGTCAGTAGCAGCCTGCATCTGGATTACCGCGTGAGTACCAACGTGCGTAACGTTATCCTCTCCGGTTTTTTCGATTCCATTGGGATTTATCAGGCGGTATCTGACAAGCAGCACAAGCTGGCTCAGGGTTGGCTGGAGATTTTGGGCATCGACAGCCGCACCGCAGATGCACCGTTCCACAGCCTGTCATGGGGACAACAACGGCTGGCACTGATTGTTCGCGCGCTGGTGAAGCACCCTACGCTTCTGATTCTGGATGAACCGCTACAGGGGCTGGACCCGCTCAATCGCCAGTTAGTGCGTCGCTTTATCGACGTATTAATTAGCGAAGGCAAAACTCAGCTATTGTTCGTGTCGCACCACGCTGAAGACGCCCCAGACTGCATTACGCATCGTCTCGAGTTTGTGCCACGCGCAGAAGGCTACGGCTACGCCGTCGGTCCTGTGTAACTCTCGAGTTCTGCACCGGGAGCCTCGTGCTCCCGCTTTTCGGATAAAGAGCATCCCCCTTTCTTACCCGCCTTGATTTATAATGCAAAATGTTCGGCATTCAGAATGAAAACTGGCTGTGTAAACGATTCCACTAATCTATTCCATGTCACACTTTTTGCATCTCTGTTATGCTAGTCTTAATACATACCATAAGCCTGATGGAGCGAAAAATGAGAGTACTGGTTACAGGTGGTAGCGGTTACATCGGCAGCCATACCTGCGTGCAATTACTGAAACAAGGCCACGACGTCATCATTCTGGATAACCTCTGTAACAGTAAGCGCAGCGTGTTACCGGTGATTGAACGCCTGGCAGGCAAACAGGCCGCTTTCGTAGAAGGCGATATTCGCAACGAAGCGCTGATGACCGAAGTGTTACACGATCACGCGATTGACACCGTGATCCACTTCGCCGGGCTGAAAGCCGTGGGCGAGTCCGTCGAGAAGCCGCTGGAATACTACGATAACAACGTTAACGGAACCCTGCGTTTAATCGCCGCCATGCGCGCCGCAAACGTGAAAAACTTCATCTTTAGCTCTTCCGCCACCGTCTACGGTGACCAGCCCAAAATCCCTTACGCTGAAAGTTTCCCGACCGGCACCCCACAAAGTCCTTACGGAAAAAGCAAACTGATGGTTGAACAAATCCTGACCGATCTGCAAAAAGCGCAGCCGGAATGGAGCATTGCGCTGCTGCGCTACTTCAACCCGGTTGGCGCACATCCGTCAGGCGATATGGGTGAAGATCCGCAGGGCATCCCCAATAACCTGATGCCGTATATCGCGCAGGTCGCCGTGGGTCGTCGCGAATCGCTGGCTATTTTTGGTAACGACTATCCGACCGAAGACGGTACCGGCGTGCGTGACTATATCCACGTGATGGACCTGGCCGATGGCCACGTTGCCGCGATGGAAAAACTGGCTGAAAAACCGGGCGTGCACATTTACAACCTCGGTGCTGGCGTCGGCAGCAGCGTGCTGGACGTGGTTAACGCCTTCAGCAAAGCCTGCGGTAAACCGGTTAACCATCACTTCGCCCCGCGTCGCGATGGCGATCTCCCGGCCTACTGGGCCGATGCAAGCAAAGCTGACCGCGAACTCGGCTGGCATGTTACCCGTACTCTCGACGAAATGGCGCAGGATACCTGGCACTGGCAATCGCGTCATCCGCAGGGTTACACCGACTAAGGACCTGTCATGACGCAATTTAACCCCGTCGATCATCCACACCGCCGTTTTAACCCGCTAACCGGGCAGTGGATCCTCGTCTCTCCGCACCGCGCCAAGCGTCCCTGGCAGGGGGCGCAAGAAACACCTGCCAAACAAACGCTGCCGAAACACGATCCTGACTGCTTCCTGTGTCCGGGCAACACCCGCGTCACTGGCGATACCAACCCGCAGTACACCGGTACATACGTATTTACCAACGACTTTGCCGCGCTGATGACCGATACGCCAGACGCGCCGCAGAACGTCGATCCGCTGATGCGCTGCGAAAGCGCCCGCGGAACCAGCCGCGTGATTTGCTTCTCGCCGGATCACAGCAAAACGCTGCCTGAACTGAGCGTTAGTGCGCTGGAAGAAGTGGTGCAAACCTGGCAACAGCAGACGGCAGAGTTGGGTCAGCGGTATCCGTGGGTGCAGGTTTTCGAGAATAAAGGCGCGGCGATGGGCTGCTCCAACCCGCATCCGCACGGTCAGGTTTGGGCTAACAGCTTCTTACCGAACGAAGCTGAGCGCGAAGACCGACTACAAAAAGACTATTTGACCGAGCAGGGCTCACCGATGCTGGTTGACTATGTGCAGCGTGAACTCGCTGACGGCAGCCGGACCATCGTCGAAACCGAGCACTGGCTGGCGGTGGTGCCTTACTGGGCGGCGTGGCCGTTCGAAACGCTGCTGCTGCCGAAAGCGCACGTTCAGCGCATCACCGATTTGACCGATGCTCAACGCAGCGATTTGGCGTTGGCGTTGAAAAAACTGACCAGCCGTTACGACAACCTGTTCCAGTGTTCCTTCCCTTACTCGATGGGCTGGCACGGCGCGCCATTCAACGACGAAGATAATTCACACTGGCAACTCCATGCCCATTTTTATCCGCCGCTGCTGCGCTCGGCCACCGTGCGCAAATTCATGGTCGGCTATGAAATGCTGGCAGAAACCCAGCGCGACCTGACGGCAGAACAAGCCGCCGAGCGTCTGCGCGCCGTCAGTGACGTCCACTATCGCGAATCAGGAGTATAAAAATAATGAGTCTGAAAGAGAAAACCCTGTCCCTGTTTGCTGAGAAATTTGGCTACCCTGCCACCCACACGATTCAGGCGCCTGGCCGCGTGAACCTGATCGGCGAACACACCGATTACAACGACGGCTTCGTGCTGCCCTGCGCCATTGAATACCAGACGGTGATCAGCTGCTCCCCGCGTGAAGACAGAACCGTGCGCGTTATCGCGGCAGATTACGAAAACCAGACCGACGAATTCTCACTGGATGCGCCTATCGTCAGTCACGATACCCAGCAGTGGTCCAATTACGTGCGTGGTGTGGTGAAACATCTGCAAAAACGTAACCGCAATTTCGGCGGCGTCGATATGGTTATCTGCGGCGACGTGCCGCAGGGCGCGGGCCTGAGCTCTTCTGCCTCGCTTGAAGTCGCGGTCGGTACCGTGTTGCAGCAGCTGTATCATCTGCCGCTCGACGGCGCACAAATTGCGCTAAACGGCCAGGAAGCAGAGAACCAGTTTGTCGGCTGTAACTGCGGCATTATGGATCAGCTGATTTCTGCGCTGGGCAAGAAAGACCACGCGCTGCTGCTGGACTGCCGCTCGCTCGGCACCAAAGCCGTGTCGATGCCGAAAGGCGCGGCGGTTATCATCATTAACAGTAATTTTAAGCGCACCCTGGTCGGCAGCGAGTACAACACTCGCCGCGAGCAGTGTGAAACTGGCGCTCGCTTCTTCCAGCAGCCTGCTTTGCGCGATGTGTCGTTGGAGAAATTCAACGCTGTGGCGCATGAGCTTGACCCTATTGTTGCCAAACGCGTGCGTCACGTATTGACCGAAAACGCCCGTACGGTAGAAGCCGCGTCCGCCTTAGAAAAAGGCGACCTGAAACGGATGGGCGAACTGATGGCAGAATCACACGCCTCAATGCGTGATGATTTTGAAATCACCGTTCCACAGATTGATACATTGGTTGAGATTGTCAAAGCCACCATCGGCGACCAGGGCGGCGTGCGTATGACCGGCGGCGGTTTTGGCGGCTGCATCGTGGCACTGGTACCAGAAGCGCTGGTACCGGCAGTGAAAGAAGCCGTCGCTAAGCAATATGAAGCGAAAACCGGTATCAAAGAAACGTTCTACGTCTGCAAAGCATCACAAGGAGCCGGCCAGTGCTAAGAGAAATTCCGACTCTGGCCCCTGACGGCCTGCCCTTCCGTCTGCTGACCCTGCGCAATAGCGCGGGGATGGTGGTGACGTTAATGGACTGGGGCGCGACGCTGCTGTCCGCGCGCATTCCGATGCAAGACAGCTCGGTACGCGAAGCCCTTCTCGGCTGCGCCAGTCCGGAGCAATATCCGCAGCAGGCAGCGTTTCTCGGGGCGTCGATTGGTCGTTACGCTAACCGCATTGCCGACAGCCGTTTTACCCTCACCGGCACGACCTATGAGCTGGCCGCGAGCCAGGGCCCGAACCAGCTGCACGGCGGCCCGGAAGGGTTTGATAAACGTCGCTGGCGGGTTGTGAATCAGAACGATGAATCGGTGCTGTTTTCGCTGGAATCTGCTGATGGCGACCAGGGTTTCCCTGGGAATCTTAGCGCCACTGCACATTACCGTCTGACCGAAGACAACCGAATTGCCATTGAATACCGCGCCACGGTAGATAAAGCCTGCCCGGTAAACCTGACCAACCACGTCTATTTCAATCTCGACGGCGGTCAGAGCGATGTGCGCGAACATAAGCTGCACATTGCGGCGGATGCGTATCTGCCGGTAGATAACATGGGTATTCCGCGCACCGGCCTGAAAGACGTGGCACAAACCAGCTTCGATTTCCGCCAGCCAAAAATCATTGCCAGCGAGTTCCTGAGCGATGACGACCAGCGTCAGATGAAAGGCTACGACCACGCCTTTTTACTCTCGACCCAGGGCGAACGGTCGCAGGTCGCCGCGACTGTCTGGTCTGCGGATGAAAAACTACAGCTGAAGGTCTACACCAGCGCTCCGGCTCTCCAGTTCTACACCGGTAATTATCTCGGCGGCACCCTGTCGCGCGAAACCGAACCGTATGCCGACTGGCAGGGGCTGGCGCTGGAAAGCGAATGTCTGCCTGACAGCCCAAATCACCCGGAATTCCCGCAGCCTGACTGCGTGCTGCTGCCGGGTGAAGAGTACGTCAGCGTCACGGAATACCAATTTACCTCGTTGTAATCTCTGCCCTCCGTCCGGAGGGCTTTTTTTTCACCAGATTGCTGAAAGTCGCGCCAGTTACCGACAAAAAGACAACGTCCGATTCACAAGCCGCTTACACTACGTCGCTATTTTCGCTATGGTTAAGGATAAGCGTTGCCGTCCGTCGCGAGGCGGCAATATAATGAGAATTGTTATCATTCAATCTAGTTCAGGAGTAACGGTATGGCTGTCACTAAGCTTGTGCTTGTTCGCCACGGCGAAAGCCAGTGGAATAATGAAAACCGCTTCACCGGTTGGTATGACGTTGATCTGTCTGAGAAAGGTGTTGGCGAAGCGAAAGCAGCAGGGAAACTGTTGAAGGAAGAAGGCTTCAGCTTTGATTTTGCTTACACCTCTGTGCTGAAACGTGCCATCCACACCCTGTGGAACGTACTGGACGAACTGGACCAGGCCTGGCTGCCCGTTGAGAAATCCTGGAAACTAAACGAACGTCACTACGGTGCGTTGCAGGGCCTGAACAAAGCTGAAACCGCTGAAAAGTATGGTGACGAGCAGGTTAAGCAGTGGCGTCGTGGTTTTGCCATCACCCCGCCAGAACTGACCAAAGATGACGAGCGCTACCCGGGCCACGATCCGCGCTATGCGCAGCTGACCGACAAAGAGCTGCCGGTAACGGAAAGCCTGGCGCTGACTATCGACCGCGTCGTGCCTTACTGGAACGAAACTATTCTGCCGCGTCTGAAAAGCGGCGAGCGCGTGATTATCGCCGCTCACGGTAACTCCCTGCGTGCCCTGGTGAAATACCTGGACCACATGGGCGAAGACGAAATTCTCGAACTGAACATTCCAACTGGCGTACCGCTGGTGTATGAGTTCGATGAAAACTTCAAACCTATCAAGCATTACTATCTGGGTAACGCTGACGAAATCGCTGCAAAAGCGGCTGCCGTTGCGAACCAGGGTAAAGCGAAGTAAGTTTTCGCCAGACGTAAAAAAGCGTGGATTGCTCCACGCTTTTTTTATGTCTGACTTTTTTGCCCGATGGCGCTTCGCTTATCAGGCTTACAGAAAACGTTGGCCCGACACTTAACCGCGACGCGCTTTGACGGCGTTAGCCAGCTGGCGCAGCACCGCATCGGTGTCGTCCCAGCCGATGCAGGCATCGGTGATGCTTTTGCTGTAGGTCAGCGGCTCACCGCCTTCCAGATTCTGATTACCTTCCACCAGATGGCTTTCAATCATTACGCCGACAATCGCCTTTTCGCCGGACGCAATCTGGCCCGAAACGTCAGTCGCCACGTCCATCTGCTTTTTGAATTGCTTGCTTGAGTTGGCGTGGCTGAAATCGATCATCACCTGTGATGGCAGGCCCGCTTTCTGCAGCCCTTCTTTCACCATCGCCACGTGATGCGCACTGTAGTTTGGCTCTTTGCCACCACGCAGGATGATGTGGCAGTCGCCATTCCCGCTGGTGTTCACAATCGCCGAATGGCCCCATTTGGTGACTGACAGGAAACAGTGCGGCGCACCGGCTGCGTTGATCGCGTCAATCGCCACTTTGATGGTGCCGTCGGTACCATTCTTGAAACCAACCGGGCAGGAAAGACCGGAAGCCAATTCACGATGAACCTGAGATTCGGTGGTGCGCGCACCGATTGCGCCCCAGCTCATCAGGTCCGCCATGTACTGCGGAGTAATCATGTCGAGGAACTCGCCTGCCGCCGGCAGACCGCTGTCATTGATTTCCAACAGCAGCTTACGGGCAATACGCAGACCGTCGTTGATCTGGAAACTGTTATCCATATGCGGATCGTTAATCAGCCCTTTCCAGCCCACGGTGGTACGCGGTTTCTCGAAATAGACGCGCATGACAATTTCCAGCTCGCCTTTCAGCTCGTCGCGCAGCGTGAGCAGACGGCTCGCGTATTCCTTCGCGGCCATAGGATCGTGAATCGAGCACGGACCAATCACCACCAGCAGGCGATCGTCGTTGCCTTTGAGGATCTTATGGATCGCTTTACGGGCATGAGAAACCGTGTTGGCCGCATTCTCAGTGGCAGGGAATTTTTCAAGGAGCGCTACAGGAGGTAATAACTCGTTGATCTCTTTAATGCGTAAGTCGTCGTTCTGATAATTCATGATCTTTCCAGCGTTGCCATACTTATATAATTGAGTGCAATGCCTTCAATCTATCTTGTCGGCCTGAAAGTGTAAACGGGCTTTTACACTTGAGCAGGATAATTCCTGGAATTACCCTAAAAAACGCCAGAAAGTAGCGAGAAGTGAGATGTCCGCTACACTTTTTAAGTGTAAATACTGACTTTTATATCTTTAACAGGATTCCAGCCTGACATAATTCAGAATTGTGGAATCTTTAGCCATGGTGCAACCACGCACAGGCAGATATGCACTGTTGGAAGAAGTTATCCGACCTAACGACCATAACAGGAGCATCCCCATGAAAAACAATACACTGGCAACGCTTTTCCTGACAGCAACCCTTTCGATGATGAGCGGCGCGGCGATGGCTGCCGACAGCGCGTCGAACGCTTCTGATAACAACGGCCAGGCAAACTCCTCGGCCGATGCAGGCCAGATGGCACCTGATGCCCATCAGAATATCGCGCCCAACGGCGTTGATAACAGTAATGTCAATACGCAGTCCAGCGGCACCATGCTACACCCCAACGATTCCAGCACCGATGCGCAGCACATGAGCAAGGATGAGATCCACAAAAACTCGATGTGTAAAGACGGTAAATGCCCGGATATTAACAAGAAAGTTGAAACCGGTGACGGTATGAACAACGATGTAAATACCAAAACCGATGGTACGACGCAGTAATCCCCGTTCCGCCCTTCCCCTTAAAAGGAGAGCTCTGCTCTCCTTTATTATTTGTATGCGAAAATGCTAAATATCTGTAATCATGTCATGCACTAATACTTAAATTTTGCAGGATTTGTGTATGGCGCATTCACATTCCCACGCCCCATCGCCACAGACCGAAAACGGTAACGCTCGCCGTTTGCTACTGGCGTTCCTCATTACCGCAGGCTTTATGGTTATCGAGGTGATCGGGGGACTTATCTCCGGTTCGTTGGCGCTGCTTGCCGATGCAGGGCACATGCTGACCGACGCTGCCGCGTTGCTGTTCGCCCTGATGGCAGTGCACTTCGCTCGTCGACCACCTAACTCCCGTCACACATTTGGCTGGCTTCGACTGACAACCCTCGCCGCGTTCGTGAATGCGATCGCCCTGGTATTGATAACAGTCCTGATTGTCTGGGAAGCGATCGTACGTTTTCGCCATCCCCAGCCCATCGCTGGCGCGACCATGATGGTCATCGCCGTGGCAGGTTTGCTGGCCAATATTCTGTCATTCTGGATATTGCATCGCGGAAGTGAGGAGAAAAACCTGAACGTGCGCGCCGCAGCCCTGCACGTTCTCGGTGATTTGCTCGGTTCGGTGGGAGCGATAGTCGCGGCCATCGTTATTCTGACGACAGGCTGGACGCCGATTGACCCGATTTTATCCATTCTGGTGTCATGTCTGGTGCTACGCAGCGCCTGGCAATTGCTGAAAGAGAGCGTGAACGAACTGCTGGAAGGGGCGCCCAGCTCGCTGGATATCGGCGCACTCAAACGTGGACTGCGCCGCGAAATCCCGGAAGTTCGCGACGTGCATCATGTTCACATCTGGCTGGTGGGGGAAAAACCGGTGATGACCTTACACGTGCATGTGATCCCGCCGCACGATCACGACGGGCTGCTGGATAAAATTCAGCACTATCTGGAGCATAACTACCAGATAGCGCATGCCACAATCCAGATGGAATACCAGCCCTGTAGCGGCCCTGAATGCCATCTTAACGAGGCGCAGGCCGAACACGCACATCATCACCATCATTAATGGGATAGCGCGCGAGAGCCTCGTTCACGCGCGCTATTAATCCACATGCGGCTCCCGTTCAACGCGATAAACGTCAGCAGCAGATATTCGAGCGACATCGCATACACGCCCTGCCGCGCAAAAATCACCACGCTGATAACGTTGATAATCACCCACAGCAGCCAGTTCTCGACATATTTGCGGGTCATCAGGATCATCGCCACAATCGACAACACCATCATGCAGGAATCCCAGAACGGGAAGGCATCCGGCTGCAGTTCGGGCATCGCTACGTTTAGCCCCATGGTTTGCATGACTGAGACCGCCACGCGGGTCAAGAATGCAAAAACAGGATTGATAAACACGGTCATCAACCCGATGGCCACCACACAGACCGCCAGCCATGCAAGGGCTTTGCGTAATGGCAACCAACGGATTTGCAGCTCAGCCTGATTCTGGCTGGTTTGTCGCGACCATGCATACCAGCCGTAAATATTCGCCACAAAGAAAAACAGCTGTAGCAATAGGCTGGCATAGAGCTGAATCTGGAAGAAGATTATCGCGAATAACGTGACGTTCAGCAGGCCAAACGCGTAGTTGCTGATTTTCTCAAGACTGGCAAGCCAGATACAAAGCAGGCCAGCCACGGTTCCCACCGCCTCAATCCACGACAGGTCGTAACCGCCTGCACCAATCGGGATGTGTACCAGAATGTTTTGTGTACTGAAGAAATCCATTTTGTCTCCGTCCTGTCAGCCAAAAGTGTTTATACGGGCGTATTTATGAGCGTACTTATGAACGT
>Ga0160439_1000837_pt1 | contig 11174 bp, 11 predicted proteins | sample HID1975M_E0MG_FD_108201 | JGI IMG/M metagenome (GOLD analysis project Ga0160439, IMG submission 108201) | Enriched soil microbial communities from UW Madison campus, WI, USA - HID1975M_E0 MG | ecosystem: Environmental > Terrestrial > Soil > Unclassified | place: USA: Madison, Wisconsin... | reverse complement strand
CGTGTCGGCGGTGAGGCCGGTGAGAGTGGTCGACGTGGTCGTGGGCGTCGCGACGACCGTCGTCGTCGTGCCGTTGACCCGCAGGACCTCGTAACCCGCCAGCCCCGACCCGCCGGTGTCCGTCGACGCGGCCCAGGTGAGGGTCGCGCCCGAGGACGTGACGGCCGACGACGTCAGCGCGCTCGGCACCGACGGCGCCGTCGTGTCCGGCGTCGGGTCGGTCCCGGTGGGCTCGGTGCCCCAGATCAGCTTGCCGCCGTCGTACAGCGTGATCGCCTTGGTCTTGGCGAGCGCCGTGGCGTTCAGGCCCGCGAACGACGGGTCGTTGGTCGCGTCCCAGCCCGCCGCGCCGGTCACGCGGAACTGGATCTCACGCCGGTGCTGCGACTGCCCGCCCGGGTAGATGTTCTGACCCACGCAGCTGATCTCGGCGTAGTACAGGTTGCCGCCGGCCGAGACGGGCTTGGCGGTCTGCGTGCCGCACTCGCTGTAGTTGGCGGACAACGCCAGGCTCGAGGCCGGGACGCCGGAGTCGAGGGTGAACCAGTAGCGCAGGGTCGCGTTCTTCAGCGAGCGGGCCGGGAAGGCCGACTCGTTGCGGATCATGGCCTTGACCTCGGTGAACGTCGAGCCGGGGGGCTGGTTGAGCATGGCCTCGACGAAGATCTCGTCCTGGTCCGGCTTCTCCGCGACGGGGAAGCTCGCCAGCGGAGTGCCGCCGTACTCCTGCGTCAGGCGCGCCAGCGCGCTGGAGAACCCGGCGTTGTAGTCGGTCGCGACCTCGTTGGACGTGTAGTCGCTGCGGCTGTCGGTGTAGGCGTCGTTGGCCGACGACGGCCCGCCGACGAGCGCCCCGTACAGGACGTGCCGCGTCTTGACCGGGTCGGTCATCGAGTCCAGCCACGACCCGTGCGCCGTGCGGTGGTGCGGGTTCTGCGGCGCGTTGGTGCCGAAGCCGACGACGTAGCTGGACTTGCGGGGGTTGTCGCCGAGCGCGTAGTTGATCTGCCGCACGCCGAAGTCGTGGTACCGGGCCTTGCGCGTCGCGTCGGTCAGCCAGTCGGAGTAGACGAGCGCGACGAACGAGGTGTTGGCCGCGTACCGCAGCGAGCCCCACGAGTCGAGGACGGCCTCGCCGCCCGGCGAGTACGGCACCTTCTGCCCGTTGACGCCCACGGTCCAGTAGTCGAGCCAGCGGTTGGCATCGTCGATGTACTGCTGCTTGCCGGTCTCCATGGCCAGCAGCGCGTACATCGCGTAGGTCTTGTCGTCCCACGCGACCGTCCACTTGTAGGAGTGCGTGGTGGTCTGGTTCTCGCGGCTCAGCTTGTCGTACTCGGACTCCGCCTTGGCCAGGTAGGTCGCGTCGCCCGTCGCCTTGTACAGCCAGTAGGCGCCCCAGACGAGCTCGTCCTGGTAGCCCGACCACGACTTGTAGTACGCCGAGGCCGCCGTCACGCAGTCGGAGTACGCGCCGCGGTAGGTGTCCGCGAAGCTGTAGAGCTGCTTGGCGTGCGTGATGAGCTTGGCGGCGTACGTCGGGTCGTCGGACTTGAGGACGATGGCCGACGACGCCAGCGCCGCGGCCGTCTCCCCCGCGACGTCCGAGCCGGGGCAGCTCGGGCTGATCTTGTACGACGGGCGCGCCATCGTCATGACCTCGGCCGGGCCCCACCACTTGTGGTCCGCCTCGCCGTCGCCCACCTGCACGTACAGCTCGTTGGGGGCGGTGTGGGCCTTGACGAAGTAGTCGTCGACCCAGCGCAGGTTGTCCTTGAGCTCGTCGAGCTGACCCGCCTTGGTGTAGCCCTGGGGTGAGGCGATGGCGCCCCAGGCGAGCATCGTCGTGGTGAACGCCATGGGCAGGCCGAACTTCACGTGGTCGCCCGCGTCGTACCAGCCGCCGGTCAGGTCCACGCCGTTGTCGGAGCCGTCGCTCATGCCGGAGTCGCCACGCCAGGACACGGGGTTGTCCGCGGGCAGGTCGCCGGAGCGCTGCGCCTCGTAGAAGAACATCGACTTCTGCAGGGCCTCGGCGTAGTTGAAGTCGCCGGCGGCCGACGCCGACGTGGCCAGCGGGGCGGCGAGCAGGCCCGCGGCGACGGCCAGGGTGGTGCCCAGCGCTACGGCGGGTCGCCGGCGCGAGGCGGCGGACCCGGCACGTGCACCGGGAGCGAGGCGTGACATGGGGAACCCCTTCTACGACGATGGAGACGGGCGCGGGCGTTCGTGCCCGCTCGCGCATCGTCCGCACGCGGCGGTCCGGGGTCAACGAGTCGAAACGATTAGGCAGGTCGGCGCGGGTCCGTGATCTGCAGGAACTCACGCACGGCGGCCAGGCCGGCGTAGCGGATGTCGAGGCGGTGCTCGTCGGGCCGCTGTTCCCACGCCTCGCGCGTCAGGACGTACCGCAGGTCCTTCGTGGCCACGCCCTCGCGCGCCAGCCAGTGCTCGCCGTTGGGCGCGTAGCCGATGCGGCGGCTGACGGCGTTCGACGCGGCGTTGTCGGCGAAAGCGCTGGTCAGGGCCCGATCAGCGCCGAAACCGTCGAACGCCAGGTGCAGGATCATCAACCGCATCCGCAGCCCGATCCCCCGCCCCTGGAACTCGCGCCCCAGCCAGGACCCCGACTCGACCTCACGCAGCACCGGGAAGCCCTTGCCCTGGATGCCCTGCATGCCGACCGGCACTCCGCGGCGCGATACCGCGAGCGTGAGGGACCAGTCGTCCGCGGCCATGCGCGCGTGCAGGCCCCAGTTGTAGGTGACGACGGCCCGTGCGACGTCACGCGGTTCACCCCGGGTCCACGGCGTCAGGAACGGCATCGTGTCCTCCGCGTGCACGCCGCGCCCCGCGACCTCGCCCAGCGCGACGAGCGTGGGCGTGTCGGGGACCGTGAGCACGAGGTCGCCGCAGGTCAGCGACAGACCTGCGGGGGGCCAGAGGTCCGCGAGGGTGGTCATGGTGGCAGCGTCGTCGTCGGGCTCACGTCGGGCAAGTCCTTTGCCCGACGAAGGCGCCGGGTGCTCCGGGCGCGGCGGTCGACCCGCCGCCGCGCCCTGTGTTCAGGCGGCGCCCGCCAGCAGGGCGCTCCCCAGGTCGCTGCGCAGGTACAGGACGCTGCGCCCGTACCGGCTCGAGGTGACCAGGCCGGCGTCGCGCAGCACGCGCAGGTGCTGGTTGACCGCGGACGTGGTGACGTCGAAACGCACGGCCAGCTCGGTGGACGACGCGGGTTCGGCCAGCGCGACGAGCAGGCGCGCGCGGACGGCACCCAGGACGGCGCTGACGGCCGCGGGGTTCGACACGTCCTCCGTCTCCCACAGCGCGCCCTGACCGCGTGCGCTGTACAGGATCATGGGCGGCCCGAACGAGACGGGCGCGGATGCGCGACGCGTGAACATGGTCGGCACGAGGGTCAGCCCCGCGCCGTCGGTCGCGTAGTTGCGGGGGCGGGGGTCGCAGGTCGTCATCGACACGGCTCGCCCGTCGAACGACACCGTGGGCGCCAGCTCGTTGAGCATGCGGGACAGCCCGGACTGCGCCAGCACGCGCCCGCGGAACGCGATGTCCGCCTCGAGCACGGCTCGGATCCGGGGCCAGTACGGCTCGAAGCACAGCTCCCACATCTCGTGCAGCGCCGCCACGATCCGCGCCAACGCCTCGGCCGGTGTGCGGCCCAGGGCGGCCGGGATGCTGCCGTGCACCGCGACCAGGTCGTGCTCGACGACGTGGTCGGGCGTCCCCGCCAGCGCCGCGAGCTCGTCGTCGATCCTGGTCAGCGGGGACGCCGGGCTCGGGTTGAGGAAGTCAGGGGTCCACTGACGGTCGTCCACCAGCGCCAGCAGCGTGCGCATGTCGAGGCGCTGGCGGGCGGCCTCGGTGCGGCGCAGCCACGGCAGCTGTAGCGGGAAGCGCGACGGGTCGTGCACCGCGCGCAGCGAGAGGCCCAGCTCGCACAGCGGGGAGATGCCGAAGCGCACGCCCCCGACGTCGGCGTCCGTCAGCTCATAGCGCAACATGTAGCCAGACGCTACATCCGTTCCGCGACGTGACGGTCGTCGGCGAACCTACGGACGTGCCCACGCAGCCCGCGCTCGACGTCCAGCTCCCCCTCGACGCGGCGGGCGATCCCACGATCGCCCTCAGCGCCGAACCGCGCGATCCACACACGCTCGTCGAACGCCTGGCCGCGTCGGTCGTGGATCCCGTGCTGCGGGTGCTGGTCGCCGCCACGCTCGTCGGGCGGCTGGGCCGAGGCGTGTTCCTGGCGGTCACGGCGGTCTACCTGACGCTCGTGGTCGGGCTGCACCCCGCCCAGGTCGCGGCGGTGCTGACGGTCTCCGGAGCGGCGGGGGTCGCGGCGTCGGCACCTGCCGGCTACCTCGCCGACAGGCTCCGCGCCAGGCGCCTCATGTTCGCGTTCATGGCGCTCGAGGGCGTCGCGCTGTGCGGATACGTCGCGGTGCAGTCCTTCGCCGCGGCGCTGGTGGTCGCGGCGCTCGTCGGGACGTTCGACTCCGCGGGCAACACCGTGCGCATGGCCGTGATCGCGCGGGCCTTCGAGGGGCCCGCCCGCGTCCACGCGCGCGCCGTGCTGCGGACCGTGACCAACTTGTCGATCGCGGTGGGTTCCCTGGTAGGCGGCGTCGCGCTGGCCCTGGACTCCGACCTCGCGTTCCGCCTGGTCATCGGCGCTTCCGGAGCGGTCTTCGCACTCAGCAGCCTCGTCGTGCTGCGCCTGCCGGCCCGCGTGGACGCGCACGTCGACGAGCGCACGCGACCGGCACCTGCCCGCGCGTCGCCCGTCGAGCGGCCGCGCTCCCCCTGGCGCGACCCGCGCTACCTGACCCTGAGCGTGCTGAGCGCCGTGTTCGGCATGCAGTTCGGCCTCGCCGAGGTGGGCGTCCCGCTGTGGATCGTCCACCACACCCAGGCGCCGACGGCGGTCGTCGCCGCGCTGCTGATCCTCAACACGATCGTCGTCGTGCTCTTCCAGGTCCCGCTGTCCCGCGGGACCGACGACCTGCGCCACGCCGGCCGCGTGATGATCGTCGCCGGCGGGCTCATGGCCGTCGCCTGTGCGGCCTACGAGCTCGCGAGCGGGCACCGGCCGTGGGTGGCGGTCGCGATCCTGGTGGCGGCCGCGCTCGCGCACGCGTTCGCGGAGGTGCTGTCCCAGGCGGCGGCGTGGGGGCTGAGCTTCGAGCTCGCCGACCCGCGCGCGCCCGGCGCCTACCAGGGCGTGTTCTCGATGGGCTACAACCTGGGGGCCATGGCCGCTCCGGTGCTGCTCACCGCCGCGATCGGGCTGGGGATGGGCGGATGGGCTCTCCTCGCGACCGTCTTCGTGGCGTCCGCTCTGGGTACGACCACGATCGCGTTCCGGGCCGCACACGACGGAGCCGCGGCCACCTCGAGGTGACCGCGGCTCCGGGTGATCGATCGGCGTGGATCAGGAGGCGGTGTCGCCCTCCGTGGCGGTCGGCGGCACGTCCGTCGCGGGCTTGGCCGGCGCGCGGCGGGTGACCTTCTTGGCCGTCTCGGTGGCGGCGTCCTTCGCGTCGGACACCTTCTCCGAGATGGCGTCGCCGGCGTCGGAGAGCTTCTCGGTGATCGCGTCCTTGGCGTCGGAGACCTTCTCGGCCGCCTTGTGCGTGGCCTCGCGGCCCTTCGCGACGGCGGAACCGGCCGCCTCGCCGAGCGCGTCCGCGGCGTCACCCGCGCTGGACCGTGCGGTGCTCGACGACCCGAACGAGTCGGTCGGCTCCCACGGCTCGGCCCACGGGTCGACGGTGGTCTGCGACCGGCGCCAGGCGGCGAACGCGGCACCCAGGCCCAGCAGGCCGACGACGAGCAGGACGACCTTGCCGCCGCGGTGCTTCTTCTCCGCCTTCGCGGCAGCGGCCGCGGCGACGGCCGCAGCCTTCGCGTTGGCCTTGTCGGAGGCCGCGTCGGCGGCCTTCTCCACGGCGGCGCCCGCCTTGACGGCCGCGTCGTTCATCGCCTGGATCAGCCGGGGAAGAACGTCGTCGACCAGCTTGTCGTGCGCCGTGTCGATGGCTGGGCTCGCCTTCTCGGCAGCCGTCTGCACCTTGGGAGCGGCCACCTTCACGCTCTCCTTGTACAGGTGCTCGACGCGCGGGACCAGCCAGTCGACGAACGCCTCGACCTTGGGCGTGGTCCACTCCTTGGCCTGCTCGGCGGCGTCGGCCGCCTTGCCCGCGGCCTGCTTTGCGCCGGAGGCCGCCTGGCTCGCCGCACCGCTCAGCGTGGAGCCGAGGTCGGAGGCCTGGTCCTTGAGCTTGTCGGTGTCGACGTCGATCTTCGAACGGGTGAAGGGCATGTTCACTCCCACGTCAGGTTCGCTGCACTGACTACACACTCTGCCACCTGGGCGCTTGGTGCGCAGGGGCTGGCGAGCGCCTCCGTCGGACCTTTACAGGCCGCCCCGTGCCAGACTGGAGGCATGTTCGCGACCCTGCACACGTCCGCCGGAGACATCCGGATCGAGCTCTACCCCAACCACGCGCCGACGACGGTCGAGAACTTCGTCGGCCTCGCCACGGGCACCAAGCCGTGGAAGGACCCGGCCACCGGCGCCGAGCGCACCGACCCGCTGTACGACGGCGTGGTCTTCCACCGTGTCATCTCCGGCTTCATGATCCAGGGCGGCGACCCGCTCGGCTCCGGCCGCGGCGGCCCCGGCTACCAGTTCGACGACGAGATCCACCCGGAGCTCCGCTTCGACGAGCCCTACCTGCTGGCGATGGCCAACGCGGGCAAGGCCCTCAACCCGGTCACCGGCAAGGTGGGCGGCACCAACGGCTCGCAGTTCTTTATCTCCGTGGCCCCCACGGACTGGCTGACCGGCAAGCACACGATCTTCGGCAAGGTGGCCGACGACGAGAGCCGCGCGGTGGTCGACGCGATCGCCGGTGCCCGCACGCGTCCCGGCGACCGCCCGGTCGAGGACATCACCATCGCCTCGATCGAGATCGAGGACTGACATCTCGCAAGAGCAGGTAGGCCAGCCGGCCGCACCTCCGGTGTGCCCGCGCCACCCCGACCGGGTGTCGTACGTGCGCTGCCAACGGTGCGGCCGGCCTGTCTGCGCGGACTGCCAGCGGCAGGCGGCGGTCGGGGTCCAGTGCGTCGACTGCGTCGCTGAGGCCGCCGCGGCCGTGCCTGCTCGGCGCACGATCCTCGGCGGGCAGGTCCGCCAGGGCCGACCCGTGGTGACGCTGACGCTCATCGGGCTGTGCGTGGCGAGCTACGTGCTCCAGCAGGTCGACGACCCCGGCTGGATCAACCGGTTCGCGTTCAACCCGGTCGTGGCCTCGGCCGAGCCGTGGCGGTTCGTCACCGCGGCCTTCCTGCACGGCTCGGTCATGCACCTGGCGCTCAACATGATCGCCCTGTGGTTCGTCGGCCCGTTCCTGGAGCAAGGGCTCGGGCGGGTCCGGTTCGCCACGTTGTACCTGCTCAGCGCCGTGGCCGGGCAGGTCGGGGTCGTCCTGCTGGCGGGTCCCACCGACACGTGGACGACGTGGGTCGTGGGTGCGTCCGGGGCCGTGTTCGGGCTCTTCGGTGCCATCTTCTTCGTCATGCGCCGCGTCGGCGGCAACGTGAGCGGCATCGTCGGCGTGATCGTGCTGAACGTGGTGCTGGGCTTCGTGGTCTCCGGCATCGCGTGGCAGGCGCACATCGGCGGGCTCGTCGCCGGTGCTGTGCTGGGCGCCGCGTACTCGCTCGCGCCGCGCGCCTATCAGCGGACGATCGCCGTCGCCGTGCCCGTCGCGCTGCTCGTCCTCATGTACGTGCTGGTGAACGCCGCGTACGCGAACGTGCACCTCTCGTTCCTCTGAGACGACCGTTCCAGCCCCCCGGCGGACATCAACAGCATTACTCACACCTGTGGAATTACACCGGTGTAGTTATCCACAGTGTGCGTAAGTCCTGTTGATGGACCGGGCGAAGCTGTGGGGAAGCGTCAGCGCCAGCGGGTCGTCATGATGAAGCCCGCGACGATCAGCACGCCGCCGATGGCGAGGTTCCAGCTGTCGATCCCCGGGATCGGGTACTGCGACTGCGACAGGTACGTGACGACGATCCACGCGAGGCCGACGAGCATCAGACCGAGCATCACGGGGACGAACCACGGCGGGTTGACCTTGGGGCCCGACGACTTCACGGGGGGCGGGGTGTACTCGGCCTTCTTGCGCGACTTCGACTCGGGCACGTCCGGTGGCTCCTGTCCGACGACGGCCGCGCGCGAGAGGCGGAGGCCGGGTGACGTTCGTGTGGTGATACGAGCGGGGTCGGTCCGAGCGCATCATCACGCGCGAACCATGGCCTAGCGTAGTGGCCGAGCACAACCACCCCGACCCGGGAGCCCTCCGTTGACCGATCACCCGCACCGGGCGCGCCGCCGCGTGGCGCGCGGCACCGTGTCGGTGGCGGTCGTGCTGGCGCTGTCCGGGGCGCTGTTCGCGGCCAACGCTAAGTTCGCGCAGGCGTCCGGCGAGCGCCGCCCGCAGGACATCCACGACCTGGCGCAGGCGGAGCTCAAGCGCGTCGACACGTTGACGACCGAGGTCGACGACCTGCACGACGAGGTGAACGGCCTGGCCGACGCGGCGAGCACCGCCGGCGGCGACGACGTCACGCCACCCGACACGGCGTACCAGGTCGAGGCCGGGACCGTCGCGGTCACGGGTCCGGGCCTGACGGTCCAGCTGGACGACGCCCCGGCGGACTCGCCGCGCCGCGCCGACGTGGCTGCGGACGTGCTCGTCGTGCACCAGCAGGACCTGCAGGCCGTCATGAACGCGCTGTGGGCCGGCGGCGCCGAGGCCATGTCGCTCATGGACCAGCGCGTGATCGCGACGAGCGCCTTCCGGTGCGTCGGGAACGTGCTGCGGCTGCAGGGTCAGGTGTACTCGCCGCCCTACCGGGTGCGCGCGATCGGCGACCCCACGGCCCTGCGGGCGGCCCTCGATGCTTCGGAGGCCGTCTCCGCATACCGGCGCGACGCCGCCGACGTCGGCCTCGGCTGGTCGGTGGCGTCCGGCACGCTGGACCTGCCCGCGTACGCGGGTGCCACGGAGCTCTCGTCGGCCACGGTCCCGAAGGGGACGCCCGTGCTCCCCGGGCTCCCCGACGCCGGCGAGCCGTCGCCCGCGCTCGACGCGCCGGCGCTCGACGTCCCCGCCGCGCCCAGCCCCATACCCAGCGCGAGCGAGCACAAGAAGAAGAAGGCGAAGCCCTCCCCCAGCGCGAGCACCTCGTGAGCGCCCGCCGCGGGCACCGGCCCCGCCCGCAGTCGCGCGCCTCACGGATCGCCTACGGGGTCGTCGGCGTGGTCGGCGAGCTCCTCATCACGGTCGGTGTCCTGCTGTTCGGCTTCCTCGTCTGGCAGCTCTGGTGGACGGACGTGCAGGGCAACCGAGCCCAGGCGGAGATCGTGCGCGAGGTGGTGCGCGCGACGCCGCCGGCCCCGACCCCGCAGCCCAGCGGGACGCCCGCAGTCGTCATCGCGAAGCCCCGCCACGACGAGCCGCCCGTGATGAAGGAGCCCGCGCACGCCGTCACCTTCGCCACGATGCAGGTGCCGCGCTGGGACGGTGAGCCCGAGCGACCCATCAGCCAGGGCACGGACCGGCCGACGGTGCTCGACCCCAAGGGTGTCGGTCATTACGAGGGCACCGCGATGCCCGGCGGGGTCGGCAACTTCGCCGTCGCGGGTCACCGCACCACGTACGCCAAGCCGTTCAACCGGATCGCCGAGCTGAAGAAGGGCGACGCGGTCGTCGTGCGCACCAACACGATGGACGGCGGCGACGGCACCGACACCTGGTACGTCTACAAGGTCGTCTCGACGCAGATCGTGGCGCCCACCGACGTCGCCGTGATCGCGCCGGTGCCGAACGAGCCGGGTGCCACGCCCACCGAGCGCATGATGACCATGACGACGTGCCACCCCATGTTCTCCGCGCGTGAGCGGTACATCGTGCACCTGGTCCTGGACTACTGGGCGCCCGTGAGCAGCGGGACACCGGCTGAGCTGGTGAAGGGTGCGAAGGTGCCCAGCGCTGCGCCCACGGGTACGCCCACGAGTACGCCGACGAGCACGAAGGGGTCATGATGTACGGATGGTTGTGGCGGCACCTGCCCGGGCCGACCGCCGTGCGGATCCTGATCGCCGCGCTGCTCGTCGCCGGCGTGGTCGCCGCGTGCTTCGCGTGGCTCTACCCGGCCATCGCGCCGTACATGCCCTTCAACGACACCACGGTGGGTGAGTGATGACCCGGATCCTCGTGATCGACAACTACGACTCGTTCGTCTACACGATCGTCGGCTACCTGCAGCAGCTGGGCGCCGACACCGTCGTGGTGCGCAACGACGCCGTGCCGCCGCTCGCGGAGCGCGCGCAGTACGACGGCATCCTCGTCTCCCCCGGGCCGGGGACGCCGGCCGAGGCGGGCGCGAGCATGGACGTCATCCGCGACTGCGCCGCCACCGGGACGCCCATGCTGGGCGTCTGCCTGGGCCACCAGGCGCTCGGCGAGGTCTTCGGCGGCACCGTCACGCACGCGCCCGAGCTCATGCACGGCAAGACGAGCGAGGTCGCGCACGACGGTGGGAGCGTGCTGGCCGGCCTCCCGTCGCCGTTCACCGCCACGCGGTACCACTCGTTGGCCGTCGTGAACGGGACCGTGTCCGACTTGCTCGAGGTCACCGCCACGACGCACGGCATCATCATGGGCCTGCAGCACCGCACGCTGCCGCTGCACGGCGTCCAGTTCCACCCCGAGTCGGTGCTGACCGAGGGTGGCCACCGCCTGCTCGCCAACTGGCTGGAGCTGTGCGGGTCCACCGACGCCGTCGAGCGCTCCGAGGGGCTGCACCCGCTCGTGCGGGCCTGAACGTACGGACGACGAAGGGGGCCGGCTGAGCCGGCCCCCTTCGTCATGTCCTGCTAACCCGCCGGTGGTGGCTGCGTGGCCGCCGGGTCCGTGGCGGTGTCCGTCGGGGCGGGCTGGTTCTGCGGGCCCTTCGAGACGTGGATCGTGATGATGGCGTCGGGCTCGACCTGGTCGCCGCCCGCCGGTTCGGTGAAGATGACCGAGCCCTCGGGCTTGTCGTCGGAGAAGTCGTCGACCCGTACCGGG
>Ga0160439_1000834_pt1 | contig 11198 bp, 3 predicted proteins | sample HID1975M_E0MG_FD_108201 | JGI IMG/M metagenome (GOLD analysis project Ga0160439, IMG submission 108201) | Enriched soil microbial communities from UW Madison campus, WI, USA - HID1975M_E0 MG | ecosystem: Environmental > Terrestrial > Soil > Unclassified | place: USA: Madison, Wisconsin... | reverse complement strand
TGCCTGCAATCTGCAGGTCTGTGTGGAGCAGGCGACGGGCAGCCTGATCAAGTTCCTGTGCGACGACGACTATCTCGTGGCGCAGAGCATTTCGCTGCAAGTCGAAGCGATGAGTGGGCGCCCCGAGATCGGTTTTTGCGTGTATCAGCGGCTGCTGAGCGCGGCGGACGGTGCCTTGCTCCCTTCGCGCATGATCAATGCTGCGGTGTCGCAGGAAAATGTCGAGCTCAAAGGCAGCGACTTGCTGGAGGCCATCGAGCCTGGCGTCTACAACCTGGTCGGTGGCATCAGCCACTGCCTGATGCGACGCGAGCTGGTGGCCGAAATCCTGCCCTTGTTGGTCCAGGGCGGAGAAGGTTTCCAGGCAAGGCTCGATCTTGCCTTGTATATCTGTCTTTTGCGCCGCAGCAATTTGGCCAGTCTCAATCGGGTGCTGGGCGTCGAGCGGTTGCACGCCGCCCAGTTGAGCAACCAGTCCGCCATGACCGTCGTCCATGCGAAGGAAACCGAGTGGCTGCGCGAAATGCTGCAGGCGCGCCCCGGCGAGCCGGCACCCGCCATGGGTTGGGCGAGATACCGGCCTTTGGCAGGGGAGGCCGGTCCCTGGCAGGAATATGACCTCAACCATCTGCACAGCCGCCAGTTGGTCAGGGCGCAGCATCGGCTCGGTGCCGACTGCAAGACGTTCGAAGAGGTCTATCGTCAATGGCTGGATTATCGCAAGCTGTCCGGCGCCCAGCTGGAGCAGTTGTCCAGGCGCGTGGCGCTATGGCCACAGCGCCCCCGGATCATTCCGCTGATCTGGGTGCAGCAGGGCGAAGAGCGAGCGTTGCAGGTGTCGCTCGACAGCATCGAGGGGCAAAGTTACGCCTGCGGGCCTTGCGTGATAATCGCGCCACCCGGGATGAGCGTGCCGGTGCAGGCGGGTGTCGAGTCGGTGGTGGTGCACGACAGCGGCCTGGAGCTGCTGAACCAACGCCTTGGCATGGCCCAGGAAGACGACTGGTTCTTCCTGCTGCGGGCCGGTGACCGCCTGCAGCCACATGCGCTTGCCATCATGGCTGAGCGCATGGCCTTGCGCCCGGGTTGCGTATGCCTGTACCTCGACGAGGGGCGTCACGACGGGCTGCAATCGTCAGCGCCCGTCTTCAAGCCGGACTTCAACCTCGACCTGATGCGCAGCATGCCCTACGTCGGCCGTGCGCTGGCGTTCAAGTGCTCTGCGCTCAGGCAAGCCGGCGGTTTCGATCCGGGCTTCGAAGTGCTGGCCCCGCATGACGCACTCTGGCGCCTGGTAGAAGCGCATGGCGTTCAGGTGGTCGAGCATGTCGATGAGTTGTTGCTCGAATGCGAGCATGACCTTGAGCAGTGGCTGAGCGCCCCGCAATGTGTGCGGCAGGCGCCACGTGTAGTCGCCGCGCATCTGCAGCGCCTGGGCATCGAGGCTGAGGTCATCGGGCGTGAAGACCGCGCCCAGTGCAGGGTGAACTACCCCGCTGACCCGCGTGCGGGCGTCTCCATTCTGCTGGCGGCGGGCAATGATCTGGCCGACCTGATCCGCTGCGTGGAAGCCTTGTTCGAGTTCACCGCGCACGCCCGCTTCGAGCTGCTGGTCCTGGTCAGTGCCTCGACACCCGCGGCGGTGTGCCAGTGGTTGCAAGCGATGTCCGAGGTCGGGGGCGAGCAATTGCGCGCCGTCGAGGTTGATGCAGACCAGGAGGTGTACCACCAGGCTGCCCAGCACGCGCTGATGGAACATGTGCTGCTGTTCGACACAGCGTGCCTGGCCTTCGATCGGCAATGGCTGGCCGAGTTGCTCAGCCATGCGCAGCGCCCCGAAGTCGGTGTTGTCGGTCCCAAGCTTTGTACGCCCGACGGAAAGATTGCTGCCGCCGGCAAGGTGCTTGCACTGGAGGGCGTCGTCGGGTCGCCCTTCAAGGGAAGTCAGATCAATGCCAGCGGCTACCAGAACCGGCTTGAGGTGGTGCAGAACTGGAGCGTGTTGCCGTTTGCCGGCTTGCTGGTGCGCCGAGAACTTTTCTGTGCGTTGCAGGGGCTCGATTCCAGTCTGGCGGTACAGGGGCTGGACAGCGCCGACTTGTGCCTGAAAGTGCGCGAGCAGGGTTATCTGGTCGTGTGGACACCCCATTCGCTGCTCGGGCATCTGGCCGACGGCGAGCGGGTGCAGGACAACAGACTGGATGCCAAGCGCGCCAGCCAGGCCTTCTACCAGCGCTGGTTGTCGGTTGCTGCGCGGGATCCTGCCTACAACCGCAATCTTGCACTGAGCTCACCCGCCTTCAGACTCGAACCGGGGGGCAAGGGCGGCTGGGACCCCTTCATCAGCCGCATCGTGCCTACGGTCCTGGCTATGCCTGCCAATGCCAACGCTGTCGGCACCTACCGGCTCATTCAACCGTTGCGTGCGCTGGAGGAGGCAGGCTGGATCCAGGGGCAGGTGCACCACGGCGCGATAGAGCCTGTCGAACTGGAGCGAATCAATTCCGACGTCATCATTTTCCAGTGCCGTTATTCCCAGGCTGCACTGGACGAGATGGTCTGGACACGCTCACTTTCCCGAGCGCGCCTTATCTACGAAATCGACGACTACGTGCTTGAAGTCCCTGACAAGAACGATCACGGACGGGGCATGCCTGGAAACATGCGCGAGCTGGTCAGTGGTTGTATCGGGCAGTGCGAACGGGTAATCGTCAGCACGGCACCCTTGGCCGAAGCGCTGTCGACGTTGCACCACGACATTCGCGTGGTGCCCAACATGCTGGCGCCCGAGCGCTGGAGTGGGCTGACCAGCAAGCGCCAGACGAGCGCCAAGCCGCGCGTCGGTTGGGCTGGCGGTACCAGCCACCGAGGCGACCTGGAGATGCTCGAGGGCGTGGTCAAGGCGCTTGCCGATCGCGTCGACTGGGTGTTCATGGGCATGTGCCCGCCCTCGTTGCGTCCCTACGTCAAAGAGTTTTACAGAAGCGTGCCGCTGGCGCTGTACCCGCGCAAACTGGCGTCGCTGAACCTGGACCTGGCGCTGGCGCCGCTTGAACAGAACCTGTTCAACGACTGCAAGAGCAATCTGCGCCTGCTGGAATACGGCGCCTGCGGTTTCCCGGTGGTCTGTACCGACAGCAAGGCCTATGCCGGTTACCTGCCCTGCACACGCGTGCGCGAAAACACTACCGAGCAGTGGCTGGAGGCGATCCTCACGCACCTGGCGGACCCGCAAGCCAGTTATCGCCAAGGGGATGCCCTGCGCGAGGCGGTACTGCGCGATTACATGCTCATGCCCCACAACCTGCAGCAATGGGCAAATGCCTGGCTGGCCGACTAATTCATTCCCGGCCCCGCGCCGGACTGGCAGGAGAACAGGTGCCTTATGGCCACGAATGCAACGCGATCACTGGACGACGTCACCGTCCTGCTCATTGGGCATGCCGATAGCGGACATCGTCAGCGTGCGGTCAACTACTACGACAGGCTCGGCGTGCGCTGCCTGGCGCTCGCATCCGAGCCGGGCACCGCTGATGCGGACCTGGCTGGGCGCCTGGGCGAGGCACTGCAGGGTGTCGATACGCCATTCGTGGTGCTGGCTCAGGACGCCGACTTCATCCTGGCGCCGGCCTTGGAGCATGCCGCCGACGCGCTCCGGCAGCGAGCCGACTGCGTCGCAGCCCAAGGCTTCGCTTTGGGGTATCGCGCGGGCAATAGTCATGTGGCGTATTACAAACAGGGTTCGGCCACAGCCCCGACAGGGAAGCTGGATGCAAGTGCGCAGCTTGAGCAGTACGCCCTGGGTGAGCGTCAGGCCTGGCGGGCGGTCATGCGCTGTTCTGCACTGCAGGCGGCGCTTGATGGTTTGCCGGCGGGGCTGAGCTTCATCGGCTGGCAGGTGCTGGTTGCCTATCGCTTGCTGGCGCAGGGGCCGTTCGTTGCCCTGATGCAGACCGATGTCGTCTGTGAATACCCGGAGCAGGCTGTTTCGACCGCCACGGGCGATGTCTTGCGCGCCCAGGCTTTGCGGTTGCTGCGGGCCTGTGACGAGCAGAGCTTGCAGGTGTGTGGCTCCGATGCAGGCGCTGCGCTGTTGCACCGCTTCGTAGAGGGTACGTGCGGCCAGGCGCCTGCGCCCCTGCTGTTCACATCGCGCTGGACCAGCGTGATCGATGACCCTGTCCGCGATTTCGAGCCTCGCCAGTACGTTGAGTTGCCTTACTACAACGCCGACCTGTTTGCGCAGCTCAGCGCGCTGGAGCTGATGCTGCATGCCTGGCCGACCGGCACGTCGCATCGCTATGCACTGGAAGGCACCTGGGTGCGTCAGCGGGACCTGCTGGTCGAGCATCCCAACGACAACCAGGACAGCCTCAAGGAGCGCTTCTGGCGGGCGCAGGCCCTCAACCTGTTCAATGTCGAGGTCAACCGGTTGCTGCTGTCGACCCTGACGGCAGAAGATGAGCGTGAGTGTGCACGCGAGCTTGAGCATTGGCTCTCGCGGCTGTTGCAGTTCGCGGGTGCCGAGCAGGCGACCGCGCTGGAGGGCAGTGAGTCCGGGCAACTGCTCGAGGCCATCGCCCAGGCGACCCCTTCGGCTGTCGAGCGCGAGCGCCTGTTGGCGCAGTTGCCAGCGCATGCGCAGCCGCAAGTGGCCTTCGTCGTGCTGGACTTGAACGATGACAATGCTGCGCTGCAAGCCACCTTCGACAGTCTCGTGGCCAGTGGCCTGAGAAACTTCAAGCTGGTCGTGCTCAAGGCCGGAAAAAGCCCGGCGATCACAAGCCCCAGCGATACCTTGCACTTCGTCGAGGTCACCCAGGGCAACTGGGTTTCCTATCTCAATCATGCGCTGCGACAGCTGCCCAGTGAGTGGGTGATGCTGCTGCAGGCGGGTGACATGCTGACGCCAGGTGGTGCGTTGCGTTTGCAGCTGGAGTTGGCCGAGGGCCCGGACTGCGTGGCCATTTGCGCCAATGAGGTCCAACGTGACAGTGAAGGGCGACTGAAGGGCGTGCTGCGTCCGGGCAGTGACCTGGATGCGCTGCGCAGCCGGCCAGACCGAATGGCAGGGCATTGGCTGATTCGACGTGATGCCGTGATTGCGGCCGGCGGCTACAGCGAGACTCATCGCCAGGCGGTGGAGTTCGACTTGTTGCTGCGTCTGGTCGAGCAACGTGGGCCTGGCGGGCTGGCGCACATGGACGAGCTCCTGGTGGTGGGCCACGCGCCTGCGGCAGAAATGATCACCGATGCGGTCGCTACGCTCGAGCGTCATCTGACAGTGCTGGGGTATCAGGGGCGGGTCAGTGCTCAGAAGGAAGGGCACCTGCTGATCGATTTCCGTCATTCGGCTTCGCCGATGGTGAGCATCGTGCTGACGGCCGGATCGGATGCCCAGCAGTTGCGCGCCTGTCTGGTCAGCATCGTTCAGCGAACCCGCTACAGCCGATACGAAATCGTTCTGGCCTGTTCGCAGGATAACCAGCAGGTGGTGGCTGAAGCCGTGCCTGGGCTGGGCTCGCGCGTGCGGTTCGCCATCGGGCAGTCCGGTTCAACGGACATGGACCTGCTGAACCTGGCGGTTGGCCAGGCTCAGGGTGAGTATCTCGTGCTGTTCTCGCCACGTTGCAAGGTCGACACGCCCGGCTGGATCGAGGCGCTGCTCAATCAGGGCCTGCGGCCTGAAGTCGGCGTGGTCGGTGGCTGCCTGCTCGATGCACACGGGCGGCTGTTGCACGCGGGCTACGCGCTGTCGGCCATGGGTCAGGCCAGTGAGCCTTGGCAGGGACTGGCCGCGCAAGAGCGTGAGGATGCAACCTGGCCGCTGGTCGTGCGGGGGGCGGCGGCGGTTTCTGCTGATTGCCTGATGATCCGCAAGGCATTGTTCGGTCAACTGGCAGGTCTGGCTCCGGACGAGGGCGGCGCGATCGGCCTGGGCCAGCGTGCGGCGGCAAATGGCCTGATGGTGGTGTGGACACCTGAGGCGCAATTGCTGGCTGATGCCTGAGCGCACCTGCCGTGCCGGAACTTCCGGCACGGCAGGTGGCGGGTTTTGCCTGGCTGCTGATGGGCCGGTGTCAGCCCGGCAGCCAGGCCTTGCCCCAGGCCTGCAGGTGGGCGCCTTCGAGCAGCCAGTCCCGGCGTACGCAGGCCTGCAGTTCACGCCCCAGCTGTGCGCTGGCATCGGGCTCGGCAAGGTGCATGGCGATGGCATCCATCCATCCAGCCAGCTGATTGCCGAGGCGGGTTGCCGGTAGTTGGCCCTGGTCAAGCCCGCGGGTATCGGTACAGATCACCGGGTAACCACAGGCGCCCAACTCGAGCAGCGCCAGGTTGCCGCTGTAACTGTTCTGCTGCGTGGGTTCGATGGGTAGGAGTGCAAGGTCCAGGTCCAGTTGGGCAAGCTTGGCCGGATGGGCCTCGGGCGCTCCGGCAGCCTGGATTTCCCGTGCGTAGGGCCTCAGCGCTCGCGGGCAATCGCCCAGGAACACCCATTCGATCTTGCTGGCCAGCGCTGGCACCAGTTCGCTGAGCAGCGCTTGGTCGTATCGGTATTGCTTGTCGAAGATGATCCCCACGCGCGGGTTCGCGCCAGGGCGCTGTCGGCGCTCGATCTGCTTCCAGGTGTCAGCTTGTAGCCGACTCTCCACGACTCGGATGTCCCGGTGCGCGCGGTCGAACAACTCGGCCAGCGATGCGTTGGCAACCACAAGCCGGTCGACCTGCTCCAGGGCAGGGCGCATCAGTCGTGTGATGGCGTCTTGCGCAAGGTCATCCGGAATGTGCTGAGGCAGCGCAGGAAGATGGCCGTCTACGTCCAGCACCATGAATGCGCGCGAGTAGCGCTTGAGTTGCGTCAGGTCTGCCAGCCACTGCGTATCCTGGCGCTGCTGCAAGACGATGCTGTCCGGGGCCAGGCGCTCGATGTCGGGCAGGTTAGGCAGTGAGGTGCAGCCGGCGCCGTCGATCAGGCCCGTCTCCAGCAACTTGGCAAGCGGCAGCGCGATGCGTTGGCGAGCGCCTGGGCGGGATGTCGGGGCGTGAGCCAGTACCACGGGCAATGGCCGCCACGATGCCAAGGGCCTCCACGACAGGTCACTGTGTGCCAGGACAAAGCCCGGCTGGCTTCGGGTAAACCCTGGGTTGTAGGCCGGGTCGTACGCCAGCGCGCCGAGCCAGCGTTGGTACAAGTGGTCGCGGGCTTGGGGCGATGGCTCAGCGGCACCGGTGCTGCTGAGCAGCAGCCTGGCATTGGCGGCCCATACGGTCAGAAACCCCGCCTGGCGCGTGCGCAGGCACAAGTCGAGATCCAGGAAATGCTCTGTCACGCCCTCTGTCAGGCCGGCCAGTGACTGCCACAGGTCGCGGGAGATCATCAGGCAATCCTTGCTGACGGCGCTGTAATTCTGGTCGACCTGCAGTCGTTGCATATAGCCGGCGTCGCCCGGGGGCGCATCGGCAAAGGCTGATGCGGCTGTTCCGTGAAGGCCCAGTACCAGCCCGGAATGCGTGGTTTTGCCTTCCGGTGACAACAGCCTGGCGCCGACGATGCCGACTTCTGGGCGTTGGGCATGGTTGAGCATTTGCTCCAGCCAATCGGCTTCGATGATCGCGGCCTGTGGCGACAGCAGCAGCAGGTAGCTGCCCGTGGCCTGTTGGGCGGCCAGGTTCAGCGCCCCGGCCTGGGAGGCAGGGCCTGCCTGGATGACCCGTAGTTGAGCCAGCCCCAGCTCTGCCAGCGCCAGTAGCCAGGCCTGGACATCCGGCGGGCAGGTATCCTGTGCCACGAGCAAAAGCTCATAGTCGCCATGGCGCGTTGTTTCCAGCAGGCTTTCGATGCAGCGCTGCAGGGGTGCCAGCCGGCTGCCGGCGCAAATCAAAATGGATACCCGCGGCTGCAGGGCGTGACGGTATTGCAGGTGGTAATGCCCTGGCGGGTTGGAACGCACTTCGGCCTGCTCATACCCCCTGGCCCTGAGGTGGTCGAGAATGGCGCGCTTCTCGTCTTCGACATCGCTGAGCACCGGAGCGGGGCTGACCAGCAAGGGTTCGGCTACGTGCCCCAGCCCGTCCAGGCCCGCCTCGATGACCAGGCGCAGTACCAGTTCCAGCTCGGCTGCTGCGGGGTACTCAGGGTTGAAACCTCCCAACTGCCGGGTCGTGGCGCTGTTGAACAGCCAGTGGCGCGCTAGCCCGGTGGGCAGGCTGAGCAGATAGTCCAGATTGAAGTCGGGGCGCAGAGCAGGGGCGAGCGTACCGTTCGCCAGTTGATAGATCTCATCGCCGTAAAGTGCTCGGCATTGGGGAGCATCGAGCAATTGCAATGCAACCATCAGCAGCCCGTTTGGCATCAGCTTGTCGCCTGCGCGTATCAGGCAGAACCAGTCAGCCTCCGTGCGAGCGATCCACTGGTTTACGACGGTCAGCCAGTTGTCAGGGGTGGCTCGCAGGACTGTGCAGGGGTGTTCGCCCCCGTCATTGGCTGTCAATACCACTGGCTGAATGTTTGGGTAAAGTGCGCGGGGGGCTTCCAGGGCGTCGAGGGTGGCTGACAAGTCAGTCGGTTTGTCGTCGAGGTCGAGCACCAGAATCGCGAATGACGGGGCAGGGTTGCAGCTGCCCAGGCGCTGCTCGATCAGTGTGCGTTGGACGGGCAACAACGTGCGGCCCTCAAGCCACTGCGCCACGTCGCCGGCCTGAATGACCTCGATACGGTCGAGGATTTTTTGCTGTTCATTGCACACGACTTCCGAGCCCAGGTCGCCATGGCGGGCATACAGCAGTTTGTAGAGCTCGGGGAAATGAACGGATGCCTGTTCGGAGCGACGGCTCGGGTCGGTGGCGGCCGGGCGTATCCGCATCTCGACAGTCTCTTTGTGCACGTGACGAAAGTCGGCGCGAGCGGCAAGTTTTAGCAGCAGATCCCAGTCTTCGAAGCCTTTGAGTTGCTCATCGAAGCCACCTGCCTCTTTGATGAGCGCAAGCGGGCACGCGAACGTGTGGACGGGTATGTAGTTGGCAATGTGCAGGCGTTCGCGACAGTAATCGCCGTGGGTATAAAGCTGTTCGCGGGCCAGTTCGATACGCTGGTCGCTTTCGAGTTTTTCGATAATCACTATCGGGTCGGTGTAGACGATAGTGCCTGGCGTCTGCGCGAGGGCATCGGCCAGCGTCTGGAGGTGGTCAGGCAGGTAGCGGTCGTCATCATCCAGGTAAGTGACGTAGCGGCCTTGGGCGAGTCGGTAGGCCGCATTGCGCGCTGCTGCCGGCCCTTGGTTGCGGCCCTGGCGCAGGTAGGTGATGGTAAACGGGCAATCAGCCAGCAGGCTTTCAACCGCATCGCCGTTATCGTTGACGAGGATGACCTCGAACGACGTGAGCGTCTGTGTGCCCAGGCTCTCCAGGGCGTCCCGCAGTAGACGCGGGCGGTTGAAGGTGGTCACTATCACTGAAAACAGGGGTGGCTCTTGCTCGGCGCCTGCGCCGCGGCAGTGCTGCGAATCCGCTTGGGTCATGTCTGTCTTCCATTCTGGCCTGGCTGGCCTGTGCGGTGCGGGTTGGCGAGGGCGCAAGGGCGTCCATCGGCTTTCCGTCATGGGTGTTGGCGCTCAGCAAAAGCCGTGCCACACCTGTTTATCGCGGGCTTTACAGCGCATCACGACGGTAACCCCAGAAGCCGCAAGGCTATTTGCTGTATCTTCGATAACGCCGTGACTTGGCAGTCGAAACGTGCATCTCTAATCTATTGAGTCAACGGGTCGCTACGTCCAGGCTGCTGACAGGCCTGCGAGCTCGAGAACATTCGCCCTATCTACCGGGAAGCCACAATGATTGGCATTAAAAACATCGCCAGTTACGTACCTGCCGAAGGCGTCGACAACTACGCCCAGGGTGCGAAATTCGGCAAGGACCAGGATTTCATCTTTGGCAAGATCGGTTCGACCTTCTTGCCGCGCAAGGACGCCACCCAGGAAACCTCCGACCTGTGTGTCGAAGCCGCGAGGAATCTGTTCAATGCCAATCCATCGCTGGACCCGGCATCCATCGATGCGGTGATCGTGGTCACCCAGAACGGTGACGCCGAAGGCCTGCCGCACACCGCAGCGATCGTTCAGCACAAGCTGGGCCTGAGCACGGCCGTTGCCGCCTTCGACATCTCCCTGGGTTGCTCGGGCTATGTCTACGGCCTGTATGCGATGAAGGGCTTCATGGAAGCCGCCGGCCTGAAGAATGGCCTGCTGATCACCGCCGACCCTTATTCGAAGATCGTCGACCCGGAAGATCGCAACACCACCATGCTGTTCGGCGACGCCGCCACCGCCACCTGGATGGGCGAGGATGCCGCCTGGCAACTGGGCAAGTCGCTGTTCGGCAGCGACGGTGCCGGTGCCGAGCACCTGCGCACCACCGATGGCAAGTTCTTCATGAATGGTCGTCAGGTCTACAACTTCGCCCTGGTCAAGGTGCCCGCGCACCTGAACCAACTGCTCGCAGCCAGTGACCTGCAGGCTGACGATATCGACCTGTACTGCCTGCACCAGGGCAGCGCGGCCATCGTCGATGCCGTTTCGGCGCGCTTCATCGAAGGCGAGCACCGGCAGAAGTTCGTCAAGGACATGGTCGAGACCGGTAATACCGTGTCGTCGAGCATTCCGCTGCTGCTGGAAAAGCACGTGATCGGTTCGCAGCACAAGCGCATTGCCCTGAGTGGGTTCGGCGTGGGCCTGTCCTGGGGCTCGGCCATCATCGAGCGCCGTGACTGATTGCCTATAAGGCTTGCGTCCCCCCCCTCTCTATATCCCTGTGGGAGCCGGCTTGCCGGCGATAGGGCCCCCGGCTTTGTCTGCGCCGGCCTCATCGCCGGCAAGCCGGCTCCCACAGGGACACCAAAGGCATCAAAGGGACACCACAGGTACACCACAGTTTTCAAAGGCTGTGGCGCGCCTGAGGGGCTGACCACGAATTTGCACATCCCTCGCTTCACGCGGCGCCTGAAATCTGGCGTCAACTCCTTGATTTCATTGGGCCGGCACGGTGCCAGCAAATTTTTTTGAAAATCCCCTAAAGCAACACGCCCTGACGACGATAACTATTACGAAGGTTCTCTGTGCCACACCCGGCGAATTGCCAAGGCCGGAAGCCGTAGTACCCAATCCAACGAGGAATTCGTCATGGCTTTGACCGTCAACACCAAC
>Ga0160439_1000832_pt1 | contig 11210 bp, 11 predicted proteins | sample HID1975M_E0MG_FD_108201 | JGI IMG/M metagenome (GOLD analysis project Ga0160439, IMG submission 108201) | Enriched soil microbial communities from UW Madison campus, WI, USA - HID1975M_E0 MG | ecosystem: Environmental > Terrestrial > Soil > Unclassified | place: USA: Madison, Wisconsin... | reverse complement strand
TGCTCATGCCGTCACCCTACGACCGCATCCCACCCACCGGGACGCCCGTCTCACCCCTCGACCATCGCGCTGGTCAGTCGACCGCGGGCGTCGGCCCCGTCCGCGGGTAGACGAGCTCGAACCGCTCGACGACCGGGTCCGCGTCGTCCACCTCGGTGGTGCGGATCAGCGCCTTCGGCTCGCCGCTGCCGTCCAGCACGATCGCGACGTCCCCCACCCGCGGGAGCTCGTCACCGTACTCGGCACGCGGGTACGACGACTCCGTCTTCGAGCCCGCCAGGATCTGCGCCAGCACCTCGTCGGCCTGGGCGCCCTCGCCGTACGAGAACGACGGCGGCGGGACCACGTCGAGCGGGTTGCCACCCACGATCGACTCCATCTTGCCGAAGCCCAGGTGGCCGCGGGCCGCCTGCCAGAACGCGCTGATGCGGTCGTCGCCGTCCGTGGCGATCGCGTCCGCGCCGTACTCGTCGTCAGCCGTGGTGTCGGTCATCGTCAACCCTTCGTCGTCGTCGGTCCATCCTCGCGCACGAACGACTAACGGCACCCCGAAACCGGGGTGCCGCTCGTCGAGCAAGGCAGGTCAGCGCGCGGCGCTTCCCTCCACATAATCGGTGTCCGAGGGCTTCACCCACGCGAACAGCTTGCGCAGCTCGCGGCCGACCGGCTCGATCGGGTGGTTCTGACCCTTCTCGCGCAGCTCCTTGAACTCCGGCGCGCCGGCGTCCTGGTCGTTGATGAAGCGCTCGGCGAAGGCGCCGGACTGGATGTCCGCGAGGACGGCGCCCATGTTGGCCTTGACGTCCGGCGTGATGACGCGCGGGCCGGAGACGTAGTCGCCGTACTCCGCCGTGTCGGAGACCGACCAGCGCTGCTTGGTGATGCCGCCCTCGAAGATGAGGTCGACGATGAGCTTGAGCTCGTGCAGCACCTCGAAGTACGCGACCTCGGGCTGGTAGCCCGCCTCGGTCAGCGTCTCGAAGCCGTACTGGATGAGCTGCGACACGCCACCGCACAGGACGGCCTGCTCGCCGAACAGGTCGGTCTCGGTCTCCTCGGTGAACGTCGTCTTGATGCCCGCGGCACGCAGGCCACCGATCGCCTTGGCGTAGGACAGCGCCAGGTCCCAGGCTGAGCCCGAGGCGTCCTGCTCGACGGCGACGATCACGGGCACGCCGCGGCCGTCGACGTACTCGCGGCGCACCAGGTGACCCGGGCCCTTGGGGGCGACCATGAGCACGTCGTGCTGCGCGGCCGGCTTGATGTAGCCGAAGCGGATGTTGAAGCCGTGGCCGAAGACCAGGGCAGCGCCGTCGCGCAGGTTGGGCTCGATCTCCTCGCGGTAGACGATCCGCTGGACCTGGTCGGGCGCCAGGATGACGACGACGTCGGCGCCGGCCACGGCGTCGGCGACCGAGGCGACCTTCAGACCCTCGTTCTCGGCCTTGGCACGCGAGGCGGAACCCTCGCGCAGACCGACGGTGACGTCGACGCCGGAGTCGCGCAGGTTCAGCGAGTGCGCGTGCCCCTGGCTGCCGTAGCCGATGACGGCGACCTTCTTGGACTGGATGATCGACAGGTCGGCATCGTCGTCGTAGAACAGCTCAGCCACGGTGGAACTCCTTAGGTGATGTGGGTGTGCGAGACAAGAGGTATCAGGCCGAACGCGAGACGCGCTCGAGCGCCCGGTCCGTGATCGATCGGGAGCCGCGTCCGATGGCGACCGTGCCGGACTGCACGATCTCGCGGACGCCGAACGGCTCGAGCGCCGCGAGCAGCGCCTCCAGCTTGGCGGGGGAACCGGTCGCCTCGACGACGACCGAGTCCGGCACCACGTCGACGACGTGGGCGCGGAAGAGGTTCACGACCTCGAGGACGCTCGTGCGCTGCGACGCGTCGGCGCGCACCTTGACCAGCAGCAGCTCTCGCTGCACCGAGGCCGCGTCCTCGAGCTCGACGATCTTGATGACGTTGATCAGCTTGTTGAGCTGCTTGGTCACCTGCTCGAGCGGGAGCTCGTCGACGTCCACGACGACCGTGATCCGGGAGATCTCGGCGTGCTCGGTGGGGCCCACCGCGAGCGAGTGGATGTTGAACGAGCGCCGGGCGAACAGGCCCGCGACGCGCGTGAGCACGCCGGGCTTGTTCTCGACGAGCACCGACAGGGTGTGACGGCTCATGGTTCAGTCCTCTGCATCCGTGGGTCGGGCTGTGGCATCAAGGTTCATCGCGCTCAGTCCTCCCGGTCCCACGCCGGGCTGATGCCCCGGGCGTACTGGATCTTGTCGTTGCTCACGCCGGCGGCGACCATCGGCCACACCATCGAGTCGCGCGAGACCGTGAAGTCGACGACCACGGGCTGGTCGTTGATCTCGAGCGCCCGCTTGATCGTCGCGTCGACGTCGGCCTTGGACTCGCAGCGCAGGCCCACGGCCCCGTACGCGTCCGCCATCTTGACGAAGTCCGGCACGCGCTTGGTCCCGTGGCCCGTGTGCAGGTCCGTGTTGGAGTAGCGCGACTCGTAGAACAGGGTCTGCCACTGCCGCACCATGCCGAGCGACGAGTTGTTGATGATCGCGACCTTGATCGGGATCTCGTTGATCGTGCAGGTGGCCAGCTCCTGGTTGGTCATCTGGAAGCAGCCGTCGCCGTCGATCGCCCAGACCGTCCGGTCGGGCTCCCCCACCTTGGCCCCCATGGCCGCGGGGACCGAGTAGCCCATGGTGCCGAGGCCGCCGGAGTTGAGCCACGCGTTGGGGCGCTCGTAGCGGATGAACTGCGCGGCCCACATCTGGTGCTGGCCGACGCCCGCGACGTACGTCGCCTCCGGGCCGGACAGCGCGCCGATGCGCGAGATGACGTGCTGGGGCGCGAGCAGGCCGTCCGACGGCTCGTCGAAGCCCAGGGGGAAGGACTCGCGCAGGTCGTCGAGCGTCTTCCACCAGCCCTCGAGGTCAGGCTTGCCGTGCTGGGCGTGCTCACGAGCGAGCTCGGGCAGCAGGTCGGCCATGACCTCGCGCAGGTCGCCGACGATCGGCACGTCCGCGGTGCGGTTCTTGCCGATCTCGGCCGGGTCGATGTCGGCGTGCACGACCGCCGCACCGGGCGCGAAGCTCGACAGCAGGCCCGTGACGCGGTCGTCGAACCGGGCACCGAGGGCGACGATCAGGTCGGCCTTCTGCAGCGCCGCGACGGCGGCCACGGTGCCGTGCATGCCGGGCATGCCCAGGTTCTGCGGGTGCGAGTCGGGCAGCGCGCCCCGGGCCATGAGGGTGGTCACCGCGGGTGCGCCGGACGCGTCGACGAGGGCGCGCAGCTCGGCCGACGCACGGGCGCGGATCACGCCGCCACCCACGTACAGGACGGGCCGACGAGCCGTCGCGAGCAGCCGGGCCGCCTCGCGGATCTGCTTGGCGTGCGGCTTGGTCACCGGGTGGTAGCCCGGCAGCGAGATCTCCTGCGGCCAGGCGAACGTGGTCTGGCTCTGCATCGCGGACTTGGCGATGTCGACGAGCACAGGGCCGGGGCGACCCGTCGACGCGATGTGGAACGCCTCCGCGATGACGCGCGGGATCTCGTCGGGGTCCGTGACCAGGTAGTTGTGCTTGGTGACGGGCAGCGTGATGCCGACGATGTCGGCCTCCTGGAACGCGTCCGTGCCGATCAGCGACGCACCCACCTGGCCGGTGATCGCGACGAGCGGGACCGAGTCCATGTGCGCGTCAGCGATCGGCGTCACGAGGTTCGTCGCGCCGGGACCGGACGTCGCCATGCAGACGCCCACGCGCCCGGTCGCCGACGCGTAGCCGGCGGCGGCGTGCCCGCCGCCCTGCTCGTGCCGCACCAGGATGTGGCGCAGGCGGGTGGAGTCCATCAGCGGGTCGTACGTCGGCAGGATCGCTCCACCGGGGATGCCGAAGACGACCTCGGCGCCCACCTCCTCGAGCGAGCGCACGATCGACTGCGCGCCGGTGACCTGCTCGCTGACGCTCGGCGTCGTGCGGGCGGGGGTCGGGACGGCGGTCGGCGACGGGGCGGGTGTGCGCGGCGGCGCCGGGTGAGGACCGGTGACCATCGATGTGTCTCCCTGCGTGCGGTGGTGCTGCTCGGGTTGGTGCTGCTGGTGGTGCAACAGGTGCCGGACAAGACAAAACCCCCCGGGCCCGGCACGGGCGAACGAGGGGTGAGCGCGCTGACGAGGCCTGTGCGGGTGGCCTCAGCCGGCGCGCTCAGGAAGTACTACGAGGAGGATCGTCTGCACGCCAGCGAGGCTACGCCTCCGTAGGCTCCGTGTCACGCCACCATCCCACCGTCTCACATCGTGGTTCACGAGACCACTAGATGGACCGCCCTTGCCCAGGTCACATGCGCGCGGTCAGGTCACGTCCCTGTGCCTGAAGACGAGCAGGCCACACATCCCGAGGAGGAGGGCCACGATCACGAGCGCCACGGCGCCCTGCCCGGCGCTCACGACCCGTTCGATGTCCGTGCAGTACGGAACCAACGGATCTGCAGGGTCGGGAGCGCACTGCTCGTACGAGTAGGTCGCGCCGCCCTCTGTCCACGCGCGCACGTTCGCCGCGATCGTCACTGGCGTCCACCGCGGCAGCACGATGGGAAGAGTCACCTCGACGGCGATCACCCACCAGACGGTCACACCCAGGACGGCCGTGACATGACGCAGCGCGAACGCGAGCCCGGTTCCCGCGACGACGGCCAGCACCACGAGCACCAGCTCGCGGCCCAGCGTTTCCAGGACCGGCGACGCGATGGCGCCGAGCGGGCGGCCATACCCGGCGTACAGGGCGGCCAGCCCGAGGATCGTCGCCAGGACGCAGAACACCGCAGCGGGCGCGGACGCGATCGTCGCGGCGGCGGTCTTGCCGAGCACGACCCGGGTCCGACGCGGGGCGACGACGAGCCACGTCGCCATCGTTCGCGCACCGAACTCGGCCGTGACGAGGCTGACGGCCGCCACCAGCGCCGCGACGGCCAGCGGCACGGCGAGCCCGTCCGTGGCCTCCGTCGCCGCCTGGACGAACGTGCGCCCCGCGTCCACGTAGGTCTGCTCGACCGGCTTCTCGATGTCGCAGTCCAGGTTCTCGTCAGGGTTCTTCGCCAGCATCGCGTGGCACGACTCCGTCATGTCGGCGACCATCCGCACGTCCGACTCGTAGGCCTCGTGCGCGGCGGCCCGCTCGACGGCCGTCGGCGGCCGCGCATCGTCCCAGGCCGTGGCGACGAAGCCGGCGCCCACGACGAGCAGGAGGCCCAGGACCAGCCAGGAGACCGTCCGCAACCTGATCCGACGCAGCTCGGCGCGCACGAGCCGCATCACGAGGCCACCTCGCGCGTGAGGTCGAGGAAGACCGCCTCCAGGTCGGGCCGCACCAGGCTCAGCTCGTGCGCGTAGATGCCCGACGCCGCGAGCGAGCGGTTCACCTCGGCCGCCGACGGCGCACCGTCGACGACGAGGTGGTTGGCGTCGTCGCGCACGGTCCACCCGGTGCGCCGCAGGACGGCGGCCGCGTCGTCCGTCTCGTCCACGCGTACCCGCACGGTCGTGCCCGACCGCTCACCGAGCAGGTCCGCGACGCGCCCTTCCGCGACCAACGCACCCCGCACGACGATCGACACCGTGTCCGCCACCTGCTCGACCTCCGCGAGCGCGTGGCTGGAGACGAGCACGGTCCGGCCCTGGTCGGCGAGCGACCGCATCAGCTCGCGCACGTCGTGGATCCCCGCGGGATCCAGCCCGTTCGTCGGCTCGTCGAGGATCACGAGCTGCGGGTCGCGCAGCAGGGTGGCGGCGATCGCGAGCCGCTGGCGCATCCCGAGGGAGTACTTGCGGAAGCGGTCGCGCCCGCGCCCGGCGAGGCCGACCTGGTCCAGCACCGCGTCGACCTTCGACGCGGGCACGCCCGCCGCCACGGCGAGCAGCATCAGGTTCTCGCGGCCGGAGAAGTGCGGGTAGAACGTCGGCTGCTCCACCACCGCACCCACGTGCCGCAACGCGGGCTCGAGGCCCTGCGGGAGCGCGTGCCCGAGCAGGCGGATCTCCCCCGCGTCCGGTCGCACCATCCCCAGGAGCATCCGGATGGTCGTCGTCTTGCCGGCGCCGTTGGGCCCCAGGAACGCGTGCACACCACCGGACGGCACGCGCAGGTCGAGGCCCTGGACCGCGACGACCTCGCGCATGGTGAACGACCGGTACGTCTTGCGCAGCCCCCGGGTCCAGATCGCCGGCTCGTCACCCATCGCCCACCCGTCCGCCCGGGCCGGTCGGCCGCGGTGCACCGGTGACATCGGCGCGGAACGCCCCGAACTCAAGTTCTTGCAGGTCAGGCCACGTCGCGTCGGCGGAACACGAGGAGGGCGACGACGACGAGCACGACGACGAGCCCGCCGAGCTGGAGCCCGGCCTGCGTCATGTGCAGCGTGTGCTCGACGTACTCGCAGGTCATCGATCCGTCCGGCGCACGCACGCCGCAGTCCTCGATGGAGTAGGTCGTCCCGCCCTGCACCCACGCGGTGACGTCGAGCACCACCGTGTAGGGCTGGAGGGTCGGGATGAGCGACCGCAGCAACCCCTCCCACACCACGGCCCAGCCGATCACCACGCCCAGCACGGCCGCCGTGTGCCGCAGCAGGAAGGCGAGCGCGGCGCCCGCCACGGCGGCGATCGGTCCGACGGCGAGGAGGCGCAGAGACGTGTCGCGGAAGCTCGCCCACGCAGCGTCGGTGACCCCGTCGAGCAGCCCGTGAGAGCTGTAGGCGAGCACGATGCCACCGGCGGTGACGCCCACGGCCAGGATCACGGCGGGCAGCACACCCAGGAACGCGGCGCCGAGCTTGCTGGCGAGCACGGGAACGCGGCGCGGCGCGAACGTCAGCCAGTTGCTGATCGCGCCGCTCGCGAACTCGGCGGCGACGAAGCTCGTGCCCATCAGACCCGCGACGAGCAGGATCGCCATGCTGATGGTCCCGAGCGACCTGACCCCTTCACCGGCGAAGCTCGGTGTGTACGGGAGGTAGTACTCGAGCTTCGGCTTCATCTGGTCGCAGCCGTAGTCCGCCTTCGGGTCCGGGTCCTGCGACTGCTGGTCCTTGCAGTCGGCGACCATCTGCTCGCCGTTCTCCTCGAAGTCCTTGAGCTGTTGCTCGTAGAACGTCTGCGCCTCGGCCACGGCTGCGGCCGACGGCGGCCGGGAGGAGTGCCAGGCGTCGAAGACGACCAGCCCCGACACGACGAACAGACCGACCGCCACGCACCACAGCAGGACGCGGGCGTAGAACCGGGCGAGCTCGACACGCAGAAGGTTCATCGCGCACCTCCCTCGGGCTGGGCGCGGCGTCCGTGCGGGCCGTGCTCACCGCCGTCGGCTCGCGTGCCGGGCCCCTGGCCCGCGGTGAGCTCGAGGAACACCGACTCCAGGTCGGCGCGGACCGGGACGAGCTCGTCGACGAACAGCCGGTGGCCGGCCAGCAGCTCGGTGATCGCGGCTGGCGCGGGTGCGCCGTCGACGACCAGCATCCGCTCGTCGCGCCGCACGCCCCAGCCGCGCGCAGCGATGACCTGCGCCGCCGCGTCGGGGTCGTGCACGCCGACGCGCACCGTGGTCACAGCCGAGGCACCGATGAGGTCCTGCACGCGACCGCTGGCCAGCAGCCGTCCGCGCGCGATGATCGAGACGGTGTCTGCCACCTGCTCGACCTCACCCAGGATGTGGCTCGAGACGAGCACCGTCTTGCCGCGGTCCGCGAGCCCGCGCATGGTGCCGCGGATCTCCCGGATGCCCGCCGGGTCCAGGCCGTTGGTCGGCTCGTCGAAGATCAGCAGGTCGGGGTCCTTGAGCAGCGTCGCGGCGATGGCGAGCCGCTGCTTCATGCCGAGGGAGTAGCTGCGGAAGCGATCCTTGGCCCGGTCGGCGAGGCCGACGTCGGACAGCACGACGTCGACGAGCGTCGGGTCGGCGTGGATCGCGCCGGCCAGCAGCATGAGGTTGCGGCGCCCGGAGAAGTTCGGGAAGAACTTGGGCTGCTCGACGATGGCACCGACGCGGCCCACCACCTGCGGCAGCGCGCGCGGCACCTCCTGGTCGAACAGCCGCATCGTGCCCTCGTCGGCCCGGATCAGGCCCAGCAGCATGCGGATCGTCGTCGTCTTCCCCGACCCGTTGGGTCCCAGGAACCCGTGCACGCCGCCCACCGGAACGTCGAGGTCGAGTCCCTCGACCGCGACGGAGCGCGTCAGGTTGAACCGTCGGTACGTCTTGCGCAGGCCGCGCGTGGAGATCGCCAGGTCGGCGGTCACGTGTCCCCCTCGTCACGCCACGCACCGTCGTCGTGACTGCCCGAACCGTACCGGCTCCGCGAGGGCCGCGTGGCCGGTTTCACCAGGCAGTTTCAGTCGGCCACGTCGGGATCCATGTCGAACGCCGGCAGGCCGTCGATGCTCACGCGGTTCTTGAGGCGGCGGTAGTCGGCGCGGCCCTCGACGCCCTTGCGCTCCATGTACGGGGGCAGCAGGTCCCGCTCGCCGGCGAAGGTCATGAGCGGCACCCCGTACCCGCACGAGTCCGAGACACGCTCGACGTCGACGACGATCACCGCTCGCGTGCCGCGCTCCTCCGGCAGGTCGCCCGGGAACATCGCGAGCAGGTCGTCGAAACCCTCGTCGTACAGCGTCACGAACCGGCCGTGGCCGTGCAGCCGGACGATGTTGGGCGGTCCGTCGAACGCGCAGAACATGATCGTGATGCGGCCGTTCTCCCGCAGGTGCGCGATGGTCTCCGAGCCGCTCGCGGTGATGTCGACGTACGCGACCGTGTGCTCGTCGATCACGACGAACGAGCCGGGGATCCCCTTGGGCGACACGTTGACGTGACCGTCCGGCCCGCTGGGCGCGCTCGCGACGAAGAACAGGGGCTGCCGCTCGATGAACGCCCGCAGGCGCCCGTCGATGCTTTCGTGCACCTTGCCCACGACGACACTCCCCTCGCTGACCTGCGCGCCTCCCTCACCCTACGACCGCGGCGGAGGCTCCCGTGTCGGTGTCCGCGGGTACGTTCCGAACATGATCACCGAGGCGACGTTCACGGTCAGCGGGTTCACCCCGGTCACGCTCGACGCGGCCCAGGTGTCGACGGCTCTCGGCGTCGGTGTCGCGACGATGGAGAAGCGGTTCGCGGGCGGCGCCGAGGGGCGCTCGACGACGCTGTTCACCTCGGCCTTCGACCCCGAGCGAGGCGTCGGGACGTACGTCGCGATGGAGTCGTTCGTCGGCTCGCTCGGCGGGCGCACGGGTGCGTTCAACTTCGCGCACGCCGCTACCACCCGAGGCGAGGGACGGTCGGACGAGTACTTCACGATCGTGCCGGGCAGCGGCACCGGTGACCTGGCCGGCATCGCGGGCGGCGGGGCGCTCGTCGTCGACGCGGACGGCACCCACCGCATGACGTTCGAGTACACCCTCGGCTGACGTCTACGGCGCGAGCGGCACCGTGATCGACCAGGTCGTGTCCGCGTCGAACGTCTCCGGGCGGTCGTAGGGGACGTCGTTGCTGCGGTTGGCGATCCAGACCTCCGAGTCGAAGTGACGCACGTAGCGGTCGGGGTAGTTCGACGAGCGCAGGCGCACACCGCCGGCCACGTCCTGGGCGCAGAACGTCGCGTCCGACCGACCGAGCGCCGAGCCGTCGAGCGCGTCGATGCGCAGGCGGTACGCCCGGTGACGGAGGTACTGGCCGGGGAAGTTGGACGCCTCGAACGACCAGCAGCTCGCGTCGGCCAGGCCGCGGCGGACGACGAACGTGCCGTCCGTGCGGTCGAGAGCGGGGCTCGACGCCGAGACGACGGACGTGATGGCCAGCGAGTCGCGGTGGCGCAGGTAGCGGTCGGTGAAGCCGGGCGTCGTGACGCGCAGCGAGACGCGGGCGCCGTCGCCCAGCTGTCCCGCGGGCTCGGCCGGGAGCCTCGTCGACGCGGTGAAGGCGCGGCAGGCGCCCCCGACCAGGTCGGTGGCGACCTCCACCGCCGTGACGCCGTCGGCGAGCACCGCCAGCGACGAGCTGTAGTTGGGGCACGGCCCGGGTGCCACGCCCGGCACCTGGACCGGGGCGGCGATCGTCGTCCACGGACCGTCCGGGCTCGTCGCGAGGAACAGCAGGCCGCCGTTGCCGGGCGCGTTCGAGCCGTCCGGGTTGCGGACCTGCTGGGTCGAGATCAGCAGCCGGCTCCCCGCGACCGCGAGCGTCGGGGTCGCGACACCGTAGCGGCCGTCGGCCGTGCGCAGCACCGGGCCCAGGTCGGCCGGGTCGCCCCAGGACCAGCCGTCCGACGAGCGCCGCGTGTGCACCGCGCAGTCCGCGGGACCCGCACCCTGCCCGCAGACCTCGTACGCGAGCAGGTACGAGCCGTCGCCGAGCTGCTCGACGGCCGGCATCCCCGGGCGGTCCGACCCGCGCGGGCCCGCGACCGTGAGCGACGGTGCGCTCCACCCGTAGCCGTCGCTGGTGACGGCCCGCTGCAGGACCTGGCTGCGACCCGCGACCGTCTCGTCGGCCCAGAACGCGACGAGGCGGCCGCCCGCATCGAGCGAGAGCTCCGGCTCCCACAGCCCTCCGCTGCCGGAGGCGCGCACGATCGTCGAGAGGTACGTCCACGTCCGTCCGACGTCCGTGCTGCGCCACACGGGGATCGACATGCGCCGCCCCGATCCGCCGTCCTGACCGACGCTCCCGGCCCACAGCAGCGTGCCCTCGGCCAACGAGCCGACCTGACGCGGCAGCTCGAAGATCGTCGAGCAGCACAGGCCCGACCGGGCGGCCGGGTCGGCGACCGCGCCGACACGGTGGAACGTGGCTCCCCCGTCGGTGCTCTCGTGGATCCCCGCCACAGGACCGCCCGCGGGGAACTGCGTCATCGACGCGATCAGCCGCCCGTTCGCCACGCCCGAGTGGGCCAGCCGGACCACGCGCGGGTACATCGCGTCGTCGCCGGTCACGGGCGTGCCGGTCGCGGCGTGCGCCGGCGTCCCGACGACGAGGGTCGCCAGCAGAGCCAGCATCGCGACGAGAGCTGCGTGCCGGCGTCCGGACGTGGTGGTGCGCATGGGCTTCTGCTCCGCTCGGGCCGAGCTCGATCCCGTCGTCGGCTGCGTCGTCGCACCTCCGCACGGCCGGGCGCTCCGTCGCGCCCGTCATCGGCCT
>Ga0160439_1000831_pt1 | contig 11216 bp, 5 predicted proteins | sample HID1975M_E0MG_FD_108201 | JGI IMG/M metagenome (GOLD analysis project Ga0160439, IMG submission 108201) | Enriched soil microbial communities from UW Madison campus, WI, USA - HID1975M_E0 MG | ecosystem: Environmental > Terrestrial > Soil > Unclassified | place: USA: Madison, Wisconsin... | reverse complement strand
GACGGCGTGGACGACCCCGCCGACGGTGCGGAAGTCGACCGCCATGTCGCGGACCTGGAGGAGCGGCGTCGTCGCCGCGTGATGCGCCGGGCGCGTCTGGAGGGACATGCGACCATCCTGCCCCGCCACCGTCTGCGACGCACGGCGATGGGCGCGGTCTTTACGCAGTCGTAACGCGCGTCGCCGGGGCGGGGTGCGATCCCGGGTGTCTGCATAACTCCGGTGATCTGGTCGTCCGAGACCCCTCGAGGGCCTCCGGAGGGGCGTGCGGCGTCGGAATTGCGGAGTTTTGCAGGCGGCCGCGCCGGTAGCGTGGCGATATGGCGGTGATCGACCTCAACGCGGACCTCGGCGAGACGGTGGACGGCGTGCCGACCGCAGACGACGACGCGATGTTCGCCGTCATCTCCAGCGCCTCGATCGCCTGCGGCGGACACGCGGGCGACCACGCCTCGATGCGGACCGCGGTGGCCCGCGCCGAGGCGCATGGCGTGGCCGTCGGCGCCCACCCGTCCTTCGTCGACCGGGCGGGGTTCGGTCGCGTCGCGCTCGCCGTGGATCCCTCGACGCTGCGCGCGCAGGTGCGCAGCCAGCTCGAGGCGCTCGTCGCCGCCGGGGGAGCGCTGCGCTATGTCAAGCCGCACGGCGCGCTCTACCACGCGGTGTCCGCCGACGCGGCGGTCGCCGCCGCCGTCGTGTCGGCGGTCGCCGACGTCTCCGCGGCGCTCGGACGGCCGCTCCCCGTGCTCGGACTCGACGGCGCCGTCGTCGGGGCGGCCTCGTCCGCCGGCCTGCCCTTCGTGCGGGAGGCGTTCCTCGACCGCGGGTACCTCCCCGACGGCCGCCTCGTCCCCCGCACCGCGCCGGGCGCCCTCCTTCACGACCCCGCGACCGTCGCCGCTCGTGCGGTGCGCCTCGCGCAGGACGGCGAGGTCGACGCCGTCGACGGCTCGGTGGTGCAGGCCGAGGCGGCCTCGCTCTGCCTCCACGGCGACTCACCGGGCGCGGTCTCGATGGCGCGTGCGGTGCGGGCGGCGCTCGATGCCGCCGGGGTCGAGGTGGCTGCGCCATGGTGAGAACGCCGGTGAGAACCTCGTGAGAACCTCGTGAGAACCCCGGAGAGCAACCCGGAGAGCCTCTCGGTGAGGATCCTTCCGTTCGGCGACCGCGCGGTGCTCGCCGAGGTGGACTCGCTCGCGGAGGTCCTCGGGCTCCACGCGGCGCTGGCGGCGTCCCGGCCCGACGACGGCGTCGTCGACCTCGTGCCGTCGGCGCGCACGGTCCTCGTCCGAGTCGATCCGCGCATCCTCCCCGTCGCCGCGGCCCGGGCCTGGATCGAGCGCGCCGCGACCGCCGGCTCGGGCGCGGACACCGCATCCACCCCGGACGTGGTGGAGCTCCCGATCCGCTACGACGGGGAGGACCTCGCCGAGGTCGCCACGCTCTTCGGTATGACGACTCAGGAGGTCGCCGCCCAGCACGCCGCCGCGACCTGGACGGTCGCCTTCACGGGCTTCGCGCCGGGCTTCGGCTACCTCGTCAGTGCGGACTGGACGTTCGACGTGCCGCGGCGCTCCTCGCCCCGCACCCGCGTCCCCGCCGGCGCGGTGGGACTCGCGGGCGAGTTCACCGGCGCGTATCCGCGAGAGACGCCGGGCGGGTGGCAGCTGATCGGGACGACGACGGCGACCCTGTTCGACCCAGAGGCGGAGAGGCCCGTGCTCCTGGCGCCGGGCACCCGGGTGAGGTTCGTGCCCGCCGACGCCCTACCCGCCGGGGCCCTACCCGCCGACGCCCTGCCCGCCGACTCCGCACCCGGGGGATCCGCGCCCGCGGGATCCGCGCCCGCTGCCGGCACATCCGACCCCGCCCCTCCGCGCCCCGCCCCTCCGCGTCCCGCCGCGCGCCGCCCGCCGGCCGTGCGGGTGCTCGATCCGGGGCTCCGCGCCACCATCCAGGACCAGGGCAGGCCCGGCCGCGCCGCGGAGGGGGTGGCGGTCTCGGGCGCCGCCGACCGTGCGGCCCTGCGGACGGCGCAGCGCCTGGTCGGCACGGCCGAGGACGCCGCCGGCGTCGAGATCACGATGGGCGGATTCCGTGCGGTCGCCCTCGTCGATCTGTGGTTCGCGGTGACCGGCGCCTGGGGCCCCATCCGGCTGGACGGACATCCCGTCGACCCGTACACCGCGCATCCGTGGCCGTCCGGTGCCGAGCTTCACGTGGATTGGTTCGCGCACGGCGCGCGGGGCTACCTTGCTGTCCGCGGCGGATGGGATGCGCCTCGCTCGATCGGATCCCGCTCGACCGACACCCTGGCGGGGATCGGTCCGGTGCCACTGGCGGCAGGTGACGAGCTCGCGGTCGGCGCGGATGCAGTGGCGGCCATCCCCGCCGAGGACCTCCATCCCTGGGGTGCGCCCGCCGACGACACGATCGAGGTCGGGCTCGCGCCGGGACCGCGCGCCGACTGGTTCCGCTCGGAGGCGCTCTCGCTGCTGTACGAGTCGGTGTGGACCGTGTCCGGCGACGCGGACCGGGTCGGCATCCGTCTCGAGGGTCCGGCCCTGACCCGCGGCCGCGAGGGGGAGCTGCCGAGTGAGGGGATGGTGCCGGGGGCGATCCAGGTGCCGCCGTCCGGGCGCCCGGTGATCCTCGGTCCCGACGGCCCGGTCACCGGCGGCTATCCGGTGATCGCCGTGGTCGATGACGCCTCGCGCGACGCGCTCGCGCAGGCGCGCCCGGGTACGCGGGTGAGGTTCCGGCACGCCCGGTGACACATCCCGGGTGACGCACGCCGGACCCCGCGTCAACGGGGTTGCGCCGGTTCGGCGGCGCCCTCCTAGAGTGGCTGCATGTCCCGCACACGCCGTTCCGCCCTGATCCTCGCCGCCGTCCTCCTTCTCGCGGGGTGCTCCGCGACGACCGATGCGGCCACCGACCCGGCGCCGGCGGCGTCGACCCCCGCCGCTCCGGCCGCCGAGCCCGCCGCCGGCGACACGATCAGCGGCACCGGCTACACCTACGCGGTCCCCGAGGACTGGGGAGACCCGGGTCCCGTCGAGGGCTTCGACCCCGACAGCTTCGCGGCGGACCTCGACGACCAGGACGGCTTCGCCGACAACGTGAACGTCATCCTCTCGCCCGCCGGGCGTGTCGAGCTCGACCAGGTCGAGAGCGCCGGCCCGGGTGAGCTCGAGGGCGGCGGCGCGACCGATGTGACCGTCGAGCCGCGGCTGACGGTCGCCGGTGCCGAGGCGGCGCACATCTCCGCGGGCCTGGCCTCGGAGGGCACCGAGTACCTGATCGAGCAGTTCTACCTCAACAGCGAGGACCAGACGTTCATCGTGACCTTCTCCTTCAGCCCCGATGTGGCCGACGCCGATCGTCAGGCCGTCACCGACGCCGTCCTGGCCTCCTGGACCTGGGCCTGAGCGCCGAGCCGACACGCTTTCGCCGAGCCGACACGTCCCCACCGCGTGGGACGTGTCGGCTCGGCATTTTCGTGTCGGCTCGGCGAGATGAAGCGGGACGAGGCGGGGTCACCAGTGTGCGAGGGCGGTGGCGGCGGCGGAGCGCTCCGCCTCGGGGAGGGCCCGGGAGACGGCCTCGGCGAGGGTGAGCAGCCGGCCGCGCGCCTCTCCGGCGGCGACGCGGTCGGGATGCCGTGAGCGCACCTCGTCGAGCGAGAGCGCGTGGACGGTGAAGGCCTCGACGTCGAACACGCCGACGCGGTGGCGGATGGCGGCGGCCGCGGCCGACAGCTCCCCGGCGCGCTCCGCGTCGTCCCGGGCCGCGGCCACCGCGCAGAGGCCCTCGAGTCCGTAGGCCACGCCCTCCTCGTGGTGGAGGCGGACGGACTGCGTCAGCGTGGTGACGAACACGCGCTCGGCCTCCTCGACGGCGCCGCGCACGATGAGCAGCCGGCCGCGCTGGTTGCCCGCGATCGACAGGGTGAACCGATCGCCGTTGGCCTCGGCGATCGCGGACGCGCGCTCCAGATGCCCGAGCGCGTCGTCGATGGAGCCGCGCAGCCAGGCGACGCGACCGAGCGAGACGCGCGTGATCGCCTCGGCCCAGGGGTTCCCGACCTTCTGCAGCCGCTCGACCGCCTCGCGCAGCTCGCGCTCGGCCAGGTCGATGTCGGGGTCGGGAAGCTGCACGCGGGCGGTGGCGCGCGCGGCGAACGCCATCGCCGACGCGTCCTCGTCGCCGCTCTCCGCGAACAGGCGCGCGACCTCGCCGAGCCCCGCGACCACCTCCTGGGCCGGTCGCTGCCACAGCTCACCCCACAGGGCGAAGAACCACGCGGTGGCGCGGGAGCGCTGGGTGATCGGCTCATCCTTGCCGAGCAGCTCCAGCATCCAGACCCGGACGCCGCCGAACAGGCCCATGATCCACCAGTAGATGAGCATCTCCCACGCGAAGTCGGCGGCGTCGTCGAGGCGGCCGGTGTAGACGAGGTGGCGGATCGCGGCGCGGAGGTTCGCCAGCTGGAGACCGAGCTCCGGGAGCACGGCCGCCTGGCCCGTACCGCGCAGCTGCGGCGCGAGACGCTGCACGAGCCGGTGGTAGTAGTCGGCGTGCGCGGCGCGCATGAGGTCGGCCTCGCCCCGTTCCTTCAGGCGCCCCATCGCGTACTCGCGCACGATGGCCAGAAGTGACAGCACACCCCGTCCGGCGACGTCGGTCTGCTTCACCAGCGACGCGTCCACGAGGGCGCCGAGGGCCTCCAGCGCCTCGTCGCCCCAGGTCCGCCCTGCACCGACCGCCTCGACGGCGTCGAAGGTGAACCGCTCGGCGAACACGCCCAGGTCCTCGAGCATCTCCCGCTGCGGCGCGGTGAGCAGGCTGACACTCCACTGCAGCGTCGCGCGCATGGTCCGGTGCCGCTCCGGGAGGTCGCGCACCGCGGCCGTCAGCAGCGGCAGGGCCTGGCCCAGCCGCTCGGCGATCGTCTGCGGCGAGAGCATCCGCGCCTTGGCCGCCGCCAGCTCGATCGCCAGCGGCAGGCCTTCCAGCCGCCGGCAGATGTCCATCACCGCGCCCGCGTTCTCGGGAGTGAGGACGAACCCCGGTGCGGCGGCGACCGCGCGGTCGACGAAGAGCGCGCAGGCGCTCGACGTCCCCGCGCGCTCCAGGGTGGCCGGAGCGCCGTCGGCGGGGGCCACGAGCGGGGAGACCTCGAAGACGCGCTCGCCGCGGATGCGCAGCACGATGCGGCTCGTGACGAGGAAGCGGGCGAGGGGCGCGACGGTGAACAGCCGCACGAGCACCGGGGCGGCATCGACGATCTGCTCGAAGTTGTCGAGGACGAGCAGCACCCGCCGGCCGGCCAGCGCCAAGGAGAGGCGCTCCTCCAGCGCGGCCTCGCCGTTGTCGCGGATGCCGAGCGCGTACGCGATCGTCGGGAGGAGCAGCGCGGGTTCGAGCACGTTCTCGAGAGCGATGAAGTAGGTGCCGTCGGGGAAGAGGTCGTCGACGGCCAGCGCGGACTCGATCGCCAGGCGGCTCTTGCCGATCCCGCCCGGCCCGATGAGGCTGATGACGCGGTCCTCCGTGCGCTCGAGGAGGTCGCGGACCGCGGCGATGTCGCCCTCGCGGCCGATCGTGCGCGTGTAGGGGACGGGCACGCGGGCGGCCAGCGACGTCGCGGGGGCGGGGGAGGGGGAGGCGGACGCGCGCGACTGGTCGAAGCGCTCCGCGAGGAGGGTCGCCAGGTCCTCGGCGATCCGGGCACCGAGGTCCTCGGGGGCGTCGAAGGAGAGGTAGGCGGCCGTGTCGTCCGCGCGGATGCGGTCGATCAGGGCCTCCAGCCGCTCGTCGCGCTCGCCGCCGCTCTTGAGGTAGATGAGCTTCGGCATCTCCGGCGGCGCGAGCCGGTACTCGTCCTCCAGCCCGGAGATCTCCTCACCGGGAGCCACCCAGCCGTAGCTGGACCCGTAGATCCCGACGAAGACATCGCTCTGGGCGAGGTAGGAGCGGTAGAGGGCGCGGGGAGGGTGGGGGCGGGCGCCGAGCTCGAACATCACGGGCGCCAGCCGCAGCCCTTCGATGGCGGCACGAGCGGCGCGACGCTCGTCGGCGAGCTCGCGCAGAGTGGAACTGACGAAGACCCGGATCCGCTGGTCGGGTGTGCGGATGACGGGTTCGGCGACCCCGATCATGACGACATCATGGCGCGCGGTGCGGCGCGCCGCCAGGTTCTGCGGGCGATTTCGCGCGTTTATACCGCAGCATCCGACCCTCGTCAAGAATCGGACTGGACACGGCGTGCCGCGCGGCCTATAGTGGGTAGTTGCGCTCCCTTCCGCATGCCCTCATATGGTGGTCGGCTTGTGCCCGCATCCCCGTCGCCCCGCGACGGCGCGCGTGGCAGGTTTCGGATCGGGGAGCGTTTCACCTGACGACAAGGAAAACCCGCCCTGCCCGGGCTCACGGAGGTAATCCCCTTGGCTGCTGCGCGCAACGCAACCAATTCCACCACCACCCCGAAGAACGGTCGCGGAGCATCCCGCCTCTCGTTCGCCAAGATCTCCGACACGCTGACGGTCCCCGACCTTCTCGCGCTGCAGACGGAGTCGTTCGACTGGCTCGTCGGAAACGAGGCCTGGAAGGCGCGGGTCGCCGAGGCCCAGGCCGCCGGCCGCACCGACGTCCCGGCCACGAGCGGCCTCGAGGAGATCTTCGAGGAGATCTCGCCGATCGAGGACCTCGGCGAGACGATGCAGCTCTCGTTCACGAACCCGTACCTCGAGCCGGAGAAGTACTCGATCGAGGAGTGCAAGGAGCGCGGCAAGACCTACGCCGCCCCGCTGTACGTCGAGGCCGAGTTCATGAACCACCTCACCGGTGAGATCAAGACCCAGACGGTCTTCATGGGCGACTTCCCGCTCCAGACCGGCAAGGGCACCTTCATCATCAACGGCACCGAGCGTGTCGTCGTCTCGCAGCTGGTGCGCTCCCCGGGCGTCTACTTCGACAAGACGCCCGACAAGACCTCCGACAAGGACATCGTCTCGGCGCGCGTCATCCCCAGCCGCGGCGCCTGGCTCGAGTTCGAGATCGACAAGCGCGACCAGGTGGGCGTGCGCATCGACCGGAAGCGCAAGCAGTCCGTCACCGTCTTCCTCAAGGCACTCGGACTGTCGAGCGAGGACATCCTGAACGAGTTCGCCGGCTACGAGTCGATCGAGGACACGCTCAGCAAGGACACGATCCTCACCAAGGAGGACGCGCTCCGCGACATCTACCGCAAGCTCCGTCCGGGCGAGCAGGTCGCCGCCGAGGCCGCCCGCGCGCTGCTGGACAACTTCTACTTCAACCCGAAGCGCTACGACCTCGCCAAGGTGGGTCGCTACAAGATCAACCAGAAGCTCGGCCTCGACGCGGCCCCGAGCGACTCGGTGCTGACCGTGGCCGACATCGTCGCCACGATCAAGTACCTCGTCGCCCTGCACCGCGGCGACGCGACGCTTCCCGGCATCCGCGACGGCAAGCCGGCCGAGATCCGCCTGGACGTCGACGACATCGACAACTTCGGCAACCGTCGCATCCGCGCCGTCGGCGAGCTCATCCAGAACCAGGTCCGCACCGGTCTGTCGCGCATGGAGCGCGTCGTCCGCGAGCGCATGACCACGCAGGACATCGAGGCGATCACGCCCCAGACCCTGATCAACGTCCGCCCCGTGGTGGCCGCGATCAAGGAGTTCTTCGGCACCTCGCAGCTGTCGCAGTTCATGGACCAGAACAACCCGCTGGCGGGCCTGACGCACAAGCGTCGCCTCTCGGCGCTGGGCCCCGGCGGTCTGTCGCGTGAGCGCGCCGGCGTCGAGGTCCGTGACGTCCACCCGTCGCACTACGGCCGCATGTGCCCGATCGAGACGCCGGAAGGCCCGAACATCGGCCTGATCGGCTCGCTCGCCTCGTTCGCCCGCATCAACGCGTTCGGCTTCATCGAGACGCCGTACCGTCGCGTCGTGGACGGCAAGGTCACCGACCAGATCGACTACCTGACCGCCTCGCAGGAGAGCGACTACATCGTCGCGCAGGCCGGTGTCGAGCTGAAGGCCGACGGATCGTTCGCCAACGACCGCGTCCTGGCCCGCCGCGGCCAGGGTGGCGAGGTCGACCTGTTCCACGCCGAGGAGATCGGCTACATGGACGTCTCGCCGCGCCAGATGGTGTCGGTGGCGACCTCGCTCATCCCCTTCCTCGAGCACGACGACGCGAACCGCGCCCTCATGGGTGCGAACATGCAGCGTCAGGCCGTGCCGCTGCTGCGCAGCGACTCGCCCGTGGTCGGCACCGGTATGGAGGGCTACGCAGCCGTCGACGCCGGTGACGTCATCACCGCGCAGAAGGCCGGTGTGGTCGCCGAGGTCTCGGCCGACGTCGTCACCGTCCAGCTCGACGAGGGCGGCACGCAGGACTACTTCCTGCGCAAGTTCGACCGCTCCAACCAGGGCACGAGCTACAACCAGCGCGTCGTGGTCTCGGCCGGCGACCGCGTCGAGGTCGGCGAGGTCATCGCCGACGGACCGGCGACGGAGAACGGCGAGCTCGCGCTCGGCAAGAACCTCCTCGTCGCGTTCATGACGTGGGAGGGTCACAACTTCGAGGACGCGATCATCCTCAGCCAGGACCTCGTCAAGAACGACACCCTCTCCTCGATCCACATCGAGGAGTACGAGGTCGACGCGCGCGACACGAAGCTCGGCAAGGAGGAGATCACCCGTGACCTCCCCAACGTCAGCCCCGACCTGCTGAAGGACCTCGACGAGCGCGGCATCGTCCGCATCGGCGCCGAGGTCCGCCCCGGCGACATCCTCGTCGGCAAGGTCACGCCCAAGGGCGAGACCGAGCTCAGCGCCGAGGAGCGCCTGCTGCGCGCGATCTTCAACGAGAAGAGCCGCGAGGTCCGCGACACGTCGCTGAAGGTGCCCCACGGTGAGCAGGGCACGATCATCGCGGTCAAGGAGTTCAACGCCGAGGACGGCGACGACGAGCTCGGCTCGGGCGTCAACCGCCGCGTCGTGGTCTACATCGCCCAGAAGCGCAAGATCACCGAGGGTGACAAGCTCGCCGGTCGTCACGGAAACAAGGGCGTCATCGCGAAGATCCTCCCCGTCGAGGACATGCCGTTCCTTGCGGACGGCACGCCGGTCGACGTCGTCCTGAACCCGCTCGGCATCCCGGGCCGCATGAACTTCGGCCAGGTGCTCGAACTGCACCTCGTCTGGATCGCCATGCAGGGCTGGAAGGTCGAGGGCACCCCGGAGTGGGCGGCGAACCTGCCGAAGGAGGCCTTCGAGGCCCCCGCCGGCACCAAGGTCGCCACCCCGGTGTTCGACGGCGCCTACGAGGCGGAGATCGCGGGTCTGCTCGACTCGACGAACCTCAACCGCGACGGTCAGCGTCTCATCGGCAGCTCGGGCAAGACCCAGCTGTTCGATGGCCGCTCGGGCGAGCCGTTCCCGGCTCCCATCTCGGTCGGATACATGTACATCCTGAAGCTGCACCACCTCGTGGACGACAAGATCCACGCACGCTCGACCGGTCCGTACTCGATGATCACCCAGCAGCCGCTCGGTGGTAAGGCGCAGTTCGGCGGTCAGCGCTTCGGTGAGATGGAGGTGTGGGCCCTCGAGGCCTACGGCGCCGCGTACGCGCTCCAGGAGATCCTCACGATCAAGTCCGACGACATCCTCGGCCGCGTCAAGGTGTACGAGGCGATCGTCAAGGGCGAGAACATCCAGGAGCCGGGCATCCCCGAGTCCTTCAAGGTCCTCATGAAGGAGATGCAGTCGCTCTGCCTGAACGTCGAGGTTCTCTCGGCCGACGGCACGGAGGTCAACCTCCGCGACACCGACGACGAGGCCTTCCGCGCTGCGGAGGAGCTCGGCATCAACATCTCCAGCCGCTTCGAGTCCTCGTCGATCGACGAGATCTGAGCTTCGACAAGCTCAGCTACCAGCTCAGATTTCAGAATTCCGACACAGGAGAACCAGTGCTCGAGTCACACACGTTCGATCAGCTTCGTATTGGCCTGGCGACCGCCGACGACATCCGTCGGTGGTCCTACGGCGAGGTCAAGAAGCCCGAAACCATCAACTACCGCACGCTGAAGCCGGAGAAGGACGGCCTCTTCGGCGAGCAGATCTTCGGGCCCTCCCGCGACTGGGAGTGCGCCTGCGGAAAGTACAAGCGCGTCCGCTTCAAGGGCATCGTCTGCGAGCGCTGCGGCGTGGAGGTCACCAAGTCCTCCGTCCGTCGTGAGCGCATGGGCCACATCGAGCTCGCCGCCCCCGTCACCCACATCTGGTACTTCAAGGGCGTGCCCTCGCGCCTGGGCTACCTGCTGGACATGGCGCCGAAGGACCTCGAGAAGGTCATCTACTTCGCCGCCTACATGGTGATCTCGGTCGACGAGGACGCCCGCCACCGCGATCTCCCGACCCACGAGGCGAACCTGCGCCTCGAGATCAAGAACCTCGGCGACCGCCGCGACGCCCGTGTGGCGACCCGACTGGCCAAGCTGGAGGAGGAGCTCGCCGCCCTCGAGGAGGAAGGCGCCAAGGCCGACCAGAAGAAGACGGTCAAGGACGCCGCCGAGAAGGACATGGCCGGCATCCGCAAGAACTCGGACGAGCAGATCGCCAAGCTCGAGCGCATGTGGGAGGAGTTCCGCACGCTCGAGGTGGGTCAGCTCAAGCAGGAGGACGACGTCTTCCACGAGCTCCAGGACCGCTTCGGCCAGTACTTCGAGGCCTACATGGGCGCGGAGTCGATCCAGCGCCGCCTGCAGGCGTTCGACCTGGCCGCCGAAGCCGAGAGCCTGCACCTGCAGATCTCGGAGGGCAAGGGCCAGCGCAAGATCCGTGCGATCAAGCGCCTGAAGGTCGTCAACTCGTTCCTGTCGACGGGCATGAGCCCCGCCGCCATGGTCCTCGACGTCGTCCCGGTGATCCCGCCGGAGCTGCGCCCGATGGTCCAGCTCGACGGTGGCCGCTTCGCCACGAGCGACCTGAACGACCTGTACCGCCGCGTGATCAACCGCAACAACCGTCTCCGTCGCCTGATCGACCTCGGTGCTCCCGAGATCATCGTCAACAACGAGAAGCGGATGCTGCAGGAGGCCGTCGACGCGCTGTTCGACAACGGTCGCCGCGGTCGTCCCGTCACCGGTACGGGCAACCGTGCGCTCAAGTCGCTGTCCG
>Ga0160439_1000830_pt1 | contig 11216 bp, 7 predicted proteins | sample HID1975M_E0MG_FD_108201 | JGI IMG/M metagenome (GOLD analysis project Ga0160439, IMG submission 108201) | Enriched soil microbial communities from UW Madison campus, WI, USA - HID1975M_E0 MG | ecosystem: Environmental > Terrestrial > Soil > Unclassified | place: USA: Madison, Wisconsin... | reverse complement strand
CGGCAAGCTCTACGCGTACGCGCTGAACAGCGACGGCACGCAGCACCGCGTCGCCGTGGTCGACACCGGCATGGGTCACGTCATGGACGTGCAGTACGACGCCGACGCGCAGCGCATCTGGGCGCTGTGCGACAACACCTGCGGCGTGACGTCCACTGTCCTCAAGGTGTCGTCGTCGGGCGCGATCGTCCCCGAGGTCGCGTACGCCAAGCCCGCGGACCTTCCGACGAACAACCTCGAGGGCTTCGCGATCGCGCCGTCGTCCACCTGCGTGGACGGCACCAGGGCCGTGCTCTGGTCCGACGACGGCATCTACGGAGCCGGCACCGGCAGCGCGACCGAGGGCCACGCACTGTACGCCGGTCGCATCCGCTGCGACCTGGGCCTGGGCGGCCAGGGCGTACCCGCCCCCGCCGCATGGAACCGCACCGCGGTCTACACGGCGGGCGACATCGTGAGCTACGGCGGCTCCGTGTTCCGCGCGCAGTGGTGGACGTCGGGCGACGTGCCGGGCACCAGCGCGTACGGCTCGTGGGAGCAGATCGCCTCGGCGTCGGACGGCACCGCGGTGTGGACCGCGTCGCGCGTCTTCGTCGCCGGCGACGTGGTCCGCTACGACGGCCACGACTACCGCGCGCAGTGGTGGACGCGGAACCAGACCCCGGGCACCCCCTACGGCCCGTGGACGCTCGTCGCCTGACGAACCCGTCAACCCAGCAGCGTCCGGTCACCCGCGGTGGCCGGACGCTGCTGCATCCGGGGTCTTGACGACCGCACTTGTTTTTTGCAAGTGTGGTCCTCGTCACCCACGGAACCCACGAGAGCGAGACCGTCATGAGCCAGATGTTCGTCAACCTGCCGGTGAACGACCTGGAGCGCGCGAAGGCGTTCTACGAGGCGCTCGGCTTCCGCATCAACCCGCAGTTCACCGACCACAACGCCGCCTGCGTCGTCGTCGAGGAGGACTACAGCTACTTCATGATCCTGGTCCGCGACTACCTGCAGACGTTCACCGACCTCCCGCTCGGCGACCCCGCGGTCAACCCGACGACGGCCACGGCGATCTTCGTCGAGAGTCGCGAGGCCGTCGACACGAAGGTCTCCGACGGCCTCGCCGCCGGCGGCTCGGAGGCGCGTCCCGCCTCGGACTACGGCTTCATGTACCAGCGCCAGCTCACGGACCCCGACGGCAACATCCTCGAGTTCGGCTGGATGGACCCGGTCGCGGCCGCCCAGGGCCCCGAGGCGTTCGCCGCGCAGCAGGCCTGAGCCCGATGGCCGCGCGCGAGTACGGGCAGTACTGCGGCGTCACGCGAGCCCTCGAGCTCGTGGGCGAGCGCTGGGCGCTGCTCATCGTGCGCGACCTGCTCGTCGGGCCGCGCCGCTACGGAGAGCTCGCCGCGGGCCTGCCCCGCATCCCGAGCAACATCCTGGCGGCGCGGCTCAAGGAGCTGCAGGGCGCCGGCATCATCCGCCGCGCGCCTCGCTCGCGCATCATCATCTACGAGCTGACGCCGTACGGCCGCGAGCTCGAGCCGGTGGTGCTCGCGCTCGGCGCATGGGGGTTCAAGGCCATGGGCGACCCGCGCGACGAGCAGGTCATCACGCCCGACTCGATGACGATGGCGCTGCGCACGGCCTTCCAGCCGTCCGTGGCGCTCGCGCTCCCCCCGACGGCGTACTTCGCACGCCTCGGCCCCGCGGAGCTGCTGGTGCGCGTCGAGGGTCCGGACCTGCACGTCACCCCCGGCGACGGACCGGCCGACCTGGCGTTCTCCGCCGGGCCAGACATTCGGCGGGTGATATCCGGCGAGCTGGCACCTGAGCACGCGATCGCCTCAGGCGTCGTCGAGGTGCTGCGCGGCCCCGACGACCTGCTCAGCCGATTCGCGCGCACGTTCCACCTGGCGGCGTGAGGGTCAGGGCTTGACGAAGGGCGCGAGCGCGGTGACGAACCGCACGAGGTCGTCCTCGTCGGAGTAGACGTGAACGGCGGCCCGCACCAACGTGATGCCGTCGTGCTCCCCGACCCAGGCGCGCACGCCGGCGGCCTCCAGTACCGCGTGCACGCGCTCCGGCGTCACGCCGGGAACGACGAACGCGCGCAGCCGAGGCGCCAGCAGGTCTCGCTCGACGGCAGGCGTGAGCCCGACGCGAGCAGAGTGATCGCCAAGAGCTTCGGCGAGCGCCTCGGCACGTGCGATCCCACCCGACGAGCGCCACCGGAGGAGCTCGTCGAGCGCCGCCTCGACCGCGAGAACGGGTGCAGGGTCCCACGTGCCACGCCACGAGAACCGCTCGATCAGGTCCGGCGACTCGCGACGCAGCGCGACGATCGCCGGGTTCAGCTCGACGTCCGCCACGTCGGACACCCACACGAAGCCCGACGGCCGCGGACCGGGCAGCCACTTGTGCAGCGTGCCGATCACGGCCGCCGCGCGGTCCAAGCCGTCGACCCGGTCGTGGCCGACCACGTGAGCGGCGTCGACCACAACGTCCACACCATGGGCGCGCGCAAGCTCGACGATCTCGGCGATTGGCGCGCGCATGGCCGTCGGCGACGAGATCGCGGAGACGACGAGCAACCGGGCACCCGACATCGCCGCACCCAGCGCGTCGAACAGCGCCGCCCGAGAGGTCGGCACGGGCACGTCGACGACGTCGACCCACGCCCCGGCCCGCGCGCACGCCACACGCCACGCCTCGACGACCGACGAGTACTCGGTCGACGCGAGCACGACCCGGTCCCCCGCGCGTAACGGCCACGATGCGGCCAACGCGTTCGACGACTCGGTCGCGTTACTCGTCATCGCAATCTCGCCACCGGAGAACCCCAGCTCTTCGCGGACGCGGCCGGCCACGTGCGCGAGCCGCGGAGCCAGCCCCGCGCCCAACGCGGTTGCGGTGTCGAGCTCGAGGTCAGCGCGCAGCTCGTCGGCGTGGGCCATCAGGGCGCGCGTCGGCGCGCCGTACGACGCGTGGTTCAGGTGAATTACCGCACGATCGAGGAAGAACCTGCTCGTGACGTCGCGATCCATCCGCCTACTCTCTCCTGTCCGAGCGCGCGCCCACATCAAGGTGCGCGCCGGAGACGCGAAAGCGAGCGCGCGCAGCGTGTAGCGGATGAGCCAGCGACTGATCAGCGACTACGCGCCCAATCCGAAGTACCGATCAAAGAACGCCGTGAGCGCGTCGAGCACCCGCTGCTTCTTCTCACCGTGGTCGCCGCCCGGCGAGAAGCGCGACACGGGCGGCAAGATTCGAGTCACGGCGGTCCCTGCGCGCGGGATCGACCCGTCGCGGAACGCGGCGTTGACGAAATTCTGCGTCGGCTCCGGTCGGAGGTTCTCTGCGGCGATGATCGCGTCGAGCTCGGCCTTGCGCCGCGCCGCGACGAAAGCCTGCCACTCTGCGTCGATCTCGCCGTCGGTGGTCACCGAGTCGACGAAGTCCTCGATGAGGTCCTTCTTGTTGCGCAGCGAGGGCGAGGAGTCGACCGCGCGCGAGATCTCGGCGCGGATCTCCTTATCCTGCCCGTCGCCGTGGGCGTCGCGGTGCCGCTGGACGAGCATGAGGATGTAGTCGACGTTGATCTCGACCTGCTTGACGAGCTCGATCTCGAAGACGACGTCGTCGGTGATCGACTCCTTGTCGGCGTCCTTGCCCCTGCGAAACTCGGCGTACAGGTCGAGGTAGACGCTGCGGTAGTCCTGGGACTGGCGCGGGGTAAGGATCTCGTGACCGGCGAAGTCGTCGAACGAGCTCAGGATGTTCGTCAGCCGCAGGATCGCACCGAACAGCTCGATGAACGCCTTCTGCTCGCTTTCGCTGGCAATGACCTGCCCGAGGGGGAAGCGCTCGAGCAGCTCGGTGACCCTGTTCGCGTAGTTGCCGTAGTACTCGCCGTAGGGCTTGAGCAGCACGACCCCGCGCGCGTCCTTATTGCCGAACAGTGCGATAGCGTCGTTGGTCGCGTCCTCCAGGTCCCGGAACGAGACGATGTTGCCGTACGTCTTGACCGAGTTGAGGATCCGGTTGGTCCGCGAGTACGCCTGGATCAGGCCGTGCGCGCGCAGGTTCTTGTCGACGAACAGCGTGTTCAGCGTCGTGGCGTCGAAGCCGGTGAGGAACATGTTCACGACGATGACTAGGTCGATCTCGCGGTTCTTCAACCGCAGCGACAGGTCCTTGTAGTAGTTCTGGAATCTCTCGGCGCTCGTGTCGAACGACGTGTGGAACATGTCGTTGTAGTCCTGGATCGCGTCCTCGAGGAACTGCCGGGCGTCCGACGACAAGGCACCGGTGTCGAAGCCCTCCTCCTCCAGCGCGCCGTCCTCGACCGGGTCGTTGGCGCCGTAGGAGTAGATCAGCCCGACCTTGAGCCGCTTGTCCGACGGCACGTCCTGCTGCTGGACCGCGAACTGGTTGTAGTAGATCCGCGCCGCCTCGATCGAAGCCGTGGCAAACAGCGCGTTGAACCCCCGCACGCGCCTGTCCCCGAGCGTGTAGGCGGAGTTGCGGCGGGTCTTCTGGTCGAAGTGCGCCAGCGTGTAGGAGACGACCTTGCGCACCCGCTCGGTGGCGAGCAGCGCCTTCTCGGTGTCGATGGCGGACACCTGCTTGTCGATCACCGAACCCACCCGCACGGTGTTCACGTAGTCGATGCGGAACGGCAGCACGTTCCGGTCGGTGATCGCGTCGACGATCGTGTAAGTGTGCAACTTGTCGCCGAACGCCTGCTCGGTGGTCTTGAGCTGCACGTTCCCGCCAGACGACGAGTTCTCGGCGAAGATCGGGGTGCCGGTGAAGCCGAAGAGGTTGTACCGCTTGAACGCCTTGGTGATCGCGGTGTGCATGTCGCCGAACTGCGAGCGGTGGCACTCGTCGAAGATCAGCACCACGTGCCCGGAGTAGATCGCGTGACCCTTGTTCTTCGCGATGAACGTGGCCAGCTTCTGGATCGTCGTGATGATGATCCGCGCGCCCGGATCCTCCAGCTGCTTCTTGAGCACCGCCGTCGAGGTGTTGGAGTTCGCGGCGCCCTTCTCGAACCGGTCGTACTCGCGCATGGTCTGGTAATCGAGGTCCTTGCGGTCGACGACGAACAGCACCTTGTCGACCGACGGCAGCCGCGAGGCGAGCTGGGCTGCCTTGAACGACGTCAGCGTCTTGCCCGAGCCGGTCGTGTGCCACACGTACCCGCCGGCCGCGACCGTGCCAAGGGACTTGTAGTTGGTCGAGATCTCGACCTTCGACAGGATCCGCTCGGTCGCGACGATCTGGTACGGCCGCATCACCAGCAGCAGCCGGTCCGCCGTCAGCACGCAGTACTTCGTGAGGATGTTCAGCAACGTGTGCTTGGCGAAGAAGGTCCGCGCGAACGCCGTCAGATCCTGGATCGGCTTGTTCGTCGCGTCCGCCCACCACGAGGTGAACTCGAACGAGTTCGACGTCTTGCGCACCCGCTTCGACCCCAACGCGTCCGCCAGGTGCTGGCGTCGGGTCGTGTTCGAGTAGTACTTCGTGTGCGTGCCGTTCGAGATGACGAACAGCTGCACGTATTCGAACAGCCCCGACCCTGCCCAGAACGAGTCCCGCTGGTAGCGGTCGATCTGGTTGAACGCCTCCCGGATGTCCACGCCACGGCGCTTGAGCTCGACGTGCACCATCGGCAAGCCGTTGATCAGGACCGTCACGTCATACCGGTTCGCGAACGTCCCACCAGCCTCACCGCCGGCCTCGACCTCGTACTGGTTGAGCACCTGCAACCGGTTGTTGTGCACGTGCTGCTTGTCGATCAGCAGCACGTTCTTCACCGACCCGTCGTCACGCGTCAGCAGCTGCACGTGGTCCTCGTGCAGCCGCACCGTCTTCTCGACGATCCCGTCGTTCGCCCCCGCGACCCGCTCCGTGAAGAACCGTGACCACTCCGCATCCGAGAACGTGATCCCGTTCAATGTCTCGAGCTGGGCGCGCAGATTTGCGACGAGATCCGCCTCCGACGAGACCCTCAAGTACTCGTATGCCTGCGACCGCAGCAGCTCGATTAGCTCACGCTCCAGGTCCGCCTCCGACTGGTACGCCGCGGCCGTGCTCGCATCCGGCACGTGCTCCGCGACGACCGTCGACTCACTCGACAAGGCAATCGGCTCGAACCTGTGCGGCGCGCTCTCGCTCACGCGTCGAGCTCCTCGAACGTCAACAATCGATCCCGGTAGTACTCGTATTGCTTCCGCCGCGCCGCAAGCTCTGCAGGAAGGCCGACCGACAGGTCGCCCGCGAGTGTCCCAAACGTGTCGAGCTTCTCTGCGACCTGCACCTGCACCTCAACTGGCGGCAAGTGGACCTCGATCTGGACAAGTTCTGATTGTCGGATGCCGGAGACCGTTGAGCCCGTTGCGCGCGAGAGCAACTCCGCGCGGACGCCACCCGCGCGCAGCATGTGGAAGAGATACCTGCCATCCAGGACGGACCGATCGGGCCGAAGACCGAAGATGCGCTGTCCAACTGCCCAGTCCACCGGTCGGTCAATAAACGCCACCGACCCCAGGGGCGCCTCTGACGTGAGAAGAACGTCACCGACCTCAAGTGGTGTTGCCATCCACCTCGAGTAAACAGCCGGGCTGATGTAGTGATGATCGTTGTCGTCGACGCGGCCGTCCTTGACGTTGATCGCCGAGACGACTCGATGCCCGCTCTCGGTCCAGTCGCCTCCGAGTTTCTTGGGAGTCTTGCCACGGTGATCTATCACGTTGATGAGGACGTCGCCGAAGCGATAGCGCGTGGCGCGAGAGTCCGTGCCAGCCGATAGTAGCGTCTCGCTGTAGTACGAATACTGGGCGCGACGAGACTCCAGCTCCGCCTCCAGCTCCGCCTCCAGCTCCGTGAAGGTGTCGAGGATCCGCACGATCTCCCGCTGCACCTCCATTGGTGGCACCGGAACTCGCGCCGCGCCGAGCGCTGCACGAGAGAGTCCCGGGATGCCGGCGCCAGTAGCCGAAGACTGGATCTCCGCCTGCTTGGACTTCAAGACGTGAAAGAGGTAACGGCGTTCGACTGCGGTGCCCGGTGTCACGACGTAGCAGTGCGCCCCTGCCCAGAAAGGTTCGCGCACGTAATTGACATAGCCCGCGGACGCTCCGCCCTGGCTCACGATTATCGCTGGGCCTAGAGTGTTGTACGAACTATGGCGACCGGAGGCGGCGACGCCGCCATTGAAGACGTCATGCTCGCCCTCAGAGGTTAGAATGGCACGGTTCAGCTGTGCACCGGTGGCATAACTTGCGACCTCGGGGGTCGACAGCGGCAGGTGTCGGACGCCAGCCGGGCAGTGCTCAACGATCAGCTCGTCCACGTGACTCATCGCGTACCCTCGAGGTCGGCGACGATGGCGTCGATCTGGGCGCGGAGTTCGGCTTGGCGGGCGACGATGCGGGCGATCTCGGCGTTGAGGGCGGTGATGTCGACGGTCTCGCGGGTGTCCTCCTGCTCGACGTAGGAGGACACGGCGATGTTGTAGCCGTTGGCGGCGATCTCGTCGTTCGGGATGATCTTGGTGAAGTGGTCGGCGTCGGCCCGGTCGGTGAACGCCTGCAGGATGACGTCGCGGTGGGCCTCGTCGAGCTTGTTCTTGTTGCCGGTCCGCACGAACTGGGTGGAGGCGTTGATGAACTGCACGGCGTTGTCGGTCTTGGACTTCTTGAGCACGATGATGCAGGTCGCGATCGTGGTGCCGAAGAACAGGTCCGACGGGAGCTGGATGACGGTGTCGACGTAGTTGTTGTCGATCAGGTACTTGCGGATCTTGGCCTCCGCGCCGCCGCGGTACAGCACCCCGGGGAACTCGACGATCGCCGCGGTGCCGTCGACGGCGAGCCAGGACAGCATGTGCATCGTGAAGGCCAGATCGGCCTTCGACTTCGGCGCCAGCACGCCGGCGGGGGCGAAGCGGGGGTCGTTGATGAGCAGCGGGTTGGCGTCGCCGTCCCACTTGGTGGAGTAGGGCGGGTTGGACACGATCGCCTCGAACGGCTCGTCGTCCCAGTGCGCCGGGTCGATGAGTGTGTCGCCGTGCGCGAGGTTGAACTTCTCGTAGTTCACGTCGTGCAGGAACATGTTGATCCGCGCGAGGTTGTACGTCGTCAGATTGATCTCCTGGCCGTAGAACCCTTGGCGGACGTTGTCCTTGCCGAGCACCTTGGCGAACTTCAATAGCAGCGAGCCCGACCCGCACGCCGGGTCGTACACCTTGTTTACGCTAGTCTTGCCGACCACGGTGATCCGCGCCAGCAGCTCGGACACCTCCTGCGGGGTGTAGTACTCGCCACCGGACTTGCCGGCCTGCGAGGCGTACATTTGCATGAGGTACTCGTACGCGTCGCCGAACAGGTCGATCGAGTTGTCCTGGAAGTTGCCCAGCGGCAGGTCGCCGATCGCGTCGAGAAGCTTCACCAGCTTCTCATTACGCTTGGCGACCGTCGGCCCGAGCTTCGAGCTGTTGACGTCCAGGTCGTCGAAAAGGCCCTTGAGGTCGTCCTCACTGTCGGTGCCCATCGCCGAGGCCTGAATGTTGCCGAACACTCGCGCGAGAGTCTCGTTGAGGTTGGCATCCCGCGGCGCGCGCTCACGGACGTTCGCGAAGAGGTCGGACGGAACGATGTAGAAGCCCTTCTCCGCGACCGTCTCGGCGCGCCCAAACTCGGCATCACGGTCGGGCAGCCGCCGGTAGTCGAAGTCCGGGTTGCCTGCCTCGCGCTCACCGGCGTCGATGTACGCGGCGAGGTTCTCCGAGATGTACCGGTAGAACAGCATCCCCAACACGTAGGACTTGAAGTCCCAGCCGTCCACACTGCCGCGCAGGTCGTTGGCGATGCGCCAGATGGTCTTGTGGAGCTCGGCGCGCTGCGCCTGACTCGTCGTCGGGGTCAACGTCGTCTCCTCGTCGTGCTGCTCGCGCACACTCCGCGCGGTTCGACCTCACCGTATCTACGACCACCGACGCTGTGCGGTACCGACGCCGGGTTAGGCGCCGGTAGTCGTAGACCTCACTCGAGGGTCGCCGACGCGATGCTCAGATCCACCGCCGCAGCTTGAACACGCCAAACAGCACCACACTCACGACGGCCATCGCCCCGACGGCGAACAGGTACCCGTAGTGCCAGTGCAGCTCAGGCATGACGTCGAAGTTCATCCCGTACACGGTCCCGACGAGCGTCGGCGCGAACAGGATGGCGGCCCACGCGGAGATCTTCTTGACCTCCTCGTTCTGGGAGTTGCTGGCCTCGGACAGGGCCTTCATCTCCTCGTTCTGCCGCTGCGCGACGAGCGTGGAGTTGACGGTGAGGATGTCGCGCAGCGCGGCGCGGAAGCCCTCGACGCGCTCGACGGCCTCGGTCACGTGGTCGGCGACGTCGCGCAGGTGGCGCTGGAGCTCGACGTCGACGCCGTACTTGTCGAACCCGCCGGTCAGGGCGGCGAGGATCTGCTGCAGCGGCCGGGCGGAGCGCAGGAACTCGACGACCTCGCGGGACAGCTCGTAGATGCGGCGCGAGACCTCGAGGCCGCCGGCGAAGACGTCGAACTCGATCTCGTCGATGTCGTTCTCCAGGCCGGCGACGACCGGCGCGTATGCGTCGACGACGGCGTCGAGGATCGCGTAGAGGACGGCCTCGGGGCCGAGCGCGAGGATGTCGGGCTGCGACTCGAGCCGGCGGCGGACGGCCGCGAGGTCCGGGGAGTCGCTGTGCCGGACGGTCGCGACGAAGTCCGGGCCGACGAAGACGTGCAGCTCGCCGAACTCGACCTCCTCGACGTCGTCCAGGTAGCGCGCGGCCCGCAGCACGACGAACAGCGTGTCGCCGTACCGCTCGAGCTTGGGCCGCTGGTGGGCGACGATCGCGTCCTCGACGGCGAGCTCGTGCAGGTCGAACTCGTCGGCCAGCCGCGCCAGGTCGGACGGCTCCGGGCGGTCCATGCCGATCCACGCCATGCCGCCGGGGCGCGAGCGCAGCGCGCGGAACGTCTCGGCGAGCGAGTCGAAGGTGGCCGTGCGCCGGCCGTCGTCGTAGATCGCGGCGGCGACCAGCGACGCGCGCTCCAGCGACGCGGCCTGTGCGGGCACGGGCTGCGCCGCGGGGCCGGGCACGTGCGGTCGACGAGCGAGCGCGGCCAGCGGTCGGCGCAGACGGGTGGCGGGCATGAGGTGACGGGTCGAGCTCAAGGGAGGCTCCCAGCGGTCGGGGTGGATCGCCCGGCCACCGCCGTCGCGGAGCGCGCGCGTGCGCGCCCGTCGTAGGACGAGTCGGTCAGCCGGTGCAGGGTCGGAGCGCGGGACTACTGGGAGGTTCGCTACGAGTCATGGCGCACCTCCCCGGTCCGGCGGCTCCCGCCGCGCGTTCGTCGCCACCCCGGCGACCGCAGGTCACGGTACTCCCCCACCCCCGCCGCAAAGAACTGGCCGGGTGTCTCGTCGCTCACGTGCCGCTGCGCTCCCCCACCCCGATGAATCAGCTCGTTCGGTCGTGAATCAGTCGGTCGCAACCGACTGATCCGGCTCGGACCAACTGATCGAGCACCGGCAGACGCCCGCGGGGCGACGGTCGACTCGGGCGCCGGGCTTCCGCGGACCGCCGGTGGGCCCGCCGATGGGTCGATGTCGGCGGGTCGTCGCAGACTGTGGGTCATGGCGCGATTCGAGAACGAGGACCTGACCGACGTCGAGTTCCGCGAGGTCGACCTGACGCGGGCTCGCCTGATCGGGGTCGTGATGCAGGACGCCGTCATCGACGGGCTGGTCACCAACCTCGTGGTGAACGGCGTCGAGGTCAGCTCTTACGTCGAGTCAGAGCTGGATCGCCGGCACCCGGTCCGCGTGCTCATCCGGTCGACGAACCCGGTCGACCTCCGCACCGCCGAGCGCGAGCTGCGCGAGACCTGGGCCGCGACGATCGAGCGCCTGCGCGCGATGCCCGCCGGTTCGGAGCATCGACGGGTCGGAGGCGAGTGGTCCGCCGTGGAGACCCTGCGCCATCTGGTCTTCGTGCACGACTCCTGGTTCCGCCGCTGCTGCCTAGGCTCGACGGCGCCCTTCACCGCCCTCGGGCTGGCGATCGACGGCGTTCCCGACCAGGAGGAGCAGGGCCTCGACCCGACGGCCGAGCCCGAGCTCGACGATGTCGTCGCGGTCCGCGCCGATCAGACCGATGAGCTCGAGCGGT
>Ga0160439_1000829_pt1 | contig 11222 bp, 11 predicted proteins | sample HID1975M_E0MG_FD_108201 | JGI IMG/M metagenome (GOLD analysis project Ga0160439, IMG submission 108201) | Enriched soil microbial communities from UW Madison campus, WI, USA - HID1975M_E0 MG | ecosystem: Environmental > Terrestrial > Soil > Unclassified | place: USA: Madison, Wisconsin... | reverse complement strand
GGCGTGCGACAGCATCCGCACGCTGCGGGCGCGCCGGAAGGCTCGAGCGAGCTAGCCGGCCAGGATGCGGGCGCGGGCCGCCGCGTGCTCGTCGGCGCTGATGACGCCTCGTCGGGCCAGGTCATCGACCTCCGCGAGCCGCTGCTCGATCGTCTGGGTCGCGGCCGCGGGAGCGAGCAGCTGGCTGTTCGCCGCCCGGACCGCGAGCTCGGACTGCGTGGTCCACGGGTCCATGCCGCCCCGGCGCGCGACGCGGACGTTCTTGGTGACCGAGACGATCATGACGATCACGACCGCCACGAAGGCGATGCCGAACAGCACCAAGAACGCGACGAAGTAACCCGGCAGCTCCGGCTCGGCCATCTCATCCCCCTGCGACGTCGACGTGGGGGAATCTAGCGCAGCGCGCACCCGTCCGCGGGTGGTTCCGCGACCGCGGCGATGGCCCCGCCGGTGGGGCGGGGCCGTCGATCACCTGCGGCGTGGGCCCGGCTCGAGGAGTATCTCCGCCGTCAGGCGCGCCGAGCGCCCCGCCGGTTCGGCTCCTCGATCGGCGCCGCGTCGACGAACGTGGACGCCTGCGCGACGTCGGCGTCGTCGACGAACCACAGGTGCAGCCGTGCCGAGGACACCCCGGTTGGAGCGGGGATCCGCAGCGTGACCGCCTCGGAGAGCAGGAACGGTTCGGCCTTGACGGCGTCCGACTCGGCGACGGTGGCGACGTCCGCGGCCGACGACGATCCCGGCGTCGACCACGCCGCGCGCAACCGCCCGGCCAGGGGGGACGATCCGTGGTGCGACACGTGCACGTCGAGCGTGAGCGGCTCGGTCGGCAGCGGGATGTCCGCCCCGGCGTGAGCGGGCACGACATCGACGACGAGCGTCGTCGTCGCGTTCACGTGCGCGGGGACGAGCCCGCCACGGTCCTTGGGTCGCCGGTCGGCATCGACGACGCCAGCCATCTCGTGCTCGACGTCCGCGAGCTCGGTGTACACGTACCCCGCGAAGCGGTCGTGACGGCGCAGCTCCTGGGTCTGCCAGCGCATGCTCCACGCGCGCTCCAGGCTCGTGAAGCCCGCGCCGTACTCGCTGTTGAGGATCGGGACGCCGGTCCGGGGGTGGTCCGCGGAGCCGTACAGGGACTTGTCGACGACGAAGTCGGGTCCGAGCCGGACCTCGAAGTGGTCGAGCGTGCCCGCGGCCATCGCGGCCAGGTTGTCCGCCCAGCGCTGCGGGTCGTCGTCGTAGTAGTGCCAGTCCACGAGGTCGGTCCGCACGTGCGCCCACCCGGAGTTCTCGACGATCGGTCGGGTGTCGTCGAGCGCCTGGAGCGTGTCGTAGGCGTGCGCCGCGGCGGCGGCGCGCTCGGGACTGCCCGGGATGTCCCAGTCGAGACCCCACTCCTCGTTCCACAGCCCCCAGACGACGATCGACGGGTGGTTGCCGTCCCGCTCGACCATCGGCGCGAGCTGCGCCTCGAACGCGTCGGCCGCTGCGGGCGTGAACCGGCTCGGTGCGGGCGGCTCGGCCCAGACGAGCATGCCCGCGCGGTCGGCGTGGTGCAGCCAGCGCGACTCCTCGAGCTTGATGTGCTTCCGGACCAGGTTGTAGCCGAGCTCCGCAGCCAGCTCGAGGTCGCGGACCAGGGCCTCCTCGGTGGGCGCGGTCAGACCGGTGCCAGGCCAGTAGCCCTGGTCCAGCACGCCACGGACGTAGAGACGCTCACCGTTGAGGAACAGCTGCTCGCCCCGCGTCTCGATCCGGCGCAGTCCCGCGGTCACCACCACGCGATCGTCGGGCTCGCCCGCGGTCACCAGCTCGACCTCGTAGAGGAACGGGTCGGACGGCGACCACAGCCGGGGCTCCGGCACCGGGAGGTGGCCCGTCACGCTGCCATCGTCGGCGCGCTGGAGCTCGATGGACGTCGCGCCCAGCCGCGCGACCACCCGCGCCGACGCGGGAGCGTCACCGGAAAGGCGACCCGACACCGCGAACCCCGTGAGCGAGTCGCCACGGACGGCCACCTCGGCCAGGTACGTCCGCCCCCGGGCCTCGAGCCACACGCTCTGCCAGATGCCCGACGTCGGCGTGAACGAGACGCCGTCGTAGTCGTCGCGCGGGATCGAGCGCTGCTTGCCGTGCGGGATCTCCCGCTTGTCGGCGGGAGCGTCGACCTCGACCACCAGCTCGAAGCCGTGACCTGCGCGGACGCGGTCGGAGACGTCGATCTCGAACGAGTCGTAGCCGCCGACGTGCGCGCCGACCTCGTGCCCGTCCACCAGGACGCGTGCGCGGTGGTGGACCGCGCCGAAGCACAGCACGACGCGTGCCTCGCCCCAGGTGGCGGGGACCGTGACGGTCCGGCGGTACACGCCGCGCTCCATCCAGGTCCGGGCCACGCCCGACGCCGCCGTCTCCCAGGCGAACGGGACGACGATCGTCGCGGCGCCGGCCTCGGACTCGAAGTCCCACTCGCCGTTGAGGGTCAGCCACGACGCCGATCGGTCGCGGTCCGGGCGCGGGTACTCGGCGCGCGGAAGGGCTGAGGTCATGGTGGTGCCTTTCATGTGCGGGCTTCAGCCCTTGACGCTGCCGGCGAGGATGCCGTTGATGAAGTGCTTCTGGAGCACGATGAAGATGAGGAGCAGGGGCACGAGAGCGATGGACGCGGCCGCGAGGAGCTCGCCCGTGACCGTCGCGTAGTCCGCGCCGATCCGGTTGCCGGTGATGTTCTGCGCGAGCGACGAGAGCACCACCTGTAACGTCGCCATCCGGTCCGAGCTCGCGATGACGACCGGCCAGACGAAGTCGTTGTAGATGTTCATCACCGTCAGCACCGCGAGGCCCGCGAGGGCCGGCCGGATGACGGGCAGGACGATCCGCCAGAAGATGCCGAACTCCGTGCAGCCGTCGACCCTGGCCGCGTCCAGCAGCTCGTTCGGGACGGCCGCGATCACCTGCCGCATCCAGAAGATGGCGAAGGCGTCGACCGCTCCGGGGAGCACCAGGGCCTGGTAGGTGTTGACCCAGCCGAGCTCTTTCATCTCCAGCAGCAGCGGGATGATCAGCACGATCGTCGGGAGCATGAGGGTGATGAGGACCGTGCCGAACAGCAGACCCTTGAAGCGGAAGTCGTACTTGGCGAAGCCGTAGGCCGCGAGCGGCGCGAAGAACAGCGTGAGGCTCCCCTTGAGCACCAGGACGATCGCGGTGTTGACGAAGCCGCGCACGATCGGCACGTCGGCGAACATCCGCGTGAAGTTCTCGAGGGTCGCACTCGACGGGTCGAACCCGAGCGGGTCGTTGATGATCTGCGCGGCAGGCTTGAACGCCGAGAGCACGGCCCACGCGACGGGCGCCAGGAACGCGAGCGCCAGGACGACGAGGAAGACCTGGGTGACGACGCTCGGCAGGCGACGGCGGATGGTGACGGATGGAGTGGTCATGTCAGTCCTCCGACCGGAGCAGGCGAACGAATCCGAGCGAGAGCACCATGACGACGATCACGAGCAGGAACGAGTTGGCCGCACCCGTACCCAGGTCGGCCCGGGTGATGTGGTCGTACAGGTAGAGGCCCGCGGTGGTCGTCGACCCGTAGGGACCGCCGTCCGTGACGACGTACGGCTCGGCAAACATCTGGAAGATGGCCAGCGTCTGGAGCACCACGGCGAACATGAGCGTCCGGCGGACGAGCGGGAGCGTCATGCTCCGCAGCTGCCGGAACCGCGACGCGCCGTCGATCGACGACGCCTCGTAGACCGTGGGATCGATGGACTGCAGCCCCGAGAGCAGGATGATGACGATGAAGCCCGTCGTCTTCCACAGGAACAGCAGCGCGAGGGTGGGCTTCGCCCACATGCTCGTCGTGAGCCACCCGACATCGGGCAGGCCGAGCGAGTTGAGGACCGAGTTCACGGCCCCGTACTGCTGGTCGAAGACGACCACCCAGATCTGGGCCACCGCGACCAGCGGTGTCACGAACGGGACCAGGAAGGCGACGCGGTAGAAGCCGCGCATCCGCGTCTTCGCGTTGTCCAGGAGCACCGCCACGAGCAGCGCGACGACGATCTGGACCGGCACGATGAGCAGCCACATGACCGCCGAGTTGCCGAGCGACGACCAGAAGGCCGGGTTGGTCAGCAGGTAGGTGTAGTTCCCCCACCCGACCCACTGCGCCGACCCGGAGCCGCGCCAGTCGGTGAAGCTGAGCTGGAGCGTGAACAGCATCGGGTAGACGCCGAACGCCAGGAACAGGGCGATGAACGGGAAGACGAAGACGTAGGGCGCCAGCTTCCGTCGCGACGGAGACCGGTGCGGTCTCCGTCGCGACGTGCCTGTCGGCGCCTGCGCCCTCTGGCCGGCTGGTGCGAGTGTCAACGGATTGTCCTCAGGTGCGCAGAGTGCAGGACGGCTACTGACGGTCCACGAGGTTCTTCTGGATGTCCTTCGTGGACTGCTCGATGACCTGGTCGGGCGTCATCTTCCCGTCGAGCATCAGCTGGATGTTGTTGCCCAGGTAGTCGACGGCGCCGGCCCACCAGGCGGGGATGGGCGCTCCGCCGGGGATCTGCGAGCCTGCGTCGACCGCGGTGGCCCACAGGTCCTGGCCGCCCAGCGCCTCGACGGTGCCGAACAAGGGCTTGGCCGGGTCAGCGGCCGGCTCGTAGCTCGGGATCGAGGTGTTGAGGCCGTCCGGGTAGACCTCGTTCGGTCCCCACACGGCCTGGTAGCCCTGCGGGTCGAACATGAGGAACTGGTAGAACAGCCACGCGAGCTGCGAGTTCTTCCCGTCCTTCGGCAGCGCGAACGACGAGCCGCCCATCGCACCGCTGCGGGCCCCACCCGGCGTCCACGCCGGCAGGGGCATCGCCCGCCAGTCGCCCTTGGTCTTCGGCAGCAGCTGCTGGGGCGCGAAGTCGAACCAGATGGCCCAGGGGTAGAAGACCTCCTTGGCCGAGTCGAGCGGCTTGATGTCGCTCGGGCTCAGGTACTCCGCGCGCGTGCCGAGCTTCTCCTTCTGCACCGTGTCCAGCCAGCTCAGGATCTGCTTGTACTCCGGGGAGTCGAGGCGCAGCTGGCCCTTCTCGTCGGCGATGCTCGTGCCGAGCTGGCTCGCGTACATCTCGAGCTGCAGCTGGCCGAGGAACGCGCTCTGCTCGAGGTGGATCGGGGCCGAGTCCGGCACCTTCGCCTTGTACTGCTTGGCCGCCTCGATCAGGTCGTCGTACGTCTCGATCTTGGTCGCGTCCACGCCCGCCTTCTCCAGCGCGGTCGCGTTGTAGTAGAGCAGGCCGGGGTCGAGGTCGAACGGCACGCCGTAGATCCCGCCGTCGAGCGAGTTCACGTCGAGCTTCTGCTGCGCGATGTCAGCGGTGTAGGGCTTGAGCACGTCGTTGAGGTTCCACAGGTACTGCGAGAAGCCGGCCACCTTGGCGTCGTCGAGGAAGACGCCGTCGGGCACGTCCGTCCCGGTGATCAGGGTGTTCTGCAGCTTGGCGTCGATGTCGACGGCCTCGTGGTTGACCTTGATGTTCGGGTACTTGGCGTTGAAGTCCTTGATCACGGCGTCGAAGACCTTGAACAGGTCACCCGAGCGGTCCCAGATGGTGATCTCACCGCTGGGCGACGCCTCGGTGGGGGCCTGGAGCGTGTTCGGGTCGGGGGCCGCAGTGGTGTCGCCGGGTGTCGCGGCACCGCTGGGCGTCGGGTCGCCAGAGGTGATCGACGGGCCGCACGCGGCGAGGGCTGACGTGGCAAGAAGCGCGCCGACGAGCGCGGCGGTGGGCCGGCGAAAACTCTGGCCGGGGCCAGTTCGTAGCTGGTGCATGGAGCACTCCCTTGTGCACTCGGGTGGCCAGGCGCGGCTTCTCCGCAACGCTTTGCCAACGTGTGCAAAGGTAGCCCTGGTTTGCATACGTTGCAAGCCCTATGATCAGAGAAATCGTGAAGCCGGGAGGGTGAAACGTGGCGGCAACGCTCCGAGACGTCGCGCTGCGCGCGAAGGTGTCCGTGCGCACGGTCTCCAACGTGGTCAGCGGGTACGAGCACGTCAGCGCGCAGATGCGCGCACGCGTCGAGCGCGCCATCGAGGAGCTCGACTACCGCCCCAACCCCGTGGCACGCACCCTGCGGACGGGCCGGACCGGCGTGCTCGCTCTCGTCGTCCCCGAGATCGACGTCCCCTACTTCGCCGAGCTCGCACGCGAGGTCATCACCGCGGCTGCAGACGTCGGATACCGCGTCATGATCGACCAGACCGGCCACGACCACGACCGGGAGCGCGAGCTGCTCACGGGCGGCGACCGCGGGATGCTCTTCGACGGCGTGCTGTTCAGCCCGCTGGTCACCCGGGCCGAGCTCCTGGCGATGCAGGACAGCCGGACGATGCCGCTGGTGCTGCTGGGAGAGCATGAGTTCGACGGCCGCTACGACCACGTCGCGATCGACAACGTGCAGGCCGCGCACGACGCCACGGCGCACCTGGTCGCGATCGGCCGCACGCGGATCGCGGCGATCGGCGCGCAGCCGCAGGAGGACTACGCCACGCCGCAGCAGCGCACGGCGGGTTACGAGCGAGCGCTGCGCGCCGCGGGGATGACGCCGCAGGAGGACTACCTGCGCCCCGCTGTCCACTACAGCCGCGCGGACGGCTACCAGGCGGCCCGCGAGCTGCTCGAGGGCGCCAAGCGTCCCGACGCGATCTTCTGCTACTCCGACCTGCTCGCCATGGGCGCCCTGCGTGCGGTCTACGACGCGGGCCTGCGCGCCCCGGAGGACGTCGCCGTCATCGGCGTCGACGACATCGAGGAGGGTCGCTACTCGCGTCCCTCGCTCAGCACGGTCTCGCTGGACACGCCGTTCATCGCCCGAGAGGCGATCGCGCGCATCACCGCCCGCATCGCCGACCCCGAGACGCCGGCCGTCCAGCTGACAGCCCCCCACACCCTCGTCGTCCGGGAGAGCACCGAGGGCCGCTCGCCGGACCTCGGCCGCTGACTCAGCCCGAGCCGACTAGGGGCAACCGCCGCACGCTGCCGAACACCCGTCTCCTGTCGTCGACCGGGTCGGTGAACGCGACCTCGCCCGCGAGCAGCTGCAGCGGGTGCCGGAAGTCGTCGACCTCGACGTCGCGCACGACGGGATAGAGCGGGTCGTCGACGATCGGGATGCCGAGCCCCCACAGGTGCAGGCGCAGCTGGTGGGTGCGGCCGGTCCGCGGCGTCAGGCGGTAGATCCCACGCCCGTCGACCTCCGACTCGAGCTCGACCAGCGTCTCCGCGTTGACCGGCGCCCCGGGCACGACCTCGGCCTGCCACGAGCCGCGTTCCTTCTGGATGTGGTTACGCACGACGACCGGGAGCGCCAGGTCCTCGCGCAGCGGCGCCAGCGCCCAGTACGTCTTGCTCACGGCACGCCGCTCGAACAGCGTCTGGTACGGCCCGCGCCACCGCTGCTCGGTCGCCAGCATCAGCAGCCCGGACGTCACGCGGTCGAGCCGGTGCAACGGCGACAGCTCCGGCAGGCCGAGCTCCGCCCGGAGCCGCACGACGACGCTCTGCATCACGTGCCGGCCGCGCGGGATCGACGACAGGAACGCCGGCTTGTCGACCACCACGAGACGCTCGTCGCGGTGCACCACGTGGATCGGCGCGGTGACCTCGGGCTCGTCGCGCAGGTCGCGGTGGAACCAGACGTACCGGTGCGGGGCGAACGGGTCGTCCTCGCGGACCGCGCGACCGTCCTCGTCGACGAACCGCTCGTCGGCCAGCATCGCGGCCACGTCGACGTGCTCGGGGAGCCGGTCACGGAGCCACGCGCCCATCGTCGGCCATTCGTCGGCGCGGGACCGGTCGCGGTCCGGGGTCCGCAGCCGCGCGGCGCTCAGGCCGTGCCGGGCCGGCAGCGGCGATTCGGGGGGCACGTGCGCGATGCTACGTGCCGACGATGCAGCAGAAGCGCCCCCTCGATACGTCTCCTGAGTGTCGACGGATCTCAGGAGGAGGGACCGGTGGGCTTCGAGGACTTCGTGCAGCAGAGAGGCCCGCAACTCTTGCGTGTGGCCTACCTGCTCACGCGGGATGCTCACCTGGCCGAGGACCTCGTGCAGTCCGCGCTGCTGGAGGTCTACCGCAAGTGGTCGAGGGTCTCGCGTGCGCAGAACATCGATGCCTACGTGCGACGCGTCCTCGTCAACACCTACCTCGACTGGACTCGGCGCCGCTCGTGGCGGGAGCGCCCGTCCGCCGAGGCCACGCTCCCGACCTCGGGGCACGTCGCCGAGCCTGGCGCGGACACGACCGTGCTCGAGTCCAGCCGGATGCGGGAGCTCGTCACGGGCCTGGCACCACAGGCGCGAGCAGTCCTGGTGCTGCGGTACTACCTGGATCTCGACGACGCCACCATCGCCAGCCACCTCGGCGTCACCCCCAGCACCGTCCGAGCGACGGCCTCGCGGGCACTGAGCACGCTGCGCGCCACCGCGAACCCGCTCTCGTTGAAGGAGTCGCCATGAACCCGACCGAGTCCAGCGTCCGCGAGCTCCTTCGCGAGGACGCCGCTCACGCCCCGGTGATGGGAGATCTCGGCGCGCGGGTCGTCACCCGCGCGCGACGTCAGCGGCGACGACGAGTCGGCGCTGCGTCCGTCGCCGCGCTGCTCGCCGTCAGCAGCTGGGCCGTGAGCAGCCAGGTCTCGCACGGGACCGACATCCCCGCGGCGGCGGCAGGGTCGATCGCCGTGCCGACCAGCGCGATGCGCGACTGCCAGCCACCGAGCTCCGCGGCAGACATCGCCCGGCTCCCTTTCGCGTTCGACGGGACCGTGACGGCCATCGGACGCACATCCGGAGCGGGCACCATCGGTCCCGAGTACGCGCCCGTCACGTTCGCGGTCACCGAGTGGTTCCACGGCGGCAGCGATCCGGTTACCACCGTGCGGATGGAAGCACTGCTCGCGCCCGGTGAGGTCTACGGCGAGGCCGGCCCCACGTACGAGGTGGGGACTCGGCTGCTGGTCAGCGGCACTCCGGGTGCGGCGGGAGCGCTGTGGGCCCAGGGATGCGGCTACACCCGCTTCTACGACCCGACAACGGCGACCTACTGGCGCTCGGCGACCCGCTGAGCGCCAGCGGCTCAGTCCAGAGCCGGGGCCACGATGCCGCTCTGTTCGCGCTGCCGCGCGCGGCGGCGTCCCGCGACGGTACCGACCGCCCACCCTGCCGAAGCTCCCAGCAGCGCTCCCGCCGAGTTGAGCAGGACGTCGTCGATGTCGGCGCTTCTCCCGGCTCCCAGCTGAACCAGCTCGATGGCGACCGACAGTCCCACGCCGCAGGCGAAGGCGCGCGGCCACGACGGGACCCACGTCAGTCTCGCCAGGATGGGCAGCGGCACGAACAGGAGCACGTTCCCGGCGATGTTGGCGACGCCGAGCTCGCGGTTCACGTTCGAGAGCTCTTCCGTGATCCCGGCGAAGGGGACGAGGTTGACGCCCCCACTGGATCGACCCCCGGACAACGTGATCACCAAGAGCGCAGCCACGTACCCGACGAGGGCCAGGCGAAGAAGGATGCGCGCCGCATCCCGACGCCGGTCTGCAGGCGTCGCGAGCAGGACGGCCGCCGCGACGACGAGCACCCCCAACGCGAGGACGAGAAGGAGGCCAATCCCACCCGGTACATAGCGGAAAACCGACATCTGCCGACCCCACGTCGTTCTGCTCAGCGGCGCCGGCTGCGCCAGACATCTCGCGAGCTGTTCTAGGACAGCGAACGTACCGGGGCGGCCCCACGGATTGACGGAGGCCTCGCGGGCCAGGTCACCGCACGTCGACGCGAGCGCGATGCATCCGTCGCGGTCAGTTGCGCAACGACGCCCGGCAGCCGGAGATCAGTTGATCTCCGACTTCCCCTGCCGCCAGTACCCCATGAACGCCACGGCCTTCCGGTCCACGCCGCACTCGGTCACCAGGTGGCGACGCAGGGTCTTGATGACCCCCGACTCCCCGGCCAGCCACGCGTACATCGCGGCCATCTCCCGCAGCGGGTGACCGTTCTCGTCGACCGGCACCTCCCACAGCATGTCCTCGTCGACGTCCTCGAGCTCGATGTCGGCGGCCGGCGCCTGGCCCGGGAGCATGCGGGCTGCGGCGGCGCGGACGGCGGGGATCAGCAGGGTGCCGTGGGCCAGGCCGTCGCGGCCGAACCAGCGCACGGTGACGCCGGCGGGGGCGAGCAGGTCGAGGCGGTCGTCGGTCGAGGGCATCTCGATGAGGACCTCGCCGCGCGAGTCGGCGGGCAGGCGCTCGAGGATGCCGGCGATCGCGGGGAGCGCGGTCTCGTCGCCCGCGATGAGCAGGCGGTCGGTGACGGCCGGGGGCACGAAGTCGACGCCGCCGTGCGGGCCGACGGCCGCGCCGTTCGGGCCGCAGATGACGAGCTCGTCGCCGGGGGCCGCGGTCGTCGCCCAGCGCGAGGCCGGGCCGAGGTCGCCGTGCAGGACGACGTCAACGTCGACCTCGCGGCGGTCGGTGCGGACGGCGCGGGCCGTGTAGGTGCGCATGGGGTGGCGGCGCTCGTCGGGCAGCGCGCGCCAGTGGCCGTACCAGTCGGCGGACGTGCCCAGCTCGAGCAGCTCGTCGTACGGGGCGTCGGCCAGCGGCAGGAAGAACTTGATGCGCTGGTCGAAGCCGTTGTCGGCGAACCGGTCGAGGTCGTCGCCCGTGAACGTCAGGCGCAGCACGCTGGGGCACAGGCGCTGCACGGCGGCGACCTGCACCGCGAACATGCGGAAGGTCGGCTCGGTGTCAGTGACCGTGGAGGTGGCGGTTGTCGTCGTCACGCAGCCAGGATAAGCACAAGGTGAGGCTTACCTAAACCCCCGGTCCACGTGAGACGCGGCACGATCGGCAGTGCTAGGCGCCGAACGCGAGACCCAGCAGGTAGGTCGCCGCGGCGGCACCGAACCCGATCGCGAGCTGGCGCAGCGCGCGCTTGCCCGGGGAGGCACCGGACAGCAGGCCGACGGTCGCGCCCGTGCCGAGCAGAGCGAGGCCGACGAGCCCCGACGCCCAGGCCACCGCGACGAGGCCCTCGGCCCCGAGCAGGTAGGGCAGGACCGGGATGAGCGCACCCGAGGCGAAGAAGCAGAAGCTCGCGCCTGCGGCGCCCATCGCGCTGCCGACCGTCTCGTGCTCGTCGACGTCCGGCGCGGCCTCGTCGCTCCCGG
>Ga0160439_1000828_pt1 | contig 11240 bp, 11 predicted proteins | sample HID1975M_E0MG_FD_108201 | JGI IMG/M metagenome (GOLD analysis project Ga0160439, IMG submission 108201) | Enriched soil microbial communities from UW Madison campus, WI, USA - HID1975M_E0 MG | ecosystem: Environmental > Terrestrial > Soil > Unclassified | place: USA: Madison, Wisconsin... | reverse complement strand
GTGCCGTTCCACCTGCCGGCCGCGCAGTGGATCGGTCTGGCGGTGCTGTTCGTGGTGGGCTGGCTGATCTACCGCACGGGCAAGAAAGCCACCGCAGTCTGATCGAGAGCCAATGTGAACCCGACAAACCCCGCCACGGCGGGGTTTGTTGTTTCCGGGGCATGACGTGTGGCCTTTGCGTTGGGAGGCTCCCGCCCCCTACCATCGGCGTTTTGCCGTTCCGCGGAGAACCCGATGAAGCTTCGTTACGCCCTGTTGCCGTTGTGCCTGCTGACCGCGCTGCCGTCGCTGGCCGCCACGCGTGGCCTGGATGTGCGCGACATGATCGCGCTGGATCGGGTTTCGGCCCCGCTGCTGACCGCCGATGGCGGCAACGTGGTGTTCGCCAAGCGCGTGGTCGGCACCGACAGCAAGGCCAGCACCGGCCTGTTCATCCGCAACCTGCGCACCCGCGATGCGGCCCCGCCCAAGCCGCTCACCCCGGCCGGCTGGAACGTCAATTCGGCCGCGCTCTCGGCCGACGGCCAGACGGTGTACTTCCTCAGCGCCAAGGGCGGCAGCCAGCAGCTGTATTCGATGCCGCTGGCCGGCGGCACCCCGCGCCAGCTGACCGATTTCGCGGTGGACGTGGACAGCTTCCAGGTCTCGCCGCAGGGCGACCGCGTGGCCTTCAGCGCCGGCGTGTTCCAGGACTGCGGTTCGGACCTGGCCTGCACCAGCAAGAAGCTGGACGCGCACAAGGCGCGCAAGAACACCGGTGAAGTGTTCGACAGCCTGTTCGTGCGCCATTGGGACACCTGGAACGACGGCCGCCGCAACACCCTGTTCGTGGCCCCGCTGCCGGCCGCCAAGGCCGCTGCGGTCAAGGGCGCCTCGGCGATCAGCGCGACGCTGGCCGGCGATGCGCCGTCCAAGCCGTTTGGCGGCAATGACGACTTCACCTGGGCGCCGGATGGCAAAAGCGTGGTGGCCAGCATCCGCGTGGCCGGCCGCGAAGAAGCGTGGTCGACCAACTTCGACCTGTACCGCCTGGATGCCGAGGGCAAGCAGGCGCCGGTCAACCTGACCGCGGCCAACCCGGCCTGGGATGCCGGCCCGGTGTTCAGCGCCGACGGCAACACCCTGTACTACCGCGCGATGAAGCGCCCGGGCTTCGAGGCGGACCGTTTCGGCGTGATCGCGCTCGACCTGGCCTCGGGCAAGACCCGCGAAATCGCCCCGGGCTGGGACCGTTCGGCCGGTGAAGTGGTGCTGTCGCAGGACGAAAAGAGCTTCTACACCGCGGCTGATGACCTGGGCGAACACCGCCTGTTCAACATCGACATCGCCACCGGCAAGGCCACGGTGGTCGCCGAAGGCGGCAGCATCGGCTCGCCGGTGATCGCCGGCAGCACGCTGGCTTACACGAAGAACAGCCTGAAGAGCGGCGACCAGATCGTGGTGGCCCAGGCCGACGGCAGCAGCCCGCGCGAGATCACCCCGAGCGCCGGCCAGATGCTGCCCGACGTGGCCTTCGGCGATTACGAGCAGTTCCAGTTCAAGGGCTGGAACAACGAAACCGTGCACGGTTACGTGGTCAAGCCGTACAACTACCAGGAAGGCAAGACCTACCCGGTGGCGTTCCTGATCCACGGCGGCCCGCAGGGCAGCTTCGGCAATGGCTGGAGCTACCGCTGGAACCCGCAGACCTACGCGGGCCAGGGCTACGCGGTGGTGATGATCGATTTCCACGGTTCCACCGGCTACGGCCAGGCGTTCACCGATGCGATCAGCCAGCACTGGGGCGACCGCCCGCTGGAAGACCTGCAGAAGGGCTGGGCGGCGGCGCAGAAGCAGTACCCGTTCCTCAACGGCGACAAGGCCTGCGCGCTGGGCGCCAGCTACGGCGGCTTCATGGTCAACTGGATCGCCGGCAACTGGAACGAGCCGTGGAAGTGCCTGGTCAACCATGACGGCGTGTTCGACCAGCGCATGATGGGCTACGCCACCGAAGAGCTGTGGTTCACGGAATGGGAGCAGGGCGGCACGCCGTTCGCCAAGCCGCAGAACTACGAGAAGTTCAACCCGGTCAACCACGTGGCGGACTGGAAGAAGCCGATCCTGATCATCCACGGCCAGCTCGACTTCCGCATTCCGGTCGAACAGGGCCTGGGCGCGTTCACGGCCGCGCAGCGCCAGGGCATCGAGTCGAAGTTCCTGTACTTCCCGGACGAGAACCACTGGGTGCTCAAGCCGCAGAACAGCGTGCAGTGGCACGACACCGTGAACGGCTGGCTGAAGCAGCACATCGGCGAGTGATGTCGAAAGCGCCGCCGAAAGGCGGCGCTTTCATATGTGGTTACCCAACGCGCACGCGCGCACCCTTTCCAGGCGCTCCATTCCGTGAAAGCACCCGCTCTGATCCAGAACGACATCGTAGTTTTCGGCCTCATCGCCGCCACCCTGGGTGCCGTGTTCTGGACCGCCTCACGCGAGACGGGGTTGTGGAAGCGCTTCTACACCTTCGTGCCGGCACTGCTGCTGTGCTACATGATTCCCGGCATCTACAACACGGTGGGCCTGATCGACGGGCAGAACACCAGCCTGTACAACCCGATCGCGCGCGACATCCTGCTGCCGGCCGCGCTGGTACTGCTGACGCTGGCGGTGGACATCAAGGGCATCCTGCGGCTGGGCCCGAAGCTGATCGTGATGTACCTGGGCGCGTCCTTCAGCATCATGATCGGTGCGGTGGTGGCCTTCATGCTGATGAAGTGGGCGCACCCGGAAACGGTCGCCGGCGATACCTGGGCGGGCATGGCCGCGTTGGCCGGCAGCTGGATCGGCGGCGGCGCCAACATGCTGGCCATGCGCGAGGTCTTCGACGTCAACGCCACCACCTTCGGCCAGTTCGCGGTAGTGGACGTGGGCGTAGGGTACGTATGGATGGCGGTGCTGATCTTCATGGCCGGCCGCGCGGCGAAGATCGACGCGCGCACCGGCGCGGATACATCCGCGATCGATGAACTGAAACTGCGCATCGAAAAATTCCAGGCCGAGCACGAACGCGTGGCGAGCCTGACCGACCTGATGCTGATCGTGGCGGTAGCGTTCGGCACGGTGGGCCTGTCGCACGCCATTGCCGGCCCGGTATCGGCCTGGTTCAAGGGGCACGTGGCGTGGGCTTCGCAGTTCAGCCTCGACGCGCCTTTCGTGTGGGTCGTGGTGATCTCCACCACTTGCGGCCTGGCGTTGAGCTTCACCCGCGCGCGCAACCTGGAAGGCGCGGGCGCCTCGAAGCTGGGCTCGCTGCTGCTGTACTTCCTGATCGCCTGCATCGGCATGCAGATGGACCTGCTGGCCCTGCTGGAACGCCCGTGGCTGTTCGCGCTGGGCCTGATCTGGATCGCCGTGCACATCGTGCTGCTGCTCGCACTGGCCATGGTGCTCAAGGTGCCGTTCTTCTACTTCGCCATCGGCTCGCAATCCAACATCGGCGGGCCGGCTTCTGCTCCCGTGGTTGCGGCTGCGTTCCATCCCTCGCTGGCTCCGGTGGGCGTCCTGCTTGGCACCATGGGGTATGCGACGGGCACGTACCTCGCCTACATCGTTGGCATCACGTTGCGGGCTTTGGCTGGGGGCTGAGCTCTCCCGCGTAGAAGCGCTGGCGTTTTCATTCTCTGCGCCCCCAGACGGTCATGTGTCGACGGAAAGGAAGTCAAAGGCAGGGCTCGCGCGTTCCGCTTTTGATCTCGTATCCGGTCGTCGCAGAGAACTGAGGGGGCGAGGGCGGGGGTGCCCTGGCCGGACTTTGAGCAGCATGGATGCTGCGATAAGCCCCATGGATGGGTTCACGCGTGTCCGGCCAGGGCACCCCCGTTCTCGCACCCCGCGATGAAAACCGAACAGCCAGCGCTCTACGCGTGGATCCAGCACCGCCGAGAGCGTTTATCTGCCCAGGCGCAATGCGTCGCCGTGCCGATCGTTCGTATCGGCAGTCGTCTGACGACCGACCCTACCCCGCTCATGCGCGCGTGCTCGTACACCGTTTTACGTGGCGAGTAGGCCGCGTTCGATCAGCCAGGCTTTTGCGTCTTCGGCATCCTGCTCGAACCAGGCGCGCGTGGAGCCGAGGCGATAGGTGTAGCCCCAGGCATCCATGTCGGCCATCAGCTGCGCACTGCCTACGCCCGGCAGCTGACCGGCCAGCACGATCTGCAGGTAACAGGTGGCGTCTTCTTCGGGGACCGAATCGGTCGCGTCGGTGTGCACCAGCGCGCGGCGTTCGGGCGGCAGTACGATCAGGTGGCAGGCCTCGTGCAGCATCGAGTGCACCGGCGTGTCGTTACGCACATAGACGTCGCTGGCGATGATGCCCGCCTCGGGCTCGCCCCAGTAACTGCCGGGAATCGGTGCGCCATCGGCCACGTGGTGCAGCTGCAGCGCGTGGCGGGCCAGCAACGCCGCCGCATCCTCGAAAGCGATGTCGGCCACCCGGGTGACCTGCGGTTCTGCTTCGGCGGCGGTGTTCATGGCGTATGCGTCCTGCGCCCCTTCCCGGTGGGGAAGGGGCCTGTACGGTCAGGGCTGCTGCGGGCCTTCCGGCAGCGCCACCGAAATGTCCAGCACGTCGTGCTCGCCGTCCTTGACCAGGTCTACCTTGACCGCGTCCGCGTCGATGTTCACGTACTTCTTGATCACTTCCAGCAGCTCACGCTGCAGCAGCGGCAGGTAATCCGGGCCGCCACGGTGGCTGCGTTCCTGCGCGATGATGATCTGCAGGCGGTTCTTGGCCGTTTCGGCGGTGGTCTTCTTCGTCTTGAGGAAATCGAACAGGCCCATGCTTACCCTCCGAACAGCTTGCTGAAGAAGCCCTTCTTCTCAACAACGGTGAAGCGCATCGGGCGCTCTTCGCCGAGGATGCGGGCCACCGCATCATCGTATGCCTGGCCTGCCGGCGATTCTGCATCCAGGATCACCGGCTCGCCCTTGTTGGACGCGTTCAGCACATCCCCCGACTCCGGGATCACGCCGATCGCCTTCAGCCCCAGCACCTCTTCCACGTCCGTGATGCTCAGCATCTCGCCCGACTCCACCCGGACCGGGCTGTAACGGGTCAGCAGCAGGAAGGCCGGCACGGCCTGGCCCGATTCGGCCTTGTGCGTCTTCGAATCCAGCAGGCCGATGATGCGGTCCGAGTCGCGTACCGACGACACTTCCGGGTTCACCACCACCACCGCGCGGTCGGCGAAATACATCGCCAGGAACGCACCCTTTTCGATACCCGCCGGCGAATCGCAGATGATGTAATCGAAACCGTCAGCGGCCAGGTCCTTCAGCACCTTGCCCACGCCTTCCTGGGTCAGCGCATCCTTGTCGCGCGTCTGCGATGCCGCCAGCACGTACAGATTGTCGAAACGCTTGTCCTTGATCAGGGCCTGCTTGAGCGTGGCCTCGCCGTGCACGACATTCACGAAGTCGTACACCACGCGCCGCTCGCAGCCCATGATCAGGTCGAGGTTGCGCAGGCCGACGTCGAAGTCGATCACCGCCACCTTCTTGCCCCTGCGCGCAAGGCCGCAGGCAAGGCTTGCGCTGGAAGTGGTCTTGCCGACGCCGCCCTTGCCGGAGGTGACTACGATGATTTCAGCCAAAGGACTTCTCCTGATGATTCTGTTGGGTTGCCGCGTCAGTCCAGCGCAGCGATCTTGATCTGGTCCTGTTCCAGCCACACCTGCACGGCCTTGCCGCGCAGGTTGTCCGGGACATCGTCCAGTACCTTGTAATGGCCGGCAATGGCGACCAGTTCAGCGTGGAAGTCACGGCAGAAAATGCGCGCCGTGGTGTTGCCCTGGGCACCTGCCAGGGCACGGCCCCGCAGCGTACCGTAAATATGGATGCTGCCATCGGCGATCACCTCGGCGCCCGCGCCGACCGTGGCCATCACCGTCAGGTCGCAGTTCTCCGCATACAGCTGCTGGCCCGAACGCACGTTGCTGGTCTGCATGCGGCCGGGCTTGGGCGCATTGCCCGCGTCCACCGCCGCGGCAGGGGCCGATGCGGCGGCACGCGCGCGGCGTGCCGGTTCCGGAGCCGGTGCGGCTGCAACGGGCGCAGGTGCCGGCTCAGCCTCGGCGCGCTCGTACTGCGCGCGGAACTTGGCCAGCAGCGGCAGCCCCAGCTGCTGCGAGAGCAGGTCGGTTTCGTTGCTGCCGTAGGCCAGCGCCACCGGCAGCACGCCGGCACTGCGCAGGCCATCCAGCAGCGCCTGGGCCGTGGCCACGTCGGGCATCTGGCTCAGGCCACCGAAGTCCAGGATCACCGCAGCGCGGCCGAACAGCTTCGGCGCGCGGGCCACGCGGTCGTGCATTTCGCGGGTGAGGCGTTCCACATCCAGGGTGCGGATGCGCAGGTTGGCGATGCCCACCTGGCCGATCTTCAGTTCACCGGCCTGTTCAAAATCCATGTTCGCCGCCACCTCAGGTCCCCGTCGGTCGATGCGCGCGCAGCGGCTCGCGACGCTGGCCCACCCAGGGCACGTCCGGCAGCGCGTCGCCGTAGGTGTCGTGCACCCACTGGTAACTGCACAGGTCCTTGAGCAGCATGCTGGCCCGCACATCCACGTGCGGCATGTTGTTCTGCCCGACCTCGCGGAAGCCGAAGCTGCCGTGGAACAGCAGCGCCGCATCGGCGCCGTGGTCCAGGAACACCTCGCAGGTCAGCTGCGGGTAGCGCAGCTCGGCGTAGCTCTGGGCATCGGCGTAGAACGCCCGGCCCACACCACCGCCACGGCGGCGGCTGGCCACCACGATGCGGTCGATGTAGAAGAATTTGCTGGTCAGGTGCTGCTTGAACCAGGCGAAGTTGCTGCTGTCGTGCTGGCTGTCGCTGCCGAAACCGATCAGGAAGCCGGCCAGGTTGCCGTCGCGCTCGGCGACGCGGAAGTATTCAGCGGTTTCATAGAACAGGCGCAGGCGGGCGGCATCCAGCGGAAGGATGGCCAGGCCGGCGTTGTTGTTCAGGGCCAGGACGGAATCGAGCTCGTGCTCGCGCACGTCGCGGATGACAATCGACATTGTGACTCCGTGGGGTAACGCGGTTGGCCCGTCTAGGGGCCCTGCCGGTGATTATTGCATGGGTGGCCGGGCAGGGCACAGGCCAGCCATGACTTATGTCCGGGTGCAGCGGCGCAGGTTCAGCCTAAGATGCGTCCATGTTGGGATACCTCAGCCAAACCCGAGTACTGCGACTGGCCGGCCTGTTCACCTGGGTCATGCTTGGCTTGCCGCTGGTCTATTCCCAGTACGAAGCGGTCCGCCGCAGCGGCGGCATCGACGTGCCGCCCCTGCTGCTGTTCGTGTCCTACCTGGCCTTCGGCGGCGGTTACCTGTGGCTGACCCGCGGCCTGCGCAACGGCGGCCATTCGGCCTGGTACGACCGCGCCATCCTGGTCCTGCTGACCATTTCCGCCCTGGCCGTGAGCTTCCTGAGCGGCTCGGGCCTGGGCAGCATCCTGATGATGGTGGCCGCCGGGGTCATCCCGTGGATGCTGCCGGCCCGGGTCGGGGTGATCTGGCTGCTGGTCAGCCAGCTGGCGGTCGCCCCGGTCTATTACCTGTTCCTGCCGTTCTCGCTGTTCGAGGCGGTGATGCAGTCGCTCCTGTATGGCGGCTTCTCCATGTTCATCTTCGTGACCAGCCTGGTCGCCCGCCAGCAGACCGACGCCCGCGAAGAGCAGCGCCGGCTCAATACCGAGCTGCGCGCCACCCGCGTGCTGCTGGCCGAAAGCGCGCGGGTCAACGAGCGCACCCGGATCTCGCGCGAGCTGCATGACCTGCTCGGCCACCACCTCACCGCGCTGAGCCTCAACCTGGAAGTGGCCGGCCACATCACCGAGGGCCAGGCCCAGGAGCATGTGCACCAGGCCCATACCCTGGCCAAGCTGCTGCTCACCGACGTGCGCGAAGCCGTGAGCCAGCTTCGCGACAGCGGCGCCATCGACCTGGCCGCCGCGCTGCGCCCGCTGACCGAGCAGGTGCCCTCGCTGGACATCCACCTGGACATCGAAGAACCGCTGAGCGTGGAAGACCCCGAACAGGCCCACGTCCTGCTGCGTTGCACCCAGGAGATCATCACCAACGCGGTGCGCCATGCCCGCGCCCGCAACCTGTGGATCCAGGTATTCCGCGAGCCGCCGGGGCAGGTGGTGGTGCAGGCGCACGACGATGGCGTGGGCGCCGATGGCATCGTGATCGGCAACGGCTTGCGTGGCATGCGGGAACGCCTGCAACAATGCGGCGGTGAGCTGCAGATTGAAACCCACCGGGGTCAGGGCTTCCGCCTGCGCGCCTCGGTTCCCGGCGTGCCAGTGCTGATGCTGGGTGCCATCCTGGAAGGAGTGCGTTGATGATTCGCGTCTGCCTGGTCGACGACCAAACCCTGGTGCGGCAGGGAATCCGCTCGCTGCTCGCCCTGGATGACGGGATCGAAGTAGTGGCCGAAGCCGCCGATGGCCGCCAGGCCGTCGAGGTGGTGCCTCAGATCCGCCCCGACGTCGTGCTGATGGACATGCGCATGCCGGTGATGTCCGGGCTGGAGGCGCTGCAGTCGCTGTCGCGGCTGGGCCAGCTGCCGCCGACCATCATCCTCACCACCTTCGACGATGACCAGCTGGTCCTGGCCGGGCTCAAGGCCGGCGCCAAGGGCTACCTGCTCAAGGACGTGACCCTGGAACAGCTGGTCGGTGCCATCCGCACCGTGGCCGATGGCGGTTCGCTGGTGCAGCCGGCGGTCACCCAGCGCCTGCTGTCCGGGCTGGAGCACATGCGCAACGAGTTCGTGAGCCTGGACCGGCCCGACCCGCTCACCGACCGCGAGACCGAGATCCTGCGGCTGATGGCCAGCGGGTTCTCCAACAAGGAGATCGCCAATTCGCTGGGCGTGGCCGAAGGCACCATCAAGAACCATGTGTCCAACATCCTGTCCAAGCTGGGCGTGCGCGACCGCACCCGGGCGGTGCTGAAGGCATTCGAGCTGCAACTGGTGTGAACATGAACGCCAGTTGAAAGCCTTGTGTGGCAAGGCCTGCGGCGGTCGTCGCAGGCCTCCTTGCCGAAACCGGCAAATAAATATGGCCAACGGCCACATGCTGGCCCGCGCGATGCGCTATCTTTCCGCTCCTTGTCTATTCAAAACCGCTGCTGGTATGGAAACCGGTGCGCCAATCCTGATCAACAACACCCGCGAAGCCTGCTAGGATTGGCGCTTCGCTTCAATCAACCCGGCCGTGGGATCGGCCCCGGAGACTCCTGAATGACCCGTATTATCGAGTTCCTGATCGCCTTGGGGATCGTGGCTGGCCTGTTCGTCATCATTGGCGTTGTGCTGCCGGGCGAGCGTCACATTACCGAAAGCATCGAGACCAACCGCAAGATGACGATCGTGTACGACACGGTCAACAGCCTGCGCCGCTTCAAGGACTGGAACCCGCTCGTCCTGCGCGATCCCGCCGTTGAACTGAAGCACTCCGGCCCCGCCGCCGGCGTGGGTGCCCGCCTGGACTATTCCTCCAAGGAATCGTCGCTGGGCCAGGGCAGCTGGACGATCACCGAGTCCGAGCCGAACAAGCGCGTGGCCATCGCCATCGAGGACCAGACCAAGGGCCACGACAAGAAGACCAGCTTCACGCTTGAGCCGACCGGCAAGGGTGGCCGCAACGTCAAGATCACCCAGGACTACAGCATCAAGTACGGCTGGAACCTGTTTGGTCGTTACGCCGGTCTGTACGTCAGCCGTCACGTCGGTGACGACCTGAAGCTGGGTCTGTCGCGCATGGCCAACATGCTGGCTACCGTGCCGAACATCGACTACCGCACCGCCGAAGCCCCGCTGGTCGACCTGGCCATCGTCGATGCCCCGGCCGAAGACCTGCTGGTCGTCACCGCCGGCAACGTTGATCGCGGCGAAGCGACCATCACCAAGTCCATCAAGGACAACCAGGAGTGGATCAAGCGCGTGATGGAGGCCAATGACCTCGAAGCCGCCGGTCCGTTCCGCATCATCACCACTGACTTCGGTCAGGAGAAGTACGCCTTCGACGTGGCCCAGCCGGTCAAGAAGAAGGGTACTGCAGGCGCTTCGGCTGAAGCCCTGACGGTGAAGATCGATGGTGGTGCCCCGGTCAAGTACGTGCACGTTGCCCCGCACCGTACCGCCCACGCCAAGTACACCGGCCACATGGCTGGCCTGGACATCGCCCGCAACGCACTGCGTGCCTGGGCTGTGACCGGCGGCAACGAAGTGATCGATCGTCCGTACGAAACCTGGAACGGCGGTCTGGAGAAGTCCTTCACGCAGGAAGGTACGTACGACATCTACTGGGCCGTCAAGTAAACCGACGGTTGCCACGGATGTAACGTAGAACAGAAAACGCGCCGCTTCCTGCGGCGCGTTTTTTTTTGGAGGAAGATGCTGCCATGCTCAACCTGGAACGACGCGCGCGTAAACCTTCGCTGCTGGCCTGCCTGGGCGGCCTGTTGGCGGCCACGGCCGTGGGCCTGTCGGCCTATGCCTCGCACGGTATCGCCGAACCGCTGGCGCAGTCGCATGTGAATACTGCTGCGCTGTTCGCCTTCGGGCATGGCGTGGCCCTGGCCGTGCTGGGCCCCACCCAGCAGAACAGCGTGGGCAAGCTGGCGTTGTACGTGCTGCTGTTGGGCACGCTGTTGTTCTCCGGCAGCCTGGTGGCCGGCGCGTTGTGGCAGTTGCGCACCGGGCTGGCCCCGGTGGGTGGCACGGCCTTGATGCTCGGGTGGGTGGTGTACGCGCTCAATGCCCTGAGGCGCTGACATGCCGCGCTTCCGCCGGGGCTTTGATGTAGACGAGGCGCACGACTGGCTGTCGCGCCGCGACCGTCGGCTGGGCAGCTGGATGAAGCGGCTCGGGCCGGTGGCGGCGCCGCCTGGCTGGGCACGCAGTTTCGACCCGGTCGATGCCCTGGCCCGCGCGATCCTGTTCCAGCAGCTCAGCGGCAAGGCCGCCTCCACCATCGTGGGCCGGGTGGAGACCGCCATCGGCAGCACCCGCCTGCACGCCGACACCCTGGCCCGGATCGACGACCCCGGCCTGCGCAGCTGTGGTGTGTCCGGCAACAAAGCGTTGGCCCTGCGTGACCTGGCCCGGCGCGAGGCGGCGGGCGAGATTCCCGACCTGCGGCGGATGTCGGTGATGCCGCACGACGCGATCATCGACGCACTGGTGCC
>Ga0160439_1000827_pt1 | contig 11259 bp, 12 predicted proteins | sample HID1975M_E0MG_FD_108201 | JGI IMG/M metagenome (GOLD analysis project Ga0160439, IMG submission 108201) | Enriched soil microbial communities from UW Madison campus, WI, USA - HID1975M_E0 MG | ecosystem: Environmental > Terrestrial > Soil > Unclassified | place: USA: Madison, Wisconsin... | reverse complement strand
TGAGGACATTCTGACCACCCCCTTGGGTAGCCGGCGCATGCGTCCGGAGTACGGCAGCAACCTGCGACGCTTTGTCGACTTGCCGGTTAATGAGGGCTGGAAAAGCGCCGTGCAGGCCGAGGTGGCCCGCGCCTTGGGCCGCTGGGAGCCGCGCGTGCAGCTGGAGCGCGTCAAGGTGGTTTCCGTGCTAGATGGCCAGATTGGCTTGGAGCTGACAGGCCAGTACCTGGGCAACTCGGCCGTCGTAGAGGTGAGCGCATGATTGACCTTTCTTTGCTGCCCCCGCCCGATGTGGTGGAAACCCTGGAGTTTGAGGCGCTGTATCAGGAGGTGCTGAGCATCTTCCGCGACCACATGGGCGACCAGTGGACGGCGCTGTTGGAGTCCGACCCGGTGGTCAAGCTGATGGAGGTCATGGCCTACCGCGAGCTGTTGATGCGCGCACGGGTCAACGCGGCGGCCAAGGCCAGCTTGCTGGCTTATGCCGCGCGGGCCGATCTGGACAACCGCTCTGCCGACTACGGCGTGCAGCGGCTGACCATTCGCGCAGCTAACCCCGATGCAGTGCCGCCAGTGGAGGCCGTGATGGAGGGCGACGAGGCGTTGCGCTACCGCACGCGGCTGTCGCTTGAGGCGCTGTCCGTTGCCGGTAGCCGGGGCGCATATGAGTACCACGCGCTGACCGCCTCGGCCGACCTGACCAACGTATCGGTCGACTCGCCCCGGTTTTCCGGGGTGGCGCTCGATGCCGCGGTGAAAGCGCAACTGCCGGACGGGGCCATTGTGGTGGTCTGCGACTACGACGCCGGCCTGGCCAACCCGCTGCCCGGCGACGTGTCGCTGGCCATCCTGCCCAGGCCGGACAGCACCACGCCGCCGGCGCAACTGGTGGCCACGGTGCAGGCGGCGCTGTCGGCCGAAAGCGTGCGACCGGTCACTGATCGCCCGCGTGTCCAGTCCGGCGCGCCGACCGACTTCAAGGTGCAGGCCGTTCTGCACGTTGAGGCGGGGCCTGACCCGGAGGTCGTCAAGGCGACAGCCCGGCAAGGCCTGGATGCGGCGATTGCCGAGGCGCGCCGCCTTGAAGGGCAGTTGCCCCTCTCGGCGATCTACGCGGCGTTACACGTAACGGGGATCAGCCAGGTGGACCTGGCGCACCCAGTTGCCGGCATCGTGTGTGACAAGCGGCATTACCCCAACTGCACGTCAATCGTGCTGACCACGCAGGTGGCGACATGAGCCTGTTGCCGCAGAACGCCACGTTGCTGGAGCGTGCTCTGGAGCGTGCCAGCGAGCAGGGCATTGACCCGGACGTGATCCGGGGCATTGCCGACTCGACGCGCTGCCCGCCCGACTTCCTGCCGTGGCTCGGCTGGGCCTGGAAGGTCGAGGGCTGGGAGGCGGCCAACACCAACGCCCAGCGCCGCGATCTGGTCCGCGAAGCGATCCCGGTTCACAAGACCAAGGGCACAGTCGGCGCGATCCGGCGGGTGCTCAAGGCGGTGCGGGTCAACGCGGATTTCAAGGAGTGGCACCAGATCCCCAATGCGGCCCCGTACACGTTTCAGGTCACGGCCTGGGCGAACGAGAACCGTGAGGGGGAGGGCTCGATTATCTCGCCGCAGCTGGGGGAGCGTTTGCGCACCCTGATCGACGCGGCGAAGAACGAGCGCAGCCACTACGAGTTTCGCCTGGGGGCGCGCTTCGACAGTGGCCTGGTGTTTGCCAATGCCAGCCGAGGGCGAGGGCTGCAGCGCCTGAGCATGAATGCCCAGGCGGTGCAGATCGACGTGGCGGTGCAAGGGCTGCAGCTGGCCAATGCCACCAAGTCGCTCGGCGTGGCTCGGCGGTCTGTCGAGGCGCTGGGCGTTCCGATCAACGCTGAATCGGGCTTTGTGGTCGCTTGTGCGACCCGTGCCCTAGTCGTCGTGCGCAGCACGATGGAGGCTGTTCTATGAGTACCCCGTTACAACCCGTGATCACCAAGGCCGGGCTGGCGGCGATCCTGCGGGCCGATAACACCGGCATTGCGGCGCAGATCACCCATATTGCCCTGGGCACCTCGGGCTACACGCCGTCTGCCGACCAGAAAAGCCTGATTGCGCAAACGGCCAAATACCCGATTTCCGGTGGCGAGCGCCTGAGCAGCACCCTGCTGCACCTGACTGCCTTGGCCGATGGCGACCGCGCCTTTTGGGTGCGTGAAATCGGCTTTCTGCTGAGTGACGGCACCCTGTTGGCGGTCTGGTCTGATTCGTCCACGCCGCTGGCCTACAAGTCGGCCACCACCGACTTGCTGTTGGCTTACGACCTGTCGCTGGCCGCGCTGCCGGCGGACAGCGTGACGATTGTCAGCAATGAGGCCGGGCTGAGCCTGAGCCTGGCGGCCCCGCTGGCGGCGCAGGCGGCGGCGCACATCGCAGAGCAATTGCGGGGAATTCAGCAGCAAGACCAATTGGCCGCCGAAGCCGAAAAGCAGCGCATTGCCGGGGAATGCCTCGGCAATCTCATGACCCGCATGAAGGCGGTCGAGCAGCGCCAGAGCGGTGACTATGAGGGCTTGTTGGCCGCTATCGCTGCAAACGCCACGGCCGTGGTGAGTTTGCAACATCTATCAATCACACCTGCCCTAGGGGTTATTAAACAATGAGTCTCGAATCGAATATTGGCGATCTGGTAACCGCAACCAACGCCTTGCTGGCGTCGGTCAATGGCAAGATGGCAAGCATCGACGCGGCCGTGGCTAAGGCCATTGCGGCGGTACCGGTCAACAAGAAGGTGCTGTACATCAACCAGCTGACGGGGTCGGATACCGCTGACGGGAGCTTTTCGGCCCCGCTGAAAACCCTGGAAAAAGCCATTGCCATGACGCCGACCGGCGGCCTACTGAGCGCGCGGTTCCTGTCGGACTATGCCTATTCGGGGCATATCGTCGTTGAGGGTATTTCGCTGGAAATGCGCAGCGACACCATCGGCACCAAGCGTGCGCTAAAGCCGGCTTATTTCTCCGATGCCGATGGCGTCATGTCGCTGGCGGCTGTTGCCATCATGCTCGGCGGCCAGGTCAGCATGCGCGATATGTCTCTGCAACTGCCGACGGTAACCGGTATCGCAACCCCGCCCGCTGGCGGCTTCAACACCGCGATCAAGTCCAACACCACCGGCACTTCGCCTTTCCTGGCCGTCAAGATGATCAACTGCGAGGTGGTAGATGCCCCAGGCGCGACCGCGTCGCTGTGCTCGGCAGCGGGCATGCCGCTGATCTTGGCGATCACGGGCGTATCGTTCCCGGCGTCCTTCGGTGGCCGGTACCTGGCGGGCGTTACCGCCGGTGTCAGCTCAAACACCCTGCCTCACGTTGTGACCAACCTCGCGACCCTCTAAGGAGACCTCATGCAAACTTCAAACATCAACGTCACGTTCGACGGTCGCGTCTATGTGGGCTTCGACTTCGCGGCCTTGCCCCTGGGGGCGGCCCTGCAGGCGGCCCTGGTGCAGGTCGACCAAGCTGCTGATCTGGCCCGTCGCACGGTCATGGGTGACCCGCTGCGCGCCCTGGAATATCAACTCACTGCCGAAGAAGCTGAGGCGTTCAAGGCTGCCAGTTACGCGGGCGAGGTGGCGCCGACGGTGCAGGCCTGGATGGATGCGGCGGGCCTGGATGCGCAGGCGGCTACCGATAACATCCTGCAGGAAGCGAGCGCTTGGCAAAATGCGCTGTACAAGATTCGCGCGGCGCGCTTGAAGGGCAAGCAGGGCGTGCGTATGTGCGCCTCTCACGCCTCGGCCGAGTCGGTGGCTGATGCAGCCATTGCTGAGATTCAAACCAGCATTCAGGGCGTCGGCAACGCCGCTTGATCCCGCCGGTTACACCGTCAACCCCAAGGGCCGCTAAGCGGCTTTTTTTGTGCCTGGAGGGCACGCATGAACCGAACCCACCTTGAGCACGTCGTGGCGGCGCTGCTGATCATGGGCGCCCTGTGGGGAGTCCTGGCGCTGCTGGGCGTACCCGCTGGCCATTGGGCCGGCGCCGCTGCCGGCGTCTTCTTCTTTGCCGGCCGGGAGTACACCCAGGGCGAGCGCAACCTGGCGCACGCCGAGTCGGTACACCTGGCCCATCTGCGCTGGTACGACGGCCTGCGCATCTGGCGATGGACCGTAGATGGCCGGCTTGACTTCTTCTGCCCCCTGGTGGCCTGCCTGACCGTGGCGCTGCTGGTGCAGGTGCTGCCGATCCTGCAGCACTGACTGATTTCCTTTCTCCCACCCTCGGGCCGCGCATGACGCGGCCCTGTGCATTCTGGAGTTTCATATGGCTGGATTCTTTCACGGCGTTACCGTAACGAGCGTCGACACCGGCGCGCGCAACGTCTCGCTGCCGTCTTCCTCGATCATTGGCCTGGTCGATACCTTTACCGAGGGCGCAGGCGCCACGGCCAAAATCGGCGACCTGGTGCTGATCACCAACGAGCGCGAGGCGGTCGCCGCGTTTGGCGCTGCCTCGGCCGTCACCAAGGCCTGCCAGGCCATCTATGCCCGGTCCAAGGCGGTCATTGTCGCCACCGGCGTGGCCAAGGGCGCGGACGCGGCGGCGCAGACTACTGCGATCATCGGCGGCGTGCAGGCCAGCGGTAAGCGTACCGGCCTGCAGGCGCTGCTCGATGGCAAGAGCCGTTTCAATGCCCAGCCGCGCCTCATCATTGCGCCCAAGCACAGCGCGACCCAGGCGGTGGCCACGGCAATGCAGTCGATTGCGGAAAAGCTGCGCGCGGTCGCGATCATCGACGGCCCCGGCACCACCGACGAAGCGGCCACCACCTACGCCAAGCTGTTCGGCTCGAAACGCATGTTCATGGTCGACCCCGGCGTGCAGCTGTGGGACACCGTCACCAGCGCAACCATCGACGCGCCGGCCTCGGCCTGGGCTGCAGGCGTGTTTGCCTACACCGACAGCGAATACGGTTTCTGGTCGTCGCCGTCCAACAAAGAGTTTGTCGGCATCACCGGCACCACCCGTGCCATCGAGTATCTGGACGGCGACGAGACGTGCCGGGCCAACCTGCTCAACAACGCCAATATCGCGACCATCATTCGCGACGACGGGTTCCGCCTGTGGGGCAACCGCACCCTGTCGAGCGATTCCAAGTGGGCGTTTGTCACCCGCGTGCGGACCATGGACATGGTCATGGACGCGATTCTGTATGGCCACAAGTGGGCGGTGGACCGGGGCATTACCTCGACCTACATCCGCGACGTGACCGAGGGCCTGCAGGCCTTCATGCGCGACCTGAAAGCCCAGGGCGCAATCATCAACTTCGAGGTCTACGCCGACCCGGTGCTCAACACGGCCAGCCAGCTGGAGCAGGGCAAGGTGTATTGGAACATTCGTTTCACCGACGTTCCGCCGGCCGAAAACCCGAATTTCCGTATCGAAGTCACCAACCAGTGGCTGACCGAAGTCCTCGATCAAGTCGCGTAAGGAGCGCATCACATGGCAATGATTCCCGAAATTCTGGCCAACATGAACCTGTTTGTGGATGGGGTCAGCTTCCAGGGCGACGTGCCCAGCCTGACCTTGCCCAAGCTCACGCTCAAGATGGAGGAACACCGCCCTGGTGGCATGGACATGCCGATCGAGATGGACGTGGGCATGGAGAAGATGGAGTCCAACTTCACCACCACTGGCGTGCGTAAAGAGTCGCTCAAGTTCTTCGGCCTGGCCGACGGCAACGCCTTCAACGGTACTTTCCGTGGCTCGTTCAAGGGCCAGAAAGGTGAAACCAAAGCGGTCATCGTCACCCAGCGCGGCACCCTGAAAGAGCTGGACATGGGGGATTGGAAGCCAGGCGACAAGGCCGAGCTCAAGCACGCTGTGGCCCTGACCTATTACAAGCTGGAGGTCGCCGGCGAGGTCATCTACGAGATCGACCCGGCCGGCATGAAGCGTGTCATCAATGGCGTCGACCAACTGGCCGGCCAGCGCCGGGACCTCGGCCTGTAATCCCTCCCCACCCTTTCATATCTCTTTCCGAATCAAGGACCCCAAACCATGGCCAAGCCACTGCCAAAGTTCATCAAGCTCGAAGCCGACCGCGTCACCGTAACGCTGACCAGCCCGGCCGAGCTCAACGGTGTCCAGCAGGACACCATCACCCTGCGGGCGCCGACTGTCCGCGATATCCGCAACTCGACCCAAACCTCGGACGGTGACGATGAGCAGCGCGAGCTGAATCTGTTCGCCTCCTTGGCCGATGTTCACGTCAAAGACCTGGAGGGCCTCACCTACAAGGACTACAACCGCCTGGCGACCGGGTACAACTTTTTGGTGCGAGACGACGAGCTTTAATCCGGCCACGCAGAAGCAAGCTGCCAAGCGACTTGCGGCTGAGTTGAATTTCTCCGCCGCAGAGATCCTGACCATGTCCTACGCGGACATGGTTTGGTGGCTTACGGATTGAGCTTGCATAGGGGGCACCGATGGCAAGCAGGCTAGCGTTATCGCTGGTGATCGGGGGTGCTGTCGCCTCATCGGTAGGCGCTGCATTCAAGACGGTCGAGAACGGCATCCAGAAACTGGAGGCCAAAGGCAACAGGGCCAAGGTGCTGAAAAGCACCATTGGCGAAACCGTCAAGCTGCGTGAAGAGTGGAAGCGGGCGCACGACAGCGGTGCGGCCGGCGCCGATAAACTGCTGCGCAAGCTGGACAGCAATCTGGATGCCTTGCGCAAGCAGGGTATCGAGGTTGGTCGCCTCAGTCGCGAGTATCAGCGCCTGGGGCGCGAGGCGAGAGCCGCCGATCTGCAACTCAAGGGTCACCAGCAGTTGCAGGCGGGCAAGGAATCGCTCAAGTCGAACATTGGCAAGGCGGTGGTCGCCACGGGCGCCGCCGCCGTGCCGACAATGATCAGCGCGAACTATCAAGCAGTCATCCGTGACATTGCGATCAAGGCCGATATCGTCAACAAGCCGGAGGAGCGGCAGCTCACCCGGACGGTGATTGATACGGCCAAAGATACCGGCATGTCCCGCAATGACGTGGCTGACCTGGTCAACCAGTTGGTCGGTGCCGGCATGGAGCTGGACAAGGCACTGTCCTATGCCTCGGTCGCGGCCAAGTTCGCGATTGGCCAGGGGTCTTCGGGTGTCGACACGGCGTCGATGATCCAGGCGCTGCAGCAAAACGCCAAAATCAACGACCCGAAGGTCATGCAGCAGGCGCTGGAGGCTATTGCCTACCAAGGTCAGGCGGGCAGCTTCGAGGCCAGCGACATGGCCAAGTGGTTCCCGCAACTGCTGGCCGGCATGGAGAAAAACGGAATCACCGGGCTAGACGCGGTGACCTCGCTGGGCTCGATGCTGCAGGTGCAGATGAAGACCGCCGGCAGCTCGGACGAAGCGGCGAACAACTTCAAGAACTGGATGGAGAAGATCGGCGCCGGTGATGTAGTCAAAGCCTACAAGGATGCTGGCATTGACTATCAGTCCTCGCTGAACACCGGTTTGCAGAAGGGCATGAACGTCATCGAGGCGTCCATGGCCCTGGCCATGAAGTACGTCGAGGCGACCGACCCCGCGAAGGCCAAGACGATCGAGGCGGCCAAGGCCAGGATCGACAAGGAGGTCGACCCTGAGAAAGCCAAGGCGGCGCTGGACGCTCTGGAAAAGACCTTACGCACCGGCGATATCTTCGCCGACATGCAGGTCAAGGCGGCGCTCACTGCCTATGGGCAAAACAGGGGGTTGTACGAGGAGCTCAAGGCCGACTCGCAAAAGGCTTCGGGAATTCTCGACAAGAACCTGGCTGAGCGTCGCGAAACATCAGCGCAGCAGTGGGCCGAGACAGCCCAGGCGGTTGACGACGCCATGCGCAGCATTGGCGATGCGATCCGCCCGGCTACTGACATGGCATCGAAGGGCCTGACAGCCGTCGCGCGTGGCATTACTTCGCTGTCGGACAAGTTCCCGGCTGTCGTGGCGGGCATTGCCGGTACCGTGGCGGCCATCCTCGCACTCAAGACGGCATCCAGCGCGTTCAAGATCGGGCGGGGTGTGTTGAACATCGCGCGAGGTCGAGGCCTGGAGAGGATGGCCGGCCGGGCGGGGCGGGGCGATCGTACGCCCATTGAGCTGCCTAAGACGGGCAGCAAAGTGGTCGATACTGGCCTTGGCCTGCTGGGTAAGGTGTTTGGAGCAACGCCGAAGGATGCGGCGCCGGCGAATGACCCGCTAGCAGGCAGGGATGACACGCAGCGGGTCTTCGTGGTCAATGCCGATGCATTCAGCGGGATCGGCAGTAGCGTCACAAACAGCGCGCCTGCAGCCCCTGCTCGGGGCAGTCGTAGAAGCTGGCGCAGGGCTCGTAGGCGTGAGGCAAGACAAGCTGCACCAGTCCGGCCCGGGGTTAAGGTTGAGGCGCCCAAGTCGCCACTGGTGAAGCCGGCTATTCCTGTAGCTGCGCCGAAGGTGGTGACCGGCGTCGAAGAGTTGGGCAAGGTTGCTCGCTCGGTGCGCGGCGTTACACGTCTGGCCAAGCGATTGCCTGGTGGGAACGTGGTTGACGCCGGCGCTGCTGCGTTCGATGTCGCGATGAATGCCACATCTCAAGATGAGAAGGCAGAAGGGTATGGTGGTGCAGCTGGCAGCCTTGCGGGGACTCTCGCAGGCGCGGCGGCCGGGGCGGCCATCGGTTCGGTGGTGCCTGTCATAGGCACTGCAGTAGGCGGTGCAGTCGGCGCTGTACTCGGTGGCATGGGTGGCGAATCGCTGGGTGGGTGGCTGGGCAAGCGTTGGTTTGGTGATGAGCAACCCGAGTCCGCCCCCAAGGCTGAGTCAGAAAGTCCGGCAGCACCTGGGGAGGCTTTACGTGTAACCCAGGCTCCGTCGCAGAAGGACAAGCCAATCCCCAAGGTTGATACCTCGGTTCCGTTGCCAGCGGACCCAAAGGCTGCTGTCGTGGCGCCGGTAGTGATCGACAACCGTGAACCTGTCACCAAGCCAATGCCGGCGCCGCCGGTACCGGCCTTGGGAGATACGGTGCGCAACGCAGTAGCCCCGGTGCCGCCTGAGCCCAAAGTGTCGTACGAACCGCTTGACCCGGTGTCCAAGGACCCGTACCTGGTGCCCGCGCTGACGGCCAACAAGGTGCGTTTCCCGGGTGCGCCATTGGTGCGGCCGCCGGCGCAGCCCGAGCCTCAAGCCGAGACCGCGCCGAGAGTGCAGGAGCCACCGGCGAAGTTGGGCGATACGCTTCGCGGCGTCACTGTTTCGGCTTCGGCGCAATCTGAGCCAGTGACCGAGACTGAGCCCACGCCGGCGCTGCAGGAACTGCTGAGGTTGGGCGACACGGTGCGAGCCGTGGCCACCCCGACTCCGGCTGAGCCTGAAGTGCCGTATGACCCGATCGACCCGGCGCCCAAAGATCCGTACCTAGTGCCCGCGCTGACGGCCAGCAAGGTGCGTTTCCCAGGTGCGCCACTGGTGCGGCCACCGGCGCAACCTGAACCTGAGCCTGAACCTGTGCTGCAGGAAGCACCGAAGTTGGGCAGCTCAGTGCGAGCCGTGGCTATACCGGCGCCGACCGAGCCGGCGGTGTCGTATGACCCGCGCGCCCCCGATTCCAAGGACCCGTACCTGTTGCCGGCGTTGAAGGCCAACAAGGTGCGTTTCCCGGGTGCAGGCCTGGTGCCACCGCAAGCGCAACCGCAACCGGCGTCGGCAACGCAGCCGGTGAAGCTGGGAGAGACGGTGCGCGAGGTGCCGGCTAAATCGGCACCGGTGCCTGTGATGAACGACAGCCGCGAGCGTAGGCCCGCTGCCGATGGCGCTTCACCGTCAGCTGTTCCCCAGTTGGCAAACTTGCCGGCAGGTTTTGGTGATGTGGTGCGTGACATGGCGGCTAAGTCGGCTCCCTTGCCACCTCGGATACCCGAAGTGGCTCAATCAGCCAAAGCGGCTGCACCAGGAGCGGTATCGGCGCCGAAGGTGGATCAGGCGTTTTCGTTCTCGCCAAACATCAAGATCGATGTGCAGGGCGATGTGAAAGACCCGTCGCAGGTCGTCCGTGAAATCGAGTCGCCACTGCGTCAGCTGTTTGAGGCATGGCAGCGCGAAGCATCGGCGCGTATGGCTTCGGCTCAACTGTTCGACCAACCGCATGTTTAAGGAGGGCCTATGGCCTACATGGCGCAGCTGGAGTCGTCCCTTTCCGGGCTGGTTTCAGCAGGGGAGGCTGGACGTAAAGGCGTGGACGGCATGCTGTCACCGCTCAACAGTGCAGTCGGCAGCATCACAGGCGCCGCGTCGGAACTCGAGAACATTCCGTTCGTGGGGCCTGAGGCCGGCGCCAAGCTTGGCCGGATCGTGCGCAGTATCAACGTGGCGCAGTCTCAGGTGGGGCAAGTGGCGTCGATGTATAGTCGAGCAGTGACCGGCGCCGCTCAGGTGCAGGAGCGGCTCGGCACGTTCAAGCAGATGGCAGCGAAAGTCACCGCTCAGGCTGGCCGGGTGGCGGGGTTGGTTAGCCCGTCGCTGTCCAACGTGCTGTCTACCGGCAGCCTGTTGGGGTCGGCCACTCCGCTACCTGAGGCGGTCGCGCCTTACCCGCACCTGCTGATCATCCAGCCACACGATCCGAAAAAGCAGCCGTATTACTTCAACCTGGGCACGGCCGCCTTTGACGAGCTGCGTCGTCAGACGTCGTTCCGTTGGGCTGGGCAAGAGCGTCTGCGTCGAAGCGTGGCCCAGCAGGCAGTAGGGTTGGGGGAGGAAAAGATCACGCTCAAGGGTGCGATCTTCCCGCACCATAAAGGCGGCATCAAGCAACTGAGCGTGCTGCGTAGCATCGGTCGCAACCTGCAGGCACTGAAGCTGGTTACGGGTTACGGCGAGGTGCTGGGCGATTGGTGCCTGGTCAGTATCGAAGAGGAGCAAAGCCACCTGCTGGCAGGTGGTATCCCCCGTAAACAGGGCTTCAACCTGGAGTTTGTGAGCTATGGCAACGACCTGCAGAACGTCTGACGGGGATCTGCTCGATGTGATCTGTCAGCACCATTATGGAAATCTCAATGGCACAGTCGAGGCAGTGCTCGATGCCAACCCGGATTTAGCCAGGGAGGTACAGCCGTACCGCGCCGGCCTGTTGATAGTGCTGCCCGATCTGTCGGCGCCGGCTGTTGAGTTGCTGCAGCTGTTCGACTGACCCGGTGTTACTCAAGCGAAGCCCCGCCCAGTGCGGGGTTTCTTGTATCTGGAGTCTGCATG
>Ga0160439_1000823_pt1 | contig 11280 bp, 4 predicted proteins | sample HID1975M_E0MG_FD_108201 | JGI IMG/M metagenome (GOLD analysis project Ga0160439, IMG submission 108201) | Enriched soil microbial communities from UW Madison campus, WI, USA - HID1975M_E0 MG | ecosystem: Environmental > Terrestrial > Soil > Unclassified | place: USA: Madison, Wisconsin... | reverse complement strand
TTTTCACTATCCAGAGAGTTAACTACCTCTTTGCTCAGCAATGATTTCTCTGTTGCCAGCATTCTCATGGTGTAGTTTGATTCTTCCCAGCCAAATGTCTGCTCAAATACTGGAGATGCAAGGAAAGAACCTGCTTTGCCACATTCAGCCCCCATCTGCTGGGCAAGATGCTCCCGGAGCTGAGGATTCGTAACTCCCATGATGCTAAGCGTCGCTTCTGTTGAGCGAGAGAGTGATTGTTCAATGAGTGAAGAAAAATAGCGTGTAGTCATTCTTGTCCCTTTTTATTTTTCGGCAACATTACGCAATAAGCTGTATTGGAAAATGGCGTTAAACCAACGCGAATCAAAATCTCTGACTTGTCTTAAGAAAAAAACGGCACCTGGCTCATTGCCAAAAACACTTTCAAATGTTGTTTTTCCACTGGCAACAGCAGCAGAAAATACGGGTAACCAGGCAACGGAATAGCGGTGTTCTGCATCGGGAGAAACATCAATTGCGTGGTCTGTTTGCGACAGGATCCAGTTATAAAGTCGAGAACCACCATATTCAGGCCAACGTGATTCACTATGCTCACGCAGAAGATCCTGATACCAATTCTGAATAATTTCTCTCATCATCGAATGAGGTATTGGACGTGGTTGTTTACCTAAATTTAACCACTCCTGAACTTCATTGGCATAGGTAGGAAAAATGGTCCCCAATTGCTGAAACATTTTATTCAGCAATTTTTTCTGCATTTCTTCTGGCGCACCTTTATGGGTCAGGAAGGCCCGAAATCTTTCTGCTGCACCTTTAATCTCAATAATGGGTAAAAACTCCCAGAAAATAGGAAATTCATTTTCAATGCGGCTGAGATATTCAACAGACATTTCAAATTTAAACAGCGACATTGCCAGCGCTTGCGGATGTTGAACAAGCGCTCGCCATACTTCGAAGGTAGCCAGAGGTAAATATCCGTACTGCTCATATAGGCTTCGCAGGAACTGCCAGCCTGAATGCGCTGGGCTACTAGCCATTTGGTCGAGAACCAAGGTGATGGTATTCACGTCTGACCGGGGGTTAAAAAGCTGTGTCGCTTTTTGCATAGATTGGATGGCGTTAACTTCAGCTTGTAATGGTGGTTCGCCGCGAATAAAACATGGTCGAAATGCGGTTTCTTCACCTTTTCCAGGAACTACCAGCCAGGGGCCATTCTTTTGTATTACTGAACTCAGCTCAAATTCACCAACAGGTACACCCTCGCTCATTCGTGAAGTGAGAGAAACAGGTTTTCTTTCAGGCTCGCTTAGCAGCATGATGACTGGTGATGGGATCAGCCCGGAGCGAGTAGTCACTGAGTTGCTAAAAAGAACCTGCCTTTCATAATCGTAGTTAAGGCTGTATTTATATCGTCGAATTTGCCAGGTATGTATGCTACCAGCGCCATCTATACGCATTTCCACAACTTGGTCAATGCCAGTTTCCAGAGAGAGTAAGTTCTCAATATGTTCTCTTAGACTATACAAATTGAGTTCAACCGGACGTTCGCCTGCGGTATAACGCCATTCATGCCACGCCTGCAGTCTCGCTCTGGACATTAAGCGTAGTTCAAGGCGGAATCTTGCTGGCTCGCCATTTCGTCCAAAGAGGAATGCTCTGGTCCCCAACAGATCATTAATAGTTATATTCTTAGATAGGATTTGGCCATTAACATCTAGAACCAGACAGCCTTTGGTCGGGAAAGGTAGAATAATTTCAATGGGATTACCTGCAAGATTAGGTGTCACCTGTAACACTACAGAGGTTGGTGGCACTCCCTTCGCTTTAATCATTATTTCCGTTTTATTTACTGATTTTCTACGTCCAACTTCGAGCTCTTTATCTTTTAATCTATACAAACAAGGGTGTTGGGTAGAAATAATTATTACACCCTCGTTTGCCTGTTCTCTGTTTTTAATTTCTAGTTGAAAATCTGAAGGTAAAATTCCTACTTTTCGGCGTAATAATGTTTCATTATCTTCATTTCTAATTGAAATATAGTGCGCCCCCATCGTTTCATGGAAATCACATTGATCAATATTTTTACCGCTTAGGAACCGTTCGTAACGAATACTTTGTACCGCGGGAAACTTGTGAATGACTTTGGGTATACCGAAAAATGTTTCATAGGGGCTGCATAACCAAGTTAACTGATTTCCCAGTAAAGCTAAATCAGGGTGTTTAATTTGTTCCCGACCGGTTCGAATTCGATATGTTTCGTCACCTTCAAAAATGACGTCCTGACGCCCTTTTATCGACAAAGCAGGGAGTCCAAGCGCCCGAATATCAGAAGAACAATCATCATGATTCGAAGCCAGATGGCCTTCTGCAGGAAGAATGATAAGTACATCACTGTTACGCACGCTACAAGAAGCCTGACCTGTTAATAACCAGCGATCCTCGTCATGCACAAATGTTAAAGGAACATCTCCAATCGCAATTTCTCCTCCATCCAATTTGATAGCACCGACAATGATGCCTCCGGCTCGTGCTACCAGCGATAAGCTTGCTGTTGGCTGTTGTCTTACAAAACGTATTTCACTCTTGCGAAGCCTCACTTTAGCCTGAATTTTCTCAAGACTGGCATACGCTGGCCCCAGACTGGCTACTTCTTCACCATCTTCATACACAGCAAGTTCAAAACGAGTCGTTGATGGCTCACTAGAAATAGCAAACGTTAATTCATTAGGAAGGAAAATATGTGCGTGAATTTCACCAGGATGTTGTTCTGACCAATAAAAATTACAGCCAGTTGTTTTATTTTTTTTTTGTAATCGTGGTTTAGTTTCAACAGTGGCTGTACGTAAAAGGCTATTAAGGAAACTGGTGCCAGTTTCATCATCTAAGGGCATCGGGAAGCTATCCCGCCATTTAGGATGAACACGGTCAAGTGCTTTGACGGGCTCTGAATGATTACTGAGGTCGTATGTTTCAACAAGTGAAATAAGCTGATCAGCCATCCGACCAATAAGCTCAACTGATGTGTCTTCCTTAAATACAATTGGAAGCATCGACTTATCGACAACTGTTTGTACTAAAGCTAAAGCTGAATAGCCTAACGATTGGGATTGGTCGTACTGATTAAGAATTCGAGAAAAAACAGAGTGGAAACGGCTATCCGATTCTTTCAATAGCTTGAATGGCAGACCTCCCTCGCTGAACAAAGATCCTAAAAAGTTGCGTCGTTCTGAGTCATAAAAGCGAATAGGGCGTCTCCAGTAGTCTTCAAGACCTTTCGGTACAATGAGACTCAGCTCCGGAGCAGATAGAGATATACCAAGAGCTTTATAGATAGGCTCCCAACTCCAGCCATCAATTCGCTCATAATCCCTTCGGTACCATTCTGCGCTAAATAACGTAAAACATGCTGCGTAACCTTTATCGTTTTTAAGTCCTTCAGCCTGCCCTATATCGCGTAGTAACCGTTTTAGTTCTTCATACTCATCACTGGTTGCATGGTACTCAAATAACGGTCGGCTATCTGTAATCTTCAATCCACGGTGGGTTAGAAATTTAGTTAGCCAAGAAGTACACTTAATTAGATAAATGTATTCTGATCGACTCACAATAAACCTCTCGTTAATTAGAATTTTGTATAAAGTTTAGAAGTGCAACTATATGTAATTTATAATAAAAATTGAGCTATAGTAAATTAACACAACAAGTCAATGGTTCGATGGAATAAATCAGATTTTTGCTCATTATCAAGGACAGATCACCATGTCCGTGGTGAAAGGTTGCTTTTGGCGAGATTGTCTTCCTGATAATGATTTCATGATATTAAAAGTCTTAGTGGGAGGTGGGGATAAGTTTCTACGGGTGAGACACATCACCCACCCACATCATCCTCTCCCCGCGCTTTGCTGTTATCTGGTATGGAACAACCCATAATTTTAAGGTGTCTGAAAAAGCAAAGTGCTGCTGTATTGGTTGGTTAAAGTCATCATGTGCAGGGTAGATCAGGTACATTTCGCCAGTCCCATTAAGATACTTTTGGCCGTAGGCAAACATTTGATAGAAGTCGGATTGCGCCAGTCCATATAGTGATTTTTTTTGCTGGCTGCTATTCACCAGCTTCCATTTTGTATCCATCACCATTTTGGTTTTAATCGGTTGCCGCGATTGAATCAACAAATCTGGGCGAAGTTTAAAGCATTCGTTAAGTCCATGCTTCACAAGGGAATAAGTGGCAGCCAGTGGTTTAACTTTAAGATGGGGAGGGAGTTCGTCAGGGAGAGTTTGTGTAACAAAGGATTCAAATACCGCTTCCATAGGGAACAAAAGTGATATCGCTTTGGTGTTTCCCTGCAAGGCACTCGGGCTCATCCCTCTGAGGATCAACTGTGCCCAGGCCATTGGCTCGCTGTAATGAGCCATACCACGCTCAATGCGTAGGCTGTTTATATCGCTTTCAATATTCCGACTCAGTGGAATACCTTCAAAAGCAAAGCGCAGTTCGTAAAGCCAGCGTTGATTCTCAGATGAAAGCTTCAGGCTAAGTAGCTTATCCAGCGCTGAATGTAAGAGCCGATTGGCTGAACAATCCGGCATGTAGTCATCATAATCGACACAAAACTTATGACGATTCACCACGTTATGCCGCAATTGCGCGGAAAGCATCAGCTTGCCCTTCATAAAAGACAGATTACCTTGCTCGCTCACATAGTCGGATCGTAAACCTTGTTTAAGCAATTGGCTGACGCTATGCAAAAACTGGTTGATAAAAATCTCGAGCAAAGGCATGCGCTGAGCCTGCAGAGTTGCCTGCTGGGTTTGTATATGTCGAAACCCTGGCAGGTGGCTTAGCATCGTGATGAATGTTTCTCTTGCACTCGCAGCCGTGAGGTTTTTACCAATCTTGGGCAGTATCTCAAGCTGGAAACCGTGAGGCGTAGAAAGCATCCCCGCGTAGTTTTGCACCTGAAGCAATTTGAAACCTGAGCGTGAGGTGAGTTTGAGAAACTGGTTTCCTTGAATGCTTGTTAGGCTAAGTGTTTCTAAATAATCAAAGACCTGTTGAGGGACCAGCTTTGCGCCAACTGAAGCCGCTTTTCCACTCCCTAGCAGGTCATATTCAAAAACAGAGAGCACTTCACCCATGGTTTAAAGCCTGCTCATCAAGAGTGGTCTGTTGGGGTTGGTAAATAGCACGGTAAGCCTGTGGCCTGTTCCAGATCTCTTGATCGAATGCTGCGAGCTCGTAAGTTGTCGATTGCTGATCATGGCGTCGTAAAGCATGATTGTTACCAAAAAGCGTATCCAGATCGTCGGTTTTCTCAATCACGAATTGCAGGCTGTCGTCTTGTTTCTGGTTGTCTGCCAGCACCAGCCTGATCTTGTTCCAGTCATCGAAAAAGTATTCCTGTAACAGCGGAATGATCTTTTTCTGGAATGCGATCTTCAATTGTTTAAAGGCAGCTTCTTCATCACCGGCATCAAGTGCATTTTTTACCGGCATAAAGAACGCATGCCCTAGCGTATGTTCACGATCGTAAAGTGCTTCGATGCGGCTGTTGAGTTTCTCTAACAACGACTCGAGTTCTATGCCTTTCACCTTACTTCCACTCAGCAAAGAGAGATCAGGCATCATCTCGACAAAGTCAAAGCGACGGCGCAAAGCCGTGTCCATTAGAGCTAAAGAACGGTCCGCTGTATTCATGGCTCCGATGATGTCGACATTGGCGGGTACGCTGAAGTGATCACCGCTATAAGACAGTTGCAAGCTCATTGCATTGGACATACCCGCACGCTTGTCTACTTCAATGAGCGAAATCAGCTCGCCAAAGATCTTGGAGATGTTGCCGCGATTGATCTCATCAATGAAAATGGCGTAGCGATGCGCTGGATCGGCATTGGCACGCTGACACAGGCGCATAAAGATACCCGGCTCAATGGGATAAGAGATATTGCCACTTTCGTCTGAGCGAGCGCGGATACCTTCAATAAATTCTTCATAGCCGTAAGATTGGTGGAAAGTAACCACCGCAAATCGCTGGATGGATTCGGCAGATTTAGGGCCGCGTTTAAGTTCGCCGTAGAGTTCTACCAAATCCTCCACTTGCTCTAGCTGTGAATCAACTAGCAACCATTCGCTATTATCTGTTTTGTTAAATACGGCAGGTTCACGACGATTCTTATAATCAACGGTTAACGACTCGGGAACGGTATAGGATTGCAAAGCAGCCCAGGCAGTATTCGATAAATTGCCATTACGACCATTTAATAATGCCTTACGTTGAAACCACGTATGCTCAATAATTTGGCGAACTTTTGCTCGTTTACCAAGATCGAGCAGTACCAGGGTTATGACTTGCATCCAGTTCAACGATTCAAGGCGAGAATCCAGCCAGGCATCACGATCGGCCAGTACAGCATGAGAAGTGTACTCTTTCATCTTTTGCTGCAATGTGAAGGTCTTGCCAGTGCCCGGCGGACCAAAGTAGATCACGTTAGTTGGTGAGTGTGAGAGGGGCTTAATTTCGGTGAGCTCACTACTGGTTGTTGATGTGGTGCTGGATACTTTCTCCTGTCTCTGTTCATTATCGCGTTCGCGTAATAATTCATAGAGATGCCAAATAGCCATATTCACGTAATAAGGATCTGCATTGGGAGATTGGGCGTGTATGGCTTGCTTCAATTCATTGTTTTTCCGCAACCAATTACCGTTCAGTGCCAAACCGAGGTGGAATATTTTATTCAGAAAATCTGCCGCTTTAGTAAACGCATTCTCATCCACTGTACTGGTGCAGGTTTCTGGCGAAAACGCGGCAAAGACACGATTTCTCAAACTCCAATACATACGTTTCAGAAGTCCGGTCTCTTTGGCCTGCTTTAGAGCATCGCCAACATATTGGTAGGTCGCTTCATCCGGCTGCTGACGAATACGCTCGGTTAATTCTCTGAGCAGTGGCAGGCTTTGCTGATATTCCGCTAAAGACGGAACACCCTGGCGAATACTGGCAATACCGTTGCCACGTTCATACCAAAGCCGTTTGACCAAATCATCCGTTTCAGGCTCAGTAAAAGTTGAGGTTTGCTGTAGCAAGGTCGTAAATTCGCGGTATCGCTGATCCCACTTTGAAGCTGCGTAATTTTTATCTTTCGTCAAGGCATCAATCAATTCACTGATCGTCAGCTTGCCTGCTTCGACACTATCCACAAGATCCATCGTGAGTTTCCTTTACTGTGACATTGCTTACTAGATATCTAGTGTGCTGTTTTATAACTTATCTTACCAAGCATGTGTTTGTAGCCAAGCACCATGAGTAAGATTTTCAATGCAAATTACAGTTTTTTCATATTATTGAATTTATTGTTATCAAACGAGTTTTTAGCACCTTCACCTTGAGTTGTGATTATCGTATTCCTTTGTTGTGCTGAAGAGCTGTTGTTATCAATGGAGGATGAGCAGTGCGGATATTAGTGCAGAGCAGGCGCCCCTTCTGGGTTAGTAAGGTACGATGGCTTTGAGTTGGAAGAGGAAAGGGCGGGGGAGATTAACGATGTAAGGGATGAGGTTCGCTGTCTTGACACTGTTCTGAACGTCGGCCGTGAGCTTGGAGCGGAAGTTAACAGTTTTAGAAATCTATTTAGCATAAAATCTCTTAACTGATGGGATATGGGACAGCAGAAATAAATGACGACAAGGCAGTATGCGCAAAAATCAATCTTCGATCTGGAAGCAATCTTCGAGCGGTCGCGCAACAACGCTAGTGAACTTGAAGGGCTGTTGAACGAGCTGACCTTTCGCAACACTGCTAAAGCGCGGACGCTGACGACTAAAGTCGAGCAAGCACTAACCGCACTTAGCGGTCGCTGCGTGGTCTCCATATCGGGTTCCAGTCCATCAGAGCGTCATCCCGGTTCGGCGTCCACGCAATCTTCCCAAGTTGTGCCCCGCGAAGCGCCTACAACGGTAGTGCAACTGCGACAGAAGGCAACTCCGGACCCTGTCATGCTACAGCAATTCGGCAACGACCAGATCGACCTAGGTCCACTGCCGTCTTTCTCTCCGTCAGGTAAGGCGAATGATGCGCAAGCGATTCTGGCAGCATGGATAGCCCTCGAAGCACTGTCGCCTCAAGGCTATAAGCGCCCAGAAGATATGGCAACCGGCGACCGCTCCAGGGTTGCCCTATTGGAGCGAGGCGTTCCATGGGGACCAAATGCCCGCAGCAAGCCCAACCATAGGCTTTATTTCGAGGTCGTCCTCGGCGCCATCGCTCTCGACCAGGCGACGGACGAACTGGTCAAGGTTTTTGGCGAGGACGAGGAGCGTTCACGCCCGGACGGCAAGAAAGCGGCCATCGGCTCGATCCTGATCGACAAAGAAGGCTATGTGCTTGAGGACAACGGCGTCGCCGTTTCCAGTTTTGCCTGGGCGCTCAAGCCGGCACTCGATCTGAAGCTCGGGAGCTTAGGGGCTTGGCCGAAAGTAGAGCAGTGTATTATCGAGCGTCTGGATCGGATGGTTCGCCGCCACAACGAGGATGGAGAACCCATACCGATCGATCTGGATGTCGTTCTTAACGCTCATAGATGGCTTGTGTCGCAGTTCGGTGTGCCCGAGCATTTGGTTGAACCACCCACATTCGTACTCAAGGTGTTTCATCATTTCAAGGCCAAGGCGCTGCCTGAACCTTCGTTGCTGAATTCCTTCTATCTTGAAGATCTCGGCGAAGCAGCAGAATTGATCGAGGCGGGCAAAGCCGGTACCGGTTTGCGGCGCTACATGGGAATTGGCAGGCCTGACCAGAAAATCGACGGGCTGTCGCCCGTTTCCGCAGTCGAGCCGTTCGTCGCACCGTCGCTTATGCCGCAGGCTCGTTGGCCTTCACAAGGTGGTCATCCATTGGTGCTGCTTCAACAGGCCGCCGTGAATGCAGCGCGTGCTGAGCTGATTGATGCTCCGGGTATCATCGGCGTCAATGGGCCGCCGGGAACCGGAAAGACCACTCTTCTCCGGGATATCGTCGTTGGTTGCATTCTTGATCGGGCCACTGCGATGTCCGGCTTCAACAAACCGCAGGATGCCTTTTCCACAACAGGCGAGAAGCTGGCATTCGGCTCCAATGCCTTCCTGAATTTCTACAGGTTACATGCATCCTTGAAGGGCCATGAGATCGTCGTAGCGTCCTCCAATAACAAAGCGGTCGAAAACGTCAGCAAAGAACTTCCCCTCAAGGAAGCCAATGGTCGCCATGAACAGATTGCCTACTTCCGGTCCATCAGCGACCTGATCGCGAACCCCAAACGCGCCGGCTATTTCGAAGCTGAGGGCGACACCCCCTCCGATCCTATCGAAACCTGGGGATTGATCGCAGCCGCGCTCGGTAAGGGCAGCAACCGAGGCGCGTTCCAGCAGGGTTTCTGGTGGAATGAGGACGGCGGTTTCCTTACCTACCTGAAAGCAGCTCGCGGCATGAACGTCATGCGTGAGATCAAGGACGAACTAACTGGCGCAATCATTGATCGCGTGATGCCTAGCGTGGTCGTCAATGAACGGCCCAGCACCAACGAAGCGGACGCAGCAGCAGCTTGGCGGAAAGCGCGAACCGCATTCCTTAAACTCAAGGAGACGGTGGACGCCGAAATCGCCAGTATCGAAGGGATGCGCCGGGATATCCGGGCGCTCAAGGGAGCGACCACTGAACTTCAAAAGCTGAAACAGCTTCGTCCGAGCCTGGATGAAGCCGTCGAACAGGCGCGCCAGATTGCTGAATCCTGCCATCGGGATCAGGAGAAGGCAAAGTCGCAGGTCGAGCGGGACAAGACCTTGCTTGATAGCCATCTTGCTGGCCGTCCGGGTTTCTTCTCCCGTTTGTTCGGGACTGCAGCCTGGAAATCGTGGAGATCGACACTGCAGAAGCTCTCGGCAACCTTGCAGCAATCAGCCCTACGTGCGCAGGTTGCAGATGGAGCTTTGGAGCTTGCAAGGAGTGAGTGGAGCAATGCTCAGTCCCAGTTAAAGCAACTCGACCATGAAATTTCCAGCATATGGCAGGCAGTCTCGGAATTGAAGGCGACCGCGGCGCAGGCACGAAACCGCATGGGCGACAGAGTCGTTGACGAGCTGTTCTTCGAGCGCGAGCACGAAGCTATCCACCTGACGGCGCCATGGCTTCCCGATGAGGTTCATCGCCTGCGTGAGGATCTGTTCGCCGCCGCCCTGGCGGTGCATAAAGCGTTCATCGATGCTTCGGCCAGCCGCTTGCAACACAATCTTGGGCTATTGATGTCGGGCATGGTGGCTGGTGCCTTCCAGTCTCCCGCTCATCGTGAACTTCTCCCCGATCTTTGGTCGAGCCTTTTCATGGTGGTGCCGACTGTGTCCACGACGTTCGCCTCTGTCCGGACGATGTTCGGGGATCTGCCACCAGAGAGTATTGGCTGGCTGCTGGTGGATGAAGCGGGCCAGGCCGTTCCTCAGGCGGCAGTTGGAGCGATCATGCGGGCAAAGCGCTCCATCGTAGTGGGCGACCCATTGCAGATCCCACCTGTGGTTTCGCTTCCTGAGAAGCTGAACGCCGCAATCTGCAAGTTCTTCGACATTGACCAGACCGAATGGTCTGCCCCCGCTGCATCTACGCAGACCCTTGCAGATCAGGCATCGCGCTTCAAATCCACCTTCGTCACAGACGTAGGTGATCGAGAGGTCGGGCTGCCACTCCTCGTTCACAGGCGCTGCCAGAACCCAATGTTCGATGTCTCTAACTCCATCGCCTATGCCGGGCAGATGGTCCATGCTGTCGGGCCTAAAAGACATGGACCTATCGGCTTGGCGTTGGGGCGATCTCGCTGGATCGACGTCAATGGCGATGCCGAGACAAAGTGGTGCCCCGACGAGGGCGACGCGGTTGTGCAAATGCTCAAAGAGCTGGCTGCATCGGGCATTACAAATCCGGACGTCTTTATCATCACACCATTCAAGATCGTAGAGCAGAAAATGCGTCGGCGTCTCGACAGTGAGACAGATCTGCTGCGGGCATTCGGCGTAAAGTTGGATGAGTGGAGCCGTGATCGTGTAGGCACGATCCACACGTTCCAAGGCCGAGAGGCGGACACGGTCATCCTGCTACTGGGTGCGCCGAAAGCGAGTCAGCAAAGGGCCCGTCAGTGGGCGGCGAGCCCGCCAAACATTATCAATGTAGCCGTCTCACGCGCCAAGCAAAACCTATATGTGGTCGGCTCGGCTGCTGCATGGGCGGGGGCGGGAACTAGCCTGCAGGTCCTGCAGCGGCAATTGGCGCAATCAGCCTG